>JACCDW010421663.1_pt1 | contig 11134 bp, 10 predicted proteins | sample 7449781 | NCBI WGS metagenome assembly JACCDW01 (sample SAMN15323449, study PRJNA562643) | freshwater metagenome | isolation source: river surface water | place: USA:Blue River Watershed | collected 2017-08-18
CATCCCCGTCTGCGCCCACCTGGGCCTGACACCGCAAACCGTGCACGCGCTGGGCGGCTACCGTGTGCAAGGCCGGGGCGACGAGGCCGCGCGCACCCTGCAACGCGAAGCCCTGGCCCTGCAGGACGCCGGCGCCACCATGCTGGTGCTCGAGATGGTGCCCGCAGCGCTTTCCGCGCAAGTGACCGAGGCGATGCCGCGCTGCCACACCATTGGCATCGGCGCCGGCAAAGGCACGGCCGGGCAGGTGCTGGTGATGCACGACATGCTGGGCGTCAACCTGGGCAAGAACCCGAAGTTTGTGCGCAACTTCATGCAAGGCCAAAGCAGCGTGCTCGGCGCCATGCAAGCCTATGTGGCGGCTGTCAAAGACGGCAGCTTCCCCGACAACCAAGTCCACGCCTGGTGATGCAAGTCGTTCACACCCTGGCCGATCTGCGCGCGGCCCTGGCCGGCACCCAGCGGCCCGCTTTCGTGCCCACCATGGGCAATCTGCACGAGGGCCATCTGCGCCTGGTGCGCGAAGCCACGCAGTGCGGCGACAAGACGGTCGCCAGCATCTTCGTCAACCGCCTGCAGTTTTTGCCGCACGAAGACTTTGACAGCTACCCGCGCACGCTCGAAGCCGACTGCGCCAAGCTGCAGGCCGCCGGTTGTGACCTGGTGTTCGCGCCCAAAGAAAGCGAGCTCTACCCCGAGCCACAAACCGTCAAGGTGCATGCCGACCCGGCGCTGGCCGACATCCTCGAAGGCGAGTTCCGCCCGGGGTTTTTCACCGGCGTCTCGACCGTGGTCATGAAACTCTTCATGGCCGTGTTCGCCGGCAAGGCGAAAGGCGTGGCCGTGTTTGGCAAAAAGGACTACCAGCAGCTCATGGTGATCCGCCAGATGGTGCGCCAGTTCGCGCTGCCCATCGAGGTTGTGGGCCTGGAGACCTGCCGCGCCGAAGACGGCCTGGCCCTGAGTTCGCGCAACGGCTACCTGAATGAGGCCGAGCGCGCCGAGGCGGTGCAGCTGTCACTGGCGCTGCGCGCGCTGGGCCGCGACGCGCTGGCCGCCGCCAACGCCCTGGCCAGCCACCTGCCCGCGCTCGAAGCGCGCGCCATGGAGGCCCTGAGCCAGCGCGGCTGGCAACCCGACTACCTCACGGTGCGCCGCCGCCACGATCTGCAAACGCCGCAAGCTGGCGACGCGCTGGTGGTGCTGGGCGCAGCGCGCCTGGGCAAGACGCGCCTGATCGACAACCTCGAAATCTGATTCGCAGGTTGTTCACAGTGGATTGCCCGGTCAAGCCGGGCAATGACAGTTCTTTTGCGTCACCCTCGGGGGAAAAGATCTGACACCCTCGGGGGAAAAGATTTGTCACCCTCGGGCTTGACCCGAGGGTCCAGCCTCAGCGCGCCAGCGGCGACGCCGCACGCGCCAGGGCTTCGATGCGCGCCCAGTCGCCCTGGGCCAGCGCATCGGCCGGCACCAGCCAGGAGCCGCCCACGCAGGCCACATTGGGCAGGCTCAAAAACTCCGCCGCGTTTTGCGGCGTGACACCGCCTGTGGGGCAGAACTTCACATCGAAAAACGGCCCCGCCCAGGCCTTGAGCATGGCCGGGCCGCCCGCTTGCATGGCCGGGAAGAATTTGAGTTCGGTGTAGCCGTCCTCCTGCGCCAGCATGATTTCGCTGCCCGTAGCCACACCGGGCAGAAGAGGCAAGCCCTGGTCACGGCAGGCCTGGCCCACCGCGCGCGTGTAGCCTGGGCTCACGGCGAACTGCGCGCCGGCCCTGGCGGCGGCCGCTGCATCGGCTGCGCTGCGCACGGTGCCGGCGCCGAGCACCGCCTCGGGCACTTCCTGCGCGATGGCGGCCATGCTGGCCAGCGCCTGCGGCGTGCGCAGCGTGACTTCAAGCATGCGGATGCCACCGGCCACCAGCGCGCGCGCCATGGGCACGGCATGCGCCACCTCGTGCAGCACGATCACGGGGATCACGGGGGCGTCCTGCATGACCTGCAGAGCCGTGAGGGGGGTTTTCGGTGTCACAGCCATGTGCAGGCTCCTTGTTCGGCGGCTTGCGCGTGGCGGCGCATGTTGGCAAACAGTTCGCGGCCGAGGCCCACGCCATTGGCGGCGCGCAGGGCCTCGGGCATGGTGGCCAGTGGCCGCGCCGCCCATTCGGCTTCATCCACTTGCACCTGCAGGGTGCCGGCCACGGCGTCCAGGCGGATCACATCGCCATCGCGCACCTTGGCCAGCGGGCCGCCGTCGGCCGCTTCGGGCGAGACGTGGATGGCGGCGGGCACCTTGCCCGAGGCGCCGCTCATGCGCCCATCGGTCACCAGCGCCACCTTGTGGCCCTGGCCCTGCAGCACCGCCAAGGGCGGCGTGAGCTTGTGCAGCTCGGGCATGCCATTGGCCTGCGGGCCTTGCCAGCGCACCACGCACACCACATCGCGCGCGAGCTCGCCAGCCTTGAAGGCGGCTTGCAGGTCTTCCTGCGAATCGAACACGCGCGCAGGCGCCTCGACCACATGGCGGTCCTCGGGCACGGCCGAGACCTTGATCACGCTGCGGCCCAGATGGCCCTGCAGGAGCTTGAGCCCGCCGGTGGCGCTGAAGGGTTGCGCGGCAGTTCGCACCACGGTCTCGTCTTGGCTCGCGCCCGGGTCCTGCCAAAGCAGCGCACCGCCTTCGCTGCGCGGGATGCGGGTGAATTCACGCAGGCCACCCGGGCGCACCGTCCGCACGTCCTCGTGCATGAGGCCGGCGTCCAACAGTTCGCGGATCACCAAGCCCGGGCCACCTGCGGCCTGGAACTGGTTCACGTCGGCGCTGCCGTTGGGGTAGACGCGCGTGAGCAAGGGCACCACCTCGGACAGGGCGGCAAAGTCCTCCCAGTCGATCGCGATGCCGGCGGCCTTCGCCACCGCGACCCAGTGGATCAGGTGGTTGGTCGAGCCGCCCGTGGCCAGCAGGGCCACCATGGCGTTGACGATGCAGCGCTCGTCCACGATGTGACCGATGGGTGCTGGTTTGCCCAGCACGGTGCGCACCGCCTCGCGCGTGAGCTGCGCGCGCAGGCCGTCTGCGGGGTGGATGAAGGCCGTGCCCGGCACATGCAGGCCCATGGCTTCGAGCAGCATCTGGTTGCTGTTGGCGGTGCCATAAAAGGTGCAGGTGCCTTCGCCGTGGTAGGCCGCCGATTCGGCGGCCAGCAGTTCGTCGCGGCCCACCAGGCCTTGCGCAGCCTGCTCGCGCACCTTGGCCTTGTCGCTGTTGGACAGGCCACTGGCCATGGGGCCGGCTGGCACAAACACCGTGGGCAGGTGGCCAAAGTGCAACGCGCCGATCAAGAGACCGGGAACGATCTTGTCGCACACGCCCAGCATCAGCGCGGCGTCGAACACGTCGTGGCTCAGCGACACGGCCGTGGCCATGGCGATCACATCGCGCGAGAATAGGCTCAGCTCCATGCCCGGCGTGCCCTGGGTCACGCCGTCGCACATGGCGGGCACACCACCGGCCACCTGGGCCGTGGCGCCGAGTCGGCGTGCTTCGTCTTTGACGAGCTCGGGGTAATGCTGCAGCGGCGCGTGGGCCGAGAGCATGTCGTTGTAGGCGTTGACGATGCCGATGTGCGGCGCGCGCGGCGCCACCACGCCGATCGCGCCCAGGCCGCTGGCCTTGTGCTTGTCGGGCTCGGGCAGGGCCGCAAAGGCGTGCGCCACGTTCGCGCAGCCCAGGCGCTGCGCCCCCGGCGCGCGGCGCGCGTGAGCGTCCACCTGGGCCAGGTAGGCGCTGCGGCTGGGGCGGCTGCGTTCGGTGATGCGGGCTGTCACGTCCGCCACACGGGGGTGCAGACTCATGGGCAAATCCTTGTTTGTAACAAAATTACACGATCGATGGTAACTCGAATCGACGATCCGAGGGGCATGCCGGGTTACAGATGGGGTACAAATTGCACTGAGCCTCGCCCCACCATGCCACCCTCTCACGCCAGCGCCCCTGAATGCCCAGCCCGGGTTGCGCCGCCCATCGCGCGCACCCTTGCCGCTTTGCAAGCACAGCATCCGCACGGGCAAGACCTCTGGGTCTTTGGCTACGCCTCGCTGATCTGGCGGCCCGAATTCGACGCCCTGGAAACGCACCGCACGCATGTGCACGGTTGGCACCGCGCGCTCAAGATGTGGAGCCGTATCAACCGCGGCAGCCCCGATTGCCCGGGCCTGGTGTTCGCGCTGTTGCACGGCGGCAGCTGCCAGGGCCTGGTCTACCGGGTCGCCGCCAGCGAGGCCCAGGGCACCCTGGCCCGCCTGTGGGCGCGCGAGATGCCCATGACGGTGTACGAGCCGCGCTGGCTGCCTTGCCCCACGCCCGACGGCACCGTGCGCGCGCTGGCCTTCACCCTGCCGCGCCAGAGCCCCAGCCACACCGGCAAACTCAGCCCAGACCGCTACCGCGAGATCTTCGCGCAGGCCACGGGCCGTTTTGGCAGCACCCGCGAGTACGCCGAGCAGACCCTGCTGGCCTTGCGCGCGCAAGGCATCGAAGACCGTGCGCTGGCGCGCTTGATCAGCCAGGCCACGGGCCGAATACACTGAGGCCATGAACATCGCCGACCTGCGCAAAAGCTACGAAAAAGCCGAACTCAGCGAGCAGCATTCGCATGCTGACCCGCTGCAGCAGTTCGGCCAATGGTTCGAAGAAGCCCTGAAGTCCGAGGTGCCCGAGCCCAACGCCATGACGGTGGCCACAGTGGGCAGCGACCTGCGGCCCAGCACGCGCGTGGTGCTGATCAAGGACTTTGATGCGCGCGGCATCGTCTGGTACACCAACTACGCGAGCCGCAAAGGCCAGGAACTGGCGGGCAACCCCTTTGCCGCGCTGCAGTTCCATTGGGTCGAACTCGAGCGCGTGGTGCGCATCGAAGGCCGCGTCGAGAAAGTCAGCGACGCCGAAAGCGACGCCTATTTCCACAGCCGCCCGCTCGATTCGCGCATCGGCGCCTGGGCCTCGCCGCAAAGCCAGGTCATCGACAGCCGCACCGTGCTGCTCACCAACGCGGCCAAATACGGCGCGCAGTTTTTGCTGCAGCCACCGCGCCCGCCGCACTGGGGCGGCTACCGCCTGGTGCCCGAGCGCTGGGAATTCTGGCAAGGCCGCAAGAGCCGCCTGCACGACCGCCTGCGCTACCGGCAAGACGGCGGGCTATGGGTGCGCGAACGCCTCGCGCCCTGATCAGTCGGGCAAGAGCGGCAGCAAGGCCAGCACAGCCGTGATGCTGAGCAAGGTCAGGGCGGTGGACACCGCCACAGCGGCGGTCACCAGCTCTTCTTCCTTCTGGTAACGCTGCGAAAACAGGAACACATTGGCGCCGATCGGCAGCGCCGCCGCCAGCACCATCACGCCCAGCTGCAAACCGCGCAGGCCCAGCAGCCAGCCCACACCGGCCATGAGCGCCGGGTGCAGCACGGTTTTCACCAGCGACAGGCGCAGCGCTGTTTTGAAGTGCGCGCCCACCGGCGTCTGCGACAGCGTGATGCCCACCAGCACCAAGGCCAGCGGCCCAAAGGCGTTGCCCAGCAAGACCAGCGGCTTGTCGACCACCGGGTGCAGGCCCCAGCCCGTGAACGAATAAGCGATGCCCACCAGGATGGGCAAGGGCACCGGATGGATGATGGAATTTTTCACCGCCGAGCCCACAGTGCGCCAAATCGAATGCGCATCGCCCGAGGCCTGCGCCTGCTCGCGCGCCACCTGCAACTCCAGCACCAGCGTGGCGGTGCTCAGCAGCACCAGCGCGTGCAGAGATATGAGGGAAAAGAGCAGCACCTGCCCGGCCTCGCCATAGGCCAGGCCCACCAGCGGCACGCCGATCATCAGCGTGTTGCTGAAGATGCTCGCCAGCGCCATGACCGAGGCGCGGCTGTTGCCGCCATAGACCAGCAGCATGGCGAAAAACAATGCACCGCCCACCAGGAAGTACTGCATCACCGGGCGGAAATCGAGTTGTTCGACGTGCGCGCTGGCCATGGTGCGAAACAGCAGCGCCTGCGTGAGCACCAGGAACACCAAGTTCGACAGATCGCGCACCGATTCGCCCCGCACCAGGCCCGCACGCCCCGCCACAAAGCCGATGAAGATGAGCAACACCACCGGCAGCAAGGCCGAAACAACAGGATGGTCCAAAGTCATGCGCGGATTATCCAGTCGCCCCGCAGCCCTCAGTGGGGTCACCCTCGGGCTAGACCCGAGGGTCCATCCCCCTTCTCCGGTCACCCTCGGGCTAGACCCGAGGGTCCAACCCCCTCTTGCGGTCACCCTCGGGCTTGACCCGAGGGTCCATTCAGGCAAGGCACGGGATGCCCTGGTCAAGCCAGGGCATGACAAGATTCAAAACTGCCATTGCAAACCCAGCTTGAGCGAGCGCCCCGGCAAGGGCACGCGGCCCGGCACGGTGCTGGTGAGGACCGAACTGGCGCTGTAGGCCAGCGCGTTGGACAGGTTGTCCAGCCGCGCGAACCAGTGCAGCGTGCCCACATCGGCGCGTTGGCGGTAGGACAGGCCCGCGTGCCACAGCGTGTAGGCCGAGGTGGCCGCGCTGCCCACGGGCACGCGCCGCTGCGCGCCCGCGTGCGAGAAGCCCAGCTCGGCGCGCCAATCCTGCCAGCGGTACAGGGCATTGGCGCCCACGCGCCAAGGCGCAATCCGCGGCAACGGCTCACCGGTGCTCAGGTTGTCGGCCAGCACGCGGTCGGCACGCCATTGCAGATCGAGCGTGCCCGCGCCCTGCCACAGGCGCGACTGGCCGCTGACTTCAAAGCCGCGCAGGCGCGCGCGCACGCTTTGGTAGTCATACACATCGAGACCGTCGATCTGCGTCGTGCCGCTGCTGCGGCGGATCAGGCCAATGAAGTTGGCAAAGCGGCTTTCGTAAACGCTGAACCTGAGCGGCTGCGCGTCGCTGCGGCGCTCGAGCCCCAGCTCGACGCTGCGCGATTTCTCCAACCCCAGATCACTGCGCCCTTGCTCCCAGGTGTGGGTGGCCAGGTGCGGGCCCTGGGCAAAGAGCTCGGCCTCGCTGGGCGCACGCTCGCTGTGGGCAAGCTGGCCCGTGGCCTGCCAGTGGCCTGCCAGGCGGTACTGGCCACCCAGCGAGGCGCTGCGCGGCGAAAACGCGCGCTCGCCCGGCACAAAACTCGCGCTCAGAGGGCTGCCTTCGGAACGCACATTCACGCGCTCCAGGCGCGCGCCGGCCTGCACCTGGCCCCAGCCGGTGCGCCAGGATTCGAGCGCGAACACCGCCTGGCTGCGGCTGCGCGTGTAGGGCATGAAGACCTCGCCGTCCTCGCCATCGGCCCGCAAGCGGCTGCCCTCCCACTGCAGGCCCAGCACCCCTTCGAGCGGGCCCAGGCGCTGGTGACGGGCTTCGAGCCGCAGGTCCTGGCCACGTTTGGCAAATGCCGCGCCGGCTGCCCCCGCTTCAAATTCGGTGTGGCGGTAGTCGCTGGTGCCGCCCAACAGCTTGAGGCTGTGCCAGCCGGGCGCCGGATCGCGCCATTCGCCTTCAAAGGCCAGCCGGTCCGAGCGCATGCGGATGCGCGCGTCGTCCTCGGCCACGGTGCCGTAGCCGCTTTGGTGGGTGCTGGCCGACACGCCCAGGCGCCGCCCCTCGCCAAACAGGCTCAGGCCCATGGCGCCACCGCGCGCCTGGGCGTCGGAATTGGGAATGCGGCCGGCCGCATTGGGCACGCGCACATTGCCACTGCGGCGCTCGAACGCGTCCACATGCCAAGCCTGCTGGCCATCGCCACCTTCGAGCAAGGCGGCCGCGCCATGTTCGCGGCTGCCGCTGGCCCCCTGCAGCTGCACGCGCCCTTGCAGCGCCTGGATGGGCTCGCGCGGGACGCGGTTGTCCAGCACATTGACCACGCCCCCCAGCGCGCTGCCGCCATAGAGCAGCGCGGCGGGGCCGCGCAGCACCTCGACGCGCTCGGCGCTCAGCACATCGGCAGGCACCGCATGGTCATAGCTCAGGGCCGAGACGTCCTGGCTGGCCTGGCTGTTGCTCAGCACGCGCACACGCTCACCGTCGAGCCCGCGCACGATGGGCCGGCTGGCCTGCGGGCCGAAATAGGTGCTGCTCAGCCCAGGCAAACCCGAGAGGGTCTCGCCCAGCGAGGCCTGGCCATGCTCGCGCAGCTCGGCGCCCGAGACGCTGGCCACGCTGGCGGGGGAACTGCCCTGCCCAAGAGGATGACCGGTGATGATGACTTCGCTGGCGGACTGCGCCAGCACGGGGACGACCACCAGGCCGCCAGCCACAGCCAACAGGCTGCGGCGCAACACAACAGAAGACATGAAGCCTCGCAAAAAGACAAAGAACAGGCGGCCGGCGTGATCGCTCACGCGGGCCAGGGGTTCGTGGGTCAGCTGCGAAGGGGTGGGCCGCGGGCCTCGAAAAGCGCGATGCGCGCAAGCGCCATAGGGGCGCAGAAAGCCGGGGCCGAGGCCTGGGGCACGGCATGCGCGCCCGCAGGCGCATGCGCTGTGGTCAAACCACTGCCCAGGCTGAGCTGGTCAAGCAAATGGCACAGGTTGCTGCCGTCTTCATGGCCCAGCGCGGGCGCGTCGCTTTGCACACCCGTGCTGGCGAGCGTGGGCAGTCCCTGGTGCAGCACGCGGTGCAGCTGACCCCAGCTGGCCAGCAGCTGCCAGGCCAGCACCAGGGCGATGGCCCAGGGCAGATGGCGGCGGTGCAAAGGGGTGGGCTTCACGGTGTGAACAATCAGCGGACGAGGCGCGCAAAAGTCTGGCGGAATTTGGCCACCTTGGGCGCCGCCACCGCCAGGCAATAGCCCTGATGGGGGTTGCGCGCAAAGAAGTCCTGATGGTACTCCTCGGCCGCGTGGTAGTTGGTGAGCGGGCGCACCTCCGTCACGATGGCCCGGGCGTAGGCCCCCTCGCGCGTGAGCGCGTCGATCAGCGCGCGCGCCTGCTCCTCTTGCTCGGGCGTGGTGAAGTAAATGCCGCTGCGGTACTGCGTGCCCACATCGTTGCCCTGGCGGTTGGGTGTGGTCGGGTCGTGGATCAGAAAGAAGATTTCGAGCAACTCGCGCGTGCTCACCTGCGCCGGGTCGTAGACCAGCTTGACCACCTCGTTGTGGCCGGTGGTGCCGGTGCACACCTGCTCGTAGCTGGGCTGGGGCGCGTGGCCGTTGCTGTAGCCCGATTCCACATCGAGCACGCCTTTGACTTCGACATACACCGCCTCGGTGCACCAGAAGCAGCCGCCGCCGAGCACCAGGGTTTGCGCTGAAGAGGAGTTCATGGCGGAATTATCCCGCCGCAGCCCAATCCGCACGCAAAGCCGCCACAAAGTCCTGCAGCGCCACCTGGTCGCGGCCGCTGCGCCAGAGGCAGCGGGTGTCGTAGCGCAGCGCCTGGTCGGCCAGTGGCACAAACACCGCGCCGGCCAGGGCCGATTGGGCCAGGGCCTGCGGCACCAGGGCCACGCCCTGGCCTTGCGCCACGAGCGCCACCACGCTGAGCCAGTGGCGCAGCTCGTGCACCGTGGGCGGCAGCCAGCCGGCCTGCTCGCAGGCCATGAGGATGCGTTCGTGGTAATCGGGCGAGACGGTGCGCGAAACCACCACCAGCGCCTGGCCCTGCAAATCCCCCAGGCCGATGCGCCGGCGCCGCGCCAGCGCGTGCGTGGCCGGCAGACACGCCACCAGCGCCTGGCTGGCCACCAGCAAATGCTCGAAGCCCACCGGCACGCGCGGCGTGTGCACAAAGCCCAGATCGAGCCGGTCGCGCACCAGCTCCGAGAGCTGCTCGCTCGAGCTCAGTTCGCGCAGCACCAGCTTGAGCCGTGGATGCCCCGCCTGGAAACGCTGCAGCATTTGCGGCAAGCCGCAATACAGCATGGCGCCAGAAAACCCGATGTGGAGTTCGCCCGCCTGACCCTGCGCCACCTCGCGCGCCTCGCGCATGGCGGCGCCGGCCTGCGCCAGCAAAGCGCGCGCAGCCGGCACAAAGGCCTGGCCGGCGGCCGTGAGCTGCACGCCCCGGCTGTTGCGCGTGAAGAGCTGGGCACCGACCGAGGCTTCGAGCTGCTGGATGTTCAGCGAGAGTGGCGGCTGCGAGATCGACAGGCGCTGTGCGGCGCGGCCAAAGTGCAGCTCCTCGGCCAGGGCCAGGAAGTAACGCAGGTGACGGAATTCCATGAATTTAAGATTTATATTGCCGGATATTCAATTGATATTAGACAGCTATCCATGCCCTGGCGACAATCGTGGGCAAGATTTTTGATGGAGACCCCCATGGCCACGAGCAAAAACACCTTCAGCTGGGAAGACCCCTTTCACCTCAGCGCCCAGCTGAGCGAAGACGAGCGCCAGGTGCAGGAAGCCGCCCGCGCCTACTGCCAAGAGAAACTGCTGCCGCGCGTCAAAGACGCCTTTTTGAACGAGACCACCGACGTCAGCATCTTCCGTGAGATGGGCGAGCTGGGCCTCTTGGGCCCCACCATCCCCGAGCAATACGGCGGCGCGGGCCTGAACTACGTCTGCTACGGCCTGGTGGCGCGCGAGGTCGAGCGCGTGGACTCGGGCTACCGCTCCATGATGAGCGTGCAGTCTTCGCTGGTGATGGTGCCGATCAACGAGTTCGGCACCGAAGCGCAAAAGCAGAAATACCTGCCCAAGCTGGCCACGGGCGAATGGATCGGCTGCTTTGGCCTGACCGAACCCAACCACGGCTCCGACCCCGGCAGCATGATCACGCGCGCCAAAAAGGTCGATGGTGGCTACCGTCTCACGGGCGCCAAGATGTGGATCACCAACAGCCCGATCGCGGATGTGTTCGTGGTTTGGGCCAAGGACGACGGCGGCCAGATCCGTGGCTTCATCCTCGAAAAAGGCTGGAAAGGCCTGTCGGCCCCTGCCGTGCATGGCAAGGTCGGCCTGCGCGCCTCCATCACGGGTGAAATCGTGATGGACGAGGTGTTCGTACCTGAAGAAAACGCTTTCCCCGAAGTGCGTGGCCTCAAGGGCCCGTTCACGTGTCTGAACAGCGCACGCTACGGCATCGCCTGGGGTGCGCTCGGAGCGGCCGAAGATTGTTATCTGCGAGCGCGCC
>JACCDW010541871.1_pt1 | contig 11132 bp, 10 predicted proteins | sample 7449781 | NCBI WGS metagenome assembly JACCDW01 (sample SAMN15323449, study PRJNA562643) | freshwater metagenome | isolation source: river surface water | place: USA:Blue River Watershed | collected 2017-08-18
AAGGCGTCTTCGGAGTCGGACGCGGTGTTCTATTTCCCGGGCTGTGGCTCGGAGCGGCTGTTCAGCCAGGTGGGCCTGGCCACCCAGGCCATGCTGTGGCACGCCGGGGTGCAGACGGTGCTCCCCCCGGGCTACCTGTGCTGCGGTTATCCGCAGCGTGGCAGCGGACAGTTCGACAAGGCCGACCAGATCATCACCGACAACCGGGTACTGTTCCACCGCGTGGCCAACACGCTGAACTATCTGGACATCAAGACAGTAGTGGTGAGCTGCGGCACCTGCTACGACCAGCTCCAGGGTTACGAGTTCGACAAGATCTTTCCGGGTTGTCGCATCGTCGACATCCATGAGTACCTGTTGGAGAAGGGCATCACCCTGGAAAGCAAGGGCGCCTATCTCTACCACGACCCCTGCCACAGCCCTATGAAGTTGCAGGACCCGATGAAGACGGTCAAGGCCTTGGTGGGCGAGCAGGTGATCAAGAGTGAGCGCTGCTGCGGCGAGAGCGGAACGCTGGGCGTGACCCGGCCCGATGTGTCCACCCAAGTGCGGTTTCGCAAGGAAGAGGAACTGCGCAAGGGTGAGGTGGCGCTGCGGGAACTGGTGGCGAAGGCGCCAGGCGCTGCGGGGTCCGGCGGTGCGTCGGGCGACGTCAAGATCCTCACCTCTTGCCCGAGCTGCCTGCAGGGCCTGTCGCGCTACGGCAATGACTTGCAGAACGGCTTGCTGGAGGCCGACTACATCGTGGTGGAGATGGCGCGGCAGATCCTGGGTGAGAACTGGATGCCGGAGTATGTGGCGCGCGCCAATGCAGGCGGCATCGAGCGGGTGTTGGTGTGAGCCGCCCAGATGATGGAGCCCAGATCGGGTGTGCGCTGTGCGTGCCCGACGACGATGCCTCGGTGCACCTGGTGGCGCGCAGCCTCGACTGGCGCGTCGTGCGGGTGCTGGACAATGCGGACCACCCCGCCTTCTGGCGTGTGATCTGGAACGGGCACGCCGCTGAGATGACCGACCTGGAGCCGGCGCAGCGCAGCGCGCTGATGCAGGCCGTGTGCAAGGTGGAGTCGGTGGTGCGCCGCGAGCTGCAGCCGCTGAAGGTGAACCTGGCCAGCCTGGGCAATGTGGTGCCGCATCTGCACTGGCATGTGCTGGCGCGCTGGGCCGAAGACCCGCACTTTCCGCAGCCGATCTGGGGCGCACGCCAACGCGAGGCGACCATGGCGCACCGCATGCGCTTGGAGGTTGCCCTGCCCCAGGTGGACCGCGCGATCCAAGCCGAACTGTTGAGCCGTTGATTCAGGAACATGAGCAGCACCAAGACCCCTTCCCCCACGGGCCTCACCCTGCACCAGCAGTCCAAGGTGATGGAGATCAGCTTTGAGGATGGCCAGACCTTTCGCATCCCCTTCGAACTGATGCGCGTGTACTCGCCATCGGCCGAGGTTCAGGGCCACGGGCCCGGCCAGGAGGTGTTGCAGACCGGCAAGCGCCATGTGGGCATCACGGGTCTGGAGACCGTGGGCCACTATGCGGTACAGCCCGAGTTCGACGACGGACACAACTCGGGCATCTTTTCCTGGGAGTACCTGTACTTCCTGGGTTCGCAGCAGGATGAGTTGTGGGCCGAGTATGACAAGCGCTGCGCCGAGGCCGGCGTGAGCCGTGATGCACCCATGGCCGCGCCGGCACCGGCGGGTGGTGGTTGCGCCAGTCACGGGCATCACCACTGAGGATCATCATGGCCACGACCCACTTCGGTTATCAGACGGTCGACGAGGCGCACAAGGCCGCGCGCGTGCGCGGCGTGTTCGACTCGGTGGCCCAGAAGTACGACATCATGAACGACCTGATGTCGGGCGGACTGCACCGAGCCTGGAAGGCGTATACGGTGGCGGTGGCCAATGTGCGGCCGGGCGACAAGGTGCTGGACATCGCCGGCGGCACGGGAGACCTTTCGCGGGCCTTTGCCAAAGCGGTGGGGCCCACTGGGATGGTCGTGCACACCGACATCAACGAGGCCATGCTGCGGGTGGGGCGCGACCGCCTGATCGATGAGGGGCTGGCCCTGCCCACGAATCTGTGCGACGCGGAAAAGCTGCCCTATCCGGCCCACAGCTTCGATCGGGTGTGCGTGGCCTTCGGCCTGCGCAACATGACGCACAAGGACGTAGCCTTGGCCGAGATGTGCCGGGTCCTCAAGCCCGGGGGGCGCCTGTTGGTGCTGGAGTTTTCGAAGGTGGCCGCGCCGCTGTCAAAACCCTATGACTGGTACTCGTTCAACATCCTGCCCAAGCTCGGCCAGATGATTGCGGGTGATGCCGAGAGCTACCGCTACCTGGCCGAGTCCATCCGCATGCACCCCGATGCGCAAACCCTCAAGGCGATGATGAAGACGGCCGGGTTCGGCCATGTGGACGTGCACAAGCTGACCGCGGGTGTGGTCGCGCTGCACGTGGGCATCAAGTGCTGAGATAGGACCCCCACGTCCGCGCTACGCGCGTCCTGCCCCCCGAGGGGGCGCCCGCCCAGCTTGGGGCGGCCCGGCGCTGGGCGAGGACCCCCACGTCCGCGCGCGGTGGCGTTCAGGACCTTCCGTACGTGTCCTCGAAGCGCACGATGTCGTCTTCACCCAGGTAGCTGCCGCTTTGTACCTCGATGATCTCCAGCGGCACCTTGCCGGGGTTGGCAAGCCGATGCACCTGCCCCAGCGGAATGTAGGTGCTCTGGTTCTCCGACAGCACGATCGTCTTGTCGCCGTTGGTGACCTCGGCGGTGCCGCTCACCACGATCCAATGTTCGGCGCGGTGGTGATGCATCTGCAGGCTCAGTGAAGCGCCGGGCTTGACCATGATGCGCTTGACCTGGAAACGCGGGCCGTGGTCGATGCTGTCGTACCAACCCCAGGGGCGGTGGACCTTGCGGTGAAGGGCGTGTTCCTCACGCTTTTGCGCGGTCAGGGTGCCCACGATCTGCTTGACTTCTTGGCTACGCGCGCGGTCGGCCACCAGCACGGCGTCCGGCGTTTCCACGATGACCACGTCTTCCAGGCCCACCGCGCCCACCAGGCGGCTGGTGGCATGCACCAGCGTGTTGCGGCTGTCGCGGATGATGGCGTCTCCTTGCGCGGCGTTGCCATGCTCGTCGTGCGCGGCCACCTGCCACACCGCATCCCAGGCGCCCAGGTCGTTCCAGCCCGCATTCAAGGGCACCATGCGGATGGCGTGAGCCGAACCGGGGCACTTCTCCATCACCGCATAGTCGATGGATTCGCTGGGGATGGCGGCAAAGAGCGCCTTGTCCGGGCGAACGAAGACGTGGTCGGCCCGGCGGGCATCCCAGGCAGCGCGGGTGGCGGTTTCGATGTCAGGCCGGAACTGCGCCAGGGCCTTGAGCCAGGTGGAGGCTCGCAGCACGAACATGCCGCTGTTCCAGGTGTAGGTGCCCTCGGCCAGGTATCGAGCGGCCGTGGCCGCATCGGGCTTCTCCACGAACTGCAGCACGGCCTGCTCGCCATGCGTGCCGGCCCCACGTTCACTGCGGATGTAGCCGTAGCCCGTCTCCGGGCGGGCGGGCGTGACCCCCAGGATGACGATGGTGCCGTCGGCTGCTGCCGCCACCGCACGCTGCAGGGCTGCGCCGAAGGCCGCCCCATCGGTGACGGTCTGGTCGGCCGGCGTCATCACCATGACCGGGTCTTCTCCTGTGGACAGCGCCTGCAGCGCCGCCAGGGTCAAGGCCGGCGCGGTGTTGCGGCCCGTGGGCTCCAGCAGTACGGCCTGCGGGTCTACGCCCATCTCACGCAACTGGTCGAGCACCAGGAAACGGTGGTCTTCATTGCCCACGATCACCGGCTGAGCCACCGTGGTGCCTGGCGCCTGCAACTGCGTCAGGCGGCGCACCGCCTGCTGGAACAGGCTGCTGCGGTCATCGGGGTCGTGGCCCAGCACGAGGAACTGCTTGGGGTAGCCGGCCCGTGACAGGGGCCACAGCCGCGTGCCGGAGCCGCCGGCCATGATCACGGGGGTGATGCTCAGGGTACGGTGCTGTTGCATGCCCGAATCCTACCCTCCACTCAAGAACAGGACCGGCCGTCTTGCGCTGTCGGATTCGGGGTGGAGATGGGGCCCTGCTCTCGAAGATGTGAGAATCCCAACATGTCTGCCTTTGCCAGCTCTGCCGCCCATACCGGCTTGCGCCAACTTTTGGAGCAGGAGGGTCGTGAGCGCCTGATCCTGCTGCTCAACCACGTGCTGGCCGCCGAGCCGGTGGCCCAGCAGCGTCTGCAGCCCCATGCCGGTAGGCGCCTGCGGGTCGCCTGCGATGGCTGGCCGCGCCTGCTGGCGATGGTGGTGCCGCCACCGGCGGCGCTTCAGGTTGAGGTCACGCCGGCGGGACTGCTGGACTTGTGTCCCATGTTGGATGACGACACGGCAGCGCCTGAATTGGAGGTGGTGGTGGACACCCACGATCCCTTGGGTCTGGTGACCCGCGTGCTGGCCGGCGGCACGCCTCAGTTGCAACTCGCCGGCGACGCACAGTTCGCCGCCGATGTGAACTGGCTGGCTGAGAACCTCCGTTGGGACGTGGCGGCCGATGTGGAGCGCCTGTTTGGTCCGGTGTCGGCCGAGCGGCTGCGCACCTGGGGTTTGGCGGTGGCGCGCGCCCTGCGCGAGGCCGTGGCGCGGCTGTCCGCCCGTGGGGGCGCCTGATGGGCGGCTCTTCCATCCGGCAATTCCTGCGCTTGGTGCGCATCACCCTGACCTTGCTGCGCTTCGGCGTGGACGACATCGCGCTGTCGGGCTTTCGCCAACCCTGGGTGAGGGTACTTGCACGGCTGGTGACCCTGGGGCGCCGCTTTGACGGCACGCGCGGTGAGCGGCTGCGCATGGCCTTGGAGCGGCTGGGCCCGATCTTCGTGAAGTTCGGTCAGGTGCTGTCGACGCGGCGTGACCTGGTACCGCCGGACATTGCTGACGAACTCTCGAAGCTGCAGGACCGCGTGCCTCCGTTTCCCAGCGCCCAGAGTGTGGCGTTGATCGAGCGGGCACTGGGCCGCCCGGTGAAGGAGCTGTTCGAGGATTTCGATCCGGTGCCCGTGGCCAGCGCCTCCATCGCGCAGGTGCACTTTGCCACCCTCAAGGACGGCCGCGAGGTGGCGGTGAAGGTACTGCGACCGGGCATGCTGCGCGCCATTGAGGACGACATGGCCCTGCTGCATCGCCTGGCGGTGTGGGTGGAGCGGGTGAGCAGTGATGGCAAGCGCCTGAAGCCCCGCGAGGTGGTGGCCGAGTTCGACACCTACCTTCACGACGAACTCGACCTGGTGCGCGAGGCTGCCAATGCGGCCCAGCTGCGGCGCAACATGCAAGACCTGGACATCATCCTGATCCCCGAGATGATGTGGGATTACTGCCGCGACAACGTGATCGTGATGGAGCGCATGAAGGGCGTGCCCATCAGCCAGCTCGAGCGTTTGCGCGAAGCGGGCGTGGACATCAAGAAGCTGGCGCGCGACGGCGTGACGATCTTCTTCACCCAGGTGTTCCGCGATGGCTTTTTCCACGCCGACATGCACCCGGGCAACATCATGGTCAGCTTGGACCCGGCCACCCGCGGGCGCTACATCGCATTGGACTTCGGCATCATCGGCACGCTGACCGAGGTGGACAAGGACTACCTGGCGCAGAACTTCATCGCCTTCTTCCGACGCGACTACAAGCGGGTTGCCGAGCTGCACATCGAGAGCGGCTGGGTACCCGCCGGCACCAAGGTCAATGAGCTCGAAGGCGCCATCCGTGCGGTGTGCGAGCCGCACTTTGACCGTCCGCTCAAGGACATCTCTCTGGGGCAGGTGCTGATGCGGCTGTTCCAAACCTCTCGCCGCTTCAATGTGGAGATCCAGCCGCAACTGGTGCTGCTGCAGAAAACCCTGCTCAACATCGAGGGCCTGGGCCGTGAACTCGACCCTGACTTGGACCTGTGGAGCACGGCCAAGCCCTTCCTGGAGCGCTGGATGAACGAACAGATCGGCTGGCGAGGCTTCGTGGCCGCGCTCAAGACCGAGGCCCCGCGTTATGCCCACATGCTGCCCGAACTGCCGCGCCTGGTACACCAGAGCCTGTCGCGCGGTGGCGGCGCGCCGAGCCAGGAATTGCTCGTGGCCATGCTGGCCGAGCAGCGGCGCACAAACCGGATGATCAAGGGGATCATCTGGGCCCTTGTGGGCTTTGTGGTCGGTATCGTGGGCGTGCACCTGGTTCAGGTGATGCAGGCCCTGCGCGACTACTGAATTCCCCAGATGACCCGGCGCGCCCTGGGGTGTTGCCTTTACACCGGCAGACATTGGGGACAATGGGCGCCCGAACTTGCCTTGCATTAAAGGAGCGTGAGCGATGCTGGTGACCTTCGTCATCATCTACATGATCGTGACCATCGGCATCGGTCTCATGGCCGCTCGCCGGGTGCACAGTGCCAAAGACTATCTGGTGGCGGGCCGCAGTCTGCCGCTGTACATGAACGTGGCCACGGTGTTTGCCACCTGGTTCGGCGCAGAAACCGTGCTGAGCGTATCGGCCACCTTCGCCCGCGACGGCTTATCAGGCATTCCGGGTGACCCCTTTGGCGCGTCGGTCTGCCTGGTGTTGGCGGCCTTGCTGTTCGCCAAGCTGTTCTACCGGATGAACCTCCTGACCATTGGCGACTTCTACAAGAAGCGCTATGGGAAGTCGGTCGAGGTGTTGACGAGCACCGCAATCGTGCTGTCGTACTTGGGCTGGACCTCGGCGCAGATGACCGCCCTGGGCTTGGTGATTTACGGCCTGTCAGGCGGTGCGGTGGAGTTGAACACCGCCATCCTGCTGGGCGCCGGCGTGGTGGTGGTCTACACCATCTTCGGCGGCATGTGGTCGGTGGCCTTCACCGACCTGTTCCAGACCGTGATCATCTTGGTCGGCCTGAGCGCCGTGGCGATTCTGGTCGGGGACCTGGCGGGTGGTTTCGGCACGGTGATCGAGAAGGCCGCGGCCGATGGAAAGTTCGCCTTCTTCCCGGCTGCTGACGACACCGCCGCCTGGTGGGCCATGGCTGGCGCCTTCTTCGCCTTTGCCTTCGGATCCATTCCACAGCAGGACGTGTTCCAGCGCATGACCAGCGCCAAGGATGAGAAGACCGCCGTGCGCGGCACGATCATTGGTGGCCTCGTCTACTTCTGCTTTGCCTTCGTGCCGATCTACATCGCCTACGCGGCGCTGGTGGCAGACCCCAGCTTGGGTGGCTAGTTTGCCTCCGAAGACGCGCGCGAGATCCAGCGCATCCTGCCTGAACTGGTGCTGGGCCAGATGCCGTTGTGGGCGCAGGTGATGTTCTTCGGCGCTTTGCTGTCGGCCATCCTGTCCACGGCCAGCGGCGCACTGCTGGCGCCCACGGCCACCTTCACGGAGAACGTGCTGCGTCCGTTCGTGCCGCACATGAGCGACCGCCAGTTCCTGCTGACCTTGCGCATCGTGCTGGTGACCTTCACCGCCTGCGCCTTGCTGTTTGCGGTCAACAGTGAGAGCACCATGTACGAGATGGTGCAGAACGCCTACAACGTCACGCTCACAGGCGCCTTCATTCCGCTGGTGGCCGGCGCCTTCTGGAAGCGGGCCAACACCCAGGGCGCCTTGCTGTCGGCGATCATGGGCGTGGGCACCTGGTTGTTCTTCCACAACTTCGCCCCCGACACCCTGGTCCCGGCCAACCTGATCGGTCTGGCGGCCTCGGCGGTGTTCATGCTCATCGGCACGATGCTCCCACCGGTGCTCAAGCATGAAGGGCAGTCGATCGAGAGCATCCTGCAGGAATCGAAGACGCAGGGGAACTGAAGTTGCACGCAGGCCGGGCCGTGGGCCCGGTTCTATAATGGAGGGTTGACTCTAGGCCCCACCGAGCTTGCCCATGCCCATCTACGCTTACCGCTGCAGCGCCTGTGGCCACGCAAAGGACGTGCTGCAGAAGCTCTCCGACGCGGTCCTGACGACCTGCCCGGCCTGCCATGCCGAGACCTTCTCCAAGCAGGTCACCGCTGCGGGTTTCCAACTCAAGGGCTCTGGCTGGTACGTGACCGACTTTCGGGGTGGCTCCGCCGGCGCTAAGGCTGCGGAAGGCTCAAGTGCCGGCGCACCCAGCCCGGCATCGGGCGAGGGCTCGGCTGGCTCGGCTGGCTCGGCCGGTGGCGCCTCTGCCGGCGCTGGAGAGGCCTCCTCAGGAACATCGACCTCGTCTGGGGAAGGCGGCGCATCGGCTTCCGCATCCTCAGGTGGCTGTGCGGCCTCCTGTGCCTGTCACTGACCTCAAGCATCCCTGAGGCGCCCCATCATGCTCAAGCGCTACCTCCTGGCTGGACTCTTGGTCTGGTTGCCCTTGGTGGTGACGATTTGGGTATTGCACGCGGTGTGGGGGGCCCTGGACGGCCTGTTCCTGTGGGTGCTGACGGCCACTCAGGCGGTCATGCCGGCCGAAAGCCACGCGGCGCTGGAAGCCCTGCGCCACATCCCGGGCATGAGCGTGGTGGCCGTGTTCCTGGCCCTGCTGCTCACGGGTGTGTTCGCTGCGAACTACTTCGGGCAGTGGGCGTTGCGACAGGGTGGGCGCATCGTGCAGCGCATCCCCATCGTCAAGAGCATCTACAGCTCGGTCAAGCAGGTTTCCGACACCCTGTTCTCCAGCAGCGGCAATGCCTTTCGGGAAGCCGTGCTGGTGCAGTATCCGCGCGCAGGCGCGTGGACGATTGCCTTCGTGACTGGCAAGCCCAGCGGTGAAGTGGCCGCGCTGCTCAGTGGCGAGCACACCAGCGTCTACGTGCCCACCACCCCCAACCCCACCTCGGGCTTCTTCCTGATGGTGCCCACGGCCGACCTGCGGCCGCTGAACATGAGCGTGGACGAGGCCCTCAAGTACATCATCTCCATGGGCGTGGTAGCCCCGCCCCCGGCCGCCAAGGTGCCGGGGGAGGCCGACCCCAATCGGCAGGGCTGATCGTCAAGGCAGACGGTCAGTCCTCAGGGGCTCAGCCCCATGGCCACCATCATCGGCGGTGCGTCGCACCGTCACTGCAGTCCACCTTTTCTGGCTTCCACTATGCGTACCACCTACTGTGGGTTCGTCAGCGAAACGCTGATGGACCAAACCGTTACCCTCATGGGTTGGGCCCACCGTCGCCGCGATCATGGCGGCGTGATCTTCATCGACTTGCGTGACCGCGAGGGACTGGTGCAGATCGTCTGCGACCCGGACCGCCCCGATATGTTCAAGACCGCCGAAGGCGTTCGCAACGAGTTCTGCCTGAAGGTGGTGGGCAAGGTGCGGGCGCGTCCAGCGGGCACCGAGAACGCCAATCTGGTCAGCGGCAAGATTGAAGTGCTGTGTCATGAGCTTGAAGTGCTCAACCCCAGCGTGACGCCGCCCTTCCAGCTCGATGACGAAAACCTCAGCGAGACGGTGCGTCTGACCCACCGCGTGCTGGATCTGCGTCGCCCGGCCATGCAGAAGAACCTGATGCTGCGCTACCGCGTGGCCATGGAGGTGCGCAGGTACCTCGATGAGCATGGCTTCGTGGACATCGAAACGCCCATGCTGACCAAGAGCACGCCCGAGGGTGCGCGTGACTACCTCGTGCCCAGTCGCGTGCACGATGGCCAGTTCTTCGCATTGCCTCAGTCCCCGCAGCTGTTCAAGCAGCTGTTGATGGTGGCCGGTTTCGATCGCTACTACCAGATCACCAAGTGCTTCCGCGACGAGGACCTGCGCGCAGACCGTCAGCCCGAATTCACGCAGATCGATATCGAGACCTCCTTTCTGAATGAGCAGGAGATCCGAGACATGTTCGAGGGCATGATCCGCCATGTCTTCCGCAAGGCCATGGATGTGGAGCTGGGTGAGTACCCGGTGATGACCTATGGCGATGCGATGTTCCGCTTTGGTTCAGACAAGCCTGACCTGCGCGTGAAGCTGGAGTTCACCGAGCTCACGGAAGTGATGAAGGACGTGGACTTCAAGGTGTTCAGCGGCCCGGCAAACGCCGCCGGTGGTCGCGTGGTGGCGTTGCGCGTACCGGGTGGTGCGGCGCTGTCGTGCGGCGACATCGACGGCCACACCGAGTTCGTGAAGATCTATGGCGCCAAGGGCTTGGCCTGGATCAAGGTGAACGACATCGCGGCTGGCCAAAACGGTGGAGACCTGCGGTCTGGCCTTCAGTCGCCCATCGTCAAGAACATCCACGATACCGCCCTCAAGGCCATCCTGGAGCGCACCGGGGCGCAGACGGGCGACCTGATCTACTTCGGCGCTGACAAGGCCAAGGTGGTCAACGATGCCATCGGCGCCCTGCGATTGAAGATCGGCCACAGCGAGTTTGGCCGCAGCACGGGCCTCTTCGAGGAGCGCTGGGCGCCGCTGTGGGTGGTCGACTTCCCGATGTTCGAGCACGACGAGGACGAAAACCGCTGGAACGCGGTGCACCATCCCTTCACCGCCCCCAAGGACGGCCACGAGGACTACATGGATACCGACCCGGGCCGCTGTGTGGCCAAGGCCTATGACATGGTGCTCAATGGTTGGGAGTTGGGCGGGGGGTCGGTTCGTATCCACCGTGCCGAGGTGCAGAGCAAGGTGTTCAAGGCCCTGAACATCTCGTCTGAAGATGCCAAGGTGAAGTTCGGCTTCCTGCTGGATGCGCTGCAGTACGGCGCGCCGCCGCACGGTGGCCTGGCCTTTGGCCTGGACCGCCTGGTCACGCTGATGACCGGTGCCGAGAGCATTCGCGATGTGATCGCCTTCCCCAAGACGCAGCGTGCGCAGTGTCTGTTGACGGGTGCGCCCAGCAACGTGGACGAGAAGCAGTTGCGTGAGTTGCACATTCGCCTGAGGAATGCTCAAGCGGCGGTATGACCGACCATAGGGCTTGTTTCATTGATCTGAAGCAAGCCGATCAGTCGGGAGGGCCTGCAGATGCAGGCCCTTCGTCATTCGAGGCATGATGTCAACATGACCGATCCGATGACGGCTCCCATGAAGGCGCCCGACCGTCCACCCAAGATCCCCGAGAGTGTGCTCGTGGTGATCCACACCGCAGACCTCGAGGTCCTGCTGAT
>JACCDW010639639.1_pt1 | contig 11132 bp, 12 predicted proteins | sample 7449781 | NCBI WGS metagenome assembly JACCDW01 (sample SAMN15323449, study PRJNA562643) | freshwater metagenome | isolation source: river surface water | place: USA:Blue River Watershed | collected 2017-08-18
AAAACCGTCCTGCAACTATGAGAATGGAGTATGAAGTAGCAGGTAATACTATTAACAAAGGTAAAAACGAGCCATTAGAATTTGGATTTAATTACAAAGGACAAACTGAGTCTATTTGGATTAACTACCAAGATTTAGTTGCTCATCACCAATGTGAAGAAATGTTTGCAAGAATGCTTGTATACGGTAAGAAAAACTGGACAGCTGACCACAAGTACTTGAACAAAGATGATAAGACTAAATATGCTATCGAATCTGGTTCTGGTTTCTTTGAGCAAATCGCTCCTTCTAACGTACACTACTATAATACTTATGACCTTGATTGGCATTTAGAATTATTGTTAGATATGGGTGTTGGTAAATTAGAGCGTGGTAAAAGAACTATCCATTTGTTAACAGGTGAATTTGGTGCTATCGAGATTTCTAAGCAAATCAATGCTAAATCTGGTTCAGGTAAATTTACTGTTATCTCTGATAAATTCTTGACTTCTAATACTAATCCAGGAAACTTAGGTGGTAAAAACACTAAAGGTTTAATGGAGCCACAATGGAATGTTTATGAGTGGTATAACGGAGTAACTATCATGGTAGAAATCCTAGATTTCTTTGATGATGATGTTTACTTTCCACAAAGACACCCAGATGGAAAAGGTATTGTAGAATCTCACAGAATCCTTGCTCTTGACTACGGAGATAACGCAGGTATTTACCGAGTTAAACCAAAAGGAGTTCCTGAATACAATTGGGCTTATATCCCAGGTATGAGAGATCCTTTCTCACCTGCAGGAAAAGGTTCACCTAAAATGGTAGCTTCTCGTGTAGATGGTTATGAAGTACATTTCCAAAAATGGGGTGGAATGATGATTGAAGACCCAACTAAAGTTGTTGACTTACGACTTTTGGTTGAAAGATGATAAACCAAACTAGAATCGCTCATCCCCAGAGGTGAAAGCCTGGGGAGAGCGTTTTAGTAAATAACGGAGAAAATTAAAATTAAAGACAGCAAAATGGAAACAAAAGAAAAAGAAAAAGTAATTTACGGAACATTTTTACAAGACAGAATAATCAGTATTAAACCTGTAGAATCTTCTGGAAAATGGAGTACTTTATTAGTAGCAGGACAGGATAGAAAAAAAGATCCTTTCATGTACAACAAAACAAAACGTAGCTATCAAGTTCCACTTAATAGCGAAATTAAAGGAGGAGGAGTAAAAGTAATTTTGGATGACCAACGTAGAGTTAAAATCCAAAAATACATGGAGAGCTTCCCAAATGGGATGACACAAAAAGAGTTCTTTGAAAAAGAATTAGGAGTTGATTTAAATCCTACACTTCAAACAGAGAAAAATTTCTGGAGAAGTGATAGAAGAGGTAGAGTAATACTTACAAAAGAAGGAACTACTCTAAATTTAAATCATCCTTTAGATATGTTGAAATATTTGATATTAATGTCAAATAAACTTTTAATATGTCCATCATATGATGAACGTAATTTAAAAGCTACATATGAATTCATGATTGTAGATGAGTCTAAAGTTACTTCTCAAAAATTAGAAGAAGCAACTGTTAAAGCTCAAGCATTTGTTAAATTTGCAGAAATTACAAACAGCAAAAAAGCAATCATTGGATTTATTAAATCTTTAGGTAGAACAATTCCTGCATCAGCTACAGAAGATTGGCTAAAAGGAGAAGTACTTAATGTGGTAGATACTAACCCTAAGTATTTCTTAGAAATAGTTAATCATCCTCAGTACAATGATAGAATTTTTGTACAAGAGGCAATTGAAGCAGGAGCTATTATACGTAAAGGTGAAAAGCGATATGTATTAGATAACGGAGTGGAATTAGGTGATTTAACGGATACAATTAATTATCTTACTGATCCTGAAAACCAAGAAGTTAAATTAAGAATTAAAGCTAAAATTGAATTAACAAAACGAGCATAAAATGACTGCAAACCAAATGGCAGATTTGTTGGAAGAAAAACTAGATAGAGTTTCTAGTTTTGGTTCCCCAGGATACGAAGATTTTGATTTATCTTCAGTATTGACAGAAGCCCAGCAGTTATATGTAAAAAAGTTTTTTGATGAAGTCAACAATAGAAAACAAAAAGGCTTCCAAGAAATTGAAATAAGAAACCAAGGATTAGCGGCATTAATTAAAAATGCCAATGCTCTAACAGTTTCAGCTTCACAAGCAGGCGTGATTGTGAATAATAACGTAGTAGGAAAGTTCTTTGATTTACCGTCTGATCACATGTATACTATATACGAAGAATGTATAATAGATAAAAAAGAATGTGGTACAGATAGATTTATTGTCGGATACATAGTTCCTATCGCCCATAACGAAATGCAAAGGTTTAATTGGAGTAAATACAAAAGACCTTTTTATAAAGAAACTGGCGACTGTAGAGTATGGCGTTCTGAGTATGAAAGACTTGTTTCAGGAATTAACCCTGCAAGTCCCGCAACAGCAAAACGTCATGAATTATTTACAGATGGAACTTTTAACATAACAAATTATTATATGCGTTATCTTAAAAATCCACAAGACATAGTAGTAGACAGAGATACTTCTGCAAATCAAAAAAACTGTGAATTAGATATTTCGACTCATGTAGTAGTAGTGGATATAGCAACAGATTTAATGATGCAAAGAACAAAAGACCAAAAAGTCCCTATAATAGAAGGCTTTAAAGATTTAGAATAAATTATTAAATATTAACTTTAAATTAAAATAAAATGTTACGTAAAGCAAACAATGTGTTTTCAGTAATCTTGAGTGATGTAAACCAAGCAACTACTGGATTGCCTACTCTAGGTACAGTTGTTACTGATGCTAACTTAGCTATCGGTGCTGTAGTACTTACTGATGTAGGTTTAAGAAGAATTAACGCCATTTCAGGTTTAGCTGATGGAGATCAATTCTTTATTGTACAAGGTAAAGGTGTTGGAAATCCTTTAATGAAAACTCCTGTATTAACTAAAGGAAAAGTAAAAATTTCTATTGCAAAATTCCGTCCTGCAGTACAACAAATTACTGTTATTGGTTACAACGGTACAACTGGAACTCTTCCTGTAGCTAGTAATACAGACTTCTGGATTAAAGTTCGTAAAAGAGATAACGACGCAGCTAACCGTTCTCAACCTATGAGTTTGTTTGCTGGTCCTGTTAAAACTGACGCTACTGGTACTCAAGAAGAATTAGCTTTGTTACTTGCTAAAAATGGTATTAAGAATTTTTCTCAAGAGCCTGCAAATGGATATCTTAGATTTGAAAATATCACAAGTGCTACTGATGCTGCTATTACAGGAACTGTAGCTAACTTTGGTGTTACTTATAATTCTTATGTTGTAACTTTAGATGGTACAGTAACTAACGTATCTGTTGGAGATTGGATTAAATTAGGTGGAACAACTACATCAACAGCTGTTTACAAAGTAGCTGCAGTTAACTCTCCTACTTCTATTACTCTTGAAACTTTGTATCAAGGAACTACTGCAACAATTGCTGTAGCTAATGTTAGAAGAATTACAGCTGCTAACGCTGCTACTGCTAACTTCGGTGTAAGACTTACAGGTGCTCCTGCTCCATTTGATGTTAATGCATTCAGAGATTACTATGCTAACAGATTTACTGCTACTTTCTCTGATTCTACTACTCTTGTTACACATGTACAAGGTGCACGTAACGGTAACGGTATGTGGCAACAAGTTGCAATGGATGAGTATATGAGCTACGGTTATGAAGGACAAAACGATATGTTGGCTGTTCCTCCACGTTTCCGTGATCAAGAAGTTAAAATCCCTGGTGTAGGTGGTAATACAGCATTGACTACTAAGTACTCTGCAATTACACTTGCATGGGAAGAAGGTATCTCAGGTTTAGTATCTATGGCTGGTGGTAAAGGAAGTGCTGTTCTTTGGTTAAACCTTGCAGACAATGCAGGTTCAGGAATTTTAGCAACTACTCCTGATAATACTGGTGAAACTCTTGCTACGGCATTAGGTGTTACTGCATCTGACTTAAACGAGTAATTCTCCGCCCAAAGTAGTCCCGTCACAGAAAAAATTTGCTGTCTATTCTGTGGCGGGCTACTATATTTTTAAGTATTTTTGAAATAAATAATTATGGCTCTTCTCCCTAAAATATCAGCTAGTTTAAATAATAAATGTAACAAAATCAGTTTAACTGAAGAAACTGGTCCTTATGTTGAATGTACTAATGAGACAGGATGGGGAAATGGTAATATAGATACAGCGCAGATTGCCTATGCAGATGTACAGTTCTATAATTTAGAACAGACTCCTGGAATACTTGCTTCAGGTTCAGGAGAAATTTCAGGCACAACATTTACTGACACTACACATTTTACAGGTTCTTTTGCTATAGGCCAAACATTAATAGGCACAGGCATAGCTCCTGGAACAATAATTACAAATGTAATTACAGGTACAGGAAGTAATAATGGGGGAACTTATGAAATAAACATTCCACAAGTAATTCCTGCAGGAACTACAATTTATGGAGTAGTTCTTACAGCTAATTATATTATGTATGATGGAACTACAGATGTTTATTCTGGTGTAGTATCTGCTCCAACTCCAGGAAGTTTTTTAGCAATATCAGAAGCTTCGTGGTCTAATCCAGACGGAATTTATCAATTAGTATATAATATTATAGACATTGACGGTAATCCATATACTAATGAAAAACAACATGTTTTATTTATATGCAATTTGTGCAATTGTAAAGATAATCTAGTAGTAAAACTAGTTGAAGCTTGCGATATGATTGCTACAAAAAAATTAAAAGAACAAGTAGATCAAATGGAAATGTTTATCTACGGAATTAAAACAGCATTTGCTTGCGGAGATTTTGATACAGCAGATGCAATAATAACAGCAGCAACAACTTTTTGTGAAACTATTCTAGGCTGTATAGGATGCGGCTGCGGAAAAAATTGTTAATACTATGTGTGGATGTAAAGATTGCAAAGATGTTACGCTTTTTAAAGGCAGTGACGGTGTAGGAATACAAGTTATTACTAATAATAATGACGGTACTTTTACATTATTTTTAACAGACGGTTCTACTTTTACTACACCTGATTTTACAGGTGCTCCAGGAGAAGGAACATTTAAAGCTGTATTAGAAAGTGGTGGAGCAGATGATAACGATTTTGTAATTAGCTACGCACTACTAACATCTTGTGGAACTTTGCCTTCAGGATGTTTTTTAGGAGAATCAAGTTCAACACCTTTTGGAGATTACCATGTACAAGTTTGGGTTAGAACAAATGAACCTCCTGCTCCAGGAAATTCTTGGATATTAGCAAACAGTGCTACTATATCTATAGATACTACTTCAGGAGATTTAACAGTAAATTTAGGAGGTTCAGGATTAAGCGTTTTTGTTAGAATTGTTATAATAGCTTAATGTGTCCTACTATACAAATATCATATTTACTAAATGGAGCAGAAAGCCCGACTGTAATAATAGTCGAAGGAGTATTTAATGAAGTAAATTATAATTATAGTTTTTCTATAGATACTAATCCTGGTGGAGAACCTGTACTTGTAGATTATACAATACTTTTTATAGAAGGAAAAGTTTTTTATTGGAGGTTAGTTGAAACTATTCCTGGTTATGAGCCTCAAGAAGTAGGAACTTTAAGTATTTCTAGTTCTTGTCCTGAAGGAGATTGGAAACTAACTACTAAATATATATTAAACTTAACTACAGAAGAATTTATTTTAGGCCAAGTATGTTCTCCTTGGTCTAATGAAGATCCTCTTGGACTTCCTGGAACTTTAGGAAATTATGTTTTTAAATTAGATCCTGCAATAGAAGAATACGTTGCGCCAGGAATTTATTTAGATTCCCTTACATCACCTTTTCCAATAGCTCAATATCAACAACCTATTATACAATCAGTTGTATATATATCTAATGATAATAGCACTTTATATACACAACCTGGTCCTAATAGAAGTTTTTTAGGAGTTATACTCAGAGACGCTGCTACTAACACTATAATAGAATATCAAGGTTTAAATTTTTTAGTATTAGGAAGTCTAGACAATCAAATAGTTTGGAATTATACTACAGTAAATAATAGAAAATCTTTTACTTTCTATAATAATTTTACAGCAGCATTTTCCACTATCTATTGGGCTCCAGCACCTGTAGAAGCAGATGCACCATTTGGAACATCATGTTGGATATTACAAGACGTAGCAAGCGGAAGTTATCAAGGATTTAATTTTGATTTATCTACTGATGTTCCTACAGGACTTTTTTTAGCAAAATTTGAAGGAGAAACTACTAGATATAGTACAGAAACTTATGAAATAACAGGAGACTTATGTTTGAGAATATGTCCTCCTGTAGAAGATAATTGTTATGACTTATTAGTCTGGGAAAAACAATGTGAGTTTTCTAAATGTGTATTAGATTATATTCACGGGCTAATGTTTGGTAATGTAGATTGTCATGCTTTAGAAAATTTAAAATTACAAAGAAGAGTTTTAGAAATTTTAAATTGCTACGATTCTAGAGATATAGAAGAAAATACTGTATTATATAATAATTTAGATTATAATACAATAAAAAAATTAATAAATAAATAGTAATTTAGATAAAATTTTAACACAATGTCACAAAGAGAAGTCGTTATAAAAGGAGGTCCTAATAATACCTCTGCTTTTGTTACAGGGCAACAAGAATTATTAGTAAAAGTAAATAGTCCTGCAGACGTAAATATAGTATCTCCATTAGGTCAACAGACTATGGCAAATTCTGTATCTGTTGCTTTAGCTTCCAACCAAACAGGTGCTGCTAGAACAGCTGGTATATTAAGACCTACGGCTGCTGGCAATGTGAACTCTGTTGCTGCTACTTTTTATTCTGTATCTGTAGCTAACGTAGGTTCTGCTGATGGAGATGTATTAGGAGGGACTAATAATATTAAACCAGGTGAGGTATTAAACTTCTCTGCTGATGCTGTAAACAACTACTTTACTTCATTTGCTTATGATGCTACTGGAACTGAGTTTATAATCATTTATGTTGCTTAACCATGCCTGTAATCTTAGGTGGAAATACTGGTATTTACTTGGCTTCATTAGCTCCTCCTGCTACTACATTACTACTTGACACTTATTCAGGTGCAGCAGCAGCTTATTCATTGCGTAAATTAAGCTCTACTTATACAGGAAACGCAATAAGAGTAAGACGTTCAAGTGATAATACAGAACAGAACATTGGGTTTGTTAATAATGTTTTAGATGAGGCTTCATTGCTTACATTCTGCGGTGCGGGTAATGGGTTTGTAACAACTTGGTATGACCAAAGTGGTAACGCAAATAATGCAACTCAATCAACAGCTGCTAATCAACCTCAAATAGTTACTTCTGGTGTTGTTAATAAAATAGGTAGTTTACCTGTTATGAACACATTAAACAAAGATTTAGTTAACACCCAAACAAATTCTACAACACAAGCAACATTCTCTGTATTTCAAAATGAAACAACAGGAAGTGCGTTTTTATACGGTTTACCTATGACAACAGTAGGCTCAGGAACTTATGGTGGTATTTGTCAAAGTGGAAGTAGCGCTGTCCCTTATGGTGATGGGACTAATTTTGGAACACCGACTTATTTCAAAAATGGTAGTTCAATAACAGCAACAAGAGGCGCACTATTTACAGCATTTGCAACAGGTAATAAATCAGTATTATCTATGATGGGAGGAGGTACAACAACAGCAATTAGACTTTTACAATTCCCTGGTTTATCAGGAAATATAAAAACATTTGAAGTTATAATTTACAATACAAGTCAAACATCAAATAGAACAGGCATTGAATCAAATATTAATACATTCTACACTATTTACTAATGGAAGTAACAGGCTACAAATACACGAACGAACAGGATGCTATTAATGCAAGGGAGCAAGTAGATGCTTACTATGGTATTCCTGTTTCACCTGATGACGTTACTCAAAACTGGGTTGACTACAATACGGCAAATTTAGATAATCCTATATTTTGGTATATTACTTTTGACGAAAGTTTGAGAATAGTTTTAGGAGAGCCAAGTATATTTGAAGTAACAACACCACCACCTTTTGAATGAGCACACAGATAAACATATTAAACGCTAACTCTTTCACTATTATAGGAGGTTTATTTGCTCAGACAGCAAACAGTACTCCTATTACTAATACTATAGTAGAGACATCTCTAATTAACGGAGGGGTGGGTAGTTTATCTGTACCTGCTAACTTCTTTAAAGTTGGAGATAGTTTTAGAGCTGTAATGGCTGGTGTATTAAATGCAGCTAATAATCAGACTATAAGGATAAGAGTTAAAGCTGGTTCTGTTATATTATTAGATAGTCTTGCTCAACCTATTACTAACATTACTAATGATGTATTCTCTTTAAACGTAGATTTCACTATTAGACAACTAGGTGCTGCTGGTGTAGCTTCTATAGTTTCATTGGCGACATTTCATTATGCTAAGACATCTAATGCTACTGTTCAAGGATTTGCATTTAATCAAGTTAACTCTACTACTTTTGACACTACTATATCTAATACACTTGATATAACAGTAGAATGGGGAGCAGCTAACGTAGGTAATAGCATTTATAGTGATATATTTATTTTAAACAAAACATATTAATATGAGTACAGGAATTAATATAGGAAAAAGTATTAAGATTCTTGATGAGGGATCACAAATTACACCAGATGTAAGTCAGATTGATTTTACAGGATCTGGAATTACAGCTACAGCTGTTGGTAATAATGTTACTGTAAATGTAGTAGGTGCATCAGGAGTATGGGGTATTTCTAATGCAAGTGGAGTATATACTTACTATACTACTCTTACTTTAGCTATGGCAGCTGCAACAGCAGGACAGACTATTGAGTTATTTGCTGATGTAACTGAAACAGGAGCTGTTAGTATTACTTTAAAGAATGGAGTAAATATTAATGGTAATGGTCATACTTATACATTAAGTGTAGCTGACACAACTCCTGCCTTTATAACTGCTAATTCAATTTCTAATTATGAATTTAACTTTTTAAATACTATTATCAAAAGAACTAATAGCACAGGCACTGCTGGAGCTTGTTTTTTAGTTGGTATAAATACAGAAGGTAGAATAAATTTTGAAGGTTCTGTTTTGATTAATACTGGTTCTGGTTTGGGAATAGGTGCTGTATCAAGTAACGGAAATGTTCAAATATATAATGCTACTATTTTTACAAATTCAGGAAATGGTATGCAAATAAACTCAAATAGTATAAATACTAAAGTAGTAAATTGCACTGTATATTCTACATCAGGAACAGCTATTCTTGTACAAGCTTTTTGTGACGTTGTTGGTTGTATTGGTGAATCAAACAGTGGCACTGGTATAAATATGGTTATGTATACTTGTTATAATTCAATAGGTAGAAGTAATTCAGGAGTTGGTTTATCAACAAGTGGTGGTTCTTTTATTAATTGTACTGGATTTAGTAGTTCAAATTATGGAGGGCTAGGTGTTAATGCAGGTTATTTTTACAATTCCATATTAAGTTCATCTGGTAATATAGGATTGTATTTGTATAACGCAGATGCTTTTGCTGTAAAAAATTGTCAAGTATCATCAGGAAGTAATGTTGCACTGTATTATAGTGGTGCAATTGCATCACAAAAAATTGATATACATAATACTGTAGCTACTTCTAATGCTAATTTTGCTTTTTCTACAGGTAATGGTTCTATGACTTTATATAATTGTTCAGGAGAAACATTAGCTACATCATGTGTATCTGCAAAAAATAGTATTTATGGTGGTGTATATAGGTCTAAATGGAATAATGCAGCAGGTCATGCTATAACTATATCTGCTGTTAGTCAATTTGATATTGTAAATACTACAGCCATAGTTACTAATGCATCAGCAAATGCAATATATTCAGCAAGTGCAACAACTTTAAATTATGCAAATAATTCATTTAAAGGGTCTACAACAGCTGTAAATGCAAACATTACTCAAGGAATAGTAAATACACAAGATAATCAAGGAAACATATTAATATAAATAAGCTATGGATAATTTACAACAAATAGTATTACAAGAAACTACTGCTCCCTATGTAAGAGCATTAGCACAATATGGAACAGGATTTATTCCTGAAACACAAGTAGAAGTAATTTACTCTGAATTATCAGATGAAGAAAAAGCTACTTGGGATGCTTTTGTAACAATGATTAAATCTAAGAACTAATGGCAGTAACATCAGTAACAACAGCAATGGCAGGAGCTATTAACTACACAGTAGTTACTGATAGTTCTGCTGATTGGGCTTCAGTAGCCAACTCTACTTATTTCTATGATAAGACTGATAAGCTTGTTCACTATAAAGATAGTACAGGAAATATTCAAGAAATATTTTCTGGTAGTGGTGTAACAGTAGGTACAACAGCTGTAACATCAGGAACAGATGGTAGAGTATTCTTCCAAGCAGGTGGTGTAGTACAGCAGTCTGCAAATTTATTTTGGGATAATACAAATAACACATTAGGAATAGGAACATCAACTCCTTCATCATCTTTTAAATTAGATGTAAATGGAGATGCACGATTTAATGGAGGAGCAACATCTTCGTCTGGAACGCAAATGTTAAATGTAGGAATAAGAATTCTTACAAATGCTGGTAATTCAGGTGGGATTTCATTGGATTCAAATTTACCAGTGGGTAATAGGTTAAATTTCAATAGCAACTTTACTATAAGGTCAAACTCATCTATAACAAGTGGAGTTGATATAAGTCTTTTTACTAATTCAGTTCAAAATAGTACAAACACTGTTTCACTTACTGGAATAAGTGGAAACGTGTTTTCAACATCAGGAGGAAATAATCAAACAAATGGATTGTTAATAAATCCAACCATTAACTTAAATGCTGGAAATGTATCAACAATTTTTAGAGGTATACACTACAGTCCAACATTAACATCAACAACAGGTTTAACACATAGAGCTATTGAAACAACTACTGGTGATGTTATATTTGGTTCAACAAGTGGAAATGTAGCAATAGGTTCAACATCTCCTGGTGC
>JACCDW010181079.1_pt1 | contig 11131 bp, 10 predicted proteins | sample 7449781 | NCBI WGS metagenome assembly JACCDW01 (sample SAMN15323449, study PRJNA562643) | freshwater metagenome | isolation source: river surface water | place: USA:Blue River Watershed | collected 2017-08-18
AAAACCACCGGTGTTGTCTTGATAATAACCAATCCATCCAGAAGGCCAAGTATTGAATAAGAACGAATTTTCAGCAGCGTTTGATATTGTTGCTAAGTGACCACCCATAGTTTCACAAGCAGCTTTTGAATTTGTCCAAGTAGCTGATGTTGTTGAACGATAATAAGAGTGTCCATTATAGTTTGTCTGTGATGTGAATTCAGTCATTACCGGTGTGGTTCTTTTATAAACTTTGACCGGTACGTTTGGTATACCTTGTCCTGCTGAGTTATAAATATAACCAGAGTAACCAAAAGTCTGAGACGATGCTATCAGACTTAATGCAGTAAATAGTAAAATTAATATAGTTGCCTTTCTCATATCGCTAATCTTGTTCCGAACATTAAAGTGAAGTTCATTACGTTTTGTTTTATCGCGTAAGCTCCTCCGAAATTAACATTGAATTTAAACTTTTTTGTTATTCCTATATTAGTTCCGATAATTGGCATAATAACGTAAGGAGATTTTAGTAAAATATCATTATAGTAACTGACATAAGGAGCATAAATAAATAGATTCATCATTTTGACATCGATTCTTTTCGAAACTTTCCAGTCATACATTCCACCAGCAATAGCAGCAGTTCCTAAAAACTTTTCACCATAAACATTTCCGAATGAACCAGTTGCTAAATAGATAGCTTTTAAATTTTTAACTTTAGGAAAACTCCACATTTGACCAAGTGCTAGTGTTCCATATTGAGAACCTCTACCATAAAAACTAATTGTTCCAGTAACAGAAACCAAATCAATTCTTCTTTTAGCCATATTAGCCCAGAATCCTGTCACGTTTGGTCCTCTTATAATTGATGTGTAATCTAAAAGAACACCATAACTTCTTCTTCCATCCCATCTCATAGATGTGTAACCAGCTGTTCCTTTCCCTCCAAAACTAACTTCTTTGTCTCTAAAGTTAAAACCGGCAAAATCAGAACTTAAAACTATTTGAGGTTTGTTACTTTCTGTCGACCTTTGTGTGGAATTAACTGTTCCGCCTAAGACATTTGTTTTTTTATCCTCGGACGTTTGTGTTGAATTTTCAGTACCATTTGGTAAATTACCATTAGATTCTTGTCCTGAACTTGAATTATTAGAATTTAAAGATGAATTGCCAACTTGTGAATTAATTTGATTTTGCGAGTTTTGAGTTGATTCGGTATTTTGAGTAATTTGACCATTTTCTTGAGATGTAGAACCTACACTTTGATTACTAATTTGAGAGTTATTTTCTGTTTGATTTGAAGAATTATTATTTTGTTCATTAGATACTTCTGAAGAATTCTGTGATGAGTTTTGACTTTGTGAGTTCTCACCACTTTCATTTTGACTATTTTGTGTCGATCCTGACAAACTTTGATTTAATTGACCTGTTGAATTGATTGGTCCATTGTTTTCAGAAACTTGATTTTGACCACCTTCAGTTGATTGAGTTGATAAATTACTATTTTCATTTGAGTTGTTTTGTGATTGACTATTTGTGGTTGTTTGATTACTTTCACTATTTTGATTATTAGATTGACTATTAGAATTCTGAAGAGATCCATTACTTTGATTATTCTCAGTAGTTGTATTTTCCGAACTATTAGAGTTACCACTTTGATTTGAATTAGACAAACTATTTTCGTTGGTGTTTCCACTTTGATTCTCACTATTTGTATTTTCTGAACTACTGGTTGTATTTTCCGAGTTGTTAGAGCTTTCACTTTGGTTAGAATTAGATGTCCCGGAGTTTTCTGAACTATTAGAGTTGCCACTTTGATTAGAATTCTGAGAGTTACCACTTTGATTAGAATTAGACTGGTTAGAATTCTGAGAGTTTACACTTTGGTTGCTCCCAGTAACTTCTGAACTGTTAGAATTTACACTTTGATTTGAATTAGATGATTCCTGACTTCCTGTTTCAGATCCACTCTGTTCATTGGCACTTTGTGAATTGATGTTAGAAGAACTTTGAGAGGCCTGTGTTGTCACAGTTGATTGAACTGGATTAGAATTAGTTATAGTAGTTTGGGAATTTTCACTATCTGATTTAGAGCTACTATTTTTATTTTTCTTATCTTTCTTTCCTGAAGCTGATTTAGCACTCTCAATTACACTCATTGTGTTTAGTGAACCACCACCAATTGAGCTTTGTAGTTCACTTAAAGCTGAAATGTTATTTATGATTGATATAAAGTTTATAGCAGAACCTTGGGCAATATCAATTCCAGTGCTAACTCCGATAATCGAACCACAAGGATTTGCATTTCCGTAAGTATTTAATACACCATTAGCCCATTGTTCAAATACACCATTTTGGAAATCCACTGGATTAAAAGTTTGAATTTGACCAAAGTAAGTCACTGTTACTCCATTAGAAGGAACTGTCAAACTTTTTAACAAACCAGTGCAGGGGTCTGTATAAGAGTAAATAAATGTCTGTGCCTTTAATTCAATCGTTGATAATAAGAAAAAAGTAAAAGCAATTAAAAATTTGTAAATTTTCATTTAGCTTTTAAATATTCCTTTTTTTATCATTCTTACAACAACTCTTGAGCTAGCCGTTTCTAATGCTTTTTTAGTTGATATACCGATTGTTGATTGGTTGAATTTAACACCGTCATCATCGATACCATCTAAAATAGATATTGTTTTAATAGTAGATGATTCTCCTAAACCAGAACCAACTAAAACCTCACCAGTTTCAGCGTCAACAAATTTGATTTGTAAACCTAATCTGGTAGTTTGAGTGGTTTTTTGCTCACCATTTACCTTGACTACTTCATCTTCTGATACAGAAAAGTCATATACCTCAATGTAAACAAAATACTTTGCCAAAACGACATTTCCTTTTACCTCAATTTTATTTGAAGAAATTCCTTTATCTGATGCTTTATCTTGAGCAATCATTCTTTGTTTGATTTCTTCTCTCTCTTCGGTAAAAACAAATCTTCCAGTATACTCTAAATATTCAATCACAATGTTAGTAACACCAAGACCGACTCTTTTATCTTTGAGTTCTGGATAAAATTCATAAAGTTCTTCATTGATTCCAATTTTGAGTAATTGAATTGGAATTTGTATTGTGTCTGTGTAATTAGCCACACTGTCAATTGATTGTGTTTTCTCAAAAGATGCTTGATATGATTCTGTTTTTACAGAACCAATTTGACTAAATGCTACTTGGACGAATCCAAGTAGCATGCTTGTCATCATTAAAATTAATCGTAGTGATTTCATAATTTTTTATTTTTTTATTTGGTTTATTCCTCTGTTTGGCTTCTAAGTAATCCACATATTAGACACTCTTCAAATCCATCACCATCAGCATCACCCCAAACGTGTTCGCAGTTTCTATGTTCAAAGTATTCATCGATAACACCATCACCATCTGTGTCATATCCATCATTGACACCATCGCCATCTTCATCAACTTCAACTTTTTCAAAAGTTGTTTCTTCAGTTACACTAGTTTTTTTTTTATCATCAACATCATTTACATTAGATAAAGCTAGTCCGTCTTCTTCGTCAACCTTTTGAATTAACATTTTATCTCTATCTTCTGAATTAAACCAGTAATCAACTACTTTGTTTAAGTTACCAACAAAGGCACCTAAAAGAATAAGTAACATTTCTTTCCAGTCCTCACTAATCGATGCTCCCATAAAAACACCAGCATTTATTCCTAAGATGATGAAAAAGAAAAGTCCTAAAACGATAGCTGTAATCTTCCATCTATTTGCTTGCATTTGTTGAAGCATATAATAGAATCTATTTTTATCTTCTACTTTAACATATTCCGTTTTTGCGCTTAAAAAGTTTTTTAATCTCATATTTCAATTTATTTTTTTTATTACCAAGACTCTTCTTCTTCTTTCTTTGGTTTTACTGGTTCTTGTGCTGCTGGTTTCTCAATTACTCTTTCTCTGATAATTGTTCCACCACCGTTGTTGTTTTCAGTTTTTTGTTTATTCTCTTGGTTTTGTTGAACGTTAACAATAACTGGAGCTTGACCGGCTGGAGCTGCTTGTTCTGTTTTAGTTTCTTCTTTTGGTTCATCACTTCCTCCAAATAAGATTGTTGATAACCAAACACCACCACCCGCAATAACAGTTGTTAATGTAGCGACGATTGTTTTTCTTAATGATGACCAAGATCCTTCTTCTGGTTCTTGTTCTTCTGCTTTCTTTCTTGCCATAGTTTACTTTTTATTTTTTGTTTTTTAGATAACCAACCACCAGTTCCCCAGAGGTTGGTTATGGTTTATTATTTTGCTAAAATCGTTTTATTTACTGATATACCTGCTTGAGTAGCAAGTGTAGTATAATAAGTTCCAGGTCTTAGACTTTCTAAGCTAGCTGAGTAAGAATAATTTCCACTCGGCATATATTGTTCAAAAACTGTAATAGCTTTCTTTCCATTTCCATCTACAAAAGAAAGACTTACAAGTCCATCAACTGATACATTGAATTTGATGATAACTTCTCCAGTTGTTGGGTTAGGGTAAACAAGTATTTCATTATCTTTTAATTCAACACCGTTTAGTGATTTAACTTCATAAACACCGTTAGTTGGTGTCACTTCCATATCTGATGAGTTCTCATCTCCAACAAATTTTCTTGTTGTATAAAGAGGACTTGTAGCCCACTCACCTTGAGGTTTTTTTGCTAAGAAGTTTAGTGTAAATACAGTCTCTCCGTCGATGAATAGATTTTGATTTAACGAAGCATCATATCCACCCCATTCAACAATACCATCCATTGGGTTAATGAAACTCATCCAGTTCATTGATTTCTCACTATTAGTCAATTCGATAAATTCTAAAAGTTCTTCATCATATTTTAATGATAATTGTAAAGCTCCAATCTTATATCCGTTTGTAAATAATTTAACTGGTAATTTTACTAAGTTACCTTCTTCAACAGAAAGAGATGGAACGTTTACTTCAACTGAAGCAACATTGAAATCATAGATAACTGATTCATCAATTAAGTGTGTAGGAGCATTAGTCGGATTTTCAATTTCAATCGGAACTAAACGTGCCATATGATATCCTGTGTTATTAGCATCTCCTGGAACTAACACATAAAAAGTTACAGAATCTGGTTGACCAGGTAGAATATTAAAGTAGAAATTGGTTTGACCAGCAATTGTTGATGTGTAGTTAGTTGCTGGAGTTCCTGTAATTGTGTTATATTCAGATACTGTAAAGAATTTAACATCTTTTACGTTATTAGGCCATACTGCAAATCTACCTGATATTCTACCAAATACACCCCAAGCATCTGATATAGTCAAGTTGTTATCAGCATTTACATCTGAATGATAGAAGTCCCAAGATTGTGGGTTACCTGAACCTAATACCCATTGATTAATTTGTTGAGCATCTGCAACAGAGATTACGTTTCCAACTGCCATTGTGTCTCCCTGAATTGCCAATCTAACATCCCAGAATGTCGTGTCAATAGTTTCACTTAACTGGAAATCACCATTGATATCTGTCATATAAGTCGCGTGCTGAGTCCAAGTGTTTGAAGTTTTAGGTTTTTTCTCAAGTGCTAGTGATAAGTTTTTAGCAGCTGAACCAGTCACATTAGTAAATGTTCCGTGATAGTCTAATGTTGGTCTGATAAAGTTACCTCCGTAGTTATGTAATGAAAGAGCTATATCATTTCCTGGTTGTTCTGCCGCAACTTGTGGATAAGCATTCACGCCGGACCAAGTTAAGTTACTGATAGCAGCAAGTGCTTGAAAAGAAGAACTTGGTGTTATGTGAGTAAAGTCTAACAAAAATGTTTCTCCGTTCGGAAGTGTATAAGTAGAACTTGAACCAGTGTAAACTAAAGTTATCGTAACATAACCGTTAGTATTATTATCTAAACTTTGAACGTAAAGATTAGGTTGGGGTGTCACAAGAGATACAGCTACGGAAGAAAAAGCATTTTTATCATAAAATACTCTAAACTGAACTCCAGTGATTTTACTGAAGGTAGTATTCTGTAAAGTCAATTTTGCAGTAGTATGACCTTGAATACTTGTTCCAACTTGATAGTTGGTATCGATGATTCCCCAGATTCCATTAGATGGTGCTGGTGGACCGGTTTGTGCCTTTACGCCTGTCGCAAAGACCATTAGTAACAGCAAGCTGCTAACAATTTTTAAAATTTTCATAGTAGTGGTTAATTTTTCATTGACTATATGGTCAATTGAGATATATATTAATTTTGAAATAAAAAAAAATTTACATTGCATAATAAATTTTTACATATATCTCAATATTTATAAGGCTTTTAGTTTAATTAAAACTTATTTTAACAATAATTTTTTTTATCACTAATGTAAACAATTTGTGTAATTAACTAAATCTTGCAACATTCATATTATAATTATGAGTCACTTCAGATGAGCTTAAAGCTCTGTCGTAAATTCTTACAACTTGTAAATCACCTTTTATTAAGTTAGAAGATAACAAACTATCATCCCATCTTCTCATAAATCTAACTAAACCTCCTGATGTAGGGGTTCCAGAATAGTTTAATGTTCCACCGGACGCTGTTCCATTTACATATTGTCTTAATACTGATCCATCATATGTTCCAACAACTTGATACCATTCACCAACATTTGGTGTGAATCCGGAAGTATTTCTCCAAGTAGAATCAAAAAATCCAATACAAAGGTCATAGTTAACAGGAGCATTATTTGTTCCTATACTAAAATTTAGACTTGTTAATCCATCCCATACATTTGTTACCAAAGACGATATTTTACCAGAGAGTGGTTCAGATAATCTAAACCAAACTTCCACAGTCCAATTAGATAGATTACCTAAATCAGGAGCAGTTGCATACTCAAGACTTGTATCATCAAAACTCAAATGTCCTCCGAAATTTGAATTGTAAGTTGGTGTGTTAATTAAAGTCGAATCATTATTATTTTTTAAATCTTCCCAAGTTGTTCCATTTCCAATATAAGAATAAGTAGAGCCGGCATCTAAATGTAATAGTAAACCTGAATCAATAACATTATCATAACCGAATCTATTTTTTCCAGAAGAGTATATCATTTCTACTTCGCTAGCATTTACACCTCTGTTGTAAATAATAATCTGTGCTAGTTTTCCTTTGAAGAACTCAGTATAATTAGTAACACCAACTGTAAGATTACTTGATGTTCCAACATTGTGCCCAACCGGAGTATCACTTCCGACAAATTCACCATTTATCCACATCGATCTTGTAGTTCCATCAAAAGTCACTAAACCATGATACCAAACACCAGTTGATAATTGAGTCGGAGTGTCAAAATCTAAATCATTTCCCCACCAGTAATGTCTAAAGCTTGTGTTTCCTCCATTATTTCTTAATCTCCATGCATTTACTCCATTTATTGATCCATAATTACCCCAACCGACAAATCCTCTATCTGTTGGCATCTCATCTGAATTAAACCAAGCACTTATTGTATAATTTTCATTTCCGATTGGTATATCAGTTACATTTGCAAAAGAAACATAATCATTGATACCGTCAAAAAATATAGAACCACCATTTGCTGAACTAAATGTTGCACCAGATTCAAGTGTTCCGTGATTTCCATTACCTGATAAGTCATACCAAGTATTTGAACCAGTTCCAGAAAAAGAACTTGTAAATCCAGCATCTAAAAAAAGAACCATTCCAGACGGCAAAGCTCCTGGCCAAGATGTCCAATATCCATTTGAATTGAGCCATTGTTTAGCTTGTAAACCAGTAACAAATGTATTATTACCTGATATTTTTCTAACTAATTTAACAAACTCTAAATCCGATTTAGAGCCAGTTCTAAGAAACCCTAAATGACAAATATAGTTTGTTAATAATAAATCTTCTGGTCCATTCGGGTGATCACCACTCGGATCTAAATAAGCAATTACATAACCTATCTCTTCATCTGGTCCATTCCACCATTCACCTGGATTAATTTCAGGAATATTAATTCCAGCTGCTATGCTTCCAACTTGTTCAGTATTGGTGATAGGTGGATTTGGTGAAGGATTATAACAAAAAGGTCTATGTGTTGCCATAATCTATATATTATATTACAAGAACACATCCACCACTATTTAGAAATGATTGCCAACCACCTGACCATAGTTCAATTTGGAAAGTGTCAATCCATTGTATTTTTAAAAATGGGTCACCAATTAGAAAATTCTCAAGTAAAATTCCATATCTACCATTCAATGCAACATTATCACCTTTTATAGGATTATAATCAATATCATTTATTTGTCTTAAATCCATCTTTAAATTTATTTTATATAAACTGCGTAGGTTTTAATATCAATTCTTTGAGAAGAACCGTTTGTAGCAACGTTTGACATACCATAAATATTATTGTTACTTATGTTTGTCCAGGATCCGGAACCTTGTCCGTTCCCACTTCTACCCTGTGAATCAGGATAAGCAGTTGATGGTCCACATACTGTCCACCAAACGCTATTAGCTACATATATCCAATCACCTGGGGCATTCACATTAAGTGTGCCAGTCATTAATGTATGGCCTTTTATACCGGACCAACTACCACCCATAGGTGTATTATTTACAGTAACAGCACTTTGAGTTGATGAGAATGTTCTACTTATAATTAAGTTTCCTGGATTATTGTAAATTACTTTATTTGCTATCTCCATACCTGATAATAATGGTGTAAGTGATGCCGTAGTAGAAGCCATTTTCATCACTTGAGTGCATTGATAGGTTCCATTGTTATACCAAAGATCTTGAGCATCAACATTAAATTTACTTGAAAATGAACCAGATGTGTAACTCCACTTGTTTGGGTATAAATTACCTTGAGTTACTGTGTTTGTGGGGTTATAACTTATCAACATCCAACCACCACCTTCGTCTGTCATGTTACAATAAACTTGTTTTGGAGAAGCCATCTGTGATGTTTTGATATAATACCATCCGGATGTAGTTTGACCGGAATTGTATATTACTTGAGCACTAGCAGCTGGGTTATCAATAGTTCCGATAAGAGAACCAGAACTATAAGACGTCCAGTAACCATTACTATTAAGCCAATTTTTTGACTGTGTTCCGGTAGAAAGAGATGTGCTACCAGAAATTAAAATTGTCAAGTCTATAAAGCTTTGTTCTGTTTTTGCAGCAGATCTGAAAAATCCTATGTTACAAGGATAATTTGTTGAAAATGTTCTCTCCGGTGCATTTGGCCTATTTCCACTTGGATCGATATAAGCTATGACATAACCAGAATCTTCGTCTGGTCCATTCCACCATTGTAAATTTGAATTTCCATATAAATTAGGATTTATTGTCCCAGTAGCTATCGACATACTTCCTAAAGTTTCACTATTTGGAATATCTATAGAAATAGGATTATAACAGAATTGACGTGATGTTGCCATAGATTATTTATTAAATAGTTTACAGTCCGAATCTAGTTTTTGTGGCATCAAAATTATTTTGAATTTGTGATTGGGTAAATGCCTCACCGAAAACATAAAATTCTGCAATTTTTCCGTTTAAATATTGAGAACTTACACCAGGTCCAATATATCCAAAGTAAAATGTATTTGCTTCACTATAACCATCCACACCGTGAGTCGCTGATATAATCTGAGTTGTATTTAACCAAACTTGAGTAGAACCCGCTGTCGCTGAAATCACAGTTGTGAATGTGAAGAAATACCAATTTCCGACGGACACTGTGGCAGTTGAAGTACTGGTTCTGGCTATTGACGTTCCGTTTGTTGCACATCTTACCGTTCCGTTACTATTAACTGCTAGATAATATCCATCAAAACCATATGAACTGGAAAGTTTACCAAATATTGGCATAAAACCAGACACTGGTAAAGTATCTATTTTAGCCCATATTTGAAATGTTCTGTAATTATCATTCTCTAAACTCAATGCGTAATTTGTCCAGTCTGAAATACTAATAGTATCATCGATACCGTCGAAGTCAAAATACCCACCATTTCCAGTCGAGAAAGTCACTCCCGCATTTAAAGAACCTTGTAGTCCATTATCACTCAAGTCTTGCCAAATTCCACCACCAGAATAACACAGAGGATTACTCGCATCCATAGTTACAAATTGGTTACCTAAAAGTAGTGGTGGGATTGTAGTTGAGTATGTATATGAGGTCCAGTATCCATTATTATTTAGATACTCTTTAGACTGAGTTGGTGAAGTTAAAGAATAATTACCGGTAACAAGTTGTGTCAATTGTATGAAACTAGCGTCTGTTTTGTCCGGTGTTCTAAAGAAACCAATATGGCAGGTGTAATTTACTGCTAAAATTCTCTCAGGAGCATTTGGTCTGTTACCAGTTGGTTCGGTGTATGCTATAATATAACCAGGATCTTCATTTGGTCCATTCCACCATTCTAAAGTAGCGTCTGGGGTAACATTTCCAACAACAGCGGCGATATCACCAATTTGCTCGGTTCCAGGAATAGTTGGAGCGGGATGTGGATTATAACAGAAAAGTCTAGTTGTAGCCATAGACTATATATTTATTTAGCTAAGTGTCAAATAATTTTAAAATGTTTTTGATATTTATAATAAAATCATTACATTTGTAAAAATTACTACAATGTCGGAACAAACAAAAGAACAAAAACTACTTAGTAAACTTTACGAGTGTCAAGAAGAAATACAAACCTATGTTAACAACATTAAATTCGATGATGGTAAGAGTGATTTAAATTATAAAACTATGCTTACTTTACTAACTGCGAAAAAAGACTTAAACGAGTTAGTTTTTAAGTTGGAAAAAATGATTTGTGATAAACAAGATTTAATGTAATTATGAAAAAAATAGAAGATATTTACGAAGAGTTTAACTTTGCTCAAACAGTAGAGGATAAAACTAATATTTTAGAAAAATTGATTTCAGATAATCTGATTTCAGATGAAGATATGAAAGAGTTTAAAGCTCAGATAAACGACATTATTGAAAATGACCTAATTGAACAGGATACTATCATTTCATTAGAAATTGAAGAAGGTAGATATAATCTTTATAGTTGTGTCAAAGATATTGATTCTTATAAATCAGGTTGTAACTACTATGTTAAAGTAGATGATCCGAGA
>JACCDW010161903.1_pt1 | contig 11130 bp, 10 predicted proteins | sample 7449781 | NCBI WGS metagenome assembly JACCDW01 (sample SAMN15323449, study PRJNA562643) | freshwater metagenome | isolation source: river surface water | place: USA:Blue River Watershed | collected 2017-08-18
ACTAGGTGAAACTAAACTTGGCGACATCAGGAATAATCAATACATGCGAAATCTGCGCCAACAGTTCCTTGATGGTCAACGGCCAGACACTTGTCGTAGATGCTGGGCCGAAGAGGATGCTGGTCGTACCAGCAAGCGTATGCATACGTTGGAAAGACTCAAGCACATAGTAGATCATGATCAATGGACTGCCGATGTCAAGCCATTGATGTTCTTAGATCTCAAGCTTGGCAATATCTGCAACCTCAAATGCCGTATCTGCGGATCTTGGAGTTCCAGCACTTATGCCTCTGAGGAAATCAAATACCAGAAAGAAAAGAAAAACAACTATCACTATGTAATGATGAAGTTGGGTCGTTGGCCAAGGGAGGAACAGAGATTTTGGCAGGACCTTGAGGAAAACATGACAACTCTGCGCTACTTAGAGTTCACTGGCGGAGAGCCTTTCATGATACAAGAACACTTTGATCTCTTGGCCAAGTTAGTCAATCAAGGACTTGCATCTAACATTGACATACATTACAATACCAACGGTACCATGTATCCTGCGGGTGCAGAAGATCTGTGGAAGAACTTCCGTCATGTGGAAATAGCGTTCAGCATCGATGATGTGGCTGAAAGATTTGAATATCAACGGACCGGAGCTGATTGGATCGCCGTGAACAGGCATATAGAACTATTCCGGCAGATGCGTGCAAGGAACAAAAACATAAGCTTGCAGGTATGTACCACAGTCAATGTGTTCAATGTGATGTATCTTTCGGACGTGGCTGCCTGGATAGATCAACAGGATTTTGATTTTGTTTACTGGAATATGTTGCATGATGCTCCGCAATTTTGCATAGCAAATTTGCCCGACAAAGCCAAAGAAATCGCACAGTCTCGATTGACTGCCAGCGAGTTCAGCACAAAGAACAGCACCGAGATACAGCGCATCATTGATTTTATGAATCAAGGTACCAGCACTGATGGTAGCGATCTCAGACGAAGCATTCTCGAAGTTGATCAGAGACGTGGACAGGATCTCAATCAAGTAGCTCCAGAACTGGCATTTGCCATAGATTATGACTTTTTACAACAAGCCTGATACTCTGTGCCTTGCGCCATGGACGCATACCTATCTATCTCCACAGACCGAGCGTAGGATGTGTTGTGCCAGCAGAGAGCCTGCACAGAATTTTAAACAATACATCGACACTGAATCTGGCACCGGAAAATATATTCCCATCACTCTCAAAGAACACTGGAACAGTGATCACATGCGATCTGTGCGACGACGTATGATGGCCGGGGAGATCTTGCCAGAATGTGCAGTGTGCAACGACAAACTGTTGAATACCGATGTCTATCGAGACTATTTCAACAGATTGTTTGGGCACAAGTATGCGCAAGCCATGAGTCAGACTGCTGTCGACGGGTATACTGATATGTTACCAGTGAGTTGGGACTATAGATTCAGCAACCTCTGCAACTTTAAATGCCGGATGTGTGGTGACATGTTGAGCTCGAGTTGGGAAACAGAACAACGACAACATGACATGATAGATTGGAGCAATCCCAAGAACAACTGGATGCGTTCCGATGTTCGAAATGAAATAAGTAAGTTCCAAGACACCCAGATAGAAAAAGAGTTTTCCGAAGCAGTGGAACAACATCGTGTGGAAGAAATCTATTGGGTGGGTGGCGAACCATTGATGTACGAACAGCACTGGCGCTACATGAAACGCATCATTGAACTGGGCGACGGACCTCGACTCTATGCCAGATATAACACCAATCTTTCTCGGATCCATTATCGTGGGATTGATCTTTATGACGATATTCTTAGACATGTTCGCGACTGGCAGATCTGCGCCAGTCTTGACGGAACCGGATCCACCGGGGAATACATCCGAACCGGGCTTGACTACGAACAGTGGCGACACAACTTTGCCCGAGGACTGGACATATCCAAGAACCGCCGGCAGATGCGAATCGACTTCACACTCACTTTACCTGGATTATTTGAAGTCCGAAGAATACAAACGCTCGCTGACGAGTTCGGAGTCGATGTCCTAGCCAAAGTGATATTTGGTTTCACGCCAGACATCCTGCTGAGTCCCTTGGCCTTGCCTAGACAGTTACTAGACAAAACCGTGGATCGTCTAGTAATGGATTTGCCCACAGGCGCATTAAAAGATGTATTGACGCAGTTGAAATCAAGACCCACCTTCCAAGAGCAATGGCCGGATTCTTGGCAGACAGGACTTGCTCAAGGCAAACATCGTGTGTTAAAATTAGAATCTATCCGGAAAGATACCTACACCCTGGATGACATATTACGAGAGGATGCAGAGATACATGCATGGTGGCAAGCGATACCCAGTTGAAATAGATTTGCTCGATCGTCTGTCTCGAGACATCGTCACGATCAAGATCGAGGTGTTTGAAAACAGTCTCAGTGGCAAATGGTTACAGGCATTAGACCATGTGCTGTCTCAAGGATTCCATCTGGAAAAAAACTATTGCTTTCTTGGATTTGCCGACAGCGATAGAGATGGTTGGATGATCTTAGATCAAATCAACACCAGTATACGAGCGATCAACTGTGCAGATATTGGATACCACATCAATGATGTCTTTTACATGGAAAATACCATGACCGATCAACCCCAGGGTGATCGCGCAGTGGGTCGTAACATACTACAACACAAGCTCAATAGATTACACAGATATTTCGAAGATCTACAAGGAACCAGCGGCAGTATCAGTGAGTTTTACACTCGCGCCGATGCCAGGATACGCTGGCACATCAGACAACTCAACTTGTTGTGTCATGAATTCGAATCATGGGCATTGAGTTATCGCAAGCAGATTGAGGCCCCAGAATGGCAACGCCCTAGCCAACTGATGTGTTGGTTACATGCTCCAAGATTCAGACTTGACTCAGAAGATTACTCGTTGTTTGGAGTAGACACTATCAATAGAGATTTTGGCGGAGTCTATGTGGGTGTAAATAAAGCAGTAGGCAAGCATCATTGGGAAGTTTTCCAAGACGAAGGTCGAGACAGTAGAGTAGGAGAGTTGACCACGACAACCTTGTCAAGCCAGACTGAAGCGGCTGCTGATTTCGACATCGAGTGGGGCAGGAATCCCGCAGATTTTCCTTGGCAAAAACAGATGTTGTCAGATTTTCGTGCATGGCTGTTGAGCAATGGCTTCGATCCTGATGACGAAACACTGACCATTGGGCACCCGAAAGTAGCACAGGTAGATTTATCAGCATCGTTTGGGACCAAAGATCCCATTGCGATATGGAAAACATTGTCACAGTGTCTTGATGTCGTTGAAGTGCGTACTGAACAATCTCGGGCAAGGTATGACTATCATTGGAGTGATGTTGACTATGCTCAACAACAAATAAAGATAATACAACAAGGATGAATCATGAGTTGGTTTAAAAAAATCATATCTAAAATACGTTTAGAAATCAGATATCGTAAAAAACTCCGAGAGTTACGAAAAAGAGATCCGTTTATCTATAAATGAAACATATCTTAGGAGTTTCGGCCGGTTTCCATGATGCCGCTGTAACAGTGGTACGCGAAGATGGCGAGATCATGTTTGCTGGCCATAGCGAACGCTACAGCAAGATCAAAAACGATCCTAATTTGCATTTAGATCTCTTAGAGGAATGCTGTGAGTGGGATTATGATACTGTGGCTTTCTATGAACGTCCATGGATGCACAACATCCAACAGTGGAGATCTAGTCAACGGGCTTATGGACCATGGACTACCGGATCTGCATTGAAAAAACATCTTGGACCTTGGTATCAACATCCAGCACATCGTGAGTTGTGCTTTCCACATCACCTTAGTCACGCTGCCGCAGGTTTCCAGACATCACCATTCCAGCAAGCCACAGTGGTAGTGATAGATGCCATTGGTGAAATGGATACTATCTCGATCTATCATGCCTGTTATGACAAACAAGGCCGTGCCCAATATCGAAAGTTATGGGGGCAAAGATATCCCCATTCGATTGGATTATTTTATTCAGCCATAACCAAGGCCGTGGGACTCAAGCCCATGGAAGAAGAATACATCACCATGGGCATGGCTGCCTATGGTAATCGATTGGGCTGTGCCTGGATGAAAGATCAGTTCGTGGCCGATGATGTCGCAGTGCAGTTTAAAAAAAATCTTCACATTGGATTTGACGACGATGAGTTGAGTTTTGCTCACAACGAAGACATCGCGGCCTCGGCGCAGGCTCTTACAGAACATCTGATCATGAACGTGATGCGACATGCGAAAAAACTCACTGGTTGCCACAATCTCGTGTACATGGGCGGTGTGGCGTTGAACTGTGTGGCAAACTCTAAACTAGGACAGATATATGACAAAATATGGATCATGCCCAACCCGGGCGATGCGGGTTCCAGCCTTGGCGCTGCCGCGCTGGCTTACGGCCAACAGCTTCATTGGCGCGATGCTTTTCTTGGTCACGATATTCCTGGTGCTTACCCTGTTCGTGATATTCTTGACCGTCTCATTACCCATCGTATCGTTGGTGTGGCTAGTGGTCGTGCTGAGTGGGGTCCGCGTGCCCTGGGGAATCGAAGCCTGCTCGCTGACCCACGAGGACCGGAGATCAAGGATCAAGTAAATGAAATCAAACGCCGTCAAAAGTTCCGACCCTTTGCCCCGGTCATTCTGGAAGAGTGTGCTCAAGATTATTTTGATATGCCCCGTGGTTTTGAGTCCAATCCTTATATGCAATCTGTGGCTGTATGTCATGAGCCTGGCCGCTATCCTGCCATTGTGCATCAAGATCAAACTAGTCGAGTACAGACTGTGCCCAAGGACGGATCGGGAATACGAAGACTACTGGAAGAGTGGTTTGTTCTAACTGGGTGTCCCATGTTGCTGAATACCAGCTTGAACATCCGCGGTGAACCCATGGTCAATGATCGCGCCGACGCTGACAGATTTGAAAAACTCTATGGCGTCAAGGTTTGCAGTTAAAGGTAAGTTTCTAGTCCACCACGCCGACGTATGTCTTGGGTGCAACAGCTTATACCACCGTCCCAGAAATAACTGTGCCGTAACTCTGCGATGATGGGTTCGATTTTGTGCTTACGACAAAAATCAAAGACTTCTTTGTTGTAGGCTGAAAATATCACATGCTGTTCGTCAAGTACCAGGCAGTTGACATCAAACACTGATTCAGCCACGAACCCAGTCCATTCAGTGAGATAGGTATCAACAAATTTTGTAAACTCTTCAGTGGGGGTCTGTCCTTGCACGTACCAGGCTCCGGGATTGGATTCATATTTGAATTTTCCCACAGCCATGGCTGATTCAATCGAAGTGTCCCATACCCGGCAGATATCCCATCCTGGAAATTCTTCCGCAAATCTGATCTTGGCATCATGCCGGCTGCTCAATATCACTCCGGGTTTTAATATAGCAAAAACGGCATCGCCGTGTCCATCAGTCACAGCTTCATGTACGCGATAGTCACTGCCCAGCACATTGTCAATGATCCATTGGCTCTGTACTGGTGTAAGGTAATCGCTGTTGTCAAAAAATACATCTCTCCCCACACGCACGATACAACTGGCACTGGCCTTGTTTAGTATGCAGTCGGGGTCATAACCAGATTGTCCATGTGGGTTTATCACTGCAGATCCGTAACGACCACAAATGCTATCTAATTCGCGCATGGGCAATATGCGCAAGAGTTTTTGTCCCAAAGTTATCTGCCAATCCCTAGGAGTCAACGGCGGCAAAGGTGCACCATGCCCCTGTATTTGATTGGCAATGAAGTTATCTCGATCCGGCAAGTCTGGTCTCTGGACAATGACACCATGTTGCTGTATAACTTTTTCTAGGTTATCCAGATCTTCAGCAGTTTCAGATAATATCTGTTGTAACTGCGATCTGACCTGAGAGTTTTCAATGAAGTCAAAATAGTCGGGATCGTAGGATCGTCCTACGATGACCTCTTCCAATGGTTGCCAGCTGGTATAACTGTTGACTAATGACATAGTTTTTTTATAAATTCTTTCAATGCCGGCCCACGAGACCTTTGGAAATGTCGTTGATTGTGTTCTATCATTGGCTGACATTTCTTTTGCAAACTTTGTAGACCATCATAATCCAAGGTCATGAGATACTTAGCGATCAAGTATACTGAATACCATCTTTCTCTGTGATCAGTCAAGGTATCATACTGTTCATCGATCACTGGGTGGAATGTCTGATATCCTTGATCTCTCAACAAGGCCAGTGTGCCTGGGGTTCCTAGCACTATAAAACTCTGTCCATTGCGTATGGGCTTCAGCGTTTTTTCAGTGACAAACACTCCCGGTATTGAGTCTTCTGTGCCTAGCAAGGTTTCTAGTACCACATTCCAGTAACTGTTCTGGAAATGATTATCGATCAAGATTGTGTGATCGTTGTGTTGATCTATGGATAAATCATCAGCACGAAGAGGAAGAGAAGAACGCCATTCTGCTGTGGGAGATTTGAGTCCCAATGGCCTACGTCTACTTAAAACAAGATTGTGTTCGTTCCAGAGTTCAACATCTTCGTATATAAAAGTTTCATGGGTATGATTGCCATAACTGATGTAGTTTTGACCGTCGTTGAATCTTGACAAGTTATAAACAAAATATTCTCTCCAGTTTTTAGATAAACGGCTCAGGCATGTGATCTTTTTATCTCGAATGTGTTGATTGATAGTTGGGATAGATTGATGTTGATTTTGGAAATAATAACTGATGTCAAAATGCCACCATGACACACAGCCGGGAACTTGATCAGCACAGGTATTGCCACTGACCAATAATATTAGATCTGGGTCGATGCCGATATTGTGGCTCATGTCCTGGATATGTTGCCTTATGCGCCATGGACTATCGGTCTCTCTATAATAGAACAGCAAACGCATGCCCTGAGACATTTTTTCTATCACTCCTGGGTCAAGGCTCTTTAAATAGTCATGATCAAAGTCCCAAAAGTTTATACCAACAGGATACCAATCTCCAGCACTTGCATTATCTATGCTGACTGTGTTATACTTTATATCGTAATGATCTAACCATGACGGCAGGTGCCAAGGTTCGGTTAGATCGAGCATTGGATAGAGATTGCAGAATCCTTGATCAAGGTCATCGACTACGAAAGTAACTATGTTTGACATCTTTATAATGGATATGGGAGGTCACGACAGGAATGTCCAATATTTATGTGGTCGTTTCCCACACGCCCGTGTTTTGCGTTGGACCGATCATCTTGGCACTATCAAGCGAGCGGTGTCGCAGTGCCGTACCAGGTATTGTTGGATTTTGAGTTCCTGCGTAGAATATCGAGACTTTGATTTCCATTGGGAACCAAGCCCGTGGCAGAGCCATCAAGTGCATTGTTGGCCCAGCGGATCTACCCATTTTGGAGACACTTTTTTAATACCCAATGACCAGTGGACCCAACAATGCGATTCGTTGTCAAGGCTGGAAGACTTCAAAGATATCAACTTTGAACACCAATCATTGACTAGACTGCCGTGGCAAGTTGTTCACTACCGAAATACCACAATACCAGAAATACTAAAAACATCCAGGTGTGACACACCCTATGTATTGTTCACCAATCAATCTGATCATACATCTGACTATCAACCATGGTTGTGGAGAGAACAACCTGTGGTAAGTTTTAGTCGAGACAACGGTGTGACTCTCATACCCAGATCTGCGCATGGAATCATCGATCAACAAGTCTATGACTACCCCTGGTCTCACAAAAATATCAAAGGCATACCCGGGGAACCCCTGGACATCGTGTTTATCAGCAACGGTGAGTACGGCGCAGATCTCCATTGGCAACTGCTTCGTCAGAGTCTTGGCCAGGATCAATGGTCTCGATTACACCGTGTGGATGGTGTCAATGGTCGTGTAGCCTGTTATCAAGCAGCCGCTCGAGCCAGCCAAACTGATTGGTTTTTTGCTGTGTTTGCCAAACTACAAGTCAATGAGGACTTTGATTGGTCTTGGCAGCCAGATCGCTGGCAACAATCCAAGCATTATATCTTTCATGCTTACAATCCTGTGAATCATCTTACCTATGGGCACCAGGCCATGATCGCATACAATCGACGCTTGGTATTGGAGAACACCGGACAGGGACTGGACTTTACCCTGGATCAACCACACGAAGTAGTACCCATGATATCGGGCACTGCCTACTACGACAATGATCCTTGGACTTGCTGGCGCACGGCCTTCCGTGAATGTTTAAAACTGCGTCACAGCCTTCCTGATGTTGAAAATGAATATCGTTTGGGCGAATGGCTAGACAAAGGTGACGGTGTCAATGGACATTGGTCGATGAAAGGTGCCAAGGACGCGATCAACTATTATGATCAAGTACAAGGACGGTTTGATGATATCAAGAAAAGTTACGAGTGGGCCTGGTTGGCATCATATGCCATGTTGCTACACCCTCAACTGTTTACACAGTCTAATACCTGATCGACTACATATTCAACTTCTAAATCAGTGAGTTCCGGATAGATTGGTAAACTCAGTACTCTACGGCTCAAGGCGCTGGCGCGACTGAGAATATCAGGTCCTTGGTATTGCCTGAATACTCCTATTTCATGTAAAGGTTGCGAATAATGTATCTTGGTCTCAATTTTGCGGATTGAAAGATTTCGTTGTAGTATATCTCTATTATCGACATCTATCACAAACTTGTGATATGAATGATCATGGTGATTATCATTGTCAATGAGACACCTTACTTGGGTATTCTTTAACTTTGAACGCCAGTATCCTGCGATGTCTCCTCGGCGTTTTTGCCATTGATCAATGTATTTTGATTTGATCAGTAAGTGAGCACAGTCTATTTCGCTCATGCGACTGTTGGTTCCAATGTTGTCGTGTGATGATTTTCCGTTGTCTCTCCATGAACGTACAAAATGCAATACGTCGCTGTCATTGGTGACCACGGCGCCACCGTTACCATAGCAAGGAAGATTTTTCATGGGATCAAAACTGATCGCGGAAGCTTTACCAAGACGTTGGGCATCGGCAGACAACCAATGCTGTGCCGCATCCTCAATGATGATTTTGTCTGACAGAGTCCATTGTCTCCAGGTATTGATATCACCCAGATGACTGATGCTGGCTCCATAGAGTCCTACCAATACCGCGGCTTGGTAACTGACATCCGGGATCTTCTTGACATCAAAAATCCCATGATGATCTGTATCAATGAAATGTATGTTCCATCCTGCACGTATAAAAGCATTGGCAGTGGCTGCATAGGTCAGACTGGGAACTAATACCGTAGGAGGATTTGGTGACAGATGATCATTGGCATAATATTCAGCGATGGCTTCCAACGCCGACGTGCCAGAATGCACACAGACTGCATATTTGACTTGATTTTTTTTAGCCAGCCAATTCTCAAATTCTGCTGTGTAGTTGCCGTTCATGAGACAGCCAGAACGCAACACCTCATCGGTGGCATCTAATATCTCTTGCCGGAGATTATGATATTGTTTTTTTAGACCAGTAAACGGAATCTGTAAACCATTCATGGTATCTCCGGAATCCTTCTTCGATATCTATTTTGGGATTGAATCCTAGATCTGATCGGGCTGCCTCGATGTTCAATGCACCTCGGCTGGGGAAATCTTGATCGCGATCTCGTACTTCTACGGCACCGCGACCTGCGATGCGCACAGCCAATTCAGCTGCCGCCAACAAGGTCCAACTGTGGCTTTTAGTTATGTTGTAAGTGTTGTTGTTGGCACGATCGGTCAAAGCCGCGGCAACGATACCGTCCGCGGCATCATCTACATAGGTAAAATCTAATGTTTCTTTTGCACCGTTGACTTTGAGTGTTCCTCCGCGGAGTGCTGTAAGTAGGAACTTAGAGATGACACGGTCTTCCACATCGAGTGGACCGTATACAGCACTTGGACGGATAATAACGTGATCAAAACAACCACGACGAGTGTAATCTTTGACAAGCCATTCTCCTGCGAGTTTCATTATACCATATTGTCCTTGCGGACGACAGATTGCATCTTCCCGTACATCATCTACAAAATCACCATAGACCATGCTGGAGGAGATATACACAAATTTCTTCACGCTGTGTTGCCGGCTCATTTCCAATAGATTCAGTAGACCTTCGCTCATGGTCTGAGACCCCATCTGTGGATTGACATTGACTACTTTCTGCCGGGGAAAACTGGCCAGATGTATCACCATATCAGGTTGATAAGAACGCATGAGCCAATCTACGCCATCACGATCAGCGATATCAATCCTATGTATGCGATCAGTCTTTATTTTGGTCAACCTCTCTCCGATGAGATAATCCAGTTCATCCTGCGGAATCAAACCATAGTTGGTGCGGATGTCAGTGATGCAGACTTCGTGCCCTTGGGCTTCTAGACGTTGTACCACGTTGTGACCAATCAGTCCCAATCCGCCAGTGACTAGTATTTTATATTTTTCCATATCGCAATAGATATTCTGTAAGTTCGGGTCCTTCGTCTATGTCGCCCTGTATACAAACAAGATGTCCAAATCTAGATATATCAGGAGATATGTAGTATCTAAGATCGCGTGCATGTTCCATGGCCCATTTGCCTTGTGTGGTCTGTTGCCATTCGTGGATGGGTTGTGCAACATAGATATCTACATCGTCCACATCGCCCATGGTAAAGGAATGGAAATTCACTTTCATGCTATATTTTAACAGATTCAAAGCGCAGATGCAACGAATTCCTGTGCCATGGGAAATACGTCTGCTATGACCTTGGCACAGGCCAAAGCCACTTGTTGATGTTCTTTTTGGGTACCATGGCCGCTACGCAGTTCGATAAAGTGTATCCATGACCTCAGTGTGCCATTCATGTAGAGACGACTTTCAGTCAGGCCTTCCGGAAGCACTGCACGGGCTTGTTCTTTGGCTATGCCATTAGAGACAGCCCAGGCGTAGACATCTCTACTGGCTCGTATGATTTGATCTTGTTTTTCTTGCCATAGTCGGGCGAGTTCTCTATCGTCTGCGTTAGACATGTCGAGTTCTGTGGAGTTCTGTCGGTTTTTTGTGTCTTGCAATCGTG
>JACCDW011893117.1_pt1 | contig 11129 bp, 7 predicted proteins | sample 7449781 | NCBI WGS metagenome assembly JACCDW01 (sample SAMN15323449, study PRJNA562643) | freshwater metagenome | isolation source: river surface water | place: USA:Blue River Watershed | collected 2017-08-18
ACGGACTATTGGATTCCGGACAGCGTAATATGTAGCCGCAGTCAATACTAAGGGGTATTGGAGCAAGACCGCGTCGTGCAGCAAAAAGAACTACGCGACCACGCGCTTCAAGTGCGTGCTCGGCACTACGAAGGAGTTCTGGTGAAAAAAGTTCAAATAATTTTTCTGCCGTCGGTTTGTCTTTTTGTTTGAAGATGGTAAGCGGTGCAGTAAAGGCAATTCGCTTTGCTTCTTGGTCGTAGGTTAGATATTTTTCTTCTCGACGACGCACTTCATCTTCGGTGCGAGAAACAGTGTCGCCAAAGACGATACTGCGACCACCGGCCTTAGCGTAGGCCTTAAGAGCGTCACGATGGTCAAGGTAGGGTCTTTGTCTCATTTTGTAGTGAGTGCTTGCAGACTCTTCGACGATTATAGTCATTAAGTCTACTCTCTCTACATACGCGTAAGATGGTGTGGTGATGATTAATTTTGCTAGTGAATCATCCTCAAGTTTTAAAAACGCAGCGTCACGTTTTTTCTTGGTGTCATTTGGTGACAAAATGACCAGTCGCTCCTCGATTCCTTGCTCGAGTTGTTTGGCAATATTTGTGATGTGGGCTGCTGTTGGTACAACTAACAGCACCGAACCGCGGTGTGCAAACGCACCTCGTACGTGGCTTTTATAGTGAATAAGTCTCTCATCAAAACGTGCTGTGAGAACTTGAGGTGTCGTCTCTTCTGAGTGGGGAATAATATTGACTCGAGGATAAGTCCGTACACCGTTGCGAACATCTGGTGGTAGTAGAGAAAATAGAAGAGCACCAACAGTTGCAGGATAGCGATGGGAGAGTACTTCGGCAGTTTTTCGCACTGTTTCTGGTAATACAATCGGATCAACTTGATTGGGGAGTTTTCGAAGTGAAAATGTCGCAGCTTTAAGAGCCGTCTTTGTTGTACTGACCGGTTTTGAGCTCAAGACGATGGCCGCTTCTGTTTTGCCTCGGACTGGAACATTTAAAAAGCTTCCAATACTGTAATCAACACTAGAGAAATATGATAATGATTCAAGCTGAGTTCCGCGAATAAGAGGTGTGACATGAATCACGAACATGGGACGCTATTATAGCAATAAATCTAAGATGGTGCAGATGCAGCCTAAAACTCTTCTAGATAGGATATTTCGGCTCCGAGAGAGGTGAGTCGCTCGACTAATTTCTCATAACCGCGGTTGATACTGTAGATATTTCTAAGAACAGAATTGCCTGGTGCCCCGAGCATCGCAATAAGAAGAATGGTAGCCGGACGTAAAGCTGGAGGACATACGAGTTCGTTGGGACGAAGTGGTGTTGGACCATTGATATAGATGCGATGTGGGTCTGCAAGGACGGTGTCGGCGCCAAGTTTATCGAGTTCAGTGAAATAGATTGCACGTTTCTCATACATCCAGTCGTGAATGAGAGTTTGCCCTGTTGCTTGCGTGGCAATGACAGCGAAGAAAGGAAGGTTATCGGCATTAATTCCTGGATATGGTCGTGAGTGGATTTTGTCTTTTGCAGCGACGAGCTTTGATGGCTTTGTAGTGATATCAACGAGTTTTACTTGACCATTTTCTCCAAGATAGGGCTTAGTCGTAGAATATTTGAATCCCATCTTCTTGAGTGTTAGTAACTCAAGTTCGAGAAATTCAATTGGACAACGAGTGATGGTGATGCTCGCATTTGTAACAATCGCCGCTGCCAAGAAGAACATACTGTCGGTTGGGTCTTCAGCTAGTGTGTATTCGATTGGAGTGTCGATAGATGATAGGCCGGTCACAGTGAGTGTTGTCGTGCCAATACCTTCAATGGTTACACCAAGCTTTTGTAAAAATACGCAGAGCTCTTGCACCATGTAGTTGGCAGAGGCGTATTTGATAGTCGTTGTGCCTGAGAATAGCGCTGCTGCCATAAGCGCATTTTCAGTTACTGTGTCGCCAGATTCATAGAGAATAATTTCACTTGGTTGCTTGCGTAGAAATGAGACTTCATACGCGTCATTGGTGGTATTAATATCAACTCCAAATTCCTCCAGCGCATAGAAGTGTGGTCGTACGGTGCGACTGCCAAGCTTGCAGCCACCAGATTGAGGTAGGGAAAATTTCGAAAATTGGTGAATCAACGGTCCAATAAACATGACAATACTGCGAGTGCGTCGTGCAGCCTCTCCATCGATGGTTGCAAGGTTGATTTTCTTTGGTGGAGTAATTACAAGCGAACTCCCATGCCATTCTGCTTTAACGCCGATACTCACGAGTACTTCGATGAGGCGATGGACTTCTTCAATGCGTGGCATGCGGTGAAGTGTTGTCGTTCCTTTATTAAGGAGAGAGGCGCAGAGGAGAGCGACAGTCCCGTTTTTTGAGATGTTTGTTTGAATTGTGCCAGAAAGTTTTGTGCCTCAGGTAATCGAGACATTGACCGTTCCTGGAGAAAGGGTAATAAGGTTCTTGCCGAGCGCCTTACTAATACGGCGAAGCATGTCGGCACTTACATTTTGCTTACCAGACTCGATTCGAGCGATAGCGCTCTGGGTAGTTTTTAATTTTTTCGCGAGAGTGGCTTGTGTAAGACCTGCAGTTTCTCGCATATCCGCAATCTTTGTACCTATATTAGTCATAATATATAAAGCATAGCATACATGCTATACAGCGCTAGTTTTGTAGAATTGGAGAAGCACAGTACTATAGAGGAACTTTATGTTTGGTAATTTTACTCCCAAAGTTGGTATCGATCTTGGTACCACGAATATTCTTGTCTTTATTCCCGGACAAGGCATCGTTCTTAATGAGCCATCAGTAGTGGCTGTCGGTGAAGATAACCGCGTTCTTGCGGTTGGTTCTGAAGCGAAATTAATGATTGGTCGTACACCAGATACAATTCGTGCTTATCGACCAATGCGTGATGGCGTTATTGCTGATTATAAAGTGACTGAGACGATGCTTCGTTTTTTTCTAAAAAAATCACTCAGTCGCTACAGTCTTTTTCGTCCTGACGTGATGGTGTCGGTGCCGGCAGGCGTGACGTCAACAGAAAGACGTGCCGTAGTAGAAGCTGCAATAAAAGCCGGCGCACGAAACGCCTATGTAGTAAAAGAGCCGATTTTGGCAGCGATTGGCGCTGGAGTGCCTATTTACGAACCACAAGGACACATGATTGTGGACATTGGTGGAGGGACGATTGACGTCGCGGTTATTTCGCTTGGCGGCATAGTAGCTGCTAACTCGGTGAAGTGCGCCGGTAACCGTATCGACTTAGCTATTATTGACTATGTAAAGAAGACGAGGAATCTCTCAATTGGTGAAAAGACTGCCGAAGAAATTAAAATCGCCGTTGGTTCTGCGCTTCCGCTTGAAGAAGAACTTTCGATGGAGGTAAAAGGACGCGACATGCTTTCTGGGTTACCACGAACAACTGAAGTTAAAAGCAATGAAGTGGTCCGCGCGATAGGTCGCGAACTGCGTGAGATGGTAAAAGCAATCAAGGACGTATTTCAAGAAACTCCACCCGAACTCGCTGCCGATATTATTGATGGAGGTATCATTATGACTGGAGGAACCTCTCAACTTCGCAATTTCCCAGAACTCATTCGTCGACGCACTGGAGTAAAGGCAAAAGTCGCTGATCAAGCACTTTTCTGTGTGGCAAAAGGTACAGGTATCGCTCTAGAACATTTGAATGTCTACAAACGCGCAGTGTTTGCTAAAAAGTAGGGGATACGGATACAACTTCGCATAGAGAGTGCGTTACTATTACTGTATATGCGGGAAGGTGTTCCTCAGCAATTTTCGAATCCGCAAGAAGAGATTGAATACTTACGACATCGTATCGCCGAGCGTGAGCGAGCTTTGTTGTCTCGTACTCCAGAAATCGACAGTACCGACAGAGAGACTGTTGGTCGACAAGAAATTCGAGAATATACCAGCTTCACGCCCCAAATGGTGCTCCATAAGGAGTATGCCTTTAAACCTGAAGACGTTGCCCACTCGGCTGAAGCAATAAAAATCGCTCTTGATCCTGTTGAAGAGATTTTAAACCTTGCTCAAGAAAAAGGAATCAAAAATGCCCTTACGGTCCTGTCTCGTGTTGAAAATGCCTTCGTAGTCGACGAAGTACATAGAAAATTGATTGAGTTAGTGCAGTCGGGTGTTCAATTAGCTGACCTCAAGGAAGGGATGCGTCCATGGCATTTACTTCATATGACGTTGTATGAGGTTACAATGCCTGCGCAGATTGCACCAAATGGGCAACAGTACCAAATCTCTGAACTCGTCGGCATGATGCAGCAACTTTTTTCAGGTTTGCGTACGATTGGAAGTGTAAAGCCTGGCAATCACTTTGTTATTGAAGTGGCGGTTGCTGATCATAGTAGCGATGTGGTGTTTTATGTTTCGGTCCCAAATGAATTTACTGCACTCTTTGAGAAACAAACCCACTCACTGTTTCCTAATGCCGTTCTTACTGTTCAACCACATGACTACAATATTTATATTGATCAAGGAACGACTGTAGCTGCTGAATTTAGATTGATGAAGCACTCAATTTACCCACTCAAGAAATTTGAGGATTTTAGCGCTGATCCTCTCGCTGTTCTACTTAATGCATTTTCAAAAATTGATCATGAAGGTACTGGTGCCGCAATACAATTTGTTATCCGTCATCCAGCGAAAATCTATCGTGAGAAGTTTCAAGACATTATAAAAGATGTTGAAAATGGAATGTCGCCAAAGCAAGCGATTAACCACAACACTTTCTCCGGCGAATTTATGTCGATCGTCGCCGACGCTTTTAAAAATAAGAAAAAAGAGGAAGAAGAAAAACCAAAGCAAGTTGATCAGCAAGTCCTAGAAAGATTGAAGTCTAAGATTGCTACAGAGTTGGTTGAAGTAAACATTCGAATGGTTGTTTCTTCTAAAGATTCAGTAAAGGCGCAACAAATCATCACTCAAATTCAATCAACTTTTAATCAGTTTAATGATCCTCTCGCAAATTCCTTCGTCACAAAGACATTGAAAGGCAAAGGATTACTTCTCGCACAAAAAGCCTTTGCCTTTAGACAATTTTCGAAGAAGCGCGCATTTGTGCTGTCTATTGCTGAACTTGCAACTCTTATTCATTTCCCTGCAAACGGCATCGAGTCAACACCACAGTTCAAGCAGTCGCACGCTAAGACCGCACCGGCGCCAAATGTTATGCCGACAGAGGGTACGCTACTTGGTGTCAATCGACACCGTGGAATTGATGTACCGATTTATATCACCGAGAAAGACCGCATGCGTCACTTCTATGTGATTGGTCAGACAGGAACTGGTAAGTCGGTATTTTTACAAAATCTTATCGTCCAAGATATCAAGTCTGGAGCAGGTGTCTGTATGATTGACCCGCATGGTACTGACATCGAAGACGTACTTGGGACAATCCCTCCAGAACGAGAACAAGATGTTATTTATTTCGACCCATCACGAATGGATAGAGTGATTGGACTCAACATGCTCGAGTACGATTACTCAAAGCCTGAACAGAAAACATTCGTTGTTAACGAACTCTTCTCGATCTTCCAAAAACTATACGGCGCCAATCCAGAATCAATGGGTCCGATGTTTGAACAATACTTCCGTAACGCTACGATGCTCGTGATGGAAGATCCAGAAAGTGGCAATACGCTCATGGATATCTCGAGAGTAATGGCCGATGCACAATATCGACGAAAAAAACTTGAAAAGGCAACCAATCCTGTCGTCGTACAATTTTGGAAAGAAATTGCTACAAAAGCTGGCGGTGAAGCATCGCTTGAAAATATTGTTCCGTACATTGTTTCCAAGTTTGACGTATTTACTGCCAACGATTACATGCGTCCAATTATTGGTCAGCAGCAATCAGCCTTCAACTTCCGTCAGATTATGGACGAGAAAAAGATTTTGCTCGTAAATCTTTCAAAGGGTCGTCTCGGAGAAATCAACTCAAATCTTATCGGTATGATTTTTGTTGGAAAGATTCTCATGGCCGCGTTGTCACGTGTGGATGATCCAACAAAGAGTTTCCCTCCGTTCTACTTGCATATCGACGAATTTCAGAACATCTCAACTCCTGCGATTGCTTCGATTCTTTCAGAAGCGCGAAAGTACAAACTCGGTCTTACTATGGCGCACCAATTCATAGCGCAGCTTGATCCGACTATTCGTGATGCAGTGTTCGGTAACGTTGGCTCTATGGCTGCTTTCCGTGTCGGTAACGAAGATTCGCAAGCGCTCGAAGCGCAATTTGCACCATCATTTACCGCTGCTGATATTATGAATACTCCTAATTACAATGCTGTGGTTCGAGTCTTGGCAAATGGTGTGCCTGCACAGCCATTTAGCTTGGCAGCCATGCCACCACCGGATTCTTCTCCAGCACGCGTCGCTGAACTCATCGAGTACAGTATTGCTCGCTATGGTCGACCACGCGATGAAGTTGAAGCAGACATCAGAGCTCGTTATCAAAAACCTGCTCCACCGCCACCACCAATGCCTCCACAACAACTATGAGTACTTATCAAAACGACAATCAGTTCGAAGATGTAACTATAGATTCAGTTGTTGGACTGGACCGATTTTTTGAGAATATTGAAGAGATATATCGTGATGCAAAACAACACGCGTCAAGGCTTGTAAGTAGTGATGGGAGAGAGCGTGCTCTTGAATCACTTCGAGGGTCACTTCGTAATCAAATCGAGGCGCTTAAGAAGCGTGTTCATGAAGGGAAGTCTGTACTTGAAGTTGATGCGGTGAAACTGCAAGAGACATACGATCGTTTAGTAACTCTGCATCAAGAGTTACAAAAAATCCCAAAACAACAAGAGAGAAAACCGGACCACGTCAACAGAAATGATTCTCAGAGAAACAAAAAACAGCAACAACATAAAAAGCAAAATAGTAAAAAGCCACAGCACACACATCAGTCTACTCGCGAAGTGCGAGGCAATGTGAAGGAGCGCATCGAGCAGCTTCAGCTAACATACAAGAAATTAATCGAGCTCCACGACGATTCGTCTGTCGCTGAAAGTATTTTGCTTGATGAAGCAAAGGATACCTACGAGCATGCAACTCTTCTCAAGGCTGAATTGCAACATACCTACGACGAAAAAAAAGCTGAAGCCTTTCTCCTTCATGCTGAAGCGCATATGCAAGAGATACGAAAAGCACTAAAAGATGTTGCTAATTCGCGTCCACAGTTTGATCGCATGAGCAAAAAAATGGACATCAGTGCTTCTGATACAGAAGTCGTTGTTCCAATTCGCGCTGATAACGTAACCAAGCCACCACAGCGAACAAGTTTTGTTCCAGCATCTATCGCCACGCAGCCAAAGCAGAATCCAGTGAAAAGGAATGTGCCAAAGGAATTAGTCGCACTACCACGAACAAACAGTGTGCATGAAAAACAATCACTTACAGATAAGTATTTGAGAGCACCACGATATCAATCGTTTATATCGGAACACTTTTCTTCACCAGGTGGATTTGAACGTATTTTGGATTCAACCGTGACCAAGATAGAGGCGAGTACTGTTGATACGATTGAACGCTGGCTTGGTGAAACGCCTGCTAGTGCCTTTGAGTTTATAAAAGATATGTCGATTGAAGAGATACAAGCGTTTGCTGTTTCTGGTTACGATGTCACTCATGCTCGGTTAGAAAAAGAAAATATTAAATACGAAACATTCGTGGCATGGACTGAAGTTCTCGACGTGATGGTGGAAGCATTACAACCACCTCCGCATATTTCGTTTGGTGAGTTGTTCGCGATATTTATGATTGAGTCAGAAATGAGTACACACGAAGCGTCTCTGGTGGAGTAATTCACAGAGGTGAAGCCTCATTCATTCTCACAATGATGCTATGATAATGAATATGAACAGCGAGGGTTCTTTGAATGCATATGGCTCTGTTTGATTTTGAAACACAAGCGGGTATTACTCATGTATTGGCGTCGATTCGCGCAAGCTCTATTTCTCCTGCACAAAAAAATGAACTTCGTGACATTGTTTTCTTGTACGCCAATGGTGGTCACGACCAAACCGTAAAACTTTCACTCGAACAAAAACTCACAGCCTATGCGATTGTAGCGTTACCGAAAAAGTACGCCGCACCGAAAGCGCCGATGTACACTATTGGTGGAACGAGACAGGCTCCAGATGAATTTGCTGTGGTGAATTCTGTAAAGGTTTCTCCACCTCCACCACCGCCTCCAGTTGCTGCGCCACAACCAGCACCGTACGTGCCGCCTGTTGCTCCACCTCCACCTCCACCACCGGTTCAAAATGTTGCGCCAGCACCAGTTTCATCTGTACCTCCACCGATGCCAGTAGCTCCACCACCTCCTGTTGCTGCTGCGCCACAGCCAGCACCTTACGTACCACCAGCGCCAGTCGCGCCACCTCCACCACCGGTTCAAAATGTTGCGCCAGTACAAGCGGCTCCTTCGACACCTCAACCTGCTGCTGTTGATTTTCCACCTGCAGGTGAGCAGCAATTACAGCGCATTAGAGAAATCAAATCACTAGTAAACGAGCAAGTTGGAAACCCAGTCAATCTTATTGATATCGATAATGAAGCGGGAAGAGAGTATATGGGAGCGCTTCTTGATGCAATGAAGAAGCTTAATACTGGCACATCATCAGTAGCTGCTATGCAGCGTCTTGAGCAGGCGTACCAAACCGTTGATGCTGCCATCAAGCGTCATAAAGGAGTTGCTGCACAATCAAACATCAAGCCTCTGGCACAAACAGTACCTGTGCAAGTTGCACCTCCTCCACCACCACAAATGCCGGTAGTACCTCCGCCTCCAGTCGCTGCGCCACAACCAGCGCCATATGTACCACCAGCGCCGATTGTGCCACCACCTCCGCCTGTAGCGGCACCAAGACCGGTACCTCCTCCAGTCGCTGCTCCGCAACCGGTCATTCCACCTCCTGTTGCTGCTGCGCCACAACCAGCACCTTACGTACCACCAGCGCCAGTCGCGCCACCTCCTCAGAGAGTAGTTCCGCCACCGCTACCACCTGTTGCACCTGTCGCTGTGCCAATTCGCCAAGCTGAGGATGCTTCAAGTGCATGGGAATCAAATAAGCCGAGCGCGAGCGCCTACGCAGATTCAAAATTAACCTCACTCGCAGAGTCAAAATTGCGTGCACAACCACCAGTTGCACCTTCTGCCGCACCAGCAGCACCAACAGATCCGCTCTTCGCTCCAGAAATTGATAGTGGTCTAGATCAACTCCTTTCTGAGTGGTCACTCTTTAAAAAGAGTGGACTCTTCGGTACTGGACCTAAAGGAAGAGAACATCCGCTCTTTAAGAAAATCGCTGGACTCCAAATCCCACTTCTCCTTGCAGGTCGCTTTGAAGGTGCAACCCAAGAAATTAAGCAAAGTATTACTGACTACATGAACGGTTGGCGCTACGAGCAGGGAATTATCTACATGCCTGGCGAAACATTCGAACGATATCTCCGTCGTGTTATTCGGCATATTCTTGATTTACAAAAGAAGCTACCACGTACATAATTGGCGCGATGATGCATCACGCCATTCTTGTCCGCTATAGCAAGCCAGAACTTTTTCTTGTAAACACACTATCGACTGAGACAGTGGTTGATCAGGCGTTTGAAAAACTAATGATTGATGACGTTCGCTCACTCAGTGAAAGTGCGCATCGACGCCCGAGCGAAGGGAGTAGTGGTACGTGTTTTGTTGTGCGGGCTTCTTTCATTACAGTTGAAGCGCAACACGCACTACTAAAACTCCTCGAAGAACCACCGCTCACTAGTCGCTTTGTGTTTATTATTCCCCCTTCAATTCAGTTGCTGGGTACCGTGCTATCTCGTGTTCATATCGAAGCATCTGAAGCAGACACAGAACTCGCTGATGAATTTGTTGAGTTTATGAAAATGTCGCTGAAGGAGCGGTTTGAAACCATTGAGTCAAAATTAAAAGAGAAAGATATAGCCTGGCAAGAAGCAATTCGCAGGGGATTAATTACGTACGTAGGAACGATTGCGCAAAAAAACGCGACTATCCTCATAGATCTTGAATTTGTGGTCGCCAATCTATTAACGAGAGGAGCGTCCAACAAAATGCTCCTCGATCAGCTCGCCCTCTCGTTACCCCTTAAATGAAAGTCATTTCAGTGTTACACTGCCTAGTATTAGACACATTGAAGTAATATGGATATAAAACAAAAACTAAACGAAGTCAAAGAATGGCTTCAAAAGGAATACGCTGGCATTCGTACTGGAAAGTCGAGTCCGGCATTACTTGATAGTATTCGAGTAGAAAGTTACGGTTCACTAATGCCAATCAATCAGGTTGCCAATATTAGTACCGAAGACGCGAGAACTCTTCGTGTCTCACCATGGGACTCATCGATGATTGCGGCGATTGAACGTGCTGTACAGGATGCTGATCTTGGTGTATCGCTTGCAACAGACTCTTCTGGTGTCCGAGTAATTTTCCCAGAACTTACTATTGAACGCCGAGCACAACTACAAAAGCTCGCGAAGAGTAAACTTGAAGATGCGCGTATTCGCGTTCGTGCCGTTCGTGATGATGTAATGAAGGGTATCGATAAATCAGAGAAAGACGGAATCATTAGTGAAGATCAAAAATTCACTCAAAAGGAAACTGCACAAAAAGCAGTTGATGAAACTAACCGAGCACTCGAGCAATTATTCGATCAAAAGGAAGTTGAACTTCAAAAATAATCATGTCGATACTTCTTTTCTTTATTGTTCTCTTTGTACTGATTTTGGTACATGAATGGGGGCATTTTATTGTCGCCAAGAAAACCGGCATGCGTGTCGATGAATTTGGCATCGGTTTTCCTCCAAAAATTGCGGGCATAAAGAAAGGAGAAACAGAATATACAATCAATTGGCTACCAATCGGAGGTTTCGTACGTATCTTTGGAGAAAATGGAGACGAGGAAGCTGATCCAAAAGATGTGGCTGACAAAGCACGTTCATTTTCTTCGAGACCAAAGTGGGCGCAGGCGCTTGTGCTCGTCGCTGGTGTAACGATGAATATCATCTTCGCTTGGTTTTTATTTGCACTCACCTTCATGATTGGAGTGCCGAC
>JACCDW010951385.1_pt1 | contig 11123 bp, 16 predicted proteins | sample 7449781 | NCBI WGS metagenome assembly JACCDW01 (sample SAMN15323449, study PRJNA562643) | freshwater metagenome | isolation source: river surface water | place: USA:Blue River Watershed | collected 2017-08-18
AGCCATGTCGGTCTCCATCAGGCCTTCTTGTCTTCACCAACCAGCAGCTTGGTGTCCGACAGGTACATGTGCGGCGGCACTTCGAGGTTGTCCGGCGCGGGCTTGTTCTTGAACACGCGGCCGGCCAGGTCGAAGGTCGAGCCGTGGCAGGGGCACAGGAAACCGCCTTGCCAATCGTCGGGCAGCGAGGGCTGGGCGCCGGGCTGCAGCTTGTCCGAGGGCGAGCAGCCCAGGTGCGAGCAGATGCCCACGGCCACCAGCACCTCGGGCTTGATGGAACGGTGGGTGTTCTTGGCGTATTCGGGGGTGGGGTAGGCTTTGCGATCCGAATTCGGGTCGGCCAGCTGCGATTCGGTTTTCTTGAGGGATTCGAGCTGCTCGGGCGTGCGCTTCATGATCCAGACCGGCTTGCCGCGCCATTCGACGGTCATTTTTTCGCCCGGTTTGAGGCTGGAGATGTCCACCTCGACGGCGGCACCAGCGGCTTTGGCTTTTTCGGAGGGCTGGAAGGTGCTGACGAACGGCGTGGCGACGGCCACGGCGCCAACGGCGCCAGCAGCACCGGTCGCGACAAGCCAGGTGCGCTTGCTGCTGTCGACTGGGGTATCACTCATGGAAATCCTCTGCAAGTCTGAATCTGGGTCAACCCAAGATTGTAGCGGAGTCCAACGGACAGACTTCTTACAAAGATTTCAGATCCAATGGTCTGAACTTCTGGCAACATACGACTCTGATTTTCTTTTATCGGAGATTTGGATGTCTTTCGTTCATGAATTCAAAAATTTCGCACTCAAGGGCAACGTGATGGATTTGGCGGTGGGCGTCATCATCGGCGGCGCCTTCGGCAAAATCGTGGACTCTGCCGTGGGCGACCTGATCATGCCGCTGGTCAGCAAAGCCTTTGGCGGTCTGGATTTCTCCAACTATTACGTGGCACTGGCCGGGCAAGCGGCTGGGCTGCCCCTGCTTGAAGCCAAGAAGCTCGGCGCGGTGTTCGCCTACGGCAGCTTCATCACCGTGGCGCTGAACTTCATCATCCTGGCCTTCATCATCTTCATGATGGTGCGCCAGATGAACCGCATGGCGGCCGAAAAAGCCGCCGAACCGGCAGCGCCTGCGGCGCCGGCACCCACGCCCGAAGACATCGTGCTGCTGCGCGAAATCCGCGACAGCCTGCAGAAAAAAGCCTGATCAGGCGACCTGGCCTGCGCAGCCCGCAAGCTGGCGGGCCATGCGCAGCGCCTGCACGAGGCTGCGGGCGTCGGCGTGCCCCTGGCCGGCCAGATCGAAAGCCGTGCCATGGTCGGGGCTGGTGCGCACCAGCGGCAGCCCCAGCGTCACATTCACACCCTGCTCCACCCCGAGGTATTTCACCGGGATCAAGCCCTGGTCGTGGTACATCGCGACCACCACATCGAACTCGCCCGGGTGGCCTGGCGCTTGGCGCGCACGCATGAACACGGTGTCGGGTGCGATGGGCCCGTGCACATCCAGGCCCTGAGCGCGGGCCTGCGCCAGCACCGGCTGCAGCACCTCGATCTCTTCACGCCCAAACAAGCCACCCTCGCCCGCATGCGGGTTCACCCCCGCAAGGGCGATGCGCGGGGCTCGCCCCAGCACGCGCGAGAGCGATGCGTGCGTGATCTGCAGGGTTTGCATGACCCGCTCGGGCGTGATCGCCTCGAGGGCCTCGCGCAGCGAGACATGGATGCTCACCAGAACCGTGCGCAGCTCCTCGTTGGCCAACATCATGCGCACCGGCATCTGCGCCAGTGGCACACCCGCATGGCGCGCACTCTCGGCCTGCAGCAATTCGGTGTGCCCGGGGTACTGGTTCCAGGGGCTGCCTGCGGCATGCAAAGCCTCTTTGTGCAGCGGCGCGGTCACGATGGCCGACACCTCGCCGCGCAGGGCCGCGCGTGTGGCCCAGAGCACGCATTCGCCCGCCATCTGCCCGGCGCGCGCGTCCACCACGCCCCAGGGCAACTCGGGCGCGGGTGCCACCACCTGCAACACTGGCAAACAGCCCGGCGGCACCGCCATGGCTTCGGCCGCTGAGCTGATCGCCACCACCGGCAAAGGCACAGTGCCGGTCAAGGCCAGGGCACGCCGCATCACGCCCACATCACCAGCGACAAAGCAGCCACGCACCAGTGCGGGCTGCTCGTACCAGGCGCGGCCGATGATTTCAGGCCCGATGCCGCAGGGGTCGCCGGGCGTGAGGACGATGGGCAAGGCGGGCGTCATGCGGGGTTGTCGATCTCGACGAACTCGTGCAGCAGGCCCAGCTGCTGCGCCACATGCGCGGCCACGGCCGGCGCGCCATAGCGCTCGGTGGCATGGTGGCCGCAGGCCAGAAAGGCCACGCCCGTCTCGCGCGCCAGATGCGCTTGCGGTTCGGAGATTTCGCCGGTCACAAAAGCATCGGCGCCTGCCGCCACAGCGGCTTCGAAATAGCCCTGGGCGCCGCCGGTGCACCAGGCGACACGTCGGATCGGCCGCGCGCCCGGCACGCAGTTCACGGCCCGACCCAAGGTTTTTTGGATGTGCGCTGCCAGTGCCTGGGCATCGGCGAAATCGGCATCGCCCACAAAGCCCAGCTCCTGCTCGCCAAAACGCGCGTCGTGCCGCCAGCCCAGGCGCTGGCCCAGCTGCGCGTTGTTGCCCAGTTCCGGGTGGGCGTCCAGCGGCAGGTGGTAGGCAAACAGGTGCACATCGTGCGCCAGCAGCAAGCGCAGGCGCTCGCGCATCCATCCGGTCACCCGCCCATCCTGGCCGCGCCAGAACAGGCCGTGGTGCACCAGCAGCGCATCGGCCTTGGCGGCGATCGCCGCCTCGATGAAGGCGCGGCTCGCCGTCACGCCCGACACCAGTTTGCGGATCGGGCGCGCGCCCTGCACCTGCAGGCCATTGGGGCCGTAGTCCTTGAATCGCTCGGGCTGCAGCAGCGCATCCAACGCTTGGCCCAGGGTTTGGAAGTCGCTCATGTGGTGGCTTTCTGTGCGTTGCATTGTGACGCAAGCGCGGGCAGTTCATGGACAATCGGCCCATGCGACGTCACTGGCTTCTTTTCTCTCAAACGGTCACGGTGCTGCTGGCCGCCTGGTTCATCGTGGCCACGCTCAAGCCGCAATGGCTGCGTGGCGTTTCCGTCGACGGCATCACCTTGCTGCAAGCACCCCACACCGACAGCGGCGTGCGCCCGGCCGGCAGTCTCAGCGGCGCCGCGCAAAAAGCCGCGCCCGCGGTGGTCAGCATCAACACCAGCCAAAAGCGCCGCGCGCGCCCGCAAGACCCCTGGTTCCGCTTCTTCAATGGCGAAGACGACGATGGCCCCTCGGCCGGCCTGGGCAGCGGCGTGATCGTGAGCCCCGAAGGCCACATCCTGACCAACAACCATGTGATCGAGGACGCCGACGACATCGAGGTGATCCTGGCCGATGGCCGCCGTGCACCGGCCAAGGTGATTGGCACCGACCCCGAGACCGACCTGGCCCTGCTGCAGATCACGCTCGATCGCCTGCCGGTCATCGTGCTGGGTCAATCGGACGGCTTGCAGGTGGGTGACATCGTGCTGGCGATCGGCAACCCCTTTGGCGTGGGCCAAACCGTGACCTCGGGCATCGTCAGCGCCCTGGGCCGCAACCAGCTGGGCATCAACACCTTCGAGAACTTCATCCAGACCGACGCCGCCATCAATCCGGGCAACTCGGGCGGTGCGCTGGTGGATGTGAACGGCCAGCTCATGGGCATCAACACCGCCATCTATTCGCGCTCGGGCGGCAACATGGGCATCGGCTTTGCCATCCCGGTCTCGACCGCGCGCCAGGTCATGCAGGACCTGATCCAAAGCGGCCGCGTCACGCGCGGCTGGATCGGCGTGGAGCCGCAGGACATCAGCGAGGAACTGGCCGCCACCTTCAAACTGCCTGGCACGCGCCAGGGCGGTCTGCAAGGCGTGGTCATCACCGGTGTGCTGCACAACGGGCCGGCTGCCCAGGCGGGCATCCGCCCAGGAGATGTGATCACCCAGGTGAACCAGCAGCCCGTGGCCAATGTGTCGGAATTGCTCAGCCGTGTGGCCAGCCTGACGCCGGGCCAGCCGGCCACGCTGCAGGTCTGGCGGCCCCAAGGGCAGGTGGACTTGAATGTGACGCCTGGCCAGCGCCCTGGCCAAAGCGCGGCGCGGCGCTGAACTCAGAGACCCTGGTGGTCATCGGGCTTGAACCGAAGATCCATCCGTTCCTGGATGGTCCGGTCAAGCCGGACCATGACATGTCAAGGGTGGAGTGTCATGCCAAGCCGGACCATGACATGTCAAGGGTGGAGTGTCATGCCAAGCCGGAACATGACATGTCAAGGGTGGAGTGTCATGCCAAGCCGGGCCATGACCTGGCAAGGGTGGAGAGTCATTTCAAGCCGGGCCATGGCCAGGCCAGACACCCGTCAGCGGGTCAGGCCGAGGGCTCGGTTTCGGCAGGCGCCTGCGTGTGCTTGATGAACAGCCGGGCCGCCCAAATGCCCACTTCGTAGAGCAGGCACATGGGTATGGCCAGCGCCAGCTGCGAGACCACATCGGGCGGAGTGACCACCGCCGCGATGACAAAAGCCAGCACGATGAAGTAGCCGCGAAAAGCCTTGAGCTTGTCGATGCTGACCACGCCCATGCGGGCCAGCACCACCACCGCCACCGGCACCTCAAACGCCAGGCCAAAGGCCAGGAACATGGTCAGCACAAAGCTCAGGTAGGCCTCGATGTCAGGGGCGGCCGTGATGCTCTTGGGCGCAAAGCCCTGGATGAAGGCAAAGACCTGGCCAAAGACAAAAAAGTAGCAAAACGCCACACCGATGAAAAACAGCACGGTGCTGGAAACCACCAGCGGCAGCACCAGCTTTTTCTCGTGCGAATACAGCCCTGGCGCAATGAAGGCCCACAGCTGGTAGAGCACCACCGGCAGCGCCAGCAAAAATGCGGTCATCAGCAGGATCTTGAGCGGCACCATGAAGGGCGAAATCACCGAGGTGGCGATCAGCGTGGCGCCCTTGGGCAAGTGGGCCACCAGGGGCGCGGCCAGCAAGTCGTAGAGCTCGCCCGGTCCCGGGTACAGCGCCAGCGCGGCACCGGCCACGCCCACCGCGATCAGGGCGCGGATCAGGCGGTCGCGCAGCTCGATCAGGTGCGCGACAAACGGCTGCTCGGTGCCGGCCAGCTCGTCTTCGGGAGGGGGGTTGCTCATGGGCTATCCACAGGCCTGCCATCTGCTTGCCGCAGGCCGCACAGGGTCAGAGGGGTTTGGGGCGGTAACGGGCCACGCGTGCCGCACCCGAGAGGGCACGCGTGCGCACCCCGCTGCGGGCCTTGTACCACTGGGGCACAGCGCCGCGCTTGAGGCGCCAGTTTTTCCCAGGGTGTTTGTATTCCGGGGGTGCGGGCTGCCAGCCACTGGGCTCGCTGGACAGGCCTGCAGTGGATTCGTTCCAGTCTTTCTCGAAGTCCACGGTGGCGGTTTGCACCGACTGCTCGACGTCGCGGGCCGTGGTCTCCACCGTGTCCTTCATCTTGCGCAGCTCTTCGAGGTCCACCGAGCGGTTGACCTCGGCCTTGACATCGGCCACATAGCGCTGTGCCTTGCCCAACAAAGCGCCCACCGTGCGGGCCACGCGCGGCAGTTTTTCGGGGCCGATGACGACCAGCGCCACCGCCCCAATGAGGGCCATTTTGGAAATGCCAAGGTCGAGCACGTGCGCCTTCGCTCAGGACTTGCTTTTGGCTTCGACGTCGATGGTGGTCTTCTCGGCTGCGGGCTGAGCGGCCACTTGTGCGGCCGGCTTGTCCTCAGACGCGCTGCCATCCTTCATGCCGTCCTTGAAGCCCTTGACGGCGCCACCCAGGTCAGAGCCGATGTTTTTGAGCTTTTTGGTGCCAAACACCATGACCACGATCAGCAAAACGATCAGCCAGTGCCAAATGGAAAAGGAACCCATGGAAATCTCCTGAAGTTGCTTGCGATTCTAAAGCGATACACCGGGGCGTTCCGGACGGCCGGGAACAGCCCGGCTGCGGACGGGACACTGCGCCATCAGCCGCGCAGCCAGGGGCGCGGGCCGCCCATCACATGCATGTGCAGGTGGTGCACTTCCTGCCCGCCCTCGGCGCCGGTGTTGAGCACAATGCGGTAGCCGCCTTCGGGGTAGGGGTTGCAGCCTTCCTGCAAGGCCAGGCGCGGCGCCAGGGTCATCATGTGCCCCATGAGGCCCGCGTGCTCGGGCCCCAGGTGCGCCATCGAGGGGATGTGCAGTTTGGGGATGACCAGAAAATGCACCGGTGCCCAGGGCGCGATGTCGTGGAAGGCATACACATGGTCGTCTTCATGGACCTTGCGCGACGGGATCTGGCCCGCCACGATCTTGCAAAAGATGCAGTTGTCGCTCATGGTTGTGCTCAAGAGGCAGAAGGATCAGGCATGGGCTGACCGCGGTTGAGGCGCACCATGCCCAGCACGATGCGGTAGAGGAACCAGACCGAGACCGCGCACCACGCGAGCCAGCCCGGAAAGAAAAACAGCAGCCACAACGGGAAAGTGATCAGGTACAACAGGGCGGCCCACAGCACGGTGCGCAAACGGTAGCCAAAATGGCTGCGCTGCCAGCCCTGGCCCACATCGCCACGTTTGACCAGGTCGATCACCAGCGCCACCACCAGCAGCAAAGGCCCCACCTGCAAACCAGGCACCACCGCGCTGGTGGCCACCACCAGGTGCAGCACATAGCTGACCCAGCTGATGGTCAGGTCGCTGTCTTCTTGCAGATCGTCCATTCACTCACCCAGGCGCTCGCGCTCGTTGGCCTTGCGCAGGGCCTTTTCTTCCAGGCCACTGAGGCCTTCGCGGCGCGCCAGCTCCTGCACCACATCGGCGGGCGTGAGGCCGTAGTGGGCCAGCGCGATCATGCTGTGAAACCACAGATCGGCCACCTCGTAGACCAGCTGGGCGCGGTCACCCCCGTGGTCCACATCCTTGGCGGCCATCACGGTTTCGGTGGCTTCCTCGCCGATCTTTTTGAGGAAGGCGTCCGGGCCTTTGTGCAGCAGGCGGGCCACATAGCTTTTTTCGGGGTCACCGCCATTGGTGGGCTTGCGGCTTTCGACCACGGCGGCCAAGCGGTCAAGGATGTCCTGGTTGCTCATGGGTTGGGGGCCTTCACTTGTAAATCGTTTCGGGGTCTTTGAGCACCGGCTCCACCGCCTGCCAGGCCTGGCCCTGCAGGCTTTGGTAAAAGCAGCTGTGGCGGCCGGTGTGGCAGGCGATGCCGGGCTCGTGGCCGAGCTGCGTCACCTTGAGCAGCACCACATCATTGTCGCAGTCCAGACGGATGTCGTGCACCTGCTGCACATGACCCGATTCCTCGCCCTTGAACCAGAGCTTGCCCCGCGAGCGGCTGAAATAGACCGCGCGCTTCAATTCAGAAGTTTTATGCAGCGCCTCGCGGTTCATCCAGGCGAACATCAGCACATCGCCGCTGGTGTTTTCCTGCGCGATCACCGGCACCAGGCCTTGCGCGTCCCATTTGATCTGATCGAGCCAGTCCATGTCTTGCCCTTTCAAAGACGCACCGGAATGCCGCGCTCGCGCATGCGCTGCTTGGCCTGCTGCACGGTGTATTCGCCATAGTGGAAGATGCTGGCGGCCAGCACCGCGTCGGCGCCGCCCAGGCTCACGCCATCGGCCAGGTGATCGAGGTTGCCCACGCCGCCCGAGGCGATCACGGGCACGCTGACCGCATCGGCCACGGCGCGCGTGAGCTGCAGGTCAAAGCCGCTCTTGGTACCGTCGCGGTCCATGCTGGTCAGCAGGATTTCCCCGGCGCCGTACTGCGCCATCTGCGTGGCCCAGGCCACGGCATCGAGCCCGACGTTTTTGCGGCCACCGTGGCTGTAGACGTCCCAGCCCGGCCCCATGGGCTGGCCCTGGGCGTCCAGGCGCTGCTCGTCTTCGGGCGTGCGGCGCTTGGCGTCGATGGCCACCACGATGCACTGCGAACCGTATTTGGCAGACGCTTCGCGGATGACCTCGGGGTTGGCGATCGCGGCCGAGTTGAAGCTGGTCTTGTCGGCGCCGGCGTTGAGCAGGCGGCGCACGTCCTGCACGGTGCGCACGCCACCGCCCACCGTGAGCGGAATGAAGACCTGCGAGGCCACCGCCTCGATGATGTGCAGGATCACATCGCGCCCGTCGCTGGTGGCGGTGATGTCCAGAAAGGTCAGTTCGTCGGCGCCCTGCTCGTTGTAGCGCGCGGCGATCTCGACCGGGTCGCCGGCATCGCGCAGTTCCACGAAATTGACGCCTTTGACCACGCGACCACCGGTCACGTCCAGGCAGGGAATGATGCGTTTGGCCAGCATGGAGTTTTTTGAAAAATCAGAGCACGCGCAGGCGCTGCGCGCCCTGCCAGAAATCGCCCGGGGCGAGGGTGATGGGTTCATAGACCTGGGCCGCTTCGACGCACAGCATCTGGCGCCAGCCATCGGCCGGCATGTCGGCCAGCGTGGCGCATTTGGCCTCGCCCGGGTTCCAGACCACGGTGTGGGCCCAGTCCATGTCCTGTTCGATGGCCAGCGCATGCGCACCGTCTTGCAGTTCGCAGCCTTGCGGCGCGGCGGAATACACACGGTCGAACTCGCCGGCAAAGCGCAGCAGCTCAGCCCCCGTGCCGTGCCGGTCGAGCACCGCGTCCCACTCGGCACGCCCCCCCAGGCCGCGAATGGACGCCTGGCCCACATCGCTGACCGCGAAATAGCTGTGCAAAGCGCCACTGAAGGCCAGTGGCACCGTGTCGGTGTTGCGCACCGCCAGCTCGACCTGCAAGGCCCCGGGGCGCAAGGCAATGAGCAAACGGGCTTCAAACGCCTGAGGCCAAAAGCGGCGCGTGCGCTCGCTGTCGCCCAGACTGAGCGCCAGGTGGGCATCGTCTGCACCCAGGTGCGCAGGGTTCAGCGTCCAGGGGAGGTTGCGCGCAAAGCCGTGCTTGGGCAAGGGGCCGCGCTGGTTGAACTGCGGAAAGCAGACCGGGATGCCGCCACGGATGGCACTCTGGCCGTCCATGGCACTGCGGGGGCTCAGGTACAGGCGTTCGCGGCCCGCGGCCACCCAGGACAGCACCTGGGCCCCTTGCAAGGCCACCACCAATTTGTCGCCACACGGCAGCTGCAGTTCGGCGGCGGGCAAACCCGCGACAACCGTCTCGCGGCAGGTGGCGATGGCGGACATGGTCAACCGTTCAGATCGTCGGCACGCTGCTGGGCCGCCGCGAAGTCGAGGTCACCCGAATAAATGGCACGGCCGCAGATCACGCCCTCCACGCCCTCGTCCTCGACAGCGCACAACTGCTCGATGTCGGCCATGTTGGACAGGCCGCCCGAGGCGATGACCGGGATGGTGAGCGCCTGCGCCAGCTTGACGGTGGCCTCGACGTTGATGCCGCTGAGCATGCCGTCGCGGCCAATGTCGGTGTAGATGATCGATTCGACGCCCCAGTCCTCGAATTTTTTGGCCAGATCGACCACTTCGTGGCCAGTGAGCTTGCTCCAGCCGTCGGTGGCGACCTTGCCGTCCTTAGCGTCCAGGCCCACGATGATGTGGCCACTAAAGGCGGTGCAGGCGTCCTTGAGGAAGCCCGGGTTCTTGACAGCCGCCGTGCCGATGATCACGTAGCGCAGGCCGCTGTCGATGTATTTCTCGATGGTGTCCAGATCGCGGATGCCGCCACCGAGCTGGACCGGGATGTCCTCGCCCACTGCCTTGAGGATGGCCTTGATGGCCGAGAAATTTTGCGGCTTGCCCGCAAAGGCGCCATTGAGGTCGACCAGGTGCAGGCGTCGCGCGCCCTGCGCCAGCCAGTTGCGGGCCATGGCCGCCGGGTCTTCACCGAAGGTGGTGGCCTGGTCCATATCGCCTTGCTTGAGGCGCACGCAGTGGCCGTCTTTGAGGTCGATGGCGGGAATCAGAATCATGGCGGTTCAGCAGGGCAATTGGCGTCAGGGTTGCCAGTGGAGGAAATTGCGGTAGAGCGCCAGGCCCTGGTCCGCGCTTTTTTCGGGGTGAAACTGCGTGGCAAAAATATTATCGCGCGCCACGGCGCACGCAAAGCGCCCGCCGTAGTCCGTCTCGGCCGCGCAATGGGCAGGGTTGGCCACACGCGCATGGTAGCTGTGGACAAAATAGAACCAGCTGCCGTCTTCAATGCCTTGCCACATGGCATGGCGCGGGCTGGTGGGCCACACCTGGTTCCAGCCCATCTGCGGCACCTTGTAACGCGTGCCATCGGGCTGCAGCTGGCCCGCCAGGTCGAACTTGACGACCTGGCCCGGGATCAGGCCCAAGCCAGGCGTGTCGCCCTCGGCGCTGTGGTCCAGCAGCATCTGCATGCCCACGCACACACCAAACAGCGGCTTGCTGGCTGCGGCTTCGAGCACGGCTTGCAGCAGGCCCGACTCGCGCAGCTCGCGCATGCAGTCGGGCATGGCGCCCTGCCCCGGCAAGACCACGCGGTGCGCGTCGCGCACCACCTGCGGATCGGCCGTGACCGTGACCTCGGCGTGGTCCACGCTCGAGGCCGCATGGATCACCGCTTGCGCCACGCTGCGCAGGTTGCCCATGCCGTAGTCGACCACGGCCACGCGGTTGACCGACATCTTCAGAGGCTGCCTTTGGTCGAGGGGATCACACCGGCGGCGCGCGGGTCGAGCTCGAGCGCGGCACGCAGGGCGCGGGCAAAGGCCTTGAAAATGGTCTCGCACTGGTGGTGCGCATTGACGCCCTTGAGGTTGTCGATGTGCAGCGTCACGCCGGCGTGGTTTACAAAGCCCTGAAAGAACTCGAACACCAGCTGGGTGTCGAGCGCGCCGACCATGCCCGAGCTGAACTGCACGTCCATGTGCAGGCCCGGGCGGCCCGAGAAATCGACCACCACGCGCGAGAGCGCTTCGTCCAGCGGCACATAGGCGTGGCCGTAGCGGCGGATGCCTTTTTTGTCGCCCATCGCTTGCGCAAAGGCCTGACCCAAGGTGATGCCAATGTCTTCGACCGTGTGGTGACCGTCGATGTGCAGGTCGCCTTCGCAAGCGA
>JACCDW011445299.1_pt1 | contig 11123 bp, 20 predicted proteins | sample 7449781 | NCBI WGS metagenome assembly JACCDW01 (sample SAMN15323449, study PRJNA562643) | freshwater metagenome | isolation source: river surface water | place: USA:Blue River Watershed | collected 2017-08-18
GATGAATTTGTGACTCAGGTCAAAAGAAAAGAAAACACACCTCATGATGCCTATAAGATGATGAATGATAGACTTCAATTTAATGGACATGGCACTATGGGCTACAATGAATTTCTTGATAAAGTAAGTCCATCAGTAGCAAAAGTATCTGAATTCGCATTTGGTGACGAACCTGATAGTGGTACTGAAGCGCCCGGCGTAGATGAAGAAACAGAAAGACAAAACATTATTTCATCTTGGAAAAAACATGTTGAAAAGGGAAATATGTCCCGAGGCTCTGCCGCAAGAATGGCTACACAACAATTACGAATGAAATTTCCAAATGCAGAATTAATTACTGAAACAGAAATAGCACCCCTTAAGAGTTTTCCAGATAATGGGAAGCCATTTGGTGGCGTTTTTGAATTAGGCCATAAAGAATTACCGTGGAATACAGGCAGAAGATATTAATTATAGAGGACTAGCATGAGAGAAGTATTAGCCCAGATTCATAACGTAGCAACTTCATTAGAAAATAAAAAAGCTTTTAAACAAGCTAATAAACTAAATAATCTATTTATTAAAATAGCTGAAGAAGTAGAAGCTGCAAAAAAGAAAAAGAAAACCAAAAAGAATGTTCCAACAAATCCAGAACTCTGGGCACAATGCAAAGCTTGGGCAAAAAGAACTTTTGATGTGTATCCAAGCGCCTACGCAAATGGTGCAGCAGCAAAGAGATACAAAGCAAAAGGCGGAGACTGGAAGACAGCATCCAACGATAGCAGCTTTGTCAAATTAGCAAAGAAAACACCTGAACAACTACTTTCAGAGATTTATCAAACAGCCGAAAAAATCAACAAATTAGACGATTCTAAGGGCAATGATAAACTCGAGGCTCTCATCGAAGAAATGATGGGCCGCAATAAAGATTTACCAACCATGGAACTTAATCCAGTTAACCATGAAGACATGTCTATTGAAGCAGAATCAAACCTAGAAGACGCTATCAATAACTTTGATTCAAACCTCTACAAAGTAGACCCACATGGCGACTGGAAGGGCAGCGAATGGATGAAAATCGATGAATACATTGAAATGCTTATCGATAAGTATGGAGAAAACATTTTGTCAGCACCAGCTGCCATCGATGCAAATCACATAGCATTTGATTCACCAGACGGATTCCAAGTAATTAACATGGTACATAAATCAAACTGGAACCATGGAAACTAAAAATTTCAATAGTTAATCAAAAGAGGTGGATTTTATTCCACCTCTTTTTTGTATTATATTAATCGTGAGCAATTTTTTGCCACAGGTGATCTTTTAGACACCTTGTCACTATTTGGATACCTAATGGGTCCAAAGGAGAAATATATGCCTAGTATTGATGAGGTATTGAACCTCGAACCACGTTTTCCTGCTCGCCAAACGATTCACGATCGCCATGAGCAAATCCTAAATAAGTTTTTTGATGATTTTTTTGGTAATCGCAAAAACTTTATTTATTCAAACACCTCTTATCCTAAAATGGATATCTTTGAAGATGATTTCTGTTTCTGCTTAGATTTCGCAGTTCCTGGAGTTGAAGAAAAAGATCTTGACATTGAGATTGTCAAAGAAACAAAACTTCTTACCATCAATGGAAGTTCAAGATTCCTTGCCCAGAGAGAGAAAAAACACTTCTATCATCTCAAAGAATTGAAACAATCTGCCTTCACAAGAACAATCCAGCTTCCTGAAAATATTGAAAATGAACCTGAAGTTTGTCATCTTGAAAATGGTATTCTCAAATTAGCTTTTAAAAAGATAGTTTATAAAACAGAAGAGCCAAAAGAAACAATTAAAAAGATTTTAATTAAGAAATCCTAAAATAAAAAGGGGGCTGAATCAGCCCCCTTTTTTACCACCACAATTCAAACCATAACTTAGAAAGATATTCTACAGCCTGCTTTACATCTTTAATCAGAGTATCTTGATCCTTAGAAGAACAATTATAATACTTATCTGTAGCATAGTAATTTTCAAAAGCATTAATTATAAATCTTAATTTCTCGTCATAAGATTCTTGTGTTTCACCATTTGCAATGCCATTGTTAACTTCTATAAATCTCTTTAATCTAGGAATTAAAAAGAGGGCCATGGTACGATCAATGTGCCAAGTTTCAGTGTCGTCAAAGCCATTCTCAATTCTCTGTTTGAAATAGGTTTTTTGAATAGATTTATGATTTTTACCTTGATAAACTTCATCAGCAATACTAAAACAAATGTTTGGAACAGCATCAGAGTTTATAGGTAATAATAAATACTTTTTTGATTTCTTTTTAGACTTTGTCTTTTTTTTTAGTTCTTTTTTTCTTTCTGCTTTTATTCTATCTTCAATTATCTTTTGCTCTTCTTTAGACGAACCTAAGAAATCATAAACAGAACCAACCTGGAAGCCCATAGCTTCTAATTGTCTTTTTTTATCAATATCCATTGTATAAACTTTCATTTTTAAATCTTGTGTAATCATTGAATCCACTAATCTTTAGGTCGTAGATGAGGATAAGCAGCTACAAACTTCTCTTTCATTTCATCATAAAATTTATAATCACTTTCCGTTGGAGGAAATAGTTTAAATAATTGATATTGTAAGAAATGATTTTCTTGTTCAATCATATCCTCATAAGAAGGTAACTCAGGTCGCTCATTGTTCTTATAAACTTCATCTCTGATTGCTCTCCATTCAGGTTGGTCGCATTTACATTCACAATCAGAAACACACCATGATTTACCACACTCTGGACATACTGCTTGATTAACTCTACAATCCCAGCAATAGCTCCATTTCAAATCTTCTTTAGTCATCTGAACATACCTTATGTGGCTTAATTGTTACACTATAAGCCACTTTCTCTTCTTCAAAACAATACCTCAATGAATCAAGAAATTCTTTTCTATCATTATAATAAAGCTTCTGAAGCATCTCAACCATTTCTTCTTCTGGAACTTCTGAATCTTCATCAGCAGTTATGTCAATGTCAAAAGATAAATCTAATCTGTATTTAGCCATTTATTCTTCCTCTTTATAATCCATTTGATTTATAAAAATAACACAATTGTCACAATCACATTCCTGAAACTCTTCCCAATCATCAAACGCTAAAAGTTCACGAAGAAAATTCTCTATTGTGTATTGACAAGTCCATTTAGTAGGTTCTTCAAAGAAATCAGTAAGATAGGATCCATAACTACTACTAACATCTATCGGATACCATTTAATTATAGAAGAAAATTCAGCAGCCATAAAAGCTACTTTATGATCACCAGATCTTCTAACTGTTGTTGCTTTATGCTCTTTAATGAGCTTAATAATTTCCCAACCTGTCATTCCACTATCTCCCCTTAATAAGTGGCTAAAACTATGTCAGGATACTCATAACTAATCCTAACAGAAGCCTCACCAGGACAATATAAAACTCTAGTTCCTATACTCGCAACGTAACGATTTGTATCATCAGGCAAAATACCACAACTTACTAATAAATCCATGATAGGCTTTAAACAATTGTCAGGATCATTACGAGATGTCCACTGATGATTTGCCAAAATTAAAACATCAATTGTTACAGGAAAAATTGTAGCAGGAGATAAATCTTCCTTTACCTTAACAGAATTTAATTCTATCCATTTCCTGTATTTTGCACTCTTTACAAGCTTCCCGCGAGCTATGGGGACGTACATCTTGTTAGCACTAAAAGGAGGCCCCAAAATTATACTATTACTCATAATAAAATCCTTACTAAATACTATTATCGCACAAAAATCGCCCAAATACCACCGGAGGTAACAATTAAAAGCAGAATGCAGTAACAACCACTATAATAAAAAGGGGCATACCGAATTAAACAATAAACTTATTATCAAAGGGTTATCTAAAAAAAGGAAAATTTTATGGCAGATAATGTAGCAATTACAGCAGGTAGTGGAACAAACATAGCAACTGATGATGTAGCAGGAACACACTACCAAAGAATGAAATTAGTTGACGGAACACTAGACTCAACAACAGCTATAGCATCCGGAGGAGGAGTAGAAGCAGCAGCACTAAGAGTAACTGTAGCATCTGACTCAACAGGTGTCTTATCTGTAGACGACAACGGCGGATCATTAACAGTAGACGGAACCGTTACTGCTAACGCAGGAACAGGTAGCTTTACTGTAGCGCAAGCTACAGCTGGTAACCTAAATGCTACTGTAGTACAAAGTACAGCAGCAAGCTTACTTGCAACTGTTAATAATCGTGATGGTGCTGGTAATGCCTTAACCTCAGCCGCAAGAGGATCTGAAAGAGCTTTATCAGTTCAATTAGTAGATGCATCTGGAAACCAAGTAACATCATTCGGTGGAGGAACTCAATACACAGAAGACGCAGCATCAGCAGGTGGTGAAACAGGAACAGTTTTTCTTGGTGTAAGAAATGATGCTGCAACATCTAAAACATCTGCTGATGGTGACTATTCAGCCATTGCAACAGACTCGGCGGGAAGGGTAGGAATTGCAGATTTAGGTGGATCTGTAACAGTAGATGGTTTCTCAACTGTAGGTGGTGCTGCTTTTGTAAAGCTTACAGACGGGACTAATACAGTAACCGTTAACGCCAACGGTGGACTGGAAGTTACTGGTGGAGTAGCTCATGATGCAGTAGATGCCGGAAATCCATTAAAATTGGGGGCTATTGCTGAATCTAGTATTGTTGGTACAGCCAATGTAGCCGATGGTGATAGAACTAATGTTTACGCTGACCTAGATGGTGTATTGATAACCAAACAGTTTTGCACTTTTGGAGATATTATTGTAACTCGTGTTACAGATACAGGTGGTACCTCAACTGCATTTTCAGCTTTTGGTGCCGTAGCATCTCAAAGAAATTACATTACTACAATTACAGTTTATAACTCATCAACCACCAACGGCTATTTGGACTTAAGAGATGGTACAGGCGGAACAGTGATGTATACTATACCTTTGCCTGCACTTGGTGGTGCTACAATTAACTTTCCAGTGCCTTTTAGACAAACTACAGCCAACACAGCACTAGCCTATGACGTTAGTGCTGCTATTTCAACAATTTATATTTCAGTGGTTGGATTCAAAGGCTTTTAATAGGAGATTTATTCTATGCCAGTTTATAACTACACAGCTGCAACAAATACATTTACCGCAAATGCTAACTGGGCCCTCGTTCAATTATGGGGCGGTGGAGGCACAGGCGGTGGAGTCAATAGAGGCATGACCCTTGGCGGTGGAGGAGGCGCAGGTGAGTATGTTTATGGACAGATAACCACAACACCAGGTACTGGATACACCGTTGCTGTAGGACAAACAAGAGCAGGAGTTATCTCAGGCACAGCTAATGGTAACCCAACGACATTTGCAACTACCACTTTAACAGCTAATGGTGGGACTGGTGGGACAGTAGATGCTGCAGCAGGAGCTGGCGGTGGAGCAGGAGGCACAGGTGGACTTGGCACCGCTATCGTCAGAAGAGCAGGCGGCAGAGGCGGAAATAGAAACGGCACCACAAACACTGGACCTGGTGGAGGGGCGGGCGGATTTGCTGCTGCAGGTACACAAGGATCTGATAGCTCAACAACAGGTGGAACAGGCAATACTGGTATCTCTGGTAACGCTGGAACTGGAGGGGCAGGAAGAACAACAGTAGGAACTGGAAATGCTGGAGGAACTTATGGCGGTGGAGGTAGTGGAGCACGAGATGATGACAGTAATGACATGGCAGGCGGAGCCGGAGCTGCAGGCTATGCCTCTATCTACGAATCACCACCAGTATTCTTACTCTGCTTAGGATGTGGCTAATGACTCTTATTCTATTACTAAAATCTTTAGAAGTACAAGTAACAAGCGATACTAACTCCTTCTACCCAAATAAAGCAATCCTGAGAGATAGCTTCTCAGGAATAAACGTAGACACAAGCCTGGCAAATAGACCAAGCCGGAAAGCAGACCTCAGAGACACATTCTCAGGAACACTTGACCAAACTTTAACCAAAGTTGGCAGCGAAAGAGGATACGCAACCAGAAGAAGCCTCTAAATTATAGGATTTTGAAATACCTTTTTCAAAATAATTAATTAAAGGGCCCCAAATTAAAAATTATATATAAATATATTTTCAAAACAACGTGCGTTGGGCAGAAATGAGAAAAATTTAACCACCCCCCCTATGTTCTATAAATATAGGGGGCTTTATTTTAAATCAATAACATCCTTCAAATACTCACCCTCTTTTAAAATTATCTTTTTACAATAGGTGAGCTCATCTAATTCATCAATAATTTTATTCCAACGCAACATCATTGTGCCGATAAAATCATAAGGGTTGTCTCTTTCAATATATCTATCCAAATATTCATTCCTAAGTTCTCTTTCGGGATAAACAAGAGTAATGTCATAACCCTCTTTATTTAAAAGCTCTAAACCATCAGGGTCAGTAGAGAGAAAAATGTAATCTACTTTGCCATAATGCTTTTTGACATCCCGAATAAATTCTTTTGTTAATCCCTTGCTCTTATATTGCCAAAATTCAACTTCCACTGCCCTGTGCTCTGAATTATTGCAAATGAAAGTTTTACCACTGCCACAAAATGCAGCACATAAAACAGTGGGAACGGGCGATTTCTTTTTATTCATACACTATTATCGTACAAAAATAAGGGCCCCTAAATTTGTTAAGGTACTAATTTCCAGAATAGGGTACCTTAAAATTTACCCTCCCCCCCCTGTTTTGCGGTAAATCTTGCGGTAAATCTTGCGGTAAATGCTGCGGTAGGTTTTGCGGTAAATGTTGCGGTAGATTGGAAATAAGTTTTAAAAATAAAAAATAAGGGTTTTAAAATAAGTTTTAAAAATAAAAATAAGGGGCCACCGCGTTCGATGGGAGTCACAAAAAAAATGGGGGTGAGGAAACCCCCTTCCTTATGGTACCTAAATTAAGACATACCCCCCCCTGTTTTTCTATACAAAAATGCTATAGTATGTATGTAGTATGTGTATGTATTGCTTATAGTAGTGTAATGTATGCATTAATGCTTTATGATGTATTATGTATTGATCTAACAGTGCATAGATCTATCTGCTGAGATTTTATCTTAAAACATTATAGTTTATTCTATAATAGTATGAACTTCGATTTCCAAACCCTCCTGATGATTCTGCTCTGCACCCTGCTTTCTTCCATGACTTTCTACATTCTGGTCAAAGGATTCGACTGGAAACTGAAATCGGCGGCAATGGTTGCGCCATTCGCACCTGTGGTTGTTCCTGTTTTCCTGACCTGTCTTGCCATTTACATTGTTGGTGACACACTTCGGTCATTCTGCAACTACGTGATACATTTGGGTTCGCCCAAACAACTCCGCAAAGCGTAGTTTCTACCATAATTTACACTTTGTAGATTATGGGGTACCCGTTTTATATTAAATTTTGGTTATTGGATTCTATAATAGTATGCAATCACTACTTAACAAAATCATTAATGCTTCGTTGGTGTTTTATTCCATTTGTTGGATAGGTGCATTTATGGAATGGGTATTATCCTTCCAGCATTAAGCCTTTGTGCTTTCTGACTGTTCCCGGGTTTTTATCTTAAAAAGAATCATAGGTTTCTATAATAGTATGAGATTCAGCAACCGTACAATCAACAATGGTCGTCAACTTGTTCTTCAGACTCGCCGTAACTGCTGGGTAGTTACCCTGCGTCCGCATCGTTTGCTCTTTGCACATCGCAACCAGCCATCGTTTTAGTTTTATCTTAAAATCTGTTTACAGGAGTCTATAATAGTATGATTACAATCGACAAAGCATCTCACGGTGGTTACAATGTTACGTTCAATGGAACTTTTCTTGCATGGTTCCCTAAAATCGGAGCCGCAAGGTCTTTTGCGAAGGGTAAACTCTTCCACTAAGCCTTTGTAGGTTTTGGCTTGTCCCGGGATTTATCTTAAAAGATTATGTGAGATTCTATAGTAGTAGGAGAAATCAAATGACTGCAGTAGAAGCGTTGCAAGCGTTACGGAATGGACAAAAAGTTCGACGTTTGAAATGGTCTAACGGACGTTATGCACAAGTGGTTGGTAATGCCATATTGATACTACCTGCTAATGAACGTGCTATTAATATTTACTTAGGAGTACATGAGTTTTTTAATAATGACTGGGAGATAGCACAATGACTGGTGTAGAAGCGTTGCAAGCATTATTAGATGGAAAAAAGATTCGACGGCAAGATTGGGGGGAAATCTATGCTGTACGTTATTTCTTAGGTCGAGGCTCTGATATATGGGAAATAGAATTGTTTCCTAATCCTGAAAATGAAACCCTAGATGCAGAAGAATTTTTGCACGATGATTGGGAGGTAGTTGAGTCAGAACCAAAGGGTGAATAATCCTTTGTAGATTTTGGCCCGTCGGGCGGGGCTTTTATCTTAAAAGATTATGTGAGATTCTATAATAGTATGGAAACCACAGACTTCACCTTCATCAAAATCGGCGACCTCTATGACACCCTCATGCCGAACTGGTGTGAACCCAATAACTACTACAATGCCTATCTCATGGCGCGGGAATGGGTTGAAAACAACAACGCTGTTATGTACGAGCATGAGAAGTATCACTTCTCGCGCCGTGAGGCGATTGAACTCGCCCAAAAGGTGGGTGTAAAAACAATCGTGGTTCACGATTGTTCCTAAGACTTTGTAGGTTTTGGGTTGTCCCCTTTTTTATCTTAAAAGTTTATGTGAGATTCTATAATAGTATGGAAACAATCATCATTGCAATCGCCGACACTCTCGCAGTTGTATCAATCGTCTTTGGTTTGATTTCTATGAAGCGTGGTTAATATGAATACAATTATTATTATTGTTGCTGATATTTTGGGTTTGATTGTACTTTTCACCGCATCTTTTACTTTGGGTAAGCATAATGAAGTTAAGCCATAGAATTATAAATCAGGGTCGGCAGTTTGTTTTTCAGAATCGAACAGATTGCTGGGTAATAACTATAAAACCTCATAGATTTTTGGTAGCCCATAGATTCCAGCCATTATGGAAGTGGAATCATTAGACTTTGTAGGTTTTGGGTTGTCTGGCGGTTTTATCTTAAAATGCATTATTGGATTCTATAATAGTATGAAAACATACTCACTCCCTGTAATCGTCCCCGCATCAGAAATCGCCTTTTCACTTGATACCTCGCTGGATGATTTTCTGAACGAGTCTGACAAGTGGACTTTTGGAGATGCTCCTCATGTTCTTATTGCGCCGTTTACTTTTGAGCGAGAGTTTTATAAGTGGTTTTCTGACCAGGATGATATCATTGCAAAGTGGAAGCCATTATTTAATCAGATTCTGGAAGCCGAAGCCATGATTGATATTGCACAATAGGTTAAGCCTTTGTGCATTCTGGCCGCTCCCGGGATTTATCTTAAAAACGCACACAGGATTCTATAATAGTATGACTTATAAAATGGTAAAATCAAAAAACAACTATGGTTTCGATGTTCTCTTTGGCGAAAAGGTGATTGGTTGGTGTGCTGTTCCATGGCAGTTTGCAAGAGTGGTTCAAAAGCACAACAATGCCTAATCTACTCCCATAGGGTTTATCTTAAATAATTTTATTGGAATCTATAATAGTATGAACATTCAAGACATTCTCGCCACCATCATTTTCATCCCTGTTGGTTTTCTGGCTATTGGGTCGGCAATCAGTCTGCTTTTTATGCCTTTTCATTACATTGAAGATTATCTTCAAACAAGAAATAAGGCTTTGTAATTTTTGGGGCCCCTGGTTTTTTATCTTAAAAGATTATTGCAAGGTTCTATAATAGTATGAAATCAATGACTATCACGAAGCGCGACATCGAGAAGGCGCGCAAAAACAACCCTTCCATCATCCCTGCTTCTGAGCGTCCTTGGTCTCGTCCAACTGTGTACAAGTCGGGGCGTGAGTATCAACGCAACGCAAAGCACCGGAACCGAGAAGAATAAGTCTTTGTAGGTTTTGGGGCCAGTGGAAAAACATCATAAAAAATAAAAGGGGCTTCTATAATAGTATGAATGAATATCCTGGTTATAAGAATCGTGCCACTTTTGTTGCAAGCGTCTGTCTTGGTGAGTCAATCCAGAAACTTCGTGAAGATGACCCTGAGATGACAGTCTTGGGTGTAAAGAAAGAATGCATGGAGTTTTTACTCAATCATTCTAATCATAAGTTTATCAATCAGTTTCTCCATGTGATTGCTGATGACATTGATTGGGACTTTCTCTACAATGATGACCTGAAAAGCCAACTTGCAAAGATTTAAGCCTTTGTAAGTTTTGGGGCAAGGGGGCTGATCTTTTGATCGGCCCCTATTTTTATATTAAAAAACCATAAAGAGTTCTATAATAGTATGCAAGACACATTTAATGACAACTTCGACCTCGCCGCTCTCACCGTTGCTTTTGCAAACCAGGACACCGACTATGACGCACAACCTTTTCATCTTGATGTAGTTGATTACAATCATGCTTGCCGCTTTTAGGCAGGCATGATTGCAGGGTTAATTATGTTTTAATGTTAATAATTTTTTATCCTTAAAAATAAAAATGGGGCTCTATAGTATTATGAACTTCACAGACTTTCTTTTGTCATCTGGCGTAAATGTTATTGACGGTGCATTCTCAGCTAATGGAATGAAGTATTTTTTCATCAACAATGATGTATTTAGAATTAGCCAAATCGGTTCTATTATTCGTGAGTTCAAAGTATCCCAATCAGAGATTAATGCAATTATTTTATCTTTAAGATAAGACTTTGTATTTTTTGGTGGTCGTGGCGATTTTATCTTAAAAAGATTTATTGGATTCTATAATAGTATGAATACTATTGGAAACTACAATCTCGACAACACCCTCTACCGCTTCTTGCCAGTGACTCATGTCAAGTCTCTGGAACGGTTCCTTGAGCATGGTATTCACCCAGGTGATTTCATGGTGCGTGTTCTTGAGAATAATCTGGTGGGTGCTGTCGCTCATGCAGATGAAAATTCCAAACAACATCTGTGCGACTTGGTTATGTTTATCAACAATCATCTGCCAAGTCGGTTCC
>JACCDW010267426.1_pt1 | contig 11122 bp, 21 predicted proteins | sample 7449781 | NCBI WGS metagenome assembly JACCDW01 (sample SAMN15323449, study PRJNA562643) | freshwater metagenome | isolation source: river surface water | place: USA:Blue River Watershed | collected 2017-08-18
AGTATGATAAACGTATACCTAAATATAAGAAATCCATTTAGTGATCGATGGAAAATTATCAAAACTTGGGCGGGGATCAGTCCTTTTAAAAACAAGTTTTGGGAAGTTCAAATAGATAAATGTTCTGACATTATTTGTTTTGAACTTAGGTATACTACTAAACAGGATCATGCAGGGTTATTTTTATGTTTGGCTTTATTTGGCTACGAAATAATTTTCAATTTCTATGATAATAGACATTGGGATTATCAAAATGATAAATGGGAAGATCACAATGAAAAACTTTAGACACTGGGTCCGTGAAATTTGGTTAGAAAATTGTGAAGAACATTTGACATACAATGAAAATCCCTATACAATAAAACAGTATTGGGAACGATACAAATGGTGGCTACGTCGAGAATATCGACATCAACAAAGGAAAAACAATGTCTAAAAAAGAGTTTGACGATTTAACTCCTGAAGAAATGAAAAATCTAAAAATTGAATTTGCGCCAGGATGTTTTGATAATTTTGAGGGAACTCAAGAAGAACTAGATGAACTAGTGGCTACTATTACTGAAATGTTTAGAAGTGGTGAAGCACAAGCCAAGGCTCTTCCCTTTGACCCTGATGAACTAGACCAAGAAGATTTAGAAATTCTAGAAAAGATTGAAGCCGCAGAGCAAAATGCCAAAGGCAGAAACTTACAATGAAAAATAAAAGACTTGATGACTTGTATCAAAAACAATGGGCACTTACCAGTGTCATGCTTGAAGATTACAGACCAATGGAGGTCGCTGGTGTAATGATTGCACAGGCTCTTAGAATTTACAAGACAATGTTGTCTGATGATGATTTTAATAAATTAGTAGATAGCATTTCTAATAGTAGAGATAAAGTTGAAAAATTTGAAGGACCAATTATACAATGAAGGCTGAAAAACCTGCAGAAGGTATTTTGAAAACTCACGACTACGGCAACAGTAAATGGTATAGTGTTGTTTGTGGATGCGGGCAACCCGACCATACACTTACTGTAGAAGTTGAGTCTGACGACATGGCTGTAAATGTTAATACATACGTGACAGCCAAAACTGACTATTGGACAGAATCATTCAAAAAACGTTACGATATTGACAATCCCTATCTCCAAGAATTGGATTGGGCTATTAAAGATATTTGGAATGGACTAGTATCAAGAATTAAACTTACATGGACAATTTGGACCAAAGGTTATGTTCAGTGTGAAACTACCATATTGATGACTGAACAACAAGCCCTTAACTATGCAGAAACTTTAAAATCTGCCATACAAGACGTTAAAAATTTTCGTAAAGAAAAATGATATTTTAAATGAACAAATTAGAAAAGACCATTGCAACTACAATAATTTTTTTGTTTGCCTATTTGGTTCTTTTTTATGATTATAGTTTTCAATCAGGTGTGGTCTATGACTGCACTATCTTAGAGTATTATGGCAACGTTCCAGAAGAAGTTAAAAGAGAATGTGAAGCTATCAAAAAACCAATCCCATCAAATTCTAAAATCATAAGAGCATGACCAGCAAGAGCCCACAACGACACACCTTCCAAAAAGAGGGATATGTAAAACGTTGCGAAGAAAAAGGTGAAGAACCCAACCAAAATTATCTAGACATGTTTGCTAAGATAATTGAGGACGATTCACATAAATTTGATGATCCAGAAACTCATAAAAATAATCTAGAGTACGATCTAGTTACCACTGATTGGGTTTTAGACAAGGCTCGAAAACACGAGTACTATGCCCAAAACATTTATGCCGCATTGTGTAATATGCGTTGGCAACGTTTAGATGTATTCCCAATTTTAAAAGACGAATACTGGTCTTGTAGTTGGCGTTATGCTGGCGGCATTGTTGCAGATATGCGACAAGAAGGTGACTACATCGATTGGTACTGTAGTGGCATGGGCGGTCTTAATCAAGAGTATGATGCCAAGGAAACCAATGAAGAATGGCAAAAGCGTACAGGGTATGTTCCTGAAGGCGTTGTCACTGAAGAAATTCGAGCAGATTTCCAAAAATTAGGCTGGGTTCCTAGCGAATGGCCTGAAGACAATAATTGACACAATCCTTCTAACATGCTACAATAAAGCATGAAGAAATTAGATCGTAAAACTGTTGAAATCAAAAAAGTACGAATTCCTTTACGTAAACTTCTGCATGGACAGGAAATTAGAGTAGCCTCCAAAAATTTGGAAGATTTTAGACTCAAACTTCTTGAAGAGGAATTTATGCTTGGTGCAAAATTGACAGTCAAAATGGAACCCTACGGTGAAGCCATTTTGATTGCTACTCGTTTGGAAACTGATAAAGAATTCGCTGAGCGTTTGGAAAAAGCAAGAATTGCGGCTGAAAAGAAAGCCGAACGTGAAAAAATCCGTCAACTATATTTGGAAGAAAAAGCCAAAAGAGACGAAGAAAATCGAAAGAAAAATATTGCCAAAACCATTCGAGATATGGTCAAAGCCAACAGTTTGACTATGGATGAGCTCAATGAATTGCTCAAAGCAGTTGACAAAACCTAATTTTGACTGTATAATATATACATATTGTTAATTAAAGGAGCTTCATAATGGCACGTACCGCAACTAAAACTGTTAAGAAAACCCGTGTGACCAAAAATATGGTTGCAGAGCATCGCGCTTCATCTAAGCGTGATAACAGTCCTCGTTGGGACGATTGTGACAAAATGACTGCTGATGAATTTAACATTCACTGGCGTCGTGCTATGGAGTATTATCGTTTAGAGTTCAGTGGTAAAGATCTCAAGCCCAAAGTCATTGATTGGATGGGCAAAGTAGGCTACGACACTGCTACTATCAAATCTTTTAAGAAAACCAAAGACACCCGTTGCAATAGCACCATGGGCGGACTTGCCGCTTGTCTGCTTCGTGGTATGCCTGAAGTACGTGCAGATTTTAACGAAGGTCGTAATAGTGCTGAATGGTTGCGTAATGCTATTCAAAATGCTATCCAAGAAGGTACTTATGATACCGATGAAGAAGAAACTGATGCTGAAAAGAAAGTAGCCAAGATAGAAGTATATGTTCCTAGCATTCAAGATCGTCTACGTGAAGCCGCAGGTAATATGAGTGAAGAACTTGACGTTGCTATTGATTCCTGGAGCAGTGATCCTGATAATTTTGATCCTAAGGCTTTTAAGGTAGCAAGTCTACTGCGTGGTAAAGGTGTTAAAGCCGTTCATGCTCGTTTGATCAAAGGCTTTTATACTAACAGCCAAAATGAACTTTTGGAACTTGCCAGTGGCAATGCAGACGATCAACTACGTGAAGGCTACAGCCACATGTCACGTAAAAACATTCGTAAAATGATTGAGTTTTATCAAGCTATCACTGATGCCTGTGACCAAATTGGTGCTGAAGCCAAGTTGAACAAAAAGCCACGTGCTAAGAAAGTTAAGCCAGCAGAAGATCTTGTTAAACGTCTCAAGTTTTGCAAGACCGAAGACAGTCTTGGTATTGTGTCAGTGCCGCCAGCACAAATTATTGGTGCTCAAGCCATGTATGTGTATAATGTTAAAACTCGTAAGTTTGGACAGTATGTTTCACTAAACAGCCAAGGATTTGGTGTTAAAGGTACTACTGTAACTAACTTTACTGATAAGAGTAGTCAAAAGACTTTGCGCAAACCTGCAGAGCAACTCAAAGCGTTCAAAGATATGAACACACAAAAACGTTGCCAAACTTGGTTTGAGAAAGAAGTAAAAACTACTGAGGCTAAACTCAATGGTCGCTTCAACGAAGATGTTGTAATTTTGAAAGTGTACAAATGAGCAAAGAAAAGCACAAACCCTATCAGTGGATTGATGGAGAAACTGCTGATAGGATCACAGCACTTAACCTAAAAGACTATCGTAACTATCTCAAAAAAGAACTGAAGGAATGGAAAAAGAATCCTAAAACAGATTCTAATCCTAAGGGTTATTGGCTACATCCAGAAGATGTGGCTGGCAACATTCGCAGAATTGAAGCATTAGACTTAATCATAAAAGATTTTGTTGAGGTTCCAGATGACTTGGAGGCACGATTACATAATGACGCTACCTGATGAACGATATCGTGCTGTAGTCCAAACTGAAAAATTTCTTAGAGAAATCTTAACTACTCCACGAGTTCCCAAGTCTATTAAAGATCAAGCACTACGGTGTTTACGTCATTATCCTGGAGAATGGGATATGCAAAGGGCCGCCGCCGGCGCTCCAGAAGTTTTTCAAGAACGTATGGAAGACTTACATAAATTTTTACTTAAAGGTAAAGAAATAAAAAATGACCAAACCACTTCTTGACGACTTGATGGTGCAACAGCAACTTCCAGCAAAGCAAGAAAGGATACGTGCTTGGCAACACATGGTAGCAGTCATAATGTTGAATCAGACTGGCCGCAAACCCGTTAAAACAGTTCTTCCTGAATTTTTATATCGCTGGTATCGACCTTCTAAATTTTTACAGGCTAATCCTGAAGAAGTAAAAAATGTCATAAAGCCATTAGGTATGATGAATGTTAGAATCAAACGTCTAGTTGGAATGACAGTAGATTTCTTGCAATGGGATGGCAATGATGCTACAATGCTATATGGCATTGGCAAATATGGTAGTGACAGTTATGAAATTTTTTTCAAACAAAACTATTCAGTCAATCCTACAGATAAAGAACTTAAAAGATATTTGAAAGAAGAAGTATTATGAAAATTGGACTTAGTTATAGCCGTTGCGTTCGTGACATCGTAGAAGGCAAAGTTGACATCAATGATGTTTTGGTTATCATTGCTCGCACAGACTTTGATCCCCGCGATGATAAACAGTGGGAAGGCATTTGGCAGGGCTATGGTGGTGGAAGTGATGGCAATATGATGCGTGGCTTCTTTGGTGGCAGTCATCCAGAGTGGGCTGGCTACACAGACGAAGATGAGGATCGTTTCCGTAGCGTCAGTATCGAGCTTGTAGAATCTGGTAAGTTCCACGAGCCTAGAAAATTTGGTGCGCATCCAAGGCGTATGCCCTATATTTGGCTTGAGGCTGTGTTGCCTTCAAATGAATTGGACACCAATCCAACCGTTAAAAAAGCGTGGGAGCAGTTTCAAACTGTTGCCGGTTTGAGTAGTATTGTACTGGAGAAGGATAGGTATTGATGAGTGAGAAATTATTCTTTTTAAAATGGTGTTATAGAAAAGCTGTTCAAAATATTAAAGCATGGGACAATTGGATGTGGGCTTGGCTCTCCACCTGCTTTTTTGGATCCATGTATTTTAACAGTACCAAAGGTTCTCTAACAGAAACAATATCGCATGGCATGTTGATGGCCATCATTTTATTTTATTGGGTAGGTTATACTCTAATTTACAACGGAGTCAAGACTGCGTGGAGTGCCTATCAAGACGAAAAACAACGTGTAATTAATATTTTAGGAGAACGTAATGAGTCTAGTACCAATAGTCGTTGAAAAAAGCAGTCAGGGTGAACGTGCTTACGACATTTATAGTCGACTTCTCAAAGATCGTGTGATCTTTTTGAATAGTGAAGTTGAAGATTATATGGCCAATTTGATTGTAGCACAACTGCTATTTTTAGAAAGTGAAAACAGCGACTTAGATATCCACTTGTATATCAATAGTCCAGGTGGTGCAGTCACAGCAGGTTTGGCTATTTACGATACCATGCAGTTTATTAAACCAGATGTATGTACCTATGTTATGGGACAGGCTTGTAGCATGGGCAGTTTCCTAGCACAAGCAGGTGCACCAGGTAAACGTTTTGTGCTTCCACAAAGTCGAACGATGATTCATCGTGTTAGTTCAGGTACTCCTGGAACACGTGGTAGTGTTCACGTACAAGAGTTAGAATTTGAAGATGCCAAACGTGCCTTTGAAGAATCCAAACGTATTAATCAAAGATTGACAGAACTTTATGTCAAACATAATACAGCAGGAAAAACTTACGAAGAATTGTTTAATACAATGAAGTTTGATACCTTCTTAAGTGCTGAAGAAGCAGTGGCTAACGGATTTGCTGATCAAGTAATTGACAAACGTCCATGACCATTTAGTACGCAGATAAATACTGCGTACTAGAGGGATATCATGGCAGGGCCAGCATTTAGCAGTACTCAACTTATCAAAAACATACGTCCAGATCAACTGGATATAAAAAGAGGAGAACTGTCCGGAGATTTGATTTCTGGCGGTTCTATCTCTGCCTTTGCATCTACTGGTATTAAAGATAACGCAACTAAAATTTCATTGACTATAGAAGACAATCAAATTGTAGTTGACAAAATAGTTACCAAAGAAATTCACGGCAGTGTTCTATTAGAAGGAACACTACAAGTCACAGGACAAATTACTGCTGACAAATTGCATGTTAGAGAACTAACTTCTGAGAGAACATATGACAAAATGTATCTCGAGTTCCAACCCGTTGACACTGCCAAAAACCCAAATGGTAGTGGACTCATATGGAAAGGTAATGATTACACCAAATTATTTGTTTTAAAAACAGACAAATTTTTTAGTAGTGAACATATTGATCTACATGCTGACAAAAGTTTTAAAATAGACAACGTTGATGTTTTGACTAGAAATACTCTAGGAGCAACTATTAGAAGGAGCAGTCTTAGAGAAGTTGGAACTTTAAATCATTTAACAGTCACTGGTGATACAAGTCTAGCAGACTTTGTTACATTTAGCAGTGATCAGCAAAGAATATCAATTAACGTAGAACAGCCTGTGGGAACGATCACTATTGGTGACATCATGCAAGATGTTATTATGAACATCGATGTTGATAATGGTCGTGCTAAAATAGGAACCTATAACAATAGACCTTTTGATTTAACTGCTGGTGATCAAACATTAATCACATTAGATCCAAAAGGCATTGTTACATTTGGGCATGAATATAAAACAGACACAGAAATTAGACTTTATGGTAAATTAGGCATCAATGTAAAGCACCCTGAAGCAGATTTAGATGTAAAAGGTGGTATAAGGTTTGGTAACAAACTTTTCATGGTATATAATTCTCCTCCAGAAAAAGGTAACTACAAAAGAGGAGACATTGTTTGGAACGAGTCTCCCGCAATTAACTCACCTTTAGGCTGGGTGTGTATCGTATCAGGTTCTCCTGGACGATGGGCATCATTTGGAGATATTCATGAATAGGCTAACAGAAACTTTAAAAATTAAAAGGCAAACAACATATTGGATTTGGTTTGGTAGAATTAGTCCCATCTTATTTTTATTTGGGGCATTCACTTTATATGAAATTTTCAACACAGAGATACCTCTGTTGTTCTACGCTAGTTGGGCAATTTTTATCACTGTCTCACTGATTTGGTGGGGTTGGGTGCTAAAAATTATTTTAGAATTTATCAAATTCTTTCAAGAGGTCAGTCATTCGGTAAATGACATTCAATCAGATGTAAAAGAAGTACAGAAAAATGTCAAGGAACTGAATCAGTCAAATTCCAAACAAAGAACTAGACAATCTAAATAACTAATGCTATAATAAGCAAATAGTGGACTTTAGGCATTCATCCCACTTTAAATATTCTGCATGCCATCAAACTTTCTCTTCATTTTAAAAAGGAGGCAAGAGATGGCAAAATATTATTCGACAAAAACCTATGGCAACGACAGAGGACTTAGTTGCTGTTTTAGACAATGGCGTGCCACACACAGTCATTGCTCACTACTACATGGTTACTCAATTGGTATTAGACTTATTTTCGAATGTGACACATTAGACGAAAAGAATTGGGGCATGGACTTTGGTGGACTCAAAGATTTCAAAGAATGGGCAGACTATATGTTTGACCATACTACTGTGATCGCACAAGATGATCCACTGTTAGATAGATTCAAAGCAATGGCTGGTTGGAGTAGTGATCCAGAGCACGATGGCAATATAGAACGTGTACAAACAGAACCATACCGCCGCAAAGGTGCTTGTGACCTTCGTATTGTAGAAGGTGTGGGCTGTGAATTGTTTGCCAAAATGTGCTACGACAAAATGGATTGGCTACTAAAGAACGGTAACCATCGTTATCCCCTAAACCCTTCAGTACGTATCAAGAGTGCAGAAGTTTTCGAACACGCAGGTAACTCTGCAATCTACGAAGGATGAACAGTTTTGAAAAAATATGGGCCCGGGCAACTGGGCATCTAATGGGACAAACTGACGATGACCGTCCAGATGTTCCCATACTCACTGTTCGTGAAGCTCGAATAGCACTTTTCCTAAAAACTTTTTGGGTTGTTATTCACGTGGTCACCTGCTTGTTTATTATTGCTAACACGATTAGACATTGGTAAATTCAACTGTTGACTTACAAGGACATAGGTGCTACAATAACACTATGTCCTTTTTTATTGGCTATTATGATTAAACGTATTGGTTTTGCCTGCAAGTGGATTGATCGCCCGGATCAAGTAGATGGTATACGTCCAAATGATGATTGTAAAAAATACAACACTGGAGCTACCACTATAACTTGGTTAAATAAACAAACAAAAGATGTTGCTGAACAAAAACTTTGGGATCTTATGGTCCAAAATTTACAGGCAACAAAACTTCTTGTTGAAAGGGTGGGACAATTAGATGAAGGACTTAGGATGGTTCGCCTTAGTAGCGACATTCTTCCTGCTTATACCGAAAGTAGTTGGAGTTATTTTTGGCGTAAGCCCGACGTTCAGCAGTATCTTGCTAGGAACTTTATCCTTATTGGAGATAGTGCTCGTGCAAGCAATACCCGTGTTTCTATGCATCCTGGTCAGTTTACTGTTCTTGCTAGTGATAATCCAAACATTGTTCGGAGAAGTATAGAGGAGTTTGAATACCATGCAGATATGGCCCGTTACATGGGATACGGCAAGAAATTTCAGGACTTTAAAATCAACGTCCACATATCGGGTCGAGCCGGTCCAGAAGGTATTAGACAAGCCTATAAGAAGCTCAGTACAGAAGCCCGCAACTGTATTACAATTGAAAATGAGGAAATGAGTCATGGGTTGGACACTTGCTTATCTCTTTCTGATCTTCTTCCTATTGTACTTGATATTCATCATCATTGGATTAAGGAAGGTGAATACATCATGCCCAATGACCCAAAAGTCATGCAAGTTCTTGATAGTTGGCGTGGTGTTCGCCCTACTATGCACTATTCTATTAGCAGGGAAGACGTTTTGGTTGACCATTGCGCATTAACCAAACCCAATCATAAATTACTACTAGAAACTGGCTACAAAAAAGCCAAACTTAGAGCGCATAGCAACTTTTATTGGAACAAAGAAGTTAATGACTGGGCTCTTTCATTCAACGACCAATTTGACATTATGTGCGAAAGCAAAGCTAAAAACTTGGCAAGCCACGCACTCTACGAATATGCCAATTGTTGAATACATTAATTATGAGATGAACAATGCAACCTTTTTGGTCGAAGCAAATGTTGAAATAAAATTTGCTTGGTTACCAAAACGTTGTCAACTTACAAACAAGTGGCTTTGGCTAAGACCAGCATACAGAGCCACTCGCTATTGGAATGGTGAACGTGCTGGAGCGATAACAGAACATCGATGGTTCAAATGTCACGATTTCCTAATGTGGCGCATTCAAAACAGTTAAAGAAAAACCCGCACTAGGCGGGTTTCATTCCAAGAAGATTGAAAATTCTTATTATTTTGTCTTCTTTGGTGCTCTTGGCTTGGCTGGAGCTTTAGCAGGTGCTTTAGCTTTAACAGTCTTTTCTTTAGCCGGAGCTTTGGTCTTAGGTGCAGCCTTAATTTTTGCTGGGGCTTTCTTTGCAGGAGCCCGCTTTGCTTTTGCAGGAGCTTCTTCAGCTACTGGCTTGCTTTCAGCAACAACTGGTGCCTCGACCTTGTATGGGGCTTCTGTAGCTGGCGCTTTGGCAGCGGCCTTTTCAGCTTCTGTTGGATAGCCCAATAATGATTTTAGAAAGTTAATCATAATTTAATCTCCTTGTCTTTTAATTATGCCAGATATCACCTTCGATAAATAAAATGTGAGCTTAAAGTACCATTAAATTTAGAAAGTGAGGTTGATATGGCAGTTGGAGCACGTTTTGTTAAAAGTCATTTTCGTAAGGTAAAAACAAAAAGCGGTACAAAAAGAAAGTTAGTAAAGGCTACTTATAGACGTAGTAAACGTTGACTTATTGCTAATTTGGTGTTACAATATCTATTGTGGGCCAAAAAACTACAAAAACAATAAGGTTCGATGTTATGTTAAAAATTACCAATTTAAACGTCAACTATGACGTAATACCAATACTAGAAGATATCAATCTAGAAATCAAAGAAGGCGAAATTCATGCCCTAATGGGTCCTACAGGTGCAGGGAAAACTTGCCTCGCCAATGTCATTGCTGGCAATTCAAACTTAACTATTGCTAGTGGGAAAATGAATTTTAAAAGAAAGAATCTAAATGCATTAGATCCTAATGAGAGGAGTCAATTGGGTATATTCACTTCTTTCCAAGAACCTCCAGAAATTGAAGGCGTCACTAATTTAGATTTAACTACGCAACTTTTAAAATCTAGAAATGATAAAAGAGCCACAACTGATATCATAAGTGATTATAAAAATTTAATCAAAAGATTTGACTTGGGCAGTGAATGGAGCAACAGAGAATACAACGTGGGCGCCAGCACTGGAGAAAAAAAGAAAAATGAAGTTGTACAACTACACATGTTCAATCCATCACTAATAATTTTAGATGATATTGACAGTGGGTTAGATTTAGACACACTAAACGAAGTAACAAAAAGTTTAAAATCTTTCCTTGCACAAGCAGGAAAGTCAGCTATCATTATCACACATCAACCAGCGATCCTTGAAGCAATTAAACCAACCCATGTGCATGTTATCATAGATGGGAGAATCGTGAAGTCAGGTGATAAAAGAATTATTAAAAGGATCATTGAAAATGGGTATAGAGAGTTTTCTTAAAGTAGATTCTAAAGATCCAGATTGGTCATATAGTCCAACACAATATTTTGGAAAGACTTTTAAAGTCATCGACGCAAACTGTTTGATGATAAAAGAAAACACCGAAGACATGATGGTG
>JACCDW010670776.1_pt1 | contig 11119 bp, 10 predicted proteins | sample 7449781 | NCBI WGS metagenome assembly JACCDW01 (sample SAMN15323449, study PRJNA562643) | freshwater metagenome | isolation source: river surface water | place: USA:Blue River Watershed | collected 2017-08-18
AAAATGACTACAGTAATTTAGGTTTTCTCACATCAAATCAAAGACCTGATAAAACTCCAATTTATAACCATATACCATCTTTTTCTTTAGAAATTTCCTTGAGTGAATGGGTAGATGGTTTAGAAGAATGGGACTCTGAGGCAAAGTGGGAAGCTGAGAGAAATGGAGAAGAATTTACTCCAAGTGATTTATATAAGTTCTATGACTGGACTAAAACACAGGACTTATACCTTTATAAGCCAAATAACAACTATGGTGGTTTATTTACAGATAGGTCTTCTGCTAATAAATTTAAGAATTGGTTAGTTTCTCAGGTAGACGGTGTAATAAAAGATACAATTATGGATGTTTTTAGAATTGTTGGAGGTGACTCTGAGGATTTAGATAAAGTACTAAATAAAATAAAAAACATAAGAACTGTTGCACTTTATGATGATGAGATTGTCTCAGGGAGGAATTGTAACTTTAATCAAAAATGGTTTGGTAAAAATATACACTAATATATGAAATATTTAAGAAAATTTAATGAAGAATTAAAACCACAGACTTACAGAAGTGCTGCTAGAAAACTCACTAAGTTAGGACATACTGATAGAGCAAAAGCTCTTACAGATTGGTCAAATGAAGTTGAGGGTAAAGAGGAAATGGTTAAGTGGAGAGACCAACTTCAAGATTATGCTAACTTCGGAACATTTAATATTAATATAAGAAATATAGAGAACGATGAGAAAATGACAGCAGAATTTGCCTTAGCGATTCACTTTGATGAGTTGGCTTTCTCGGATGAACCAGAAAGTGGAATCTCCTTTTTCGTTGGGTTAGTTCCAACATCTGAAGAATTAATACAAAAGTGTAATGAGTTTATGTCTGATCCTGAGTTCGGAAATGGATTTTATTGGGGTATGATTTTTAGCCTACAATATAACATCACAGATAATATTCAATTTACAAAATGGAATCTTTGGGATTATGATGATAATTTATCTGGTAAAGTTGGATTTGCTGATAGAACATCTGCTAATAAATTTAAGAACTTATTGATTAAGATATTAACAGACCCACAATTAAATTATCCAAGTGGATATACTGATGTCGCTTATTTATATCAAAAATTAGAAGCTGTTATTCTAGCAGCAAACTCATTCTCATCTGAATATGGTTTCCAATTAGAAGACATTGCTGACTATGTAAAAACAATTTCTCCAAACGAACTTTCAAGACCAGTATGAAACATCTAAAAAAATATAATTTATTTGAGGAACTTAAATCAGATACTTATAAACAAGCTGGTGATAGGTTAAAGAATATGGGTCATATCAGAAGAGGTACTGAATTATTAACTTATGCTGAAGAAATAAAATTAAGAGAAGAAAAAGCTAAACATCAACAAAAATTTGACAGTCTAAAAAAATGGGGAATTTTTGACCTTTCAATATATCGAGGAAGATGGGACTCATCAATTAAAAGTGTGACGTTTTCTGAACCAAAAATTTCAGGAAAGTTTGTTATAGATTGTGTTTTTGATGGTAGTTGGTTTTCAGATATGATAGACAATTGGTTAGATGAAGATAAAAAATACAATCTTAGTTTTCCAATAGAAGTATCTTTAATGCCCTATGACGATGAGACTTTAATTAAATTTAAAGAACTTGATGAAAAAGATGAATTTAGTAGAGAAACTTATGATGGACTTCTACCATCCACAAGAATCTGGATAACAATTATTAAAGGTGGTGAAGTCAATATTTCGACTAATGGTCCTGTATTCTGGGAAGCAGTAGAAAGTGATTATGTTTTTTTCAATAGTAGATCAGAAGCTATGAAATTTAAGTCACTTTTAGTTTCTGCAATCAGTGGTCAAAATGATTACTGTTCTGGTACATACTCGGATGGATTACATAAGGATATTATTAGGTTTATTGAAGTAGAAGAAATGGTTCAGCAAGAAATAGAAGAGGGAAAAGAAAGAGAAGAATGCACTAGTAAATGGAGATACAATAGAATTAAAGAACATGGTCCTGTAATTACAATGGAAGATTTTCCTAAAATTGTAAGTTCAGTAAAGTCATTCTCACTAAATCAATTATATAAAGACTAATGAAAAAATTATCAACATATAATAAGTTCAATGAAGAGTTAAAATCTTCTACCTATTTAAGTGCTGCTCAAAAGCTTCAGAAACTGGGACATAGTAGACGACCAGAGGTATTAAGAGCTTGGGCTGAAGAAGTTAGAAAAAGAGAAGCTGATAGAATAACTAAGAAGAATCTAGAAGAATCTGAAAAATTAGGTCTTTATCAAATGAAAATCAAAACTAGTAAAAAAAGTTTTGATGCAAATGTTTATGTTTCTTTATCTTGGGTGAGTGATACTTTTGATGATTCAGTGGGAGATTTTAAGAATGATGAAAGTTGTGCATTATATCTACAGTTTAGTTTTGGATTAATTCCAGCGGATGCTGAAACTCTTGATAACTTTAATGAATGTTTAGGTGATTATATAAGTCCGAGTTATAGTATCTGGTGGATACAGGATATGTGGTTGTGTTTAAGTAAATCAATGTCATCAATAACTGAACAAGATCTTAAAATGTATCCTGACTTAGATCCTGATAAAGATTTAATACCAAGTCCAAATTGTAGTTTCGAGGGTATTGAAATATCAGCAGTTTATTTTAGTAATAGACAAAGTTCTATGAAATTTAAACAAGCACTTTATAATACTTTTAGTGGTCAGTTAATATACAGAGAGAGTACAGAAAATCCAGGTGGAATGGCTGAAAGAATCAGAGAAGAAATCGTCGGTGAACACGGATTTGGATTTGATGAATACTTGAGATTTGTTGAAGGTATTAAATTAATTAGAGTCAATTCTTTATATAGAGATTAAATTTTATTATCTTTGCTGAATATATACTCTATATGAAATTAAAAAGATATTCACAATTTTTAGAATCTAAATCAGATATGTGGGATATTATCCCAGATTCCGTAAAAGATTTACATAAATTATTTCAATCAGCTGGTAAAAAACTTTACTTAGTTGGTGGTTCAGTTCGTGACTTCTTAACTGGTGATAAACCAAAAGATTTTGACTTAGCAACTGACGCTCTTCCTGATGAAGTTTTAGAAATCATCGGTAATAAATTCAGAACTAATTTACAAGGTAAAGCATTCGGCGTAGTCGTTGTTTACACCAAAGAAGTTCCAGAAGGAATGGAGATTGCAACATTCAGAGAAGATGTTAGTAAAGGTCGTAACCCAGAAGTTAAGTTAGGAGTTACTATTGAAGATGATGTTAAGCGTAGAGATTTAACATACAACTCTCTTTTCTATGATTTAGATACTCGACAAATTGTTGACTTAGTTGGTGGTAAAGAAGATTTACAATCTGGTATCACAAGAATGGTTGGTGATCCAATTGAAAGATTTGATGAAGATTCATTAAGAATTCTTCGTGCATTTCGTTTTGCATCAAGATATGAACATCCACTTCACAAAGACACTGAAAAGGCGATAGAGAAGAGAAAACAGTTACAGAACATCGACCCAGAAACTGGTGAAATGAAAAGAATTTCTCAAGAAAGAGTTTGGGAAGAAATGAAGAAAGCTTGGAAACAAGCCAAAGATTACAGATACTACTTGAACTTTTTTACTAGATTTGATATGTGGGAAGAAGTATTTCCAGGTATAAGTATCAATACTGATTTAGTTGATAGTAAAGATTTTGTAGTTGTTATTGCTAACTTATTTAAGAATGAAAGTCATGTTGGTTTATCTGACAAGTTGGCTCAAGAATATAAGATTGAATTAGAAACTGCTACTAAAGTGGCTTTCTTAATTTCTTTATTATCGTTTAAGGTAGAAGATGTATTTGATATCTACAAGAAAAGACAACAATGTGGTATTCAAGATTCAACTATTTTAGAGTGGTTGAAAGTTGAAGGTATCAATGACAATGAACTAATTAAGTTTGTTGATTACAAACCAAGTGTGTCAGCACAAGAACTGATGTCTCAAGGTTTCAAGGGTAAAGAACTTGGAATTGAAATCAAGAGATTAGAGATAGAAAAATTTAAAGAAATGTTATGATATATTATATTACACATCTTAAAGATACAACCGGTGTCAATAACTATTTAGGAATTGATATACCTATTGATACTATCGAGTCTTACTTAAACGAATTGAAAGAACATATCGGTGAGTTAGATTATGAAGCATTTACTAAGAATCAACAACTTAGAGATAAAGGTCATTATCATATAACTGTAATAAATGTTATGGACTATAATAGACTTATGAATCAAATGGGTGTGGATTCGTTTGTTAATTCACTTGATCCTATACTCAAGTATGATATTGATGATTTAAAAATGTATGGTGTTGGAACTGCTGAAAAAAATGGCAACAGAGCTTACTTTGTTGTTTGTAAAAGTGATAAGTTAGATGCTATACGAACAAGATTTGACTTACCTAAACAAGATTTTCACATTACTATTGGATTCAAGGACAAGGATGTATTTGGTGTTAGAAAAAATGAAGTGTTAAAAAAAGGTTCGAAATTTTTACAACTTTTGAAGTCAAACTTTTATAAATACAACAATTGGGAATTCGTTAAGGAAATCGGCAATTTTGATTTAGATAGTAGGTCAGAAGTAGTTCCGATAGAAATTACAGATACATCAATGACATTTAGGTGTGACGGTCAATATATCACAGTTGGATATTTAGATGATGGTGAGAAATTTTGGATAGTTGCGAAATATCCAATTGATGAAGAAAGACCGAGATTGTCAGAAACAGAAATAGCAAAAACACTTAACAAAAAATAAAAATATGGAAGAAACAATGGAACTTTTTAACTATTACAGTTTAGATGAATGTGTCAACAGAAAACAAGTGATGAGTAAACTCAAAGCATTAAAATCTGAAGACAAAATTGAATACTCTTTAGATCAAGAAATTCTAAAAATCAAAGACATAGATCTTGAAGAAAATGAAGTTACTGAACTTTGTGAACTTTTTGATCAGAATGATGTTTTTCCTTATATGGATAAAGAAGATGAAGATGACTTCTACGGTGGTTATGATGACTACGACAGTGAGGAAGATGAAGAAGAGTATTAATAAAAAAGAGTTAGATAATCTAACTCTTTTTTTTATTTAGTCTACTTTTTTAAGTATCTTTTTAATAATCTCCATTTTCTTTTCACCACCTTCACCCTTGAATTTATGCCAAAGTCCTAAAGCTCCGTATGCTAAAGAGTCAGCAAAATCTTCTCTTGGGTTTCTTGATGTGTATTTTCTAATAAAGTCTGCTTCTTTTTTGTGAATCCAGTTAGATAGTTTATGACCAGCTATTTCTCTACCCGGTCTTTTTTCTTCATATCTTAAATAACCTTCTGGAACATTCGCTCTTCTATCAAGTTTTTTCCATCCAGATATTGCTTTCCACTCTCTAGAAAAAGAAACTCTCAATTGATGATCAACACAGTGTGCAATTTCATGAACAATCGTAAATAAACCATAAGGTATATCATCATTACCATCTATCTTTCTCTTAAACTTAAATATACTTGGATTAAGTGTCATTTGTTTTAGTTTAGGTTCATCTCTCCATCTACCATGAACACCACCTAAGTCTTTTAATTTAATTATATCTACCTTACCTTTAATCCACTTTTGTTTATAGAATTTATATGCTTTTTCAATCAATTCAATTTGTTCAACCGACATTTTCTTATCTAATTCAGTTCCATACTTTTCCTTGAAATCTTCAATCATCTTTTCTACTTTAGACTGGTCTTTAGATTCCTTTTTCTCGAATAACTTATATGTCTTTAAGTGTTTCATTTTCCTATAAATTTTAATTCATACTTCCATTCTTTTGGGGCAATTCCTGAGCCAAAAAAATCCCAAATTCTACCATTTTTGAAAGTTGGTTCCTCACTTAGAAACAAACCATAATTAGATAAATAATTCTTTAACCTTTCTAAAACATCATCAATGATATACTTATCAGACTCTTTATCACTTGAGATAGTAATATTAATCCAAGGATTGTAGAAAAATTGTAAATTAGTAGTAAGACCATCATCTTCTAATTCTGAAAGAATATCTTTACAATCATTAACCATTACTTCTAACTCAGACTGTCTATAATCACTAAAATTTTTAGACTCGTTGAATTTTCTTAAATATCTCATTAATACTATATATTAATGTAGACTTTTACAATTTATATCTAAAAGACAAACTTACTGATTGACCGAATCTTATTTCTTGCCAATTATTATCAATACCAGAATCATATCTTTTATTACCATTTAAGTCTTGAAAGAATATTTGATTTTGAGCTAAAACATCTTTAACATTTAACTTCAATTCAATCTTATCATCCTTAAATGTTTTTGTGAGTTGAATATCAATTACATTTCTACCGTTCTCCCAAACCGAAGGTTCTTGAATGTTACCAACGATGTAGATTCTTTGTCCAATTACATTGTAAGAAACTGTAGCTGTTAAATCTTTTTTAGGAGTTGTGTAGAACAATCCAGCATTAACTATGTAAGGTGATTGACCTTGTAAAGGTCTATTACTTCCCGAACCAACAAAGTGACTCATATCAACAACTGAATTAATAACAGAAGCGTTTGAGTAAACAGTTAAGTTATCTAATACTTTATTTTCTACTTTAGTGAATGTTCCTAAGTTAATTCTAAACTCTACTTCACCACCAATATTAGTTACTTTATTAACATTTGTGAAATAAAGTTCAGGAGCCCCTGATGTACCGGTTCTGTTAATTAACTCAATAGGATTCTCAAAACTTTTGTAGAAACCAGATACTGATATAATCTGTCCTTTACCTGGATACATTTCCCATCTAATATCGAAGTTATCGATAGTAGCTCTTTTAAGATTAGGGTTACCACTTGTTATATTGTCTAATACAAAGTTGTAAAAGTTAAACGGTGCTAATTCTCTAAACTCTGGTCTTGAAACAGTTCTGTAATAAGAACCTCTTACTTTCATCTTTTCACCTATTGAATAAATAAGATTGATTGATGGTAAAAAATCAACCACAGTTGTATCAATTCTTTTTTCTAAGTTAGAACCAAATTCAATGTAGTTAAACTTTTGATTATAAGATTCGATTCTTAGACCACCAACTATTCTTAACTTCTTACTTACTTTAGTATCAGTCATTAAGAATCCAGCATTTAAGAAAGAAGATGCTGAATAACTATCACTAACCTTAGTTGATTCTTCTAACTTGAATCCACCTTGTCCATTTGATAAAAGACCCATATTCTGTTGTGAGAATATCTCATCTGGTCCCAACAATAACAATTGACTATTAAAAGAACTACCATTTGGTTTGTATTGAGAGAATCCTAAGTTTCTTGATATAAATTCTCTTTCTCTGAATTGATGCCATCCGCCAAATTTAATTTCATTCTTAATCTTTCCGAATTTAATAGGAAATGAATAATCATAATTAGCACTTAGAATATTCTCTTTTGATTTAGACCAAAACATATTACCAGCCGCTGTTGGAATAGTTCCATTCTGTTGAATAACAGCAACATATTGTTGAGTAGTATCATTCTCTAATAAGGATTGTTTACGGTAAACTACTCTTCTTAGATTTGGAATATCTCTATTAACATTGCTATAACCAACATTCCAGTTTAGTTTTGATTTTTTAATTTCGTGTTTACCAAATAATTGATTCGTCAATAAATTATTTTGAGTATACCAAAAGTTAGTTGATTTTTCCCACTGACGAGGATCGTTGTCTAACTCTCTAACACCAGACCTTACATTTACTTTATCTTCTGAATTTATTGAATAAAGATTCTTAAACTGAATAGTGTTATTTTTATCTATCTTATAAAGAAAATTAATCATAGCGCTATTAAGAATAGTTTGTGTGAATACAGAATCTCTTAACTCCATTTTCTGAACTACTCCAGTAGATTGTTCCTCAAAATCTCTTCTAACTAAATTATTCATATTAAAAGTATTTTGATAGTTATAAGCAAATGAGAAACTTAACTTTTTATAATCTCTACCAATTGAATATTGTAGATTACCATTAGGTAAAGCCATTCTTGATTTAGTTGACCAAGAAGTGTTCATAAGTCCTGCTAGGTTAGCCTTATCGGTTTTATTTAACTGAGAGAAGTCTTGAGTTCTTGGTATATCAGTTGGTAAACCTCTATCACTAGATCCAAGTCCTAAGAAATCTAAATTACTTCCTTGATAAGTATTGAAGTTTCTGAATGTTGTAATTACATTATAACCTAAACTTAATTGTAGATTTTGATAATTTTTATCTTTAGGTTCTGTTGTGTTAATATTAATAACACCACCGGAAAACTCACCTGGTAAATCGGGTGAACCTGATTTCATAACTGTTAAGTTATCTAACATATTTGATGGAAAGATATCAAATGAAAAAGCTTTTCTATCCGACTCTGAACTTGGAAGAGGTGACCCATTGATTAGCGCAAAGTTGTATCTATCACTTAATCCTCGAATAACTACAAACTTGTTATCTTGAACAGAAGCACCACTTATTCTTTTAAATACATCAGAAGCTTTAGTATCTGGTGTTTTCTTAAAAGTCTCAGCATTTGTACCATCCATAACAACAGCACTATTACTTTGTATCTTAACTAGTTCAGCATTTGTTTCTTTACTTGATCTAGCACTTACGAAAACTGTACCAATTTCTTGAACAGAAGTAGACATTTTAATATTTAATAAAGTATCTTTTAATGGATTGATAGAAATTGTTTGTGTTTTATAACCCATATATCTAATCTCTAAGTCATAACTTTCTTTAGTTAGTTTATCTATTGAGAACTTACCGTCTGAATTTACAGTTGCTCCTCTTGATTCACCTTTTACCAATACCATAGCACCAATAAGTGACTCTCCAGATGTAGAGTCACTCACGGTACCTGATACTTTTTGTGAATATGAATATATCGATGTCGATATAAGTGTCAGTAATAAAAGTATTTTTTTCATTATTTTCTAATTACAATCTTTTTAGTTGTATTGTTAATTCTTAAGATGTAAACACCATTTGATAAATTAGAAACATCTATTGTATTAGATTTAGATGTTAAAACTTCTCTACCAAATTCATCCATCACAGTTACATTATTAACATTATTTGATTGAATTGTTATTCTTTCAGTTGTTGGGTTTGGATAAACAATAAAGTTTTCAGTTGTTAATTCATTTACTGAAACAAAACCACCTACGAAGTGTGAGTTAGTAAAGTCAGCACCTGTTGCCACAACCGATGTAGAATCTAATCTATAATCAGGATTTGTAGTGAAAGGACTAACCCAAGATACTTGAGATATTGTTGATGTTGTATCATTTAATAAGGTAATTGGTGCAAAGAAAGTTGGTGTAGCAGTTGCGTAGTTTGTGTTAGGATTGAACTCAATAAAAGAGTTGTTTGAGAAAGCTAAAGTATCACCTAAGAAGTTATCTTCAACTGCTGGACCCTCTAGTGAAAGACCTAATTCCCATCCGAGTATCAAAGAGTTGAATACTGAAATAGATGAGTTTCTTCTTATTCTAAATGCCTTAGCAAATGTTTCACCAACTGGTAGAACTGTTGTACCATCACCTTTAGGTCCTATTAATGTTAAGTTTGAGAAAACTGCCGCAGTTTGTGGTGTATTAGAAGAACCAGTTGCATCATTATCAGATTCAAGTGAGTTAGAATCACCAGCTGCGTCATACATACTATTACTACGAATAGATAAAGCAAATTGAACTCTTCCTCTATAACCAAAGTCAGTATCAAAGTCATCATCGATTCCTTTGTAAGCGATTAAGTGTTTACAATCAACTGTACCACCGAACCACTCAAATGAGTCATCACCTGAGAAAGAAACTTGTACATAATCTACTTGTGTTGATTTACCAACTGAACCAAAAGTTATACCATTGATTTCTTTATTTGGTGCTAATGGAATACCAGCGAACTCAACTCTAACATATTTTAATGAACCTGAGTTATCATTATCATTACTTCCACCGTATTCTGTATTTGATGTTGGTGCAATACCTTCAATATTAGCAACTCCACCTGGTTGATTGTTAACAGCTTGTCCTAAGATTACAAGTCCACCCCAATCACCTTCAGCTCTGTTACCTACTGATTCGTTAGAAGTAAAAACAATTGGTTGTGTTTCAGTACCTTCAGCGATTATCTTACTACCTTTAGTAATGATTAAAGTTCCTTGTGTTGATAAATCACCTCTGATTATAGTACCTGGTAATATTGTTAAAGTAGCTCCGTTAGTTACATAAACTTTGTTTTGTAAAAGAACTGTACCACTTAAAGTAGTATTTGTTGTTATATCTGAACTAAGAGTTTGAGAAGTTGTTGGGTAAACTGTATTCTCTGGATCAAAGTTAGACCATCCGTATGTCCAATCTGTTGATGTGGTGCCATCAGTTACTGGAAATGCTCCTTTGTAAGAAGTTGCTGTCCAGAATGTTTGTGAAAAAGCCATTCCTGAAATAGCGACCATTAAAATTGTAATTAGTTTTTTCATAATTTTTCGATTTTAGTTTTTAATTTATTTTACATTATATATGTTAAAATGTTATTTAATACAAAAGTGAATAAATCGTCTAAAACTCTTATTAACAAAGGATATTAGACGATTTTAATCATTGTTAAGGAAACGCTATCAAATCGTAAAATATTTGGCATTAAAACCTTAACATTAAAAATAAATTTGATTTTAATATATAAACTATGAAATTTTTACTTTCAATATTGATATTAATGACTATCGTCGGTTGTAATTCTACAAAAGAATTAACAATAAAGGAAAACTTTATTATAGATAATCAGATTGATTCAATTAAATTAGTTACGTTAGACACTATGAACTATCAAGCAATAGATACTGTATTACGTAATGAATTATTACCAGTTTACACAGTTGATAAATTAGAAAGAGAAGTTATTCATAAAGACAATCCAAAAGAAACTCCAAAAGAAAATAAGGTTGTTAAAGAAAACAACGATAATGTGATTATAGAAGATAGAACCAATAATCAAACTATAG
>JACCDW011890351.1_pt1 | contig 11119 bp, 9 predicted proteins | sample 7449781 | NCBI WGS metagenome assembly JACCDW01 (sample SAMN15323449, study PRJNA562643) | freshwater metagenome | isolation source: river surface water | place: USA:Blue River Watershed | collected 2017-08-18
CATGTTCATCTAAAATAATGTCCGTATGAATAGCTTTTGATAATTCATTCAATGCCTTAAAGCTTCCATGCTTCAAAGGCTCTTCCAGTCCGAGTATAGGTAAAGCCAAATCATCTAGATAATCTTGAACCTCCTTGAACGTTTCCCATTTATTATTGGCATCTAAGCGAATGCTTGCGTTAGGAATTGCGGTTACTATTTTTTCTATACGTAAACGATCCACTGCTACTTCCCCATTCAACTTCAATTTATAATCACACATTTGAAGGGCATGATGCCAAGCAAATTGCTCATCCCAAATACGCTCCTTCACATCTCCAATAATCGCAGAATAATAAAACGGACCACTACTATATGTTGCTCCAATTATGTGCTCCAATGAACATCTATTACCTTTTGATAGATAGTCTAGAATAGCCATTTCAATCGCACAAGTAGCAGCTAGATTAACGTTCAGTACCTCCTTCCAATGATTTTTAAAAACCAACCAATCATTTAAATTATCAAAACTAGTGGCAGTTAAGGTAGCGCAAAAATTCTTCAAGAATGCCAAACAACCATCTACCGACTCACCAGTAACATACTCCCGTGGACAGGCCTCACCCCAAGCATTAATACCCTTGTGCGTTAATTTAATTAATACAGTGGCGGCTTGATTACGTTCCGCACTATTGTGCTTAAACGCAATTTTAAAAGGTGCATCCCATGCATAAAAGTGCCAAATCATAACTCTAAGTTCCACTTAAATTTCGACTTATACTGCAGTAGGATCGTTTTGAACTGCCCTTCAATCATCCCTCCCTTCAACGCCTGTTCCTTTACATTATTATAAGTGCCAGGCTTCAATACTACTAACTTAAATGGCTTCAAACGTTCACCCGCTCGCTTCTCTGCATATTCTACGTTTAATTTACATAAAGCTTCGTCGAATTGTTTTTCCAATAGCGCCACATCCTCTGAAGGTATATTCGACCATTCTACATAACCCACATACTGTGCGTTCTCCTCATCTGCCAAGGCTTGAAAATAGACCATTTGCCAATGGAAAGAATCTAATACTTCTAACAATTGACTCTCGTATAACTTCTCCCCCGTGATATTACATATACCATTTCCTTTCTGATGAAAAATTAAAAGAGGGCAATCGTTAAGAAAGTTTACTACACGCATGATATCATTCATATTGTAACGATATAAACCATTTGCTCCGGTAAAAAAGACGTAATACGATTCACCCAATTGCAACTCATGCAACCGCTTGAAATTCTTATTGCCATTCTCCCAATCATCTTTCGCAACGAATTCAAAGAAATGCGCATGCATCGTTGGCATTCCTGCCTGATTAGGATAATCGACATTCACCGTGCCTCTAAATTCACTTGCAATAAATCCTAAGTCTACAACTTTTATGTTATCAGGGAAGAAAGGACGAGCGGCTTTCAGTGCCACGCCACAAGAACCCCAAACCCAAGTAGCCACTAACTTCAAATGTGGCCAGACTTCTTTTAAAGAAATAGTGTCTTGCGTAAACAATAACTCTAACTCTTTTAAACGCTGCGCAGAAGGCTTTAAAAGACTGTTAACACGATCTCTAATCTTCTCCTCTAAAACATGTTCTTCTGACAATTTGCCTTCCTTTAATTCCAACAACAACCTAGCTCTGTGTTTATTCAACATTTCATTGAGCTTCAGAAAGGTAGTTGAATTGGCTGTTCCCAAATAAGTGATATCACGGTGTTGCAAACCTAGCAATAAAATAATATAGTATTTTAAATCATAATTCTTAATCTCGAAAACTGAATGTGGTACTACATATTTACGCTTTACAATACTCGGCATATTTTTATAAAAATGGCCCGAAGCGCTCCCAACAGGAATTCCACTTTCATAGCGTTCAATGGCTGGAGAAACGACGCCCAGAATACGTCCTGAAAATCCTTCTGGACAATATTGATATTGCAAATAAGAAGACACTTCTTGCGATTGCTGAAGCAAGTGCATGACCTGTTTAGTAACAGGAATCATCTTTGGCTTTGCTGTACTTCCACTGGTTTGATTGAACATCTCAATACGATCCGACATTAAAATTGGTTCCTCCAATTTCGCTGCTTGTTCTTCTATCCAAGGACGTAAATTTTCATATTCTGCAACCGGAACATTTTTGATAAAGTCATCGTAATTTTTAATGGAATCAAAATGATGTGCCTTACCAAATGCCGTGTGTTTGTTTTGTTCAATAAGCTGTAATAATAAGCGTTCTTGCACACCTTGCACATCCTTACTTTGATCGAGATAGCGCTGTACCTTCGAACGGTTGAAATACATTTTCAAACGCATCAAACTGTTAAGCAGTAATAATTCCCAAGAAAAAGGAAGTTTGTCTTGCTTGTCAAGATCCGCTACGATAGGGGCTGTGAGCTGACCGTTGAAAGTACGTGGGTAATTAGCATTAAATACACCCAGTTCCTCTACCTCACGATCTTTAGGCCAGAAGAAGGAGCGAAATACTATATCCCAAATCATAGTATCGGAGCCGTAATTAGAATTAGACTCGTGAATCAATTTAGAGTGATGCCAACGATGCAGCTCATTGGTAGAAATGATATAATTTAAAGCTCCATACTTAAAATTAATATTCGAATGTCGAATGAATCCATTTACGCCGTAGATGACTAAATGTAGTGCAATCACTTCTTTGCTCACACCAATCAAAATGAAAGGGGCAATTTCTACACAGAGTTGTAAGAACTTTTCAATCGGATGAATACGTGTAGTATTCAACCAATACAGCTTATCTAATGAATGATGTACTGCATGAAAACGCCAAAGAAACGGAACCGTATGACTCAAACGATGTACCCAATACCTAAACAAATCAGAAATAAACATCATCAATAAAGCCTGGGCAAGTATAGGCCAATGTTGTGGCCAAATCCCCGCAAATCGAGTGATATGATCGGGGATGAAATGCAATACTAATAGCAGTACCACATATTTAAAGATCTTAGGAAAGATGGTTTGAAAAATAAAAAGGAAAGCAGTGTCGATTTTCCAATCGCTCGAAACAGGCTTCCATTGAGCACTATAAGGCAAGTAGCGTTCTAAAATGACGCAGGCTAAAATCCCAAATAGCAAAGGAACAGTGGTAGCTGTTTCCAAATATTGCGGACCCATTCGGAGAATAAGAAAAAACTGCAAGCCTGCCAGACACATGATAATTGGATATAAAATCCATTGTAAAATTCTCTTCATAGTTCTATTATTTAAATGCAGCACCACTTTCAACTAAACTCATAAAGGTTCGTCCGAAGCGTATTGCAGGACCTCCATCTACTAAATTATGATCAAAATTGAGTACAAGTCCCCACTTCGTTTTTGTTTTACCTTCTTCCTTAATGTGATAATATGAGCCAGCTGCTAACATGCAGCCATAAGGACCCACAGGAACAGGATACATGACCCTATTGCGAACGGTCATCCCTAAAGTTGTGAAGGCAACCGTTCCTAGCATGTCTTTCCATTTCAATGGATTCGCTAAACTTCTTTTCATCAAATACATGCGAAGCCATTTAGGTAATTTTCTAACAACATTGGATTTTTTGGATTGATACATTTCGTGTATCGGAGCGTTGTTTACTTTTTGTAACTCCGCCATAATCTCTTCAAAGGACTTCTTTTGAACGCCGCGAAATACATATGGCACAGGCACTTTGATTCCAGTGGGAGCGTCTTTCTCGAAGATCATTGAAATATCTACATCTTCAAAAAAATAAAGTTCGCCTTTATACAAACGTGCTTGCATCTCCGGATGTTGTGCAACGGCTCTTGAATAACACCATAGCAAATAGGCTAACTGCATGGTAACGGTATGCACGCGCTCTGTTCGTTTAGAGAGCATTTCATTCACAGAAGTGATATCCACTTCAAACATCGCTTGGGCATGATTACGTCGATTATCCAAATCCAGAAAATCCATGATATCATTGCGATAAGCTGGCAGTTTTACTTTTGTATATGCAGGATTCATAGTTTTCTTTTTTGAATAGTGAAGTAAATAGGTTCTTTTGGCTTCAACGTAACCAAGGGATGTAGAACAGGCGCTTTATCTGTTGCGAAATGGATCTCATATTGAAAATACAAGCGCATTAAAACCATTTGCATTTCCATAATAGCAAAATGTTCTCCGATACAACGATGCATTCCTTGAGAAAAAGGTAGGTAGGCAAATTTATCTCGTTCCTTCACTGCTTCGGGTAGAAAGTGCTCCGGGTAGAAGGCGTCTGGATGCTTCCAATAATCGGGATGACGATGAATGCAATAAACAGGAATATTGACGGAGGCGCCTTTAGGAATGGCGTAGCCCATAATTTGATCTTCGTCGATTGCTTTTCTACCGAAGCTCCATACAGGAGGATACAATCGCATTGATTCCATGATGACCATGCGCATATAGGGCAATTGCATCATTTTAGTCATATCGATTGCTGTACCATCATAATTCATTTGCAGTTCTTGTAATAGCTTATCACGAACAGCGGTATTATGTTCCAAAAGGTAAATCGTCCACAACAAAGAAGAGGCCGTTGTTTCATGTCCGGCGACAAACATCGTCATCACCTCATCTGCTAGCGCCTTATCATCCAACATTTCATTATTCTCTTCATCCTTGGTGTTCATCAACATTTCCAACAAATCGTTGTGAGCGGCTGTAGATTTTCTTCTTTCCAATATGATATTCTCCACCAATAATTTTAAACGTGCAATCGCTGCTTTACCTTTCGACTTACGCTTCGAGGGAAGCTTAGTCATGAATTTAAAAACATTAAATCGCTGCGCGGTTAGGTATTCTAAAGCATCCTGCAAATCAGACTTTACCTTTTCGAAATTCGCGTTGTTCTCAGAATAGAGAATAGATTGCGTCAAAATAGACAGCGTTAGATGATTCAATTCATCTTCTAGTGAAAGTGTGCTATTGGTATTGAAATGATTTTTTGTAAAATTTTCAATGGCAACATCCATTTGTTGCATCAGACTAGCCAATTTCTCCCTTCCAAAATTAGGCTGTGCCAGACGACGGCGAGAACGCCATTCATCCCCTTCATTGGTCAATAGCCCCATTCCCAATAATTCCTGTAAAAAAGCATAAGACTTTTGACGTGTATAGTTTTTTACATTACTCGTTAACACATGATGTACTGCATCGGGGTGATTTAAAACGATATAGGACTTAGAAAAGATTTTAAACTGAAACAACTCCTTGAAATTGCGGGCATGAGCGCTGAAGAAATCGATCGGACTTCTACGAAAAGAAAATAGATGCCCAACAAGTGGTTTTGCCGCCGGAGCGGTAGGAATTTTATGTAGCGAATCAGATGCCATGATAACTTAATGAATAAAAGATATATAAAATTGTCGAAAAGATGAATACTTATATCAAAATTCGTGCCTTAATTTTAAATTGTATCTTCGCAGAATGAAGCTTTTCAAGAGAAATGCAGCAGAATGGATTGAATTACTTTTGTGGGTCGTAATATATGCTTGTCCGCTAGCAATATTACCACTCAGGGGTATTGATATTTTCGATGCGATTAAAGGACCTATTCTCGCTGTCGCCTCGCTATCTATTTTATTTCTTCTGATTAAAAAAGGGGATTGGAAGCTCGATATCATTGATTACTTATCGGGGGCTTGGTTAGTGCTTATTTTAATATCCGCGTTAGCTTCGCCGGATCCGATGCTTGGTGTATTTGGTAAAAAAATTAGTCATGGCCGACTAACGGCAGGGAGATTTGAAGGCTGGTTTACTTACCTATTCTATTTAACGCTTTTTCATGCCGCAAGACGTTATTTTAGGCCCTCTACACAACGTATAAAACAGTATTTGAGTTGGATGACCCTTGTCTCTATTTATGCGATTATACAGCATATTTATCTAGATCCGCTCATCCATTTTAGAGGCTATCGACCAGTTATATTTAGCTTGATAGGTAATCAGAATTTCTTGGCTTCTTTGATGGTTTTGCTCATCTTTCTCTCCATCACTTTTTATAGAATCGAAAAAAAGAATCTGTATTTATTTTTAGCTGCATTGTTTCTAAGCACTTTAGTCATGTCGCAGACTAGAAGTGGATGGTTGGCTTTCCTATTTTTATGTGTGGTCGGGATTGTGGTTGGGATTTGGAAAAAGAGTAAACGAGATGTGTTGGTATTCTTGGGTGGAATCATCCTATTTATCGGATGTTTTTATGGATTGAATAAACGTCCGAATTGGTTTTTCGATGCCGCGAAATTTCACACCATCACCTTAATGGATAGAGGAGAAAATGGCTGGAATGACATTAAAAACCCTTCTAAGAATTCTGGCTCTGGCAGAATCATTCTTTGGAAAATTTCTTTAAAGGCAGCGCTTGAAAATCCACTTTTGGGTAGTGGCCCTGAACAACTGAAGGGGGTCTTAGAAAAGCAAAACGATCCCGACTACCGCTATTATAAAAAGTCGCGACATCGCACAGTGGATAGAGCACATAATGAATTTTTACATGTCGGAGGTACGCAAGGAATCTTTGCGTTGTTACTTTATTTAAGCATTTTAATTATTCTGTTTGTTCGTAATAGCAAACAATTGAAAGATCCATTGGTATTAGGTTTGACCATGACCTTAGTTGCTTATTGGATTCAGAGTTTCTTCAATATCTCTGTTATCGCAGTCGCTCCCGTTTATTGGGTGGTGTTGGGATGGTGGGGACGGAATGAGTGATGAATGATGAATAATTAAAGATTAAGAATTAAGAATTAAGGATTAAGAATTGAGGAATAGTGAATGATGAATAATGAATGATGAATGATGAATGATGAATGATGAATGATGAATAATTAAAGATTAAGAATTAAGAATTATTGAATTGAGAAAGATTTGATGGTACGGAGACCAGCGCGGGGACCGCTTATATAAAAGGCTTTAGCAGATTCTTTGCCGAGCGCTTGTTCAAATTTAGCTTTAATCTTGGCTAATTTTTCATGAATAGAATTATCGCGTGGATCACATAATTGATTGACGCGAGCCGTTATCGTATCTTCTTCATCAGCACTGGAAAGTGTCTTATAGATACGCATCAGCTCATTTTTATGACTCGGGATGTCCACCATTTCGATTCCTTCAGGATGCGCCATAAAAAGAAAATAAACTGTCTTCTCTAAAGGGGTTAAGCGCACATTTAAATCACCGAGTTGCGGAAAATAGATTTCCTTTTTTACGCCACGAATTTCCATTTTCAAGGCTGTAGGATTCAATTCTAGGCGTTGTTTGAATTTCATCTGAAGAGAGAAGGCATCCAAAAACTGAAACAGTTGTTGTGAATAGCTCACGTCCATTTTCTTCTTCTTTAATACATTCAAACAATCTTCACAAAGATCGCCTGTGCGCATTTTAAACAGAAGTTCCTTACGATCCGAGGCCCAGTCCATGAGGCAGCCACGAGGCGTTTGATGCGTTAAATATTCTAACTCGCTGTATTTATCAAATAAGCGACTTAATAATAACATAGCAACAATATTAAAGGCAATAGGATAACGTATTGTGCTATCTGGAAAAAGATCTTGATAAGCACAATTGATAAAACTTAATGATTTAGTTTTTTCATCCACTGCTGCATAAAAACCATATTCATTCGGGTGATTCGTAAGTTGAAACACCATAAAGGCTTCTTGAATATTATGATGGCTTCTATATTGACTTACTTCTTCAAAAAGTTGTTTCCAAGATTTAACACGTAAGGATTTAGGATTTGATTTTGTCGCTACTTCCCTACTCTCTTCCTTCTCTAGCATTTTAAATTTAATAGGTCCTTTAATGGTTTGCATTAAATCGCATACCTCCCGCAAGACGGGGTAAGGAAGCTCAGGACTCCGATACAAAAACACTTCTAAGGATTGCATAGAATAGAAATTGAATGAATTCGACTCTTCTTTTGACTTCTCGAAAGCTCATTACAAGCTTGTAGAAAATTGTCCAGGGCTTGAAATAGCTAGACCTTTGACCCAACAAATAAAACAAAACAATTATGAAAAACTTACACTTCATCAAAGAAAATGGAATTTGGTATGTTAACGAATGGTATTTAAACGCATTGCCAAAAGCCGCGCTAATGATGGTTGCGGGTGCCGACACGCTATTGGATAAACTTACAGTAGATGGAAAAACTGCAACGATTAAAGCGTATAGAAAGCCAAGAGAGGGCGCTTTTCAAATCAAATTGATTGAGCCTAATCACTTAAGTAATGGCGGGAATTACACCATTGACGGTCCTAAAGGATATCCTAAAAAAATGTGGTTGTGTAATGTAACGCGGATTGTTTACGGCGGTTTTATGCCGAAACAATTGTATATCCTGAATGCTTCTAATTAATCGGATTAAAGCAAGTCAATTGGTACAACACAATATCATTTAACTCAAAATTTATATTTTATGAACTTAATAAAAAATAAAAATAGTTTAATCACAGTTAGTCCGTATTACCTTAATGGTCTATGGGTATTTGATGATCCAAATATTGATTTAGTTAAAGAACCATTTGTAGCAGGAGCGGATGATTTGATTAATTACGTTTTAAGTAAAAATGGAATATTAGCACGCGCAAAAGAAATTGGATTCAATTTTATTGTTTCGGATAATGAATTTCCTGGTGCGAATGTAGGATTGCTATTATTTACAAAATTTGGCTTCGGAGGAACATTTTATGAAACGGATACAAAATCAAAATACGCCGAATTTAGAAACAAGGAAAATATGAACGAAGTTTGGCTATGCCCAGCACTTAATCTCTATTATCCCGAATCACCTAATAGATTATACTTTGATTTTCAATTAAAGAGGGATTAATCGCCTATTTACCAAGAAACATACTATTTAACAACTTAAACCCCCTTTAACATGAGCTATATTTCTATGCTGAATGGCATCATAAAACTTGCACACTATTTATTTGAAGATCATTCCAAACCTGAAAAACCGCAATCTAAAAAAGAGAAAAAGAAAAGTAAAAAATTAAATCCAACTGGAAGAGCTATTGATGAAGTATTCGCGAAGGAGACGCCATTAAGGCTAGTGGAAAGACTTTTACATAAATACCAGCTGACAGATGAAACGGATCTCTTTATTATCCTAGCGACAAAAAAGGATAATCGCGAACCGCTTACAGAAGAAGAATTAGAATGTTATAATCTACCGCAATTTGAGGATGATAGATTAATGTTAGAATTTGCCACAACGAGAGCTTATGAATCGTTAAGTGGCCAGAAAATGGCAATTGACGACTTGATTAATAATCGTTATGAAATTTTACAAAATGAGGCAAGAAACCCCTTGAAAGAGTTGATAAATCCTATTTTAAAAATGTACTACCAGGCATATCAAAGAACGCCTGATGACGTGCTTGCGAGTTTACAAACTCATTTTCCAAAATCGGGGAATTATATTTTAGAATTCATTCAAAAGAAAAAACCGACCACACGATTTAGGACTGTGCGCGACCCAATTGTCTTGTATAATGAATTCTACAATTTCAATATCTCGTATTTGTTGAGTCATTACCCCGACAAGCGTAGACGAGATATTGCGGTGCGACAGAACTTCAATTATATGGCTAGTAATATGATTCACTTATTGGACGAAGCCGAGAGCCATCAAATACCATATTTATCGTAAAACATATAAAGGACAGTTCATTGCTACAATCGATGCGGGGGGCATTGAAATTAGTGAAGGCTGTCCTTATTCTTCTGGCGATAAGTCGTCCTCTACTTTTCCGTCATTCGCCCAATAATAAAGGTATTGGAGGCGTGGTGAATCCCATGAAAGTGATTCTCGATAATTGTCGCTAAACACTTGATAAGTCATGATGCGATATTTCCTCATAAACTCATCATATACTTCCTCGAACAAAGTAATCGCTTCAAATACTTTTCTGTAGGGACGCATGTCGAAACAGAAGTGTGAGTAGTTGTTCATGAACCAAAAATCTTGTTTGACAATAACATCGTATCTCTCGATGAAATGATTATCCGGACCATGATCTAAAGAATAAATGGCACCACGCAGCTTGATAAATTTTTCATGATAGGTTTCTAGCCATTCCATCAGTCTTTCATCGTCCCCTTGATCAATCTGATGATAGCTCTCTAGAATAAGCGGCAACTGTTCATCCATTCGATAGATCATTTGAATAACTTTTGCACGTTCATAGAATTTCAAAAATCCGTTCTTCGCACGATCCTCCGCATCACGAAAAAAACTATAATCTAGATAGGCTTCTCGTTCTTTATTCATTCGCTCGATAAACTCTTTGGTTAAGATTCGAGAATCAAGACTTTTTAAACGACTCGCAAAGCGGCTCATCAAAGTAGGTTCTGCAAATGGGAAACTAGTTTTAGGTTTCCAGTCAGGTGCTTCTGAATCGAAAATATGCGGATGAAAAGTATCTATGGAAAAGAACTCCGTTTCAGATTTAATCAAGGAGGAGAAGTCCATGCTCTTACAGAAGGCGATATCATCGAGCACATCTAATGGCCCTTCTAAAACGAGATAAAGGATATTGATTGAAAAATAATCCTCCGCGTCGATATTCTCATAAAATTTATCTTCCAATTCAGGTGTCACAAAACGATCTTCTAAAACGGTATTTGTTTTGTTAGCGAAGAGTCGGTAGAAGATAATTCCTCGTTCGCAGAAATTATTACATCCTTCACCAATACATATGCCTGGGGCATGATAAAGCTCATTTACGCCGAAATTTTTAATAGGCCGTAAAGCGACTACAAAACGAAAAAAGAAGTCGTCGGTTGGGATATTTGACCAACGTTCTTTTTGTTTCAGCAGCTTATAGAGTTCCCTAAAGTTGAGTTGGGAGAGGTGCTTAACGAAGTCGGATTTCTTAATCATTGTTATTTCGCAGGCGGTGCAATTAATGCCAAATATTTTTTTCGGTATTTAAGAAAGAGATAGAAGAAATAGACGGTTAATGCAGGATGGATAACGACGAAGATCCAGATATTAATCGCTTCATAGGAAGTGCCGAAGAAATGGGCCATTTGAATAAGAATCCAAACGCAGGCGTTGAAGAG
>JACCDW010020764.1_pt1 | contig 11118 bp, 9 predicted proteins | sample 7449781 | NCBI WGS metagenome assembly JACCDW01 (sample SAMN15323449, study PRJNA562643) | freshwater metagenome | isolation source: river surface water | place: USA:Blue River Watershed | collected 2017-08-18
AACACATGGTATTGCCTTTTGTATGACTTGGCATAATCAGGTCTATTGATGTAAAAAAGATCCAGTGTTGAGGATTTAGCAATTTGATATTTTATCCCTCCAAGAATTCTATAATTGTCAATTTGTATACCTGAATTTAGCTGATAGATTGGCTCGAAAGAAAGAATCAGGTCAATTTTATCAGAAAGATCTTTTCTACCCCTGATCCTCATTCTCACAAAATTATTTCTATCTATCTCTTTTGTAGGATCATCAAAGTCTTGGATTTGATTTTGGTAAAGCACCCTTAAATCCAACTTTATGTCCTCTACTTTTTTGTCTAAAACAAATCCAGCACTAAATCTGTTATAGGTTCCCTTCAATACTTTTGATAATCTGTATTCAGCCTGCAAGGCAAACCAAGATGAGAGCCCCTTTTCAACTCCAATTGAATAAAAGGACCCATTAAAAGTTTTTAGATCATTAAAAACTCTGGCTTGATACTCTATTTCAGCTTTCCATTTTTTGGGCAGATCAAGATCCACACCTGCACTAAACCAACCCTGGTTATCAACTGGATCAGATTTGGTAGCTTGCCCATATCCGGCATGCAATAGTGTCATTAAAATTATAGTGAGATAAAATTTATTCTTCATAATGTACTTCTAATGTTACAGCATCTTTTAAATAATCAATATTGCCAACTTCAACCTGGAATATTTTTAACCCAGTTCTTTTTGATAATTCATCAATCAATTCTTTTCGGTTATCAGGGTGCGCCAATTCAGGTCGCTCAAATTGAATAGTGATTTTACTCCTGCGTTTTGCAACAATACCTTTTTCAAGAATAGCAGTAATGAACAAAACAAAGCCAGCGAGAATAAGATGTTCTAAAAAACTACCAGTACTCACTGCCAAAATAAGTCCAAGTGCTATACACAAAAACAAATAAGTCATGTCGACTGCCGAAATGCCTTCTGTACGATACCTCAACATGGAGAAAATAGCAAACAGTCCGAATGCCGCTCCAGTACTGAGGTCTACCCTATTCAACAAATAACTAATAAAGAAAACTATGATATTGAAAGAGAAAAAAGTAAGAAATAAATCTGTTCGATGGTGTTTCTTCAAATAGATAAATTTCGCTAGTACATAGACCGCTACTAAATCGACGATAAGTTTAGCAACAAAAACAGGATTTACTTCTTCCCAGGGCCAACTACTAATAATTTGAAGCAAGTTCATATTTGTTTTTTAGTTTATTAATTGCATGTAATACTGCCTTGAAATTATTTTGCTTAAGATTGGGATTCAAGCTAGCCATTCCAAGGCAATATTTACTTACTGAAATACTATTTATTTTTTTACGTTTGATTTCGTTTACAAATACAGAATCCGTGTATTTCATTTTTTTTGACTCCGCTATCACAATTGAGTCAAACCCTACTTCAGATGTATCATTGCGAAATCTAATATTAAAATCAAAGGTTAGTTTTTCCTCAAATTTCTTATCATACATGGTTACACGATCATAAACAATTTCAAGCTGCGGAAGCAGTCCATTAAGCTGATCAGTTGGTTCTGTATGCCGCTCTTTAATGGTTAGTCCTTTATTTGTTTTTTGTTTAACCTCAAAAAAAGAGAGCCCGTCGCTGTAAGTCCTTGTTCTCATTTTCATCCTATTACCACGACCATTGTGGTGAGCCATATAAAACCTCAAATCAGGACTATCATAGTATACTGTAGAATAGGTCTGACTAATTTTTCCATGATGCAAAACAACACAATACGCATCCTTTAATGAACCAATTAGATCAACCCAATCCTGATAATGCAAAATATACTTGGTATCTACCCTTCCTGTATAAAGCAGCTGAGACCTCAAGGATAAGAAATCAATTTGTTGAAATCCGGATATGTGAATTGGATCCATGCAATTAAGCTATAATGGAAGATATCTATTATTTAAACTACTACAAGCAAATAAAATCATAAAAAAAGCCACCCCAATTGGGATGGCTTTGTACTATTGTTTCTAAATATTAGTTATCAAACTTAAGATCTAAACCTAGACCTCTTAGCTCATGTACCAATACATTGAATGATTCAGGAATACCAGCACGTGGTACGTTATCGCCCTTCACAATCGCTTCATAAGTCTTCGCTCTTCCGATGATATCATCAGACTTCAGCGTCAACAATTCTTGAAGGATATTAGAAGCACCATAAGCTTCAAGTGCCCAAACTTCCATCTCACCAAAACGCTGACCACCGAATTGAGCTTTACCACCTAATGGCTGCTGTGTAATCAATGAATATGGACCGATAGAACGTGCGTGCATCTTATCATCAACCATGTGATGAAGCTTAAGCATATAGATGATACCTACTGTTGCTTTCTGGTGGAAACGATCTCCAGTCTCACCATCATAGAGGTAAGTATGTCCGAAGCTAGGCAATTGTGCTTGATCGATTAATCCTTTGATTTCATCAACGGTTGCACCATCAAAGATTGGAGTAGAGAATCTCATACCCAACTTCTCCCCTGCCCATCCTAAGATGGTTTCATAGATCTGTCCTAAGTTCATACGAGAAGGTACACCCAATGGGTTAAGAACAATATCCACTGGCGTTCCATCCTCAAGGAATGGCATGTCTTCTGCTCTTACAATCTTAGCAACGATACCCTTGTTACCGTGACGACCCGCCATCTTATCACCTACTTTAAGCTTACGCTTAACAGCAAGGTATACTTTAGCTAGTTTCAATACACCAGCTGGTAATTCGTCACCAATTGAAATATTGAATTTCTCACGCTTGTAACGTCCGAGTTCTTCGTTGTACTTGATGTTGTAGTTGTGCAACAAAGTATTGATAGCATCATCGATCTTTTCATCTCCTGTCCATCCCAAAGGATTTACATTCTGATAGTCGATGCTAGCCAATGATTTAGGATTGAACTTAGCGCCTTTACCGATGATCACTTCACCAAAGTTGTTAGAAACACCTGAAGAAGCTTTATCCTTCAATAAAGTCTGAAGTTTGCTAACCAATAACTCAAGTAAATCTTTTTCATTCTGTGTATGGACTGCCTCAAGCTTTTCTATTGCTGCTTTTTCTTTAGCCTTTGAATTCTTATCCTTCTTAGCACGTTGGAAAAGTTTCTTGCCAATAACCACACCTTCAGTTCCACTTGGAGCTTTCAAAGAAGCATCTTTTGCATCACCAGCCTTATCACCGAAGATTGCTCTCAACAACTTCTCTTCTGGAGTTGGATCGCTCTCACCTTTTGGTGTAATCTTACCAATGATGATATCACCTTCTTTTACTTGAGCACCAATACGTATAATACCATATTGATCAAGATCTTTAGTAGCTTCTTCTGAAACGTTTGGAATATCTGGAGTCAACTCTTCTTCACCCAACTTCGTATCACGCACCTCAAGTTCAAATTCAGAGATATGAATTGAAGTAAATAAGTCTTCACTTACTACTTTCTCATTGATTACAATCGCATCCTCGAAGTTGTAACCTTTCCAAGGCATGAATGCCACTTTCAAGTTACGACCCAATGCAAGTTCACCATTCTTTACAGCATATCCTTCAGTCAAGAAATCACCTTCTTTTACACGCTGACCTTTAGCTACTGCTGGTCTTAGTGTGATTGAAGTTTCTTGGTTGGTTTTGATAAACTTAGTAAGTCTATAAATCCTCAAATCATCTTCAAAGCTTACAAGCTTTTGAGCTTCGTCACGCTCATAACGAACATGAATTTCATTTGCATCAACAAACTCAACAACACCATTTCCTTCAGCGTGCATTTGAATACGCGCATCACGAGCCGCTTTAGCTTCAAGTCCGGTTCCTACAATTGGAGCCTGTGGCTTGATCAAAGGAACAGCCTGACGTTGCATGTTTGATCCCATCAACGCACGGTTGGCGTCATCATGCTCCAAGAATGGAATAAGAGATGCACTAAGACCTACAATCTGATTAGGTGCAACGTCCATGAACTCCACCTCATTCGGTTCAAGAATTGGGAAGTCGCCTGTCTGTCTTGCCTTAACCTTATCTTCAGCAAACTCACTCTTATCATTCAAAGGAACGTTTGCCTGTGCAATCTTAGCTGTATCTTCTTCTTCAGCACTGAGGTAAGTCAACTTTTTAACTTCAACTTTACCGTTGTTTACTTTTCTATATGGCGTTTCAATGAAACCCATCTCATTGATCTTTGCGTGAACGCAAAGTGTAGAAATCAAACCAATGTTCGGACCTTCTGGTGTTTCAATGGTACAAAGACGACCATAGTGTGAATAGTGTACGTCACGCACCTCGAAACCTGCACGCTCTCTGCTTAGACCACCGGGACCAAGAGCGGAGATACGACGCTTGTGCGTGATCTCACTCAATGGATTGGTTTGATCCAAGAACTGTGAAAGCTGAGATGTTCCAAAGAAGGAATTGATTACAGATGAAAGTGTACGAGCGTTGATCAAATCTACAGGTGTGAAAACCTCGTTATCACGTACGTTCATACGCTCACGGATTGTTCTCGCCATCCTTGCTAGACCCACACCAAACTGAGCATACAACTGCTCTCCTACTGTACGTACACGTCTGTTGCTCAAGTGATCAATATCATCAATCTCTGCTTTACCGTTGGTTAAGCGAACAAGATATTTAATGATTTCAATGATATCTTCTTTTGTAAGTGTCTTCTGGTTAAGACCGTAGTTAAGGTTCAACTTTTTGTTGATCTTATAACGACCTACTTCACCAAGATCATAACGCTTATCACTAAAGAATAATTTGTCGATGATACCACGAGCAGTCTCATTATCTGGTGCATCAGCTCCTCTCAATTGCTTGTAGATGTGCTGTACCGCTTCCAATTCAGAGTTTGAAGTATCCTTGTTCAAAGTATTGTAGATGATTGCATAATCACCACTCACTTCTTCCTTCTGAATAAACACACTCTTTACTTCAGTTTCAAGAATGGTTTCAATATCATTTTCATTCAAAACTTTATCACGCTCTAATACCACTTCATTTCTCTCAAGAGAAACTACTTCACCAGAATCTTCGTCTACGAAATCTTCTACCCATGTTTTCAATACTCTTGCAGCCAAACGCTTTCCAACCATTGCAGAAAGTGTTTTCTTATCAGCTTTAACTTCATCAGCCATTCCGAACAATTCAAGAATGTCTTTATCAGTTTCAAAACCGATAGAACGCAACAATGTAGTTACAGGGAATTTCTTTTTACGATCGATGTAAGCATACATCACGTTGTTGATATCTGTAGCAAATTCCATCCATGCACCCTTGAAAGGAATTACACGAGCAGAATAAATTTTTGTTCCATTTGGATGTAGTGATTGACCAAAGAATACACCAGGTGAACGGTGCAACTGAGATACAACTACCCTTTCAGCACCATTGATTACAAAAGTACCTCTTGGTGTCATGTAAGGAATATTACCCAAGAATACATCCTGTACAATTGTTTGGAAGTCGACGTGCTCTTCATCATTACAGCTCAAACGCAATTTTGCCTTTAGCGGAACTGCATAAGTTAATCCACGCTCCATACACTCTTCAATAGTGTATCGTGGCGGATCAATGAAGTAGTCAAGAAACTCCAACATGAAGATGTTTCTGGTATCATTGATAGGAAAGTTTTCCTTGAATACCTTAAACAAACCTTCGTTGTTACGTTTGTCGGGAGTAGTTTCCAATTGGAAAAAATCCTTGAACGACTGAATTTGAATTTCTAATAGATCCGGAGTTTCTGCTAGGTGTTTTACCTTACCAAAATGTACTCTGCTAGAAGCCACTTTTGCTGAAGACATAGAATGATGTGCTTTTTAAAGTGTGTATATTTTAAAACAATAAAGTTCCATTGTCGTCTTCCAATCACAAAAAACTGATTTTCAAACACTTACGACTTCAACGGAGTTCCAAATTGTAATAAGCCCAATTTAAGGGATTGCGAAGTTAGGATAATATGCTGAAACTGACAAATTTATTGGGCTTGAGCAAGATTTTGGCATGATTCTTGGGTGACCGAAAATTTTGGGGTTTTGGGTATAAAAAAACCGGACGATTGTCCGGTTTTCTATAAAAATAAACGTTGTGCTTATTTAACTTCAACTTCAGCGCCAGCTTCTTTAAGCTTAGCAGCCAAGTCATCAGCTTCAGCTTTAGATACACCCTCTTTAACTGCTTTAGGTGCACCATCAACAAGGTCTTTTGCTTCTTTAAGTCCAAGACCAGTCAAATCTTTAACGATCTTCACAACAGCAAGCTTGTTAGCTCCACCGTTCTTCAAGATAACGTCAAATGCTGTTTTCTCTTCAGCAGCGGCTGCGCCACCACCTTCACCTGCTGCTACAACTACTGCAGCTGCAGCTGGTTCGATTCCATAATCAGCTTTCAAAACGTCAGCTAATTCTTGTACTTCTTTTACTGTTAAGCCTACTAGTTGTTCGGCTAATGCTTTTACGTCTGCCATTTTTTTACTTTTTAAACCGCTTTCAGTGCTTTTGGCTCCAGCGGATGGTTATAAATATGCCACATTTGAACCTCAGTGGCGTTGGGTTTTTTACAATTCTTATTCAGCAGCTGCAGTTTCAGCTTGCTTTTCGTGGTGCTGCAACAAACCAGCAAGAACGCGCTTGGCTGGAGATTGCAACAAGCCGATAACCTCACCAATAAGCTCATGCTTAGTTTTGATCTGCGTAAGTGCTTTAAGGTTGTTATCGCCTGCATAAACATCACCATTGATGAAAGCTGCTTTCAAAACAGGCTTTTCAGTGTTAGCACCTTTACGGAAACCACTGATGATGAGTGCTGGTTCTTTTGGATTCTCAGAAAACATCAATGCAGTTACATTGTGCAAAGAGTCGTAAACACCTGCATATTTTTCTGCATCCAATGATTCTAGCGCTTTACGGATAAGGGTGTTTTTTGCCACCTTCATTTCTACTTGCTTATCGAAACAAGCTCTTCTTAAATTAGAAACTTGTTCAACAGAAAGTGATTCTGTATCTGTAATATAGAAGTTGCTGTACTGACTGAATTTCTCCTTCAGCACTTCAATCACTTCATTTTTTTCTTGCTTATTCATGTGTTAAGCTGTTTAATTTTTTTAAAAATAGTTCACTCTTAGTGTACCAATACTTTTGTATCGATAGCGATAGCTGGACTCATGGTGCTTGCCATGAACACGCTCTTCAAATAAGTACCTTTTGCAGTTGAAGGCTTTGCCTTGATGATTGCATTAAGCAATTCCAAACTGTTTTCAGTGATCTTTTCTGAAGAGAAGCTAACACGACCAATTGATGCGTGAACGATACCCGCTTTATCCACTTTAAATGCAACTTTACCTGCCTTTACATCCTTGATAGCAGCTGAAACATCATTTGTTACAGTACCTGTCTTAGGGTTTGGCATCAAGTTACGTGGACCAAGCACTTTACCCAGCTTACCTAACTTAGGCATGACAGAAGGAGTAGCGATGATAACATCGATATCAGTCCATCCACCTTCAATTTTTTGGATAAATTCATCTAGTCCAACAAAGTCAGCACCTGCTGCAGTAGCTTCCGCTTCTTTTTCAGGTGTGCAGAGAACCAATACTTTCTTGGTCTTACCAGTTCCATGTGGAAGGGTAACAGTACCGCGAACTGCTTGGTCTGCTTTCTTTGGATCAACACCTAATCTGATGTGCAAATCCACTGAACTATCAAACTTTGTACAATTAATTTCTTTTACTAAACCTGAAGCTTCGGTAAGAGAATAGATCTTTTTGTCGTCTACCTTACCTGCAATTGCTTTTCTTTTTTTTGTGATTCCCATCTTAATAAAGATTTAAGCTGTGATCAATTAATTTTCCCATGGGGCTTTGCCTTCAACAGTGATACCCATACTTCTTGCTGTACCGGCAACCATTTTCATGGCACTTTCCAAAGTGAAGCAGTTGAGATCAGGCATCTTGTCTTTTGCAATCGCCTCTACCTGGGTCCAGCTTACCTTACCCACCTTTTGACGGTTAGGCTCTTTGGAACCACTCTGAAGCTTGCTTACCTCTAACAACTGAACAGCTGCAGGAGGAGTCTTGATGACGAAGTCGAATGATTTGTCTGTGTAGACAGTAATAAGTGCAGGTAATACTTTACCTATCTTGTCTTGAGTCCTAGCATTGAATTGCTTACAGAACTCCATGATGTTGACACCCTTGGAACCTAATGCAGGTCCAACCGGTGGTGCAGGATTGGCTTGTCCGCCTTTAACCTGCAACTTTACATAGCCAGAAATTTCTTTAGCCATAATAAAATTGTTTTTTGGTGATAGCGTTCCAACATTTTATTGGAACTCCCAAATCCTTTCAAAAAAAGAACTTTCGATTGGGGGTGCAAAGGTAAGGGACAAAGTTTAAATCTCCAATCATCTGGCAAGTTTTTTCCCGCAAATGCTTTCCCAGCCTCAAAAGTATGACCTTCTTTATAAGAATTACCCCCCCTATTTTTTAGCTGATGGTATAGTCGGCCAACCTACCCACAATAAATGTGGATTATATTTTGAAAATGTTTTGTGAAGAATTGATTTTAATTGTTAATTTTCATTTGGTTTTTCAGCAATCTAGAACTTATTAAATTTTACATTATGGCATCTTCAAAAAAATCAAGTAAAAAGTCAGCCAAAAAAGCTGCTCCGAAGAAGGCAAAAAAGGCAGCACCTAAAAAGGTAGTTAAAAAGGCTGCAAAGAAATCAGCTAAAAAGGCTGTAAAAAAAGCTGCTCCTAAAAAGGCCGCAAAAAAAGCAGCACCTAAAAAAGCTGCAAAGAAATCAGCGAAAAAAGCTGTAAAAAAAGCTGCTCCTAAAAAAGCCGCAAAAAAAGCAGCCCCTAAAAAAGCTGCAAAGAAATCAGCGAAAAAAGCTGCTCCTAAAAAAGCTGCTCCAAAGAAAGCTGCAAAAAAAGTAGCACCTAAAAAAGCTGCTCCGAAAAAGGCTGCTAAAAAGAAAGTAGCACCAAAACCAGCACCAGCTCCTGCACCTGCTCCAGTAGTTGTAGAAACACCAGTGCCAGCAGCACCTGCAGCTGAAACACCAGCTCCTGCTGAAGGTTCAAGCAATTAATCTTGAAACATAGACATAAAAAAAGGTAACCAAATGGTTACCTTTTTTAGTTATCTAAAAATTTATTTAGGATAATTTTTCTACTTGCATGTAGTTCAATTCAACAGGCGTAGATCTTCCGAAGATTTTTACTGTTACTTTCAATTTCTTCTTTTCATCATTTACTTCTTCGATAACACCATTGAAATCATTGAAAGGACCATCAACAATTTTGATTGTCTCTCCGATGATGAACGGTTCGCTCATGATCATTCCACCTGCATCACTCATCTCATCAATCTTACCCAACATCTTGTTCACTTCCGCTTTGCGCAATGCAATTGGATTTTCTTTTCCAAGGAAATGAATAACGTTAGTTGTATTCTTGATAGCGGAGATGATATCATCATGGAGTTTACCACCCACACATTCAATCATTACATAACCAGGATAGAAGTTGCGCTCGCGCATTACTTTTTTACCATTCTGAACTTTGTATACTTTCTCAACTGGTAAGAAAATCTGCTTGATTACATTATCCCAACCATTACGGAGAATGTCTTTATCTAGGTACTCCTTCACCTTCTTCTCCTTGCCACTGATGACACGAAGAACATACCATTTTGTTTCCTGTTGTACTGTTGTTTCTTCCATTACTTGAACAATGAGTAAATGAATTTAAGGACAGTGCTACTGCCAAGATCTAGAACCCATACAATCGCTGTAATGACCAATGTGGCCACCAATACGATCATGGTTGACTGTTGTAATTGTTGCCAGTTTGGCCAAGTCACTTTTTCCATCAACTCGTTGTAAGAGTCTTTGAAGTATGTTTGGATCTTGTTCATATTGTATTTTTTGCGAATAACTAATTTAAACAAAAGTAGTCATTCTTTTCATTTGCACGGGCACTAGGATTCGAACCCAGATCAAAGGTTTTGGAGACCTCTATTCTACCATTGAACTATGCCCGTTCTTTAAGAAACAAAGTACCCAGAGGATTCTCCAGGTACTTTGTTATTTATGCTTTGGATAAAGCCTTTCGGCAATTATCGTTTAGGCTTACTTGAGGATCTCCGTAACCTGACCAGCACCTACGGTACGGCCACCTTCACGGATCGCAAACTTCAAACCTTTTTCCATCGCGATTGGCTGGATCAACTTAACAGTGATGTTAGTGTTATCACCAGGCATAATCATTTCAGTACCTGCAGGAAGAGTACACTCTCCTGTTACGTCAGTTGTACGGAAATAGAACTGAGGACGGTATTTGTTGAAGAAAGGAGTGTGACGTCCACCTTCATCTTTGCTCAATACGTAAACTTCACCTTTGAATTCAGTGTGTGGAGTGATTGAACCAGGCTTGCAAATAACCATACCACGACGGATTTGGCTCTTTTCAATACCACGGAGGAGAAGACCAGCGTTGTCTCCAGCTTCACCTTCGTCAAGCAACTTACGGAACATCTCAACACCAGTACAAGTAGAAGTCAATTTGTCTTCCATCATACCAACGATTTCAACACCTTCACCAACTTTGATTCTTCCACGCTCAATACGACCGGTAGCAACTGTACCACGACCAGTGATAGTGAATACGTCTTCAACAGACATCAAGAAGGCCATGTCAACTGGACGAGGAGGAAGTGGGATATAAGAATCAACCGCATCCATCAATTCGTTTACAGTGGCAACCCACTTTTCTTCACCTGCAAGAGCACCTGTAGCAGAACCCTTGATGATTGGTGTATTATCTCCATCGAAACCACGCTTAGTCAATTCTTCGCGGATTTCCATTTCAACTAATTCAAGCAATTCAGGATCATCAACAAGGTCAACCTTGTTCATGAAAACAACAATACGGGGAACACCTACCTGACGTGCAAGAAGGATGTGCTCCTTCGTTTGTGGCATCGGACCATCTGTAGCCGCAACTACAAGGATAGCACCGTCCATTTGTGCAGCACCAGTAATCATGTTCTTAACGTAGTCAGCGTGACCTGGACAGTCAACGTGTGC
>JACCDW011771583.1_pt1 | contig 11118 bp, 11 predicted proteins | sample 7449781 | NCBI WGS metagenome assembly JACCDW01 (sample SAMN15323449, study PRJNA562643) | freshwater metagenome | isolation source: river surface water | place: USA:Blue River Watershed | collected 2017-08-18
AGTTTAAGCGCGCAATCAAGTGGGCCAGCCTTTTGCTCCTTGGATTTCTGGTCGTAACTCATCAGGTAATTACTAATGGACCTTTAATAACACTGGATGCCAAGGTCTTCAATGCGGATCGACCATACCTGACTCCGCTTGAGAAATTTATCTTGCTTCGGATTGATAATTTAGGACTGCGCGGTGTTACAGCCACGATCTTGTTGATTGCAGCATTCATTATTGCCAGAAGATTTAAATCATGGCGGCCATTAAATTTATCAATCTTGGCTGTGCTTGCACTTAACTTGGTGGTGGGGCTTGCAAAGTTAGGTATTGGTAGAACCAAACCAAGGTTAAATGTGGATCTGGTTTATGCAGGCGGCCTCTCATATCCAAGTGGACATGCTTCAAATGCAATTTTGACTTGGGGAGTTCTGGCCTACATTCTCTATCGTTATTCGCATCCCGATGCTTGGCATCCTGTGGCAATGGGAGTTCTGGCGGGCATTTTTAGTTTGAGTGTCTGTATCGTTTCTGCATTTAGGAATACTCATTGGATTAGCGATCTCGTGGGCGGATTATTTATTGGTGGCGCGCTACTGGTTATGGTTATCGCAGTAGATAGGTTTGTGCCGTCCGAGAAACAGATTAGGTAGTTCGATGATTGATGGAATCGGAATCGATGTCGTCGATATTGCGCGTTTTCAAGAATCTTTAGAGCGCACACCGGGGCTAAAAGATCGTCTATTCACAAACTTAGAGCGAGATAAAGGGATTGCTTCGCTGGCAGCGAGATTTGCCGCAAAGGAAGCTTTGGCGAAAGCGCTCCATGTTCCCGCTGGTCTAAATTGGCAGGATTGCGAAGTAGTTAATTTAGATAATGGCCGCCCGGTCTTTCTATTTCGAAATCAAATTGCAAATCTGATTGATGGCGCAAATGTTCATCTCTCCATCTCTCACGATGCCGGAATTGCCTCAGCAATGGTGGTGATAGAAAGATGAGAGAGGTACTTATTGATCTAACCGCTCTTAAATCAAATGTTAGCTATCTAAAAACTAAAGCAGAGAGATCAATACTTGCGGTTGTTAAAGCTGATGCATATGGACATGGTTTGATTCCATGCGCCAAAGCAGCGATTGAAGCAGGCGCCGATTGGCTGGGGGTAGCGCTGCTTGAAGAGGCGATTGCGCTACGTGAAGCTGGAATTTCGGCACCGATTCTGGCCTGGTTACTTCCACCCGGAGAAAACTATGAGCCGGCAGTGGCAAAAGAGATTGATTTAGGAGTCTCCTCGCTTGCTGCATTCGATCAAATCAATTCGATTCCAGGTGCACGTATCCATTTAGAAGTTGAGACTGGAATGGGTCGCGGTGGTTTTGCATCAGAGTGGCCAGAGTTACTTAAGCGTGATCTTTCTAAAGTAATCGGAATCTTTACCCATTTGGCACGAGCTGATGAACCTGCTGAGATTCAGAATCAAACACAATTAAAGAAATTTGCAGATTTAGTAGGCGAACTTCAAGCACGTGGAGTAAATCCAATTAAGCATGTTGCAAACTCGGCAGCGACCTTAACTAACCCTGAAGCTAAATTTGATTTAGTTCGAGCTGGTATTGCGATGTACGGACTATCTCCAATCTCGCCAGATCAAAATCTAAAACCTGTGATGAAAGTTCGCGCAAAATTGGTATTAGTGAAAGAACTTCCAGCTGGACATCCAATCGGATATGGAGCAACTGAGCTCACCACAAAGCAGACCAAAATAGGCATTGTGGGCATGGGATATGCCGATGGTATTCCAAGAAATGCTCGTGGTGCAGGCGTGACCTTTGAAGGTCAGAGTGCGCCATTGATTGGGCGAGTTTCGATGGATCAATTTGCAGTTGATTTAGGCGCTGATTCAAAGGCGCAATCTGGTGATTGGGTGACGGTGATTGGCGAGAATTATGATGCTTATAAATGGGCGATGGCATGTGGAACTATTCATTATGAGATAACTACCCGAATGGCACCGCGCGTTGTGAGAACTTATGAAAGTTGAATCACCGGAAGCGATGCGCCAACTAGGTGAAAAACTTGGCAAGAAACTTCAAATCGGAGATGTAATCGCATTAGTTGGCCCACTTGGCGCAGGTAAGACCGAGCTCGCCAAGGGCATCGCCAAATCTTTTGGAATAGAGGAAGTTACCTCTCCGACATTCGTGATTGCCAGAAGTTACAAGAGCAATCCACCATTGATTCATATGGATGCATATCGGTTACTGGCAGGCGCTAATCCGCTCTCGGAGCTAGAAGACCTTGATTTAGATGCGGAATCAGCTATCACCATCATCGAATGGGGTGGCGAGTTGGTAAATCACATCTCACATGAATTTCTTGAAGTTGATATTGATAGAGATAAATATAGAGATCATGAAATTCGTGAAGTCACATTCAAAGGCCATGGCGATAGATGGCAGGGTTTCTCTGTATGAAGATCACTTTGGCGATAGATACTGCGACTGCTCGCACCCAATTTGCACTTATCTCAGGTGATCAGCTGCTTTGGCAGGAGATCGAAGATGGAGCAACTACTCATGGTGATGTGCTTGCAAAATTTGGTCAACGTGCAGCGCGCGAGAAGATTGATCAAGTAATTGTTGGAATGGGACCTGGTCCATTTACAGGACTACGCACCGGAATCATCTTTGCCAAAACTTTTGCATTTGCTAGGGGATTACCAGTTCATGGCATCTGCTCTTTGGATGCAATTGCATATTCGATTGATGATTCTGAATTTATTGTGGCGACAGATGCTAGGCGCAAAGAGCTCTATTGGGCTCATTACAAAAATGGAGCACGGATCGCAGCTCCAAATGTGAGCGCCCCAGGTGAGATCCCAAAGCTACCAATCTACGGAGAAGGTGCGCTGAAGTATTCATTAACCAACAACCAAGAACATCTCTATCCAGATTTGCTCTGCTTTCCTAAGTTGATGGAAGTACAAGAGATCACCGAGCCTCTGTATTTAAGACACCCAGATGCAGTGCCAACTGCGGAGCGCAAATGATTAGTTATCGCGACGCCACAGTTTTGGATATTCCGGTCTTGGTCTCATTAGATCGGGAATACTTTGCTGATACTGCGTGGCCCATCGAACAATTTCGCGAAGAGATCGGTGGTAAAACTCGTAAATTTATTATCGGTGAATCAGCCGGACAAGTAATTGCATATGCTGGAGCGTTCTTGCCAAGCGTAGGTGGAGATGCAGATTTGATGACGATTGCGGTAAATCCTGACTTTCGAAAGCAAGGTATTGGCACACACTTAATCGCAGAGCTTGAGAAATGGGCGAAATCTAGAGGCGGCGATTCGATGATGTTGGAAGTCGATGTCACCAATAACGAGGCTATCGCTCTGTATTTAAAGCTTGGATATCAGAAACTCAATATCCGCAAGAATTACTATGGATATGGCAAAGATGCGCAAATTATGAAGAGAGCGTTGTGATTAGTTTATGAGCATCGTGCTTGGAATTGAGACTTCATGTGATGAGACCGCAATCGGGATTGTCCGTGATCGCACTCTGCTAGCAAACGTGATCTCATCCAGCATGGATGAGCATGCTCGCTTTGGAGGTGTGGTCCCTGAAATCGCAAGCCGTGCGCACCTAGAATCATTTTTAAATGTTCTTCAACAAGCACTTGATGATGCCAACTTAAAGATGTCCGAAGTGGATGCAATTGCAGTTACTGAAGGCCCTGGTTTAATCGGGGCGTTATTAGTGGGGGTAGCAGGTGCAACTGGTTTGGCAACGGCTTTAGATAAGCCTCTCTATGGTGTCAATCATTTGAGTTCACATATTGCAGTTGATTATCTGACTCATGATGAAAATATAGAACCGACCATAGCGCTACTTGTAAGTGGCGGACATTCTTCTTTGTTACAAGTCGATGACATCACCGGTGCGGTAAAGAAACTTGGCGCAACTATGGATGATGCAGCCGGTGAGGCGTTCGATAAAATCGCTAGAATTTTAGGATTAGGTTTCCCAGGTGGCCCAGCCATTGATCGCGAAGCTACCTTTGGAAAATTAAATATTGATTTTCCACGCGGACTTACTACTGCCGAAGATTGGCGTACTCGTCCCTATAATTTTTCATTCTCTGGATTAAAGACTGCAGTTGCGCGATACATAGAACAAACACCTACCAACATTCGCGCCGATGTGGCAGCTTCATTCCAAGAAGCGATTGTCGATGTACTTCTTTTGAAATCTCTCCGTGCTTGCAAAGACTCAGGTATAGATCGCTTGGTGATAGCTGGCGGGGTTGCAGCAAATTCCAGGCTGCGCCAAGTTGCCAAAGAGCGCTGCGAAAGGGAGGGCATTCGCTTGCATATTCCAAGCCCTGCCCTCTGTACCGATAATGGGGCGATGGTGGCGGCTTTAGGTAGCCTGCTTGTCGGGGCTGGCAGGGCTCCAAATGGCGCTCTGGCCGACTCCGCCCTCTCGCTCTAACCCTGTACCCAGCTGCTTCGCTTTCCCGATCCTCCTTCCGGATTCCCGTTCAGGATTTTGAATATTTACGCTTGATTATTAACCTTTAGCCCTTAGCACTTGGCAGTAGAGAGTGCTAATTACAGATCTAACCCACTTTTAAGGAGTAATCAATGGGCGTAAATATCAAGCCACTTGAAGATCGCATTGTTGTAAAGCCATCGACGGCCGAGCAGACAACTGCATCAGGTTTAGTAATTCCAGATACTGCTAAAGAGAAGCCACAGGAAGGGACCGTTGTGGCAGTTGGCCCAGGTCGCTTTGATGATGGCGTTCGCGTGCCAATGGATGTCAAGGTTGGCGATGTTGTGCTTTATAGCAAATACGGCGGAACCGAAGTCAAGTACAACAACGACGAATATCTCGTGCTTTCTGCTCGCGATATCCTCGCAGTGATCGAAAAGTAATCGGGACATACGATGGCTGGAAAGCAATTACATTTCGATGAGGTAGCACGTCGCGCTATGGAGCGCGGTGTAAATATCCTCGCGGATACCGTGAAAGTAACTCTTGGTCCTAAGGGCCGCAATGTCGTAATCGCAAAATCTTTCGGCGCACCGTTAATTACAAATGACGGTGTAACTATTGCCAAAGAGATCGAGCTATCAGATCCTGCGGAGAATATGGGCGCACAGTTAGTAAAAGAAGTTGCGACAAAGACCAATGATGTTGCAGGAGATGGCACCACTACCGCCACCGTGCTTGCACAAGCTATGGTCAAGGAAGGTCTTCGTAACCTTGCAGCTGGCGCGCAGCCAATGGATTTAAAGCTCGGCATTGAAGCGGCAGTTGCAAAAGTCTCTGAGACTTTGCGCTCGCATGCCACTCCAATTAGCGGCAAAGAGCAGATTGCAAACGTAGCAACTATCTCGGCTCAAGATCGCGCAATCGGAGAGTTGATCGCAGAAGCGATGGATAAAGTCGGTAAAGATGGCGTTATCACCGTCGAAGAATCATCTACCACTGCACTCGAATTGGATTTCACCGAAGGTATGCAGTTCGATAAGGGATTTATCTCTCCATATTTCGTAACTGATACCGATCGCATGGAAGCGGTTCTTGATGATCCATACATCTTGATTACCGGCGGAAAAGTATCTGCGCTATCTGAGTTACTGCCGATTCTTGAAAAGGTGGCGCAAAGCTCTAAGCCACTCTTGATCATCGCAGAAGATGTTGAAGGCGAAGCGCTTTCTACCCTCGTGGTTAATAAGATGCGTGGAGTTTTTGCATCTGCAGCGGTTAAAGCTCCTGGCTTTGGCGATCGTCGTAAGGCGATGCTCCAAGATATGGCGATTTTGACTGGCGCAACTGTCGTTACCACTGAAATTGGTATGAAGCTAGATCAAGTTGGCCTAGAAGTTTTGGGCCGTGCGCGCCGTGTGGTTCTTGATAAGGACAACACAACAATCGTTGATGGTGCTGGCGATAAGCAACGCGTACAAGATCGTATCTCTGAGATTCGCAAAGAGATCGAAATTACCGATTCAGATTGGGATCGCACCAAACTACAAGAGCGCCTAGCAAAACTTGCTGGAGGCGTTTGCGTAATTAAAGTTGGTGCACACACTGAAGTTGAGTTGAAAGAGAAGAAGCTTCGCCTTGAAGATGCAATCTCAGCAACTCGCGCAGCGGTCGAAGAAGGAATCGTGGTCGGTGGAGGAGCTGCACTTGTTCACGCAGCAGATTCACTTGAAGGCGATCTTGGATTCACTGGCGATAAGGCAGTCGGTGTTCGTCTAGTTCGCAAAGCATGTGATGAACCGCTACGTTGGATCGCAGAGAATGCTGGTCTTGAGGGTTATGTTGTAGTTTCAAAGGTACGTGCAATGAAGCCAAACGAAGGTTTCAATGCAGCTACTGATATCTACGGCGATCTAAATAAAGATGGCGTTATCGATCCAGTTAAGGTAACTCGTTCGGCACTTGCAAATGCAGCATCAATCGCTGCAATGTTCATCACCACTGAAGCGCTCGTCTTCGAAAAGAAAGAAGATGAAGAGGCAGCAGCAGGTGGACATGGGCATAAGCATGGGCCTGGAGGACACACCCACTAATCACTAAAACAGTTCTAGAAATCCGCTGCAAAGCTGAACTCGTAAAAGGCCTGACTCAGATTAAGTTCAAATCGCATTTAACTTTCTGGTCAGAGCTTTTACTCCGTTCACTTTGCTAGCGGATTTCTATTGTTTTACGCTCGTGGATAGACTTGTGCCTTAGCGATCAGGGGGTGAGTCTTGAGCGAGTTTGAGAAAGTCGCGATGCTCGGACTTACCTATGATGACGTGCTCCTGCTCCCTGGCCCATCAGAAGTAGTGCCATCTGAGGTAGAAACTGGCACTTGGCTAACTCGCAAAATCAAATTACAGATTCCATTGGTCTCATCAGCAATGGATACCGTCACCGAATCACAGATGGCGATTGCTTTATCTAAAGCTGGCGGCATCGGAATTATTCATCGTAATCTCTCAATTGATGATCAAGTAACTCATGTGAAATTGGCAAAGAATGTTGGACTAGTTGGCGCGGCAGTTGGCGTAGGTGAAGATGGCTTCAAACGCGCCCAAGCAATTATTGATGCCGGCGTGGATGTGGTCGTTGTTGATACTGCACATGGTCATCACAGAGCAGTGCTTGAAGCAATCGAAAGAGTTAAGAAATTTGCGCCAGATACCCAAGTAATCGGGGGAAACATCGCAACTCGTTCTGGTGCGCAAGCTTTAATTAATGCCGGCGCAGATGGTGTCAAAGTAGGCGTGGGTCCAGGTTCTATCTGCACTACGCGCGTTGTGGCAGGCGTTGGAGTTCCGCAGATAACTGCAATCATGGAGGCAAATAAAGCGTGCAGCAAAGCTGGTGTACCGCTGATTGCAGATGGTGGATTGCAGTATTCGGGAGATATCGTCAAGGCAATTGTCGCAGGTGCAAATACCGTGATGTTAGGTTCGCTATTTGCCGGTTGCGACGAATCACCATCTGAGTTGGTCGAAATCGATGGCGTTAAATTTAAGGTTTACCGTGGTATGGGTTCTCTAGGTGCGATGCAATCACGAGGAGAGCAGAAGTCATATTCCAAAGATCGCTATATGCAAGATGATGTGCTCTCAGAAGATAAGTTGGTTCCAGAAGGTATTGAAGGCAAAATCAAATATCGCGGCCCTGTCTCATCAGTGATTCATCAATTAGTTGGTGGATTACGAAGTGGAATGGGTTATGCCGGAGCACCTGATATCGAAAACTTGCGACGTGAAGGGCAGCTGATTCAAATTACAGCGGCAGGCTTAAAAGAGAGCCATCCACATGATGTTGCTGATATTAAAGAAGCGCCTAATTATGTAAATAATTCAAGGAGCCAAAGGAAGAGCAAATGACAAATAACATCGAAATTGCTCCAGGCAAGCGCGCGCGAGTTGCTTATTCATTTGACGATATCGCAGTGGTGCCAAGTCGTCGTACTCGTGATCCGAAAGATGTCTCTATCGAATGGCAGATTGATGCCTATAAATTTGAGATTCCAATGTTGGCAGCGCCTATGGATTCAGTGGTTTCACCAGATACTGCGATTGAAATCGGCAGATTAGGCGGTTTAGGAGTTTTAAATCTCGAGGGTCTTTGGACTCGTTATGACGATCCAAGGGTGCCACTTGGCGAAATCGCATCAATGCCAGAGAAGAATGCCACTAAGCGTATGCAGGAGATTTACGCTGCGCCGATTCGCCCTGAGTTAATCAAAGAGCGGATTAAACAGATTCGTGATGCTGGTGTGACTGTTGCAGCATCTTTATCGCCACAACGCACCGCCGAATTTCATAAAGCAGTGGTGGATGCAGGGGTTGATATCTTCGTAATTCGTGGCACCACGGTTTCGGCAGAGCATGTGGGATCAAATACTGAGGCGCTTAATTTGAAGAAGTTTATTTATGAACTAGATGTACCAGTAATCGTCGGCGGAGTTGCTAATGCAACTTCTGCACTTCACTTGATGCGTGCAGGCGCAGCTGGAGTGTTGGTTGGATTTGGTGGAGGTGCAGCACACACCACCAGAAAAGTATTGGGCGTTGAAGTTCCCATGGCCTCTGCAGTCTCAGAGGTCGCAGCTGCTCGCCGTGAATATTTAGATGAATCTGGCGGACGTTATGTTCATGTAATTGCAGATGGTTCTGTTGGAAGATCTGGTGATATTGCCAAAGCGATTGCATGTGGCGCAGATGCAGTGATGATGGGTTCACCACTTGCTAAAGCAACGCAAGCACCTGGCCTTGGTTGGCACTGGGGATCCGAAGCACATCATCAAGAGTTGCCACGTGGTGAGCGCGTATCGGTAGGCACTGTCGGTAGCCTTGAAGAGATACTGGTTGGACCTTCACACTCTTCTGATGGATCAATGAACATGTTTGGTGCACTTCGACGTGCAATGGCAACATGTGGTTATTCGAATTTGAAAGAGTTCCAACGTGTAGAGGTTTTAATTACGCGTGGCTAATCATGGCGTGCTGGTGGTCGACTTTGGAGCGCAATACGCCCAATTGATTGCGCGCCGAGTTCGCGAGGCGAATGTTTTTTCTGAGATCGTACCTTCGAATATCACTGCCGCAGAGGTAAAGCTAAAGAACCCTTCCGCAATCATTCTCTCAGGTGGTCCAGCTTCCGTTTATGCAGATAATGCGCCTAAATTTGACGATGCCATACTGCAATTAGGAATTCCAGTCTTCGGAATTTGTTACGGCTTTCAGGTGATGGCCAAAGCTTTGGGTGGCGAAGTTACCAAAACTGGTAAATCTGAATTTGGGCGCACTTCATTAAGCGCAAAAGAATCCAAACTCTTTAATAATGTGCCACATTCGCAGCTAGTCTGGATGAGTCATGGTGATGCGGTTACCAAAGCGCCACATAACTTCATGGTTTGTGCAACTACTAGCGATACTCCAGTTGCCGCATTTGAGAGTGAAAGCGGTCAACTTGCCGGAGTTCAATATCATCCTGAGGTACTTCATACCGAGCATGGACAGACTCTCTTACATAACTGGTTGATCAATATTGCTAAATGCGAACCTAATTGGACGATTCAAAATATTGCGATACAAGAGATTGAGAAAGTTCGTAGCTTAATTGGTGATAATCGAGTGATTTGCGGTTTATCTGGTGGTGTGGATTCGGCAGTTGCAGCTGCGATTGTGCAACGCGCAGTTGGTTCGCAATTAACCTGCGTATTTGTAGATCACGGTCTTTTAAGAAGCGGCGAAGCAGAGCAAGTTGAGCGGGATTTTGTTGCAGCAACTGGTGTTGATTTAGTAGTGGTAGATGCCAAAGCCCAATTCTTAGACGCACTAGCTGGAGTAATTGATCCAGAGGCAAAGCGAAAGGTGATTGGCCGTGAATTCATTCGAAGTTTTGAAGAGGCAGCCAGAAAAATTGCGGCAGGCGGCGAGGTCGAATTCTTAGTGCAAGGAACGCTCTATCCAGATGTAGTGGAATCCGGAGGCGGAAGCGGAACTGCAAATATCAAATCTCATCACAACGTGGGTGGGCTACCTGATGATCTTAAATTTAAATTGGTGGAACCCCTTCGTTCACTATTTAAAGATGAGGTTCGCCAAGTTGGATTGCAATTGGGGCTACCTGAAGAGATTATTTGGCGCCAACCATTTCCAGGCCCTGGTCTTGCAATTCGAATTGTCGGAGAGGTAACCCAAGAGCGATTAGATATATTGCGTAAAGCAGATTTGATAACTAGAGAAGAACTGAAAGTTGCCGGGTTAGATCGTGAAATCTGGCAGTGCCCGGTTGTGCTCTTATCTGAAGTTCGAAGCGTAGGAGTACAAGGGGATGGGCGCACTTATGGCCATCCGATTGTCTTGCGTCCAGTATCTAGTGAAGATGCGATGACTGCAGATTGGTCCAGAATTCCATATGAGGTACTTGAGAAGATCTCCACACGCATCACTAACGAAGTTCGGGAAGTCAATCGTGTAGTTTTAGACATCACAAGTAAGCCGCCAGCCACTATTGAGTGGGAATAAATCAGGAAAATATCGGGAGTAATTAATGAGCAAGAAGAAGAGAGCCGTTAAGAAGCCAGTAGCAGCTGCGCTTGCATCACTATTGGTGGTCGGAATCGCCGTTTCGGTAACTGCGCTTGGTGGCGATAATGGTTCAAATTCAACTGGCAGCACCACTGGACAGATTGTTAAGGACGAGAAGTGCGCACAAGCAACCGCAAAGGCTCACACTCCGCCAACTGTTGCACAACCATCTTCCGCAGCTAACCCTCTGCCAAAACAATTCTTGTTCAACACCAACTGTGGCGATATTGAAATTGCTCTAGATTCCAAAGCCCCGATTACCATCTCATCAATAGCTGCGTTAATTAAGGGAAAGTATTACGACAACTCTTTATGTCATCGATTAACAACTGATGGACTTTATGTTCTGCAATGTGGAGATCCAACTTTGACAGGTGCGGGTTCTCCAACTGGCTGGAAGGGTTATTTAGACGAAAACCTTCCAAGCGCAGAGACAAATAACTATCCAGCAGGTACTGTCGCGATGGCCAACTCTGGGCCTGGCACTAACGGTTCTCAATTCTTCTTGGTTTATC
>JACCDW010008046.1_pt1 | contig 11116 bp, 12 predicted proteins | sample 7449781 | NCBI WGS metagenome assembly JACCDW01 (sample SAMN15323449, study PRJNA562643) | freshwater metagenome | isolation source: river surface water | place: USA:Blue River Watershed | collected 2017-08-18
CGAGGCCTGTGATGCCATAGGTCTGCGACACCGGCGGGATCGCGCGGCGGCTCGCCCGCGCCTGCGCCAGTGCCTCGGCCGCCTGCTGGATGGCTGGGGAGGGAAGGGTCATCGGTTGTCTCCTGGAGAATCGGACGGTTCAGAGCGCGGCTGCGGCGCTGCGTGCTTTGGCGCGCGATGCGCCGAGGTGACTCGCGCAACCGCCAGCGCGGGCGGCCAGTGGCGGCGCGGCCACCGAGCGCACCCGCGCCGTCTCGACACCAGGCTCGCAAGCCGTGGCGTTGCTAGAAGTACAAGGCCAGCGGCGCGAAGACCGCATCACAGTTCACGAGGGTGGCCTTCTTCTCGAGGATCCGAAAGCCGGATTCGGACCGCCGCAAGGTGTGACGGTAGTCGCCCGCGAAGGTTCTCTGCAGGCCTTCGGGAACGCTGGGCCGGTATTCCACCATCAGGAACTTGGACGCAACCACGAGTTCACCCGATTCAGGCCGGTTTTCGCTGATGACGGGGTTGCTGACGATGTGCACCGTCCTTGAGGCCGGCGCCTGAACGTGGATGCGCTCATGCCGCAGGCGCGTGATGCGCTGCTTCATCAGGGTACGGTCGTCGTAGAAAATCGACACCTCGGTGAGCGGACTCGTCTGGTCCCTGCTTGCCGGGGCCCAGTAAACCCCGGTTTCGTCGAACAGTTCCATCCACTCCTCGAAGCGCCGTTCGTCCAGCAAGCGCGCCTCGTGCTCAAGGAACTCCATGACCGTCCGCACGTCGGCCTGGCTAGGTGATGTCGATTGCTCTTTCGGGAAATTCATTTCTCAGCCTCCACGCACATGTAATCGGTCCAGGCGCGATACTGGTTTCGCATCGAAACCTCGCTCGTGCCAAATCCCCGCAATCCGCCGGCCTCGGGAACATCCTGCCCGAACCCCCTGCCGAAAACGACCCACTCGGCCCCTCGTGCATGAACGCCGGTCTGGATGCGTCGGAACATCTCCAGGTCGTCGGTCTGGATCATGGAAGCAGGCGAATGCGTGATGTTCAGGTAGCGGATCACATCGTGGTACATCTCTTCCGGAGCGCCTTCCAGACGTACGGGGTACACCCTGATTTCCGTCTTGTCGACGGCGATGGGCCGAATCACACGGATGTGGTTGGACAACAGCTGAATGCACAGATTGGGATAGAAGATGGCATTGTGGAATTTCTCCTCGAGAATCTCGTCAACCCGTGCGGGGGGGTGTTTCTCCAGGAGCGCAGCCTTGTAGCGCTCAAAAACGGGGCTGCTGCGGGATTTGTTGTCGCTCACCGTCAGCGGCCCGCAGAAACTGTGGCCTCCGTCGAAGGCCCAGATGCCGATGCGATCCCAGATCGAGGTGTGCTTCTCCTCGCTTTCGAGGATCTGCGGCCCGGTGCTGTCGCCCGTTCGGCGCGCGAACTGCCGGCCGCCTTCGCCCACGGTGGATTCGTGGGAGTAGGGCGGATGATACAAGTCGTTGAGGTTCTCGAGCTGGGTCTTCCAGTTCGCCATCAGCAGGTATTTCTGCACCCCGCCGCGCAGGGAGATCGATCCCGTGGGGGCCCGATCACACAGCGCATCGATGCACGTCTTCATCGGCCCAAGGTGGCGTGCGAGGTCGAAAGGCTGCCCCAAGGGTGCGCTCAGGTTCGCGAAGAGGAATCCGCGATAGCTCTCGACGGCGACCGGCACCAGACCGAATTCCTTGTCGCGAAGGTCATAGGAGTCCGGGTAGCCGTTCTTCAGCGGCGCAGCGAGCAGTTCGCCGTTGGTGCGAAAGGTCCAGCCGTGATAGCCGCACCGAAAACTGCTACCTGTGTTTCCCTTCTCGTCGTTGACTACGATCGCTCCGCGATGCCCGCACCGATTGTTGAGGACGTACACCTTGCCGTCACGGTGACGACTCACGATTACCGGCTGGGTGCCGACGAAGGTGGTGACGTAGTCGCCGCGTTCCGGAACCTCGCTTTCATGCCCCACGTATACCCAGGTGGATTCGAAGATCTGCTTCATCTCGAGCGCGAAGATGTCCGGATCATGGTACACGCGGGCATGCACACGGTCTGCTTCGACCAGCTTGCGCAACTCCGCGCGGCTCAGTCCGTCCGCAACGGTATTCATTGATTCATCTCCTTGAGGTTGCATGTTTCGATCGCGATGGGCTCATAGATCCAGCACCAAACGCTGCGTCTTGGCCCAGGAGACGCATGTGCACATCGAGGTGCATTCCAGGCGCTCCTTCGCGTTCAAGTAATAGTCCCTGTGCAGCGGGGTTCCATCCAGCACCGTGGTCAAGCAGGATCCGCACTCCCCCACCTTGCAGTCATGCTCCGCGTCGACGCCGGCCGCCAGGATGGCATCGAGGATGCTCGTCCCGGGATCCACCTTCAGGGTGATGCCGGAGTGTTGGAGGACAACTTCGACCGGTTTGTCGCTTTCCTGCTTCGCCAGTGGATTGCTGAACAGCTCGAAGTGCACTGCAGGTTCGGGCCAGCCACCGGACCGTGTGATCTCCAATACAGCGTCGATCAGACCCGCCGGACCACAGGTGTAGACGTGAAGGCCCGGACGGTACTTGCCCAGGATCTCGCGAAGTTGCAGGCCCTTGGATGGATCTCCGCCATCGAAGCACAGAGACGCGCGCGCTCCACATGTGCCAATCACTTCCTTCCGAAAAGGCATGAGTTCCGGCTCCCTCGCCGCGTAGTGCAGGCTGAAGGGGCGGTTCTCGACGGCGAGCTGCGCCGCCATGCAGAGTATGGGGGTGATGCCAATGCCGCCGGCGATCAGGATGATGTCGTCCGCATCCGAGACAAGCTCGAAGTGATTCTTGGGTCCATCGATTTCGAGCGTATCGCCAACCCGCACGCGTTCGTGCATGTACGCGGAGCCTCCCCGACCGGCTTTTTCTCTTTGAACCCCCAGCCGGTAGAAGCCGCGATAGGTCGGAGGATTGACGATCGAATAGGCGCGCGTATCTCGGGAGCCGTCCGAAAGGTCGACCGTGACGGAAACATGAGCACCACAGGTATGCGGTGGCAGTTCGGTGCCGTCCGCGCTCACCAGATCAAAGATCTTGACCTGTGGCGTTTCGTCGACGATGGCAGCGACCTTCACTAACATCAAACTATCCTTGTCTGCGAAAAGATGGTGACCAGCGACCTTGGCGACCCGCCCCACATCATGCGGGTGAACTGCCGGTGTTCTCCGGCAGTTCAGCGATCAGCCCTGAAACAACCGGAAGTCCTTCCCGGACAGCTTCTTGGGTTCGAAATCCGTGCGCGTACTGGCTGCGCCTTTCACGAAAGACTCCACTTGGAGGATCTCGAGCATTTCCTCGGAACAGCTTTCAAACCAGTAGCTGACTCCCCGTGGAATGAATACCCCTTCGTGTGGTCCAAATTCACCCATCGCAGCGTCGCCCGCGCCGTAGAACCTGACTCTTCCGCGCAGCACGAACCAGAAACCATCCATGCCGCTATGGGAGTGGAGGTTGTTCTCGCCGCCCTTCTTCACCAGCTGGACCGCCGCCAGCATGATGTCGCTGCGGGCGAGGACGACGACCCCCTTCGCGCGGTCAAGTTCGGGCGCCACATAGCGGATGATCTTCGCCTGCGTTCCCTGCTGTACGGGCGTTTCGAAATCTTCCGGCTTCGACTGATCGGGGTTTGATTGACTCACGGAGTCTCCTGTTTTCTCATGCACTCATCCGTTTCGAAAAAACACCAGACTTCGGTGCAGCCGCGGCCTTGCTTGCAGGCGGCTGGCCGAGCAAGCCGCTCTTCTTGATGACCAGCAACGAACGATTGATGTGCGCCGTCAGCAACTCGGTCGCACGTGCGGCGTCCCGCGCCATGACCGCCTCGAAAATGCGGGTGTGTTCATCGTGAAGATCGTCCGGCGGTGGCCCTTTCACGGCGGACAGCCGCCGATAGCGTTCCGCCTGCTGATACAGCAAGCGCCGGATCCGGCGCAGTCTCCGTGAGCCGCAGGCTGCTACCAGAGCTTCGTGAAACAGGCGATTGCTGGCTTCCCATTGTTCGAATGCGGCGGCAGGATCTGCGCGCAAGCGCTGTTCAGCCAGAGACAGCTTGTGAAAGGCGCTGACCACACCCACTTCCCAATCGTCCTTGCCAACCGCAATGCTCTCGCGCAGGGCCTCGCATTCGAGCAGCACACGCATGCGGGTGAGATCTTCGAGATCGGCCAGTGAAACCGGTGAGACGTTGAATCCGTGCTGGAACTCCGACTCGACGAGTGAGTCGGCCACGAGGAGCGCCATCGCTTCGCGCAAGGTGCCGGAGCTCACCTGATACCTGGATTTCAGGTGCTCGACGCGCAGCCTCTGGCCGGCCTGCAGGTGCCCCTCGACGATGTCCCTCCGCATTCGTCGGTACGCTGCTTCGATGAGCGTGCGCGGCTCTGTCTGGGCATCCAGGAGTTCGGAATCAACGCTGTCTGGGGAAGGCATCGGAAAGCAATGGGTGAGGGCCGCTCGCCAGCAGCGCTGAGCGAGCTATGCGGCCGGGAGTGCAGCGATGGTATGCCTGAAATTCTCGAGAATCATCAGGGTTTACGATAGTTCCCTTCTCTCTTGAGACATTACAGAATCCGTTCCGTCGGCCTTGCACTGCGCGAATACCTCTGGCGCTGCGGGCGAGCTTCCGATGCGTGTATTCCTACATTCGGAGTTCCTGTGAATCCCATGCTCCTTACAGAAGATGTGGTCAGGCAATCACCGGCCAAGCGCCGAATTCGCATCGTCGAGTCCGGTGAGATCTTCGTTTGCGCAGAGTCCGAAAGCTTGCTTCAGGGGATGGCCCGCATTGGTCGCAAGGGCATTCCGGTCGGCTGCCTGAACGGTGGCTGCGGTGTTTGCAAGATCAAAGTCGACGTTCACAGCGTGCGGCGCGTCGGCGCGATGAGCCGGGCCCACGTGACGGTCGAAGAGGAAAACCAAGGCATTTGCCTGGCCTGCCGCGTGGCGCCGCTTGAAGATGTCGACGTAGTGGTGTTGGGCAAGATGAAGAAGGCGTGGGGCGATCGGTGGACCTCCGCACTTCCTGAAGATGGATCAAGACGCCGGACTGAATTAACCAAGGAGTGAACACATGGGTGTAATGCGTATCGGCCATGCCAACCTGCGGGTGATGGACATGGCAGCCGCCGTCAAGCACTATGAGGGCGTGCTGGGCATGACGAAGACATTGGAGGACAAGGACGGAAACGTCTACCTCAAGTGCTGGGATGAGTGGGACAAGTACTCCCTGATCCTGTCGCCTTCGGACCGCGCCGGACTGAACCATGTTGCATACAAGGTGCGGCACGAGCGCGATCTCGACAGTCTCGCGAAGCGCATCGAAGAGTACGGAATCAAAACGACGATGTTGCCCGAAGGAACGCTTCCGGCCACCGGACGCATGTTGCAGTTCAATCTGCCAAGCAGCCATGAGATGCGTCTGTACGCCACCAAGGATTGCGTGGGTACCGAGGTCGGATCCACCAACCCGGACCCGTGGCCGGACGGAATCAAGGGCGCGGGCGCGCATTGGCTCGATCACGCGCTGCTGATGTGTCCGTTCGATCCGGCGAAGGGCGTGAACACCGTCGTCGACAACACCAGGTTCTTCATGGACGTGCTCGGCTTTTTCCAGACGGAGCAGATCACCGTCGGGCCGGGCGGCGCCTTGCAACTGGCTTCCTTCATCTCCTGCTCGAGCAAGCCGCACGATATCGCGTTTGTCGGTGCGCCAACGGCCGGTCTGCACCACATTTCCTTCTTCCTCGATTCCTGGCACGACATTCTCAAGGCCGGCGACGTGATGGCGAAGAACAAGGTGCGCATCGATATCGCGCCGACGCGGCATGGCATCACTCGCGGCGAAACGATCTACTTCTTCGACCCGAGCGGAAACCGGAATGAGACCTTTGCCGGGCTTGGCTACCAGGCGCAGCCGGATCGTCCGGTGACGACCTGGACCGAGGAAGAGGTCGGCCGCGGGATCTTCTACCACACTGGCGTGCTGCCGGGGTCGTTCACCGACGTCTACACCTGAGCGCCTGGGCAACCAGACTTCCCGCTCGAGCATTCTCCTCCGCACTCCGCCGGCAGGCCGCAAAGTGCCGCCTGCCGGCGGAACGCGGCTCGTTTCTGAGCCGTTCATCCCCATCACCATGAAGAAGATCCTCAATTTCATCAACGGCGAGCACTGCGCCACCGCCCTGACCTTCGACAAGAGGTCGCCGCTCACGGGCCAAGTCATCGCACGCGTTCACCAGGCCGGCCGGCCTGAGGTCGATGCAGCGGTTTCCGCGGCCCACAGGGCGCTGCGCGGACCTTGGAGCAGGATGAGCATCGAACAGCGTGCGGAGCGGCTGTACGCCGTGGCCGATGGAATCAATCGGCGCTTCGATGAATTCCTCGCCGCCGAGTGCGAGGACACCGGCAAACCGATGAGCCTCGCGCGCCACCTCGATATCCCGCGCGGCGCAGCCAACTTCAAGATCTTCGCCGACATCGTGAAGAACGTGGCGACCGAGTTCTTCGAGTCACCCACTCCGGACGGGCGCGGGACGCTGAACTACGGCAGCCGCACGCCCGTGGGCGTGATCGGCGTGATCTGTCCCTGGAATCTGCCTTTGCTGCTGATGACGTGGAAGGTGGCTCCCGCCCTCGCCTGCGGCAACACGGTGGTTGTCAAACCATCCGAGGAAACACCGCACACGGCCGCGCTGCTGGGTGAGGTGATGAACGAGGCGGGGATTCCGCCCGGTGTGTACAACGTCGTTCACGGCTTCGGCCCCGAATCGGCGGGTGAATTCCTGACGACCCATCCGAAGGTCAATGCCATCACGTTCACTGGGGAAACCCGCACCGGCGAGGTCATCATGAAAGCCGCCGCCAAGGGCGCGCGCCCTGTCAGCCTCGAGATGGGGGGCAAGAACGCGGCCATCGTCTTTGCAGATTGTGACTTCGACGCTGCCATCGAAGGCACCCTGCGCTCGGCATTCGCCAACTGCGGACAGGTCTGCCTGGGCACCGAGCGGGTCTACGTCGAGCGGCCAATATTCGACCGGTTCGTTGCCGCGCTCAAGACCGGTGCCGAGGCGCTCCAGCCCGGACGGCCGGAGGACACCAACACCACGCTCGGTCCCCTCATCAGCGAGGAACACCGTGCCAAGGTACTGTCGTACTACCGGCTGGCAGTGGAAGAGGGCGCAAGCGTGGTGACTGGCGGCGGAATTCCCAGCATGCCCGCTGAACTGAGCGGTGGCAGTTGGATCCAGCCGACGATCTGGACAGGCCTGGCGGAGACGGCGCGCGTAATGAAGGAAGAAATCTTCGGACCTTGCTGCCACATTGCCCCGTTCGATTCCGAGGACGAAGTCATCGACAAGGCCAACGACACCGATTACGGACTGGCTGCCTCGATCTGGACGCGCGACATCTCGCGCGCGCACCGGGTCGCGCAACGATTGCAAGTGGGACTCGCATGGGTCAACAGTTGGTTCCTGCGCGACCTGCGGACTCCCTTTGGCGGCGCGAAGCAGTCCGGCATCGGCCGCGAGGGCGGGGTGCACTCGCTCGAGTTCTACACCGAGTTGAAGAACGTTTGCGTCAAGCTGTAGTTCTCGAGGCCGACTCGGCTCCGCGGGGCACTGCCGCTGACGGGGAGTTCGAGCTGACAAGTGATTCGCTAGATGAGGAGAAGATCGGAATGAACAGAACCAACGCGAATGAGCGCCCCTTGCTTTTGGGGACGCACGCGGCCACCCCCTTTCCCCCGGTTCAGGACTGAGCATGGCGCTGGACGACAAGATCATCGAAGAGTTGGCGGAAATGCTGGAGCGGTGCCAGCTCGACGCACGTGACACGGTCAAGATCACGGAGGTTTACCCGCAGATGAACCTGGCCGAGGGGTATGCCGTGCAGGAGGCGATCCTGCAACGCAAGCTCGCTCGCGGAGGACGACTGATAGGCTACAAGGCCGGCTTGACCTCGTACGCCAAGATGAAGCAGATGGGCGTCACGGAGCCCGTGTTCGGCTTCCTGGTCGACGAATTCGTGGCCGACGAAGGAGGTGCGATCAGGATCGATCAGCTCATTCACCCGAAGGTCGAGCCTGAAATCGCCTTCGTCACCAACAAGGCGCTCAGAGGTCCGGGATGCAACATCGCGGCCGTGCTCGCGGCGTGCGAGTTCGTGCTCCCCGGCATCGAGGTGATCGACAGCCGCTACCGTGACTTCAAGTTCGATGCGGTGAGCGTCGTTGCCGACAACACTTCCGCCGCGCGTTTTGTGGTGGGCGGGTGCGCCGCTTCCGCGCGGGACCTGGACCTGCGAACCTTGGGCGTCGTGCTGGAAAAGAACGGGGTGCCGGTGGCCTTCGGCGCCGGTGCTGCAGTCGTCGGCCACCCTGCGACGGCGGTGGCCATGCTGGTCAACCACCTGGCTGCGCGCGGGCAGGAGCTGCCTGCAGGCAGTCTGGTGCTGTCAGGCGGCATCACGGAGGCCGTGGCGGTCCAGGCGGGCGACAGCATCACGCTGCGGGTCCACAACCTGGGAAGCGTCGGGATTCGATTCATTTGAGAGGACTCTACATGCCATTCGCACAGATCTACATGCTTGAAGGCCGGACGGAGGAGCAGAAGCGCGCCGTGATCGAACGGGTCACGCAGGCGCTGCAGGACGCAGTCGGCGCTCCCAAGGAATCCATTCGGGTCTGGATCCATGACATGCCGAAGACGAACTGGGGCATTGCCGGCCAGACCGCGAAGGATCTGGGACGCTGAAGGCGGGTTGATCCGCGCGGGTGCCGCCCCCGATCGACCAATCGCATCCAGATTCACCCGAGAGTTTCAACCCATGTCCGACACCAATCCCGAAATCGGAAAGTCCGTCGTTGCCGCGGGCCTGAAAACCAACTACCTGGAAGCCGGGGAGGGCGAGCCCGTCATCCTCATTCACGGCTCCGGTCCGGGCGTGACCGCCTACGCCAACTGGCGCCTGTCGATCCCTGTGCTGGCGCAGAATTACCGCGTGCTGGCTCCTGACATCGCCGGCTTCGGCTACACCGAGCGCAAGGCCGACACCAAGTACGACCTGGACTTTTGGGTGCGCCATCTGGTCGAGTTCATGGATGCGGTCGGCGTGAAACGGGCCCGCTTCGTCGGTAACTCCTTCGGCGGTGCGCTGACGGTGGCGCTGACCGCGCGTCATCCGGATCGCGTCGAGCGCTTCGTGCTCATGGGTGCGGCCGGCGTCGAGTTCGAGATGACGCCGGGGCTCGAGGCAGTGTGGGGCTACGAGCCGTCGCTGGAGAACATGCGCAAGATCGTCAAGACCTTCGCCTACGACACCAGTTTCATCACCGAGGACCTGATCAAGTCGCGATACGAGGCGAGCGTGCGCCCCGGCTATCACGAGAGCTACGCCAAGATCTTCGACGCGCCGCGCCAGCGGCACATCAAGGCGCTGGCCACGCCGGAAGCGGACATCCGCAAGATCGCCCAGCCGGCGCTCGTGATCCACGGCCGCGACGACAGGATCGTGCCACTGTCCAATAGCATCAAGCTGCACTCGCTGATCCGGAAGTCCGACCTGCACGTGTTCGGGCAGTGCGGGCATTGGACGCAGATCGAGAAGAAGGATCAGTTCGCGAAACTGGTGATGGACTTCTTCGCTTCCTGAGCTGGTGGTTGGCTTTGCCATGCGGATGGCGCGGGCGGTAGCGCCCGCGAGCCGACTGCTCCGACGGAGTCCACCAGCAACCTGGTGTTTTTTTGAATGGGATGAATCCATGAAGTACATGAAGCAATTCGCTGCTGCCTGCATGCTCGTCGCAGCTTCACTGGGCGTGGGCGCGCAGGAGTATCCGAACAAGCCGGTGAAAATCACCGTCGGCTATGTAGCGGGCGGGGGGCCGGACATGATTGCCCGGGCATTGAGCCTGCGACTGGGTGAAATCCTCGGCCAGCCGTTCGTGGTGGAGAACAAGCCGGGCGCCGGCGGCGTGATGGCGACGGCGCAACTGGCGAAGATGCCTGCTGACGGCTACAACCTGCTGCTCGGCGAAACGGGCCAGCTGGTCATCGCACCGCATCTGCACAAGTCCCTGCCGTACGACACGCTCAAGGACTTCACGCCGATTGCGCTCATCACCACCGACCCCATGCTGCTGGTGGCCCACCCGAAGGCAAAGCTGGCGACCGTGCAGGACCTGATCCGCGAAGCCAAGAGCAGACCGGGCCGGATCGACTACGCCTCTTCCGGAGTCGGCACGATCCACCACATCGCGGTGGAGGCTTTCAAGGCCAAGGCGGGTCTGCACATCACGCACATTCCGTACAAGGGCAGCGGGCAATCCATTCCGGCCGCTTTGAGCGGCGAGGTGCCGTTGCTGGCGACCACCGTGACGGCGGCGCAGCCCCATCTGCGCAGCGGCGCGCTCATTCCGCTGGCGGTCACCTCCTCGCGTCGAGTGCCCATCCTCCCGCAGGTGCCGGCTCTGGGCGAACTGGTGCCGGACTACGAGTACTCATCCGAGGTTGGCATCCTGGCGCCGGCCGGATTGCCGCCGGCCATCACTGCCAAGCTCGCTGCAGCCATCAAGAAGGCGGTGGAAAGTCCTGAGTTCGTCGCCCAATTCAAGGGGACGAGCGTTAGCGTCACTTACGGCGGCCCTGCCGAGTATGCCGAAAACCTGCGCAGGAACCTGAAAAAGTACGAGCACGCGGTGCAAGGCGCGAACATCCAGCCCCAGTAACTGAACGCACCCGTGCCGGATGCATGGCGCTGTTATCCACCCATACTTTGCCCGAGGAACAACCGTGAAAACTCTACTGCTGATTCGTGCCTTGCTGATGTCTTGCCTCCTGGCCAGCTTCAGTGCGCTTGCGCAGGTCGCGCCGTACCCTTCCAAACCGGTGCGCATCGTTATGCCGTATCCCCCGGGCGGCAGCGGAGACTTTCTTGCGCGCTTGGTAGCGACCCGGCTTTCCACTGTTTTCGGCCAGCAGTTCGTCGTCGACAACAAAGGAGGTGCAAGCGGAAACATCGGCGCTGAATACGTCGCAAGGGCAGCACCCGACGGGTACACCATC
>JACCDW010064728.1_pt1 | contig 11114 bp, 10 predicted proteins | sample 7449781 | NCBI WGS metagenome assembly JACCDW01 (sample SAMN15323449, study PRJNA562643) | freshwater metagenome | isolation source: river surface water | place: USA:Blue River Watershed | collected 2017-08-18
AATCGCAGAGGCAGCATATGAGGCTTTGATTCATATCGAGCGCTCCATCGCTAAATCATCAGCTGAGCGTCAACGACTAGAGAATTCTCGTAATGATCGCGATAGCGAGACCCTCACCGTCCGCACCCGAGGACGCGAATTAACAGCGGAACTTGATCAGCTCACCACCAGCGTTCACCGTGATGAGATTGCTCGCGCAGAACAACGGATGCGTATTGAGGCCCTTGAGACTAAGGCAGTTGAAGAGCTCGGTATCGATATTCCAACTCTTATCGGCGAGTATGGCCCTGATAAGGATGTGCCAACGTTTATTGAAACCGATGAGGGCGAGATTGTTGCAACTGAACTCATTCCATATCGCCGCGATCAACAGGAGAAGCGCCTTGCATCGGCTGAGCGTTCACTCAATCTCCTTGGCAAGATCAATCCATTAGCGCTTGAGGAATATAACGCGCTGGAAGAGAGATTAAAGTTCCTTGCCGAGCAGCTCGAGGACTTGAAGCGCACAAAGAAGGATCTCCTCGACATTATTAAAGAGGTCGATGACAAGGTCCAGGAAGTATTTATGGAGGCATATACCGAAGTTGCCGCCCACTTTAAGGATATCTTCGGTCGTCTCTTCCCAGGGGGAGAAGGAAAGCTCTTCCTCTCTAATCCAGATGACCTTCTCAATACCGGCGTTGATGTTGAAGCGCGCCCACCAGGAAAGCGCGTCAAGCGCCTCTCACTCCTTTCCGGTGGCGAGAAGTCCCTTACCGCTGTTGCGATGCTTGTTGCAATCTTTAAATCTCGACCAAGTCCGTTCTATGTTCTCGATGAGGTTGAGGCAGCGCTCGATGATGTCAACCTAGGTCGTCTCTTAGGAGTCTTGGAAGAGATTCGTGAGAATTCACAGTTGATCATCATCACCCACCAGAAGCGCACCATGGAGATTGCAGATGCGCTCTATGGTGTGACGATGCGCGGTGATGGCGTTACTGAAGTTATCTCGCAGCGTCTGCGCGAGAACGCCAACGCTTAAGGCTGGTTAATTGATGGGGCTCTTCTCGCGCTTTGTTGCAAAAATCAAAGGTGAGTCAACGGCCTCTGCCCTCGATTGGGATGAACTCTCAGCAGAGCTCTTAGCTGCCGATCTCGGTCCGGTTCTTACGGAAGAGGTGATCGCTCAGGCGAAGAAGATTAAGGGCGATGATGCGGAAAGGTCGCTGCGCGAAATTCTCACCTCGCATCTCTCTAGTAAGGATCGCGCTATAGCGCCGCCGGCAACACCTGCTGTGATCTTGGTCGTTGGTGTTAATGGCGTTGGAAAGACAACATCGGTTGCAAAGCTTGCGCATTACCTTCAGAAGAACTCCCACTCATTAGTGTTAGGTGCTGCAGATACATTTCGCGCAGCAGCGGTTGATCAACTGAGTACGTGGGGCGCTCGAGTGGGCGTTGAGGTAATCACTGGAAAACATGAAGGTGAACCAGCATCAGTTGCCTTCGATACTGTTAAACGGGCAAGCGAACTCGGTTCGCACTACGCGCTCATTGATACAGCAGGGCGTCTTCACACCAAGAGCGATCTCATGGCAGGGCTTGGAAAGATTAAGCGAGTCGTTGAAAAGAGCGTTCCAGTTGCAGAGGTGCTCTTGGTGATCGATGGAACCACTGGTCAGAATGGCCTGATTCAGGCGAAGCTCTTTAGTGAAGCAGTTGAGGTGACCGGGCTGATTGTGACCAAGCTCGATGGCTCAGCGCGAGGAGGGGTTGCCTTGGCGATTGAGAGCCAGCTGGCTCTTCCCATCAAATTTATCGGCAAAGGCGAGGGGATTGAGGATTTCGCCCCCTTTGACTCCGCCTCTTACCTCGATGGCCTCCTCCGCGATTAACATAAACGAAACATTAAGCCGCCTTTTGTTGCATCCCCTTAACCCGTCCTGTCGTCACCTGTAATGGCCGATTGGGAGATTTCTCCCATCTCAATGGTGAGTCAAGACAGTTACCACGAAACAAGTGAGGTTTAACAATGGGAGATGTAGTTCTCAATAGCGGTGATACTGCTTTTATCTTGATAAGCAGCGCTCTCGTTCTTCTCATGACCCCAGGGCTCGCCTTCTTCTATGGCGGCATGGTTCGCACGAAGAGCGTCTTAAATATGATGATGATGTCGATGATCACGATCGGAATCGTCAGCATTCTCTGGGTGATTTATGGATTTGAATTGGCATTTGGTTATAAGGCTGACTCTGCTTGGTATGGAAACTTCTCGCTCAGCGGTCTTGGGGGAGCAGTGGATGAATTCACCAACAACGGCGGTGTTTATCCGATTCCACTTCTAGTCTTTGCCGCATTCCAATTGATGTTTGCGATCATTACCCCAGCGTTGATCTCAGGTGCTATTGCAGATCGCACCAAGTTCATCTCATGGGGTGTCTTTGTTGCAATCTGGTCAACCGTTGTCTATTTCCCAGTTGCACACTGGGTCTTCGCCTTTGGAAATAAGGTGGGAGATGTCGTCACTGGAACTGGTTACCTTGCAGGAAAAGGCGTAGAAGATTTTGCCGGTGGAACCGCCGTTCACATCAATGCTGGCGCTGCCGGACTTGCACTTGCAATCGTTCTTGGAAAGCGAATTGGCTGGCGCAAAGATCCGATGCGACCACACTCACTTCCATTGGTAATGCTTGGAGCAGGACTCCTCTGGTTCGGTTGGTTTGGATTTAATGCTGGTTCTGCCCTAGGTGCAAATGGAATTGCAGCACTTGCGCTGATCAATACCCAAGTTGCAGCAGCAGCTGCCATCGTTGGCTGGCTTGCTGTGGAGAAGATCCGTAATGGCCATGCAACATCGCTCGGTGCAGCATCTGGCGCGGTTGCAGGTCTAGTTGCAATCACACCTGCATGTGCATTTGTCGCTCCATGGGCGGCAGTTGTTATTGGTCTTATTGCTGGTGCTCTCTGCGCCTTGGCAGTTGGCTTGAAATACAAGTTCGGCTTCGATGATTCTCTCGATGTAGTGGGTGTTCACCTCGTCGGCGGTATTTGGGGCTCTCTTGCCATCGGACTCTTCGGCGCAAGTGCGGTCAATAGCATCGGTCTCGATGGGCTCTTCTATGGTGGCGGTACCGAGCTACTAGGAAAGCAGGCTCTTGGTGTTGGTCTCGTTGCAGGATATTCATTTATCGCAACGCTTATCATCGGTTATGCAATCGAGAAGACCATCGGCTTCCGTATCTCACGAGATGCTGAAGTTGAAGGTATTGATCTCAAGGAACACGCTGAATCAGCGTACGAATATGCAAGTTCATCACGAGGAGGCGCAAACCTATGAAGCTCATAACAGCAATTCTCAAGCCATTTAAGTTAGATGAGGTTAAGGATGCGCTTCAGGCTGCCGGCATCACCGGAATGACAGTCTCAGAGGCGAGTGGTTTCGGTCGTCAGAAGGGACATACCGAGGTCTATCGCGGCGCTGAATACACAGTCGATCTCGTTCCAAAGGTTCGCCTTGAAGTTCTCGTCGATGATGCAGATGCTGCAAATATCGTCGATGTCATCGTAAAGGCTGCCGGCACTGGATCTATCGGCGATGGAAAGGTCTGGACCACTCCAGTGGATCAAGTTGTGCGAGTCCGAACCGGAGAGCGCGGTCCCGATGCAATCTAGTTCTGACTAGATACATCAGGCAATAGAAGATATGGGTACACGAGAGAGAAGGTCGCGTTCACAAGAGCGCGACCTTCTCCTTTCGCAGCTTTTTGAGGCAAGCGGTGTAGATAGCCAGAAGATGGCGATTGCTGCTGTGGGAAGTTATGGACGAGGCGAGCTCACCCCAGGATCAGATCTTGATATTGTCATTCTCCATACCGATTCCTACGAGAAGGATGAATTAAACGAGATTGTAAATTCAATTCTCTATCCGCTCTGGGATCAGAAAATCAAAGTTGATCACTCAGTTCGTACTAAGAGTGAAGTCAAAGAGGTATTGGGCAGTGATCTCAAAGTCGCTATGGGTCTGCTCGATGTGCGCGGAATCTGTGGAAATCTGGATTTAGTGCGAGATATTGAAGTGTTAGCACGGGATTCTTGGCAAGAAGGAATAGATCGCTATCTTCCTGAGCTTGAGCGAACCCTAGAAGAGCGATATCAACGCAATGGTGAATTGGCTTATCTGCTCGAGCCCGACCTAAAAGAATCCCGCGGTGGTCTCCGGGATATCACAGCGCTGCGAGCCATGCATGCAACCGGTCTTCTCGCCTTGCCGATGGAGCGCATCAGTCAGGCAGAGTCGATTCTCTCCACTGCGCGTGAGGCTCTTCATTTAGTCAGCGGTAGAGATAAAGATCGTTTGCTCTTTGCTGAGCAGGATAAAGTGGCTAAGAAGTTGAATTATGCCGATGCAGATGCGTTAATGAGTGAGATTGCACAGGCTGCTAGAGCAGTCGACTACCTATTAGAGATGGCATGGCATCAATACCATCACCGCTCCACGTCAAGGTTATCTCGCCTCTTTAATCGTTCGAAATCTCGGACGGTAGCACCGGGAGTGATAGTTGAGGGCGGGGAAGTGTTAATTGATCCAGAGTGGGATCTTGATAGCGATCCCCTCATTGGTTTACGTGCTGCAGCAACTGCAGCCCAACTTGGCCTCAGACTCTCATTTGATTCACTTCGAAATTATGGTGATGCGCTCGATGCAGGACGAGGTGGGCTCTCTCATCCTTGGCCACGTCAAGCACGTGAATACCTCATCTCACTCATTGGCGCAGGCCCTGCGATGATTGAGATTTTTGAGGCGCTCGATCAGGAAGAGATTATCTTCCACTGGATTCCCGAGTGGAGAGGGGTGCGTTCACTTCCACAGCGAAATGTTCTCCATCGCCACACAGTAGATAGACATATGGTGGAGACGGCAGTTGCAGCAGCCGCTCTCACTCGCGAGGTCCACCGTCCGGATCTACTTCTCTTCACTGCGCTCTTTCACGACATTGGCAAGGGAACCCAGGAAGATCACTCCATTCGAGGCGCTGCGTTGATTGCACCTCTTGCCGAGCGAATTGGTTTTAATCCAAGCGATATTGAAGTTATTCAGAAGCTCATTGAGCATCATCTATTGCTCTCTGCCACAGCAACTCGCCGCGATCTCGATGATCCGGCGACGATTGCCAGCGTTGCCGAACATATCTCTGATCTCGGAACTCTTGAGTTGCTTCATGCCTTAAGCATCGCCGATGGCGAGGCAACAGGAAGAGCTGCGTGGAGTGAATGGAAGGCAACGCTCGTTACGGACCTAGTCTCTCGCGTGAAGCTTGCGATTACTGATAACACGATTACTGCTCAACCAGAACTCTCTGTTGAACAACTCTCTCGAGCATCGAGTGGTTCATTAAATGTGATGATTGAAGATCGGGGTAGTGTCTATGCGATTGAGATTGTGGCACCCGATAAGACAGGACTGCTCTCGATTGTTTCAGGTGTTCTCAATATTCTCCGTCTCGATGTGAGATCTGCTCGAACCCGCACGGTGAACTCCGTTGCGGTGATGGAGTGGATAGTCGTGCCTGATCCGCATGCACCGGCACTGAGCTCAGAGATTCTCGAACGAGAACTAGTCAAAGGCCTGGAATCAGAGGGCGCGCTAGCTGTGCGAATAGCCGATCGCATTCAAGCCTATTCACAGATGCCCACCATTCCTTTTCCGGATCCGGTGGTGGAGACCTTCCTTGACGCAGCAACTGATGCAACAATTATTGAAGTCAGAAGCCATGACCGGCCAGCGTTGCTCTTCTCTATTGGTGACACGGTGAGAAAGTGCAATATCGATATTCGTTCAGCAATTGTGACCACCTTGGGCGCAGAGGCGATCGACACCCTTTATGTGACCGAGATTGGTGGGGGAGCCCTCACTTCTGAGCGAGCAGCTGAGGTCGCTTCGCGAATTGCAGCCTCTCTCAAGTAGTCTTCCCTCACTATGTTCGATGCTCTCTCATCCAAAATATCTGGCGTCTTCTCCTCGCTGCGCAGTCGCGGAAAGCTCTCACCTTCAGATATTGAAAATACCGTTGGCGAGATAAGGCAGGCCCTCCTTGAGGCAGATGTTGCCCTTTCAGTCGTCGACACATTTATCGAAAAGATAAGAACTGGCGCGCTCGAACTTCTCCCCACTTTGCAATCGGGAGTAAATCAAGCACAGGCGATATTTGATCTGGTCAACCGCGAACTGACAGAGATTCTCGGTGGTGGTGCGCGACGCGTTCGTTACGCCAAGAATCCACCAACAGTCATTATGTTGGCAGGTCTGCAGGGAGCAGGTAAGACAACTCTTGCGGCAAAGTTAGCAAAGTTCTATAAAGATCAAGGTGACACCCCAATTTTAGTTGCATCCGATTTACAGCGACCAAATGCCGTCAATCAACTTCAGGTAGTGGGTCAATCAGTTGGAGTTCCAGTCTTTGCGCCGGAGGTCGGTAATGGCGTGGGAGATCCGGTCCAGGTAGCACGCGATGGAGTCGCCTTTGCTAAGGCCAAACTCCACAACATGGTAATTGTTGATACTGCAGGACGACTTGGCGTCGATAGCGATCTCATGGCAGAGGCATCTGCAATTCGCGATGCCATCAATCCCAATGAAATTCTCTTTGTTGTCGATGCGATGATTGGACAGGATGCAGTTCGCACCGCAGAGGCTTTCCGTGATGGAGTCGGCTTTGATGGCGTGGTCCTTACCAAGCTCGATGGCGATGCTCGAGGTGGAGCTGCGCTCTCAATTGCATCCCTTACCGGCCGCCCAATTATGTTCGCCTCCACCGGTGAGAAGATTTCAGATTTCGATGTTTTCTATCCCGAGCGGATGGCATCACGCATTCTTGGTATGGGGGATGTGGCAACACTTGCCGAACAAGCGAAGAAGGCCTTCGACCCTGATACAACGAAGAAGTTAGAAGATAAGTTCATCAAAGGTGAAGATTTCACCTTAGAAGATTTCCTCGAGCAGATCGAGGCGATGGCGAAGATGGGCAATATGGGCAAGCTCCTTGGAATGCTTCCAGGAGCAGGGGCGATGAAGAAGCAGATCGATAACTTTGATGAATCTGAGATCACGCGCACCAAGGCGATCGTTCAATCGATGACTCCAGCAGAGCGGCGCGACCTCAAACTTCTCAATGGATCTCGCCGAGCTCGTATTGCAGCAGGCTCTGGCCGATCAGTTACCGATGTCAATAAGTTAGTTGAGAAGTTCACCGCTGCCCAGAAGATGATGAAATCCTTACGAGGTGGCAAAGGGCCGGCGCTGCCTCCAGGTATGGCTATGCCTCCGGGCATGGCAATGCCACCTGGAATGGCTATGCCTTCGATGGGTGGGGCTGGCAAGAAAGGGCAGGCGCCTGCCAAGAAGAAGTCACGCTCAGGAAATCCAGCTAAGCGGGCTGCTGAGCAAGGTTGAGCTCGATTTCCCTATCGCAGGGGTGGGCTGGCAGAATAGGGCACCTGTTGAAGGGCCCTCTACCCCTGAAAACATCCACATCCACCGTCGGATGATCGTCGTTACGCACCCCGCTGTGACACGTTTACGCTGACACACTTTTTTAGGAGCAATACCACTTTGGCTACAAAGATTCGTTTGATGCGTTTTGGAAAGATCCGCACACCGTACTTCCGTATCGTCGTTACAGATTCACGTAAGGCGCGTAACGGTCTCTCAATCGAAGAGATCGGTCGCTACGTACCAGGACAAGAGCCATCACTGATTGAGGTTAAGTCAGATCGCGCTCAGTACTGGCTCGGAGTTGGCGCACAGCCAACAGAGGCTGTCACAGCTCTCCTTAAGGTCACAGGCGATTGGCAGAAGTTCAAGGGTCTTCCAGGATCAGAGGGCACACTCAAGGTTGCAGCTCCAAAGCCTGCAAAGAGCATTGCATATGAAGCAGCTGTGAAGGCTGCGGCATCTGAGCCAGCTGAGGGTGCAACAACTCTCAAGAAGAAGGCTCAGGAGAAGCTCGCAGCAAAGTCAGCTCCTGTTGTTGAAGAGGCAGCACCTGCACCAGTTGCAGATGAGGCTCCAGCGGCAGAGGAAGTTACCGAAGATGTCGTAGAGGCAGCGGTAGAGGCTCCAGCAGCAGATGCTCCAGCAGAAGAAGCAGCTGCAGAATAATTATGATCGACGAAGCTCTCGAACATCTCGTCAAGGGAATCGTAGATAACCCTGACGATGTGAACGTCAAGGAGAAGAACGGTCGTCGTGGGGCAACTCTCGAGGTCCGCGTCAATCCTGAAGATATCGGTAAGGTCATTGGTCGCAATGGTCGTACAGCGAAGGCGCTCCGCACAGTTGTGAGCGCGCTCGCTGGACGCAGCGTCCGCGTTGACTTGATCGATACAGACGAACTTCGCTAATTACCTTCTCCAGATTTCATTAAAGGAGATTACGTCATGCGCCTTAATGTAGGACGTATCGGTAAGGCCCACGGGATTCTTGGTGAGGCCACAATTGAGGTGCGAACTGATGAAGCCGAAGATCGCTTCGCACTCGGTGCACGTTTAGAGACAGATAGCCACGGTGTTCTCACCGTGGCTTCTGCACGTGTCCACAACGGCATCCTCCTCCTTGGCTTTGAGGGCATTGAAAACCGTAATCAGATTGAAGAGCTCCGTAATGAGCTGCTCTATGCAGATGTTGATATCGATGCCCCTGGTTATGATGAAGATGATTATCACGTCCTTCAGCTCATCGGCTGCACCGCATACCTTGAAGATGAGAGCGAATTTGGGGTTGTGACCGAGGTACTCAATCTTCCCGGACAAGATGTATTAGCAATTAAGACTCCAACAGGTGAGGCGATGATTCCTTTTGTCCGCCAGCTTGTTCCAGTTGTTGATGTGCGCAATAAGAGAATGACAGTCATCCCACCAGAGATATCAGGTGCAATCTGATGAAGATAGATGTCATATCGATATTTCCCGAGTATCTCTCACCACTCAACCTCTCCCTCTTGGGTAAGGCGCAGAGCGCAGGATTGGTAGAGATTGAGGTTCACAATCTTCGCGATCATGCAGTAGGCGTTCACGGTTCTGTTGATGACACCCCTTATGGCGGCGGTGCCGGAATGGTGATGACGCCTGAGGTGTGGGGAAAAGCTCTCGATCCTTTGATGGTTGATGGAACTGATCTGATCATCTTGACCCCTGCGGGCAAGCAATTCACGCAACCTGTTGCCCAGGAGCTCTCATCTCACTCTCACCTAATCTTTGCTTGTGGTCGCTATGAAGGAATTGATGATCGCATTCGCCAGTATTACTCACAGCCTGAGTTTGAAGCTCGCAATATTCACGTCCACGAATATTCTATTGGTGATTATGTTTTGGGCGGGGGAGAAGTTGCCTCAATGGTGATGATCGAGGCGATCACTCGACTTATTCCTGGTGTTTTAGGTAATCCGCAATCCCTAGCAGAAGAATCACATAACAGTGAGGGCTATCTTGAATATCCCAACTTCACCAAACCTGCCCAATGGCGCGGACTTGATGTGCCGGAGATATTGCTCAGCGGCAATCACGCGGCGATCGCCAAGTGGCGCAGTGAGCAGGCACAACTTCGAGCCAAGAAGAATAGATAACGATGGCTCGCACCTATCTCGTTGAGACCTATGGATGTCAGATGAATGTCCATGACTCAGAGCGAATCGCAGGATTACTCGATGCGGCAGGTCATGTTCCGGTTAAGGCAGGCGAGCAGGCAGATATCGTCGTTTTCAATACCTGCGCGGTGAGAGAGAATGCTGATAATAAACTCTATGGAAATCTCAGCTTCTTAGCACCGATTAAGAAAGCAAATCCTGCGCTTCAAATTGCTGTAGGTGGATGTCTTGCGCAGAAAGATCAGGCGACCATCCTTAAGAAGGCGCCATATGTTGATGTGGTATTCGGTACTCATAATGTTGGCTCGCTACCAATCCTGCTCGAGCGCGCCCGAATCGAGGAAGAATCACAGATTGAGATTCTGGAAGCCCTTGAGCACTTCCCATCGACCTTGCCGGCTCGACGTTTCTCAGCCTTCACATCATGGGTCTCAATCTCAGTAGGGTGCAATAACACCTGCACCTTCTGCATCGTCCCATCACTTCGCGGCGTGGAGAAAGACCGCGAACCAGAAGATATTCTCGCTGAGGTCAAAGCTCTCGTGGATCAAGGTGTTATTGAGATTACTCTGCTCGGGCAGAACGTAAACGCCTATGGTGTTGAGGCTGGAAAGAAGGGTGCCTTTGCGCAACTTCTCCGAGATGTTGGGGCTATTGAAGGCATAGAACGAATTCGCTTTATGTCACCGCATCCTCGTGATTTCACAGATGATGTGATTGAGGCAATGGTCGAGACTCCCAAGGTGATGCCACACCTTCACATGCCGTTGCAATCAGGCTCTGACGCTATTTTGCAGGCGATGCGCCGTTCTTATCGAAGTGAGCGTTTTTTAGGAATTCTCGATCGCGTTCGAACCGCGCTTCCACACGCGATGATCACCACCGACATCATCGTTGGTTTTCCAGGGGAGAGTGAAGCTGATTTCCAGGCGACCGTTGATTTAGCGACGAAAGCAGAGTTTGCTGCCGCCTATACCTACAAATATTCGATCCGACCAGGCACTCCTGCGGCAGAGATGCCTCATCAAGTGGATGAGGCGATTGTTGGAGAGAGATATACGCGACTTCATGAACACTTGCAAAAGATTTCACTCGAGGTCAATCAAAGGGCTATTGGCACAACCCATCGCGTAATGATCAATGAGATTGAAGGTCGTCGCGATGGTGATCGAGGTCGAATAACAGGTCGCTCAGAGGATTTCAGATTGGTGCACTTCGATCCCATCGATGGAGCCCGCCCAGGTGATTTTGTCGGTGGTGAAATTGAACAAGCCTCAGCTCACTACCTCATCGGTAAGCCAGTGAGCGTGATTCGCACCCGAGGTGGCGATGCCTTTGAGGCACGCAATAAAGAGTCGAACGGTCCAGCTCCCACCATGCTCGGTATTCCTACGGTGAAGCGGTAGCCATGTCTGCTCCACTGATAATCATCTGTGGTCCAACAGCAACTGGCAAGAGTGACTTAGCGCTAGAAGTTGCAGAAGAGCTTGATGG
>JACCDW011781785.1_pt1 | contig 11114 bp, 10 predicted proteins | sample 7449781 | NCBI WGS metagenome assembly JACCDW01 (sample SAMN15323449, study PRJNA562643) | freshwater metagenome | isolation source: river surface water | place: USA:Blue River Watershed | collected 2017-08-18
AGGAGAGATTGGCGAACAGGCGGATGTTCTGGAAAGTGCGGGCGATGCCGGCGGCGGTGACCTGGTGCGCTTTCAATCCCTCGAGCGGATGGCCGTCGAACGTAAATCCGCCGTCGTCAGGGACATAGATGCCGGTGAGGACATTGAACAGCGTGGTCTTGCCCGCGCCGTTCGGACCGATCAGGCCGACGATGGGGCGGTTCAGCGTGACGGTCAGTCCGTCGATCGGCTTGACGCCGCCGAACTGCACGCAGAGGTCGTTAATCTCGATCATGTCCTTCTCCTCAGCGATAGGCGGCGAAAGGCTTCGGATATTTTTCGTCGATCCGCTGCCGCAGCGGGAGGATCGCCGGATACAGCGCCAGCTCGATCAGGAAGCGGATCGCGATCGCGCCCCAGATCACCGCCAGCGCAACGTGGAAGTCGACGTCGAACACGCCCCGGACGACCCAGCCGACAAAGAGACCGATGAACAGCACGTTCAGCGTGCGCTTCAGAATGCGGTGGTCGGGCAGCAGGCCGAAGGCCTCGGCCACGCGGGCCACGCGCAGCGACAGCCAGGCCTCGAGATCTTCCGCGCCGTCCTGCACGCGCTTGCCGAAGAAGCCCAGCAGCAGCCAGCACACGCCCGGGATCGCCTGGCGGAACAGCAGCGCCACCAGCGACAGGAACAGCGCGCCGCCAAAGCCCATCGCCTCGTAGTGCACGGCGCCGAAGGCCATGCCGAGCGCGATCGCGCCCCAGATCACCGAGCCCTCGACGATGCGGCTCATTCGCACGAACTTGTAGAAGTCAGCCAGCTGGCCGGCCAGTCCCTTGCGACCCTGGATCAGCGACACCAGCAGCGCGAAGCCGTAGAACGCATTGGCAAGGTTGCCGTCGACGCCGTGGTCGTTCAGCAGCGCCGGCAGCGCGCGGATCAGCAGGCCGGCGAACACCGCGCCCATCCAGTGGTAGGCCCCGCCGACGATGGTCAGCGCATACAGCAGGATCGACTGGCTGACCGGGAAGCCGGTGTTGTCAAGCTGGCCGTTCAGGCCGGCCAGCAGGCCGCCGGCCAGACCGGCCAGCGCGCCGGCCATCGCGAATGCCAGTGCCTTGTACTTGACCACCGACACGCCGGCAGCGATCGCTGCCGCCTCGCTCTTGCGGATCAGGCCCCATGCGCGGCCGGGCAGGGTGGTGCGCGCCCATTCGATCAGGCCCATGCCGACGGCAAGCCAGAACATCGTGTAGCGGAAGTAATCGGTGTCGCCCTGTGCCAGCAGCGGTCGCTGGATCATCGCGCGCTGGCCGTTGACCACATGGCCGGTCCAGCCCGGGCCGCCGTCGGGGAAGCCGATCACGTTGACGACCACCTGCACGGCGGCGGCGATCATCAGCGTCAGCAGCGCCAGGTAGAGGCCGCGCATGCGCAGCGCCGGCAGGCCGAGGATCAGGCCAAACAGGCCGGCGATCACGGCGCCGAGCACCAGCGCGACCTCGAACGGCAGGCCGAGGCCGTGGATCAGGCGCAGGCAGAACCAGCCGCCGACGCCGGACAGCGCAAACTGCGCGAGCGAGACCATGCCGAGCTGGCCGTACAGCAGCGACACCGTGCCGGCGGCCAGCGTCAGGCAGGCGACCGTCGAGAAGGTGTTCAGCCAGTACGACGAGAACAGCCAGGGGCCGACCAGCGCGACGACGAAGAAGGTGATCAGCATCGGGCGCACGCGCTGGAACGGCGTGCCCGGCGGGATATCGGGTTTGTCCTTGTTGCGAGCCATGTCGGTTTACTCCAGGTGGCTGTTGTCACGCGACAGGCCGATGCCATGCCGCTGCTGCCACAGCACGACGGTGATCGCGACCACGAACGCGGTCGCCGAACCGTAGCGCTGCACTTCGGGAACCAGGTTCAGCAGGGACTCGATCACGCCGATCGCCAGTCCGCCGACCACGGTCGCCGTCAGGGAATTCATTCGTCCGACCATGGCTGCGGCCATGGCGGGAATCACGAGGAAGGTCAGCACGGTGGGGTTGAGCCGCACCATGTTGCCCATGAACAGGCCGCTGATGCCGGCGATCAGGCCGGCCAGCGTCCATGCCCAGGTGTCGACGCGCTTGACGCGCACGCCGACGAGGGCCGCCAGCACGCGGTTGCTCTGCAGCGCGCGCATGCGCAGACCGAGCGGCGTGCGCGCCAGCAGCCAGAGCATGCCGACGGTCGCGCCGGCCGCGAACAGCAGCGCGGCGACGCGGGTGTGGCTGATCAGGCGACGGCCGTCGAACTCGATGCCTTCCGAATCGGTCGGCAGCACGAGCCGGCGCGGGTCGTCGCCCCAGTACCACTGGGCGATGCCCATGATCATCAACGCGAAGCCGAGCGTGGCCATCGCACGCACCGTGCGGTCCTGGTGCGTGAGCGACGGCGCGATGAAGCGGCCGTACGCCCACGACAACAGGGTCGCGGCGCCCACGCCGGCCACCCAGCCCATCCAGTCGTCATACTCGAGGTCGAGCACCTGCCAGCACACCATGGCAGCGAGGCCGCCGAGCGCGCCGAAGGCGAAGTTGACCACGCCGCTGGCGCGGTACAGCACCACCAGGCCGACGCCCGACAGTGCATACACGGCGCCTACGCTGATGCCGACGACAATAAAAGGGAGCAGTGTTTCCATGATCTGTCCGGTTTCGCGTTGATGGATCAGGCCCTTAGTTGACCAGGCCGCCCTTGGCCTCGAGCTTCACCACATCCTCGAGTTCGGCGTCCTTCGACTGGTAGCAGTCGGTCAGGGTCTTGAAGCCGCCCTTGACCAGCATGGCGGCGCGGCCCTTGTGGTTCGGCTGGTGACGCTCGCCCGGACCGAAGTACCACGGCGCGCACATCATGTCGCTCTTGTAGTTCTTCGTGTTCACGATCGCCTGGTACGCGGACTTGCGGTCGACGTTGCCCTTGACCGACAGCAGCGCGTCAGTGACGACTTTCGCTGCGAGGAAGCCGGCCTGCGAGAAGGTGTCGCGCGGATCCTTCCTGTCGCCGTACTTGTCCATGATGGCTTTCCAGTTCGCGTTGTCCGGGCCGGTGCCGTCCATCGGCTCGAGCTCCATGTGCACGTGCAGCTTGTCGTGCCAGTACTTGCCGACGGCCTTGGGCATGTCAACGTGGTACGCCGAGGTCGGCAGGCCCCACTTGGCGCTCTTGCCAAGGTCCTGCTGTTCGGCGGCGGTCAGGATCGGCAGCATCATGCCGCGCGGCATGCCCAGCACCACGCCTTCGCTCTTGGCGGCGGCGATCTGCAGAGCGATTGCGTTGCCGTCGAGCTGGCCCGGATCGAAGATCACGGTTTTCACCGGAATCTTGTTGGCCTTGCCGTACGACTCCACGCCGCCGCAGACCCAGTCGCCGAAGCCCGGGATGCCCGGTGCGACGCAGGTCAGGCTCTTCAGCTTGTAGGTCTCGGTGATGTACTGCGCGGCGCCCAGCGTCGACTGGCGCGGGCCCTGGTTGAAGGAGATGTAGTTCTTGCCGAAGAAGCAGGCACGCGGCACGCCGACGCCGGACACGGCGGCGACGCCTTCCTGCGCGTACAGGTTGTTGTTCGCGCCGCACTCGACGAAGGACGACGAGCCGGCCATCGCGACTACCTTGGTGTCCTTGACCAGCTTGTTCGCTGCCTGCGATGCGACCTCGGGGTTCCAGGTGTCATCCTGCACCGTGTACTGGATCGGACGGCCGTTGATGCCGCCGTTGGCGTTCACGCAGCTGAAGTAGGCCTGCGCGGCGCGGGCCGACGACGAGAAATCTTCCGGGCCGGTCTTGCCGACGATGGCGCCGATCTGGATCGGTTCGCCGGTGGCCTTCTTGCCGTTGCCGAGGCCGCACTTGTCATTGGCCATCGCGCCGCTGGCGGCCAAGGTCAGGGCAGTCGCTACGGCGCCGCCGAGCATGGTGGTCTTTTTCATCTGTTCCTGTCTCCGTTATCGTGTTTTTTGCTGCCGGTCCCGAAACCGCCACGCGGCGCAGCCGGACCGTGAAGGCTGCGCAACGCCGCACCGTGCCCGCGTCAGCCGCAGGAACCGCGCAAACCCTCCAACCCGGGTGTCCTGAAACGCAGCACCGACTTGTGGCCGAAGCCGTGCGAGGCCAGCGTGCCGTCGGCGCGCGGCGTGAACATCACGTCGCCGCGGAACCATTGCACGCGCGCCCAGTCGATCTGCGCAAAATCCGGATGCTCGCCGTACAGCTTCGGCAGCACCTTGCTGCGCAGCTGCTCGAACGTCGTGTCCGGCGACAGCGGCAGCACCGCGGGCGCCGCGAACATCATGTGCTCGTCCCAGCCGACATACAGCAGCGGCTGGCCGAAGCGCGCGGCGCCGTCATGCGACGCGTGCGCGTAATTGCCGATGGCGGTGACGCTCATAGCTGGGCCTCCTTCATGTCCTGTCCGCCGCCCCAGGTGTCGAAATTCATCGCATCCTCGGAGGCATTGAAGTCGCCGCTGTCGCGGGCGACGTCGATGCCGCATTCGGCGATCGATGCGCGCGGCAGGTCGGCGACGATGCTGTCGATGCCGGTCTTGTCGCGATGCGCGTGCAGGGTCTCGTGCGAGGGCAGCTTCGCCTGCACGTACTTGTCCGGCGCGTGCGTGAAGATGTGTTCGCAGTGGTCGCTGCAGAAGTGGAAGGCCTCGCCTGCGTGCACGGTCTGGCGATAGGCGGTGCGGCGCGGATTGCCCGGCTCGGTGAACAGCATCGGCTGCTGGCAGACCTGGCACTGCATCGGCAGCGCGCGGTTGTAATAACGGTGGCCGGCAGCCTCGCGCTGCGCGTAATGCGTCAGCCGCGGCATGTACCAGCGGTCGAAACTGTCCGGGTACTTGCGGTCGAGCCACGCGATCTCATCGGCGCCGGGCACCCAGGTGTGGAAAGCGACCGCATTGCCCCAGCCGTAGAACGCATTCCACGCCTGATGGCTCAGGTGGTCGGCGGCGGCGCAGGCGTCGGCCCAGCCGGCCGGGCGGCGCAACCCGAGCGGCGCCAGCTCGTCGAACAGCGCATTGACCGGCGCTTCGACATACGCGCGCCACGCTTCCTTCCAGCTCGCCATCCGCTTCGGCAGCATGTAGTCCTGCATCATGGCCACCAGCGGCATCAGCCGGAAGCTGCGCCAGAACCATTTGTCGATCCAGCGTTGCAGCACCGGCAGGTTGGCCGCGTCCTGCTGCGCGAGGAAGCGCACGAGGCCGGTGCCGAGCGCCTTGTGGCGCGCCGCGTCGGCGTGCGCGGAAAAGCTGGCCGGCACCATCGACAGGTCGCCGTTGTGCGCCGCGCCCGACATGAAGGGCACAAACAGCAGGTCCGACAGCAGCTGGTCGAAGCCGAAGCCGACCGCGACCAGCGCCTCGAACGGGCCGGCGCTGGCGACGTCTTCGGCGAAGCTCTTCACCGGCGCGAGGTACCATGCGTGCTCGTACCATTCCGGCGCGGCGTGCAGGCCGTTGAAATACTTGTTGTAGATCGAGGCCGCGTGCGCCTGGCCCTGCGAATGGCGCAGTTCGTCGGTCGCCTGCATCTGCGCGGCGATGCGCAGCGCGTCGCCGCGCAGGTTGCGGCCGGCGTGCGCGAGCGCGCGGTGCAGCGTGTACTTCAGCGGCGAGAACGCCTGCAGCACCAGCTTGACCGCGTTCACATAGCGCGCATCGGACACGCCGAGCTGGCCGTTGTTCTGCGCGAACGCGTCCATCACCGCATACAGGCGCTTGTCCTTCTCGCCCTGCTGGCGCCACCAGACGTCGATCGTCATGCGGAACGGATCGGCCCACTGGTCCCAGTCATGCACGCGGATGCCTTCGTAGCGCGCATACGGGAACACCTTGTCCTGTGACTGGTAGCTCGGCTCCCAGCACAGGTCATGCGTCATGGCCGCGTAGCGCGCGGCGATGTCCGGCTTCTTTCTCTCGACTCGCTTGTCCATGGCAGGCTCGCGTGGGTGAGGGGCTCAGTGCTTCCAGCTCAGCACGAACTGGTCATCGTCCTCGTCGAGGTTGCCCGACAGCGTGACCAGGTTGATCTGCAGCTCCTGCAGGTCGTAGCGGCGGCCGATGATCTCTTCGACCGTCTCGCGCTTGATCACGAGCCGCCCCGGTGCATCGATCTTCACCAGTCCCGGCGAATAAACGACCTGCGCGTCCGGGTTGTCGGCGACGATGGCGTCGACCAGCGGGCGCGATTCCTCATTGGCCTGGAACGCGATGAATACGTTGGACATGTTTTCCCCTGAATATGATTGGTTCTGTGGTGTGCGCGGCGGCGCGGGTCAGAGCGCGATGCCGATCTTCGCGACGCGCGCATTGAAAACTGCGCGGGTCTCGGCCAGCGCTTCCTGACCGTGTTCGCCGAGGGCGATCTCGGCCACCGGCGCCAGCGCCGCCTGCACGCGGTCGGCCCAGGCAGACACCCAGCCGGTGACGATCTGCTTGTTCTCGTCCGACTCGGCGGCGGCGGCCTTGACGACTGCATCGACCCAGCGTGCGCATTCGTCGTGCCACTCGGGCATGAAGGAAGTCAGCATCGCGACGGCGGTGCCGCCCTTCAGCGTCAGGTATTCATCGATGTAAGCGCCGTAGACCAGCGGGTACAGCATGCCGTCGAGCACGAGGTTCTGCGCGACGAACATTTCCATCGGGTCCTTCATCACCAGCGTGTCCTCGACCAGCCGGCGCAGCACCTGCCAGCGCGGGTCATTCAGCCAGTCGTTCTTGCCGGCGTCGAGGATGCCCGGCTCATCGACCGCCAGGCCGAAACGGGTCAGGTACTGCGCGATGCCGAGGTGGTCCATCGCGTGGAAGTTCGCGGCGGCCGTCAGCGCGGTGCCGTAGCCGTACGCGCAGATGAAGGTGTTGTTCATGTTGCCGGCCCACGCGACGTGGCGCAGCGGCATCAGCACGCGGCAGGCGCTCTCGCGCACCTCGTCGGTCATGCGCGACAGCAGGCCGCGCGAGTCGACGAACTGGTAGTTCGCCTCGACCGCTTCGTGCTGGCGTGCGCGGGTGATGGTCCAGCTGGCGTAGTAATACTGGCGCGGGTCCTTCAGCACGTACCAGTCGGCCAGCTTGATGGCCGAGCGCGAGGCGTCGAACAGTTCATGCTGCGGGTCCCAGGTCGGGCGGTAATGGAAGTTCTGCGTGGGCTGCGCGCCGAAGGTGGCTTCCTGATAGCGCGTCGCCGGCTTGTCGCCGCCGATGTATTTCGCCACATGGGTGAAGGTATTGCGGGCCGGCTTGATCTCTTTGGCCTGCAGGTCAATGCTCGTCATGATGGTCTCCCAGTTTCTCCCCCACGGCTTCGGCGAGGAATTCGACTTTGTTTTTAGAACAGAACTCGTTGAACATTTCTTCCGGCAGCGCCAGTTCGACGCTCATGTCCGGCCAGCCGACCGAAAACTCGAACGCAACGATGCCGTTGGGCTGGCGGTCGGTGACGCGCACAAAACGGCGGGCCAGCGTGGCCTCGTCGGCAACCAGCGCGTCGATGCTGGCGGCCGCGGGCGTCGGCTTGGAATTTGATGGGGGTGCGCTCATAATCAAATCAATTTCCATATAACAAGTTATCGATCAGACGCATAACCCATCGCAATAGGCGTGCCAGCTCGCAGCGAAAATCTGATGAATCTCGATAAAAGACCGAAAAGGCTTGGTTTTGCTGGACGGAATTCCCTCACGCAAATCATGGTTTTCATGATGCGACACAGCAAAAATGCCCTGAAACGCCGCGTTAATTCACCAAATGATCGAATGAAATTTTCCGGATTTGATCAAATGATGAATTCCTTTCAGGCATCGAAATAAGAAGCGCTTTCTTTTTTCTGAAAATTATCGATAATTAAGCGATGGCTACTGACAACCTCCCGCCGCTGCCCAGTGACGCCGATTTGCGCCGGCTGGTCCATTTTTCGGCCAGTGACGGCCGAATCTGGCTGGCCGGGCATCGGATGCTGCTGCTTCATCTGGGCGGGCTGGCGAACCTGCGCAAGGAGCTGATCCAGACCATCGGCTTCGAGCAGACCCGTCGCGTGCTCAAGCGCGCCGGCTACCAGTCCGGCCTGCGCGACGCGGCGCTGGCGCGGCAGGTGCGGCCGAGCGCGAGCCCGTTTGACCAGTTCGCGGTCGGGCCGCAGCTGCACATGCTGGAAGGGGCGGTGCAGGTGACGCCGGACATCTGCGAATTCGACCTGGAAAAGGGCGCGTACCACGGCGTGTTCCGCTGGGACCATTCGTGGGAAGTCGAGGCGCACCTGAGCGCCTTCGGCCCGCAGGCCGAGCCGGTCTGCTGGATGCTGATCGGATATGCATCGGGCTTCACCACCGCATTCTTCGGCCAGCAGATCCTTTACAAGGAAGTGCAATGCGCCGGCTGCGGCCACGAGCATTGCGTGATCGAGGGAAGGCCCGTGAAGGACTGGCCGGACGCGGCGCAGCTGCAGGAAGATTACGAGGCCGATTCGCTGCTGGTGCGCATGGAGGACCTGCAGGCCGACCTCGACAGCCTGCGCGACTCGCTGCAGCCCTGCGATGACCTCGGCGAGCTGATCGGCCGCTCGAAGGCCTTTGAGAAGGCGATCGGGCTGCTGCGCAAGGCGGCGGCGACCCAGGTCACGGTGCTGCTGACCGGCGAGACCGGCGTTGGCAAGGAGCGTTTCGCGCGCACGCTGCATGCAATGAGCCCGCGGGCGTGCAAGCCTTTCGTTGCGGTGAACTGCGCGGCGCTGCCGCATGAACTGATCGAAAGCGAGCTGTTCGGCGCGGAGAAGGGCGCGTTCACCGGCGCCGGCGCGGCGCGCCCGGGCCGTTTCGAGCGCGCCGACGGCGGCACGCTGTTCCTCGACGAACTGGGCGAACTGCCGCCGGCCGCGCAGGCCAAGCTGCTGCGCGTGTTGCAGACCGGCGAGGTCGAACGCCTCGGCGCGACCGCGGCGCGCAAGGTCGACGTGCGCGTGGTCGCCGCGACCAACGTCGACCTGCAGGCGGCGGTCGAGGCCGGGCGCTTCCGGCGCGACCTGATGTACCGGCTGAACGTCTATCCGATCGGCATACCGGCGCTGCGCGAGCGCGTCGAGGACATTGAGCCGCTGGCGAACCACATGCTGCAGCACTTCATGGCGCTGCACAGCAAGCGCGTGGCCGGCATTACCGACCGCGCGCTCGATGCGATGCGCAACTATTCGTGGCCGGGCAATGTGCGCGAACTGGAGAACCTGATCGAGCGCGGCCTGATCATCACGCCGGCCGGGCAGATGGTCGACGTCGACGACCTGTTCGCGTTCGCGCCGGTCCCGCCCCAGGTGACGGTCGGCGCCGGTGGCGAACTGAAGCAGGGGCCGGCGGCCGACCTTGGCCACCTGTACGAAGAAATGCAGAAGCGCGGACTGTCGCTCGACGCGCTCGAGGACGGACTGTTGCAGCAGGCGGTCGATCGCGCCGGCGGCAACCTGTCGGCCGCCGCGCGCGCGCTCGGCCTGACGCGGCCGCAGCTGTCCTATCGGCTGCAGCGCCTGCGCGAGCGCTGACGGTGCGCGGCAAGGGCAACAACACAGTAAACGGAGCAAGGAAGTGGCAAAGAAATCAGTGATCAGCCTGGTCGAGTCGGGTGACGAGCCCACGGGTTACCGCACGCTGATCGAGCGCACCTACGGGCTGTTGCGCGAGGACATACTGAACGGCCGGCTGGTGCCGGGAGAAAAACTGCTGGTCGAGCACCTGAAGCTGCGCTACGACGTCGGCGCCGGCACCGTGCGCGAGGCGCTGTCGCGGCTGGTCAGCGAGGCCATCGTCACCGCCGAAGGGCAGCGCGGCTTCACGGTGGCGCCGATCAGCATCGAGGACCTGACCGACGTGACCAATGTGCGCGTGTCGGTCGAAACCGAAGCGCTGCGGCTGTCGATACGCAACGGCGACGACGGCTGGCGCGAGCGGCTTACGGCCGCGTATGAGCGGCTGTCTGCGCTCGAGCAGCCGCTACGCGATGAAAACGTGCAGCGCTGGGAGGCGGCCAATGCCGGCTTCCATGAGGCGCTGCTGTCGGCCTGCGGCTCGCCTTGGTCGCTGCGGCTGGTGCGCCAGCTGACCCAGCATGCGGAGCGCTACCGGCGCTATGCGATCGGCCTGCACACCGGTCGCGACGTGCATACCGAACACCGGCAGATATTCGACGCCGCCCTTGCCGGCCAGGACGCGCGCGCCGCGCTGGCGCTGGAGGCGCACATCCGGGCCACTCCCGAACTGATCGTTCGCGTCATCCGCGACGGCAACAATCTTTTCAAAACTCCTTGAGGACAACATGAGCACGAACATTGCATCGCCCGAGATCGGCCGCAGCATCGAGGCCGGCGGCATTCGCGTCAACTACCACGACACCGGCAGCGGCTTCCCGGTCCTGATGATCCACGGCTCCGGTCCCGGCGTGTCCGCGTTCGCGAACTGGCGGCTGGTGATGCCCGAGCTGGCGAAAAGCCGCCGTGTGCTCGCGCCGGACATGGTCGGCTTCGGCTTCACCGAGCGTCCGGCCGGCTACCAGTACACGATGGACAACTGGGTGAAGCAGGCGATCGATTTTCTTGATGCGCTCGGGCTGGAGCAGGTCGACCTGGTCGGCAACTCGTTCGGCGGCGCGCTGTCACTCGCGCTGACGATACGCCATCCGCAGCGCGTGCGCCGGCTGGTGCTGATGGGCGCGGCCGGCGTGTCCTTCCCGGTCACGCCGGCGCTCGACGAGATCTGGGGCTACGAGCCGTCGTTCGAGAACATGCGCCGCATCATGGACGTGTTCGCCTATGACCGCGGGCTGGTGAACGATGAGCTGGCGAAGCTGCGCTACGAGGCGAGCATCCGTCCCGGCTTCCACGAGAGCTATTCGCAGATGTTCCCGGCACCGCGCCAGCGTTCGGTCGAGGCACTGGCCAGCCGTGAAGAGGACATCGCCAAGATCGACAAGGAAACGCTGATCGTGCATGGCCGCGAGGATCTCGTGATTCCGCTGCAGAACTCGCTGCGGCTGTCGCAGCTGATCTCGCGCTCGCAGCTGCATGTGTACGGCCGCTGCGGACACTGGACCCAGATCGAGCACGCGGCGCGGTTTGC
>JACCDW011740343.1_pt1 | contig 11113 bp, 10 predicted proteins | sample 7449781 | NCBI WGS metagenome assembly JACCDW01 (sample SAMN15323449, study PRJNA562643) | freshwater metagenome | isolation source: river surface water | place: USA:Blue River Watershed | collected 2017-08-18
AAGCGCATCAAGGAGATCTTCGCCGCGGGCCTTGAGCCCAGGATTGAGATGCTGGCGCATGGGCTGCGCACGGAGAAGGAGGCCTACAACATCGAGTCTGCCGCGATCGGCCTGCTAGGCCTCGAGAACCTAACGAATCGTGTCGTGGGCAAGGACAGCCTCCGCTTCGGCCGCAAGGGTCTTACGGAGCTCGAGGGTTACTACGCCGCCAAACCGGTGAACATCACCGATCCGGTCATCTTGATCCGGGTCAACCAGCTCTATCGTCACAACATGCCGGCTGCGGAGCTTTACGATATCACCCGTGGAGTCTGGGTGCTGAGCGCAGAACGTGCCTCCAAGATGAAGTACATCTTTGCCGTCTATGAGGGCGTGGTCCGCGAGGTCTATGAGCCGGAGAAATGGATGCCCGCGCTGACGACCAAGTATCCGACCCGGACCGACCTCGTGCCGGATGACGCTAACGGGCGGATCGAATTCGTCGGCAAGATCGCACCAGAAGCCATCCGCCAGAAGTATCTTCTAGGTGATGTCACCGCCTTTACCAAGGTCAGCCTCCAGGCGCCTTGCCTTTATATTAACGAACCCTGAAGTTCACCATTAAGGGTGGCCTCGGCAGCTTGGCTGTGCGGCAATGGTTAATGAGCGACGTACCCGAGAACTGGAACGAAATCAAGTCGGACAAGTCTTTCTGGGACCTGGTTCTGGCGTTCAAGGAAACGAGCCCTGATTGGGCGGAGGCGGAGCTGGAAGAAGATGAAGGCGACGAGCACCGCATGGCCCTCGACTTCGTCAAGTATGAGGCCGACCCGGTCTTCACCTTATATTTCATGAGTTTCTACGGAGAGCCGACGAGCTCGTCGGTCAAAGAGGTGGCCGGTAAGTTCTACGTCGCCGATTGGTCTGAGCCGCACCGCATCGACGGGCCGTATGCCACAATCGAGGAAGGCGCCATGAGCATCATCGATTGCGGCAACGGTGACACGTTTACGGGCGCGTCATCTAGCCTTCCTGATGAAAGAATGCATGCGCTTTGCGAAGAAGCGGTCGGTGGTAACGCCGAGTTTAAAATAAACGGCGTCATGCACGTCAGGACAAAAAATGGCCTTGTTCCCGCCTAACCATTATGTCCGACATCCATGACTGGAAGGGTGCCATCGATGCGCCGAGTTTTCGCGAGGGTCTTCTGGCCTATGGACTCGCTGAGGGCCAGATCGAGGAGGGTGAAGGGCTACCGGAGGATGAACGAGACCTCAGGTTCATGGCCGCGGAGGCGATCGAGGCCGGCGATACCGAGTTCAGCCTGGAAGATGCCGAAGGCGAGCGCGGGAGCACGGACGTGCGCGCCTTTGCCGGGCTCTATTGGTGGTGCGATTACGGAGGCATCAACGGGCCGTTCGACTCCCTGGAGGATGCCGCTGACTCCATTCTGTCCATGGCCGTCGACCAAGACACTCCAGGCTTCTACTGCTCCGCCTCGGGTAGTCTCGCCGATGAGTTCATCGCGACGCGATCGGCGAAGCTCGTAGATCTGAACGACACCTTCGTCGTCAACGACACGGCCTATGTCCGCACTAAGGCTGGCTTGGTGCCGAAGGTTTAGGCCCGGATGTATCCTGCTGGTTCGCGCCGGTAGGCGACCCAGTTCATCGTAATCTGCTATCCGACCCGCACCAACTTTTCGGTAATCTTCAGGGACAATGCTTCCTCCAGTTTCGAAAAGACGGAATACTCGATATGGTCTGTTTCACAGAAGTCGCTGATGGACATATTACTGATGACGGCTGCCGCGTCCTCTGGCGCGTCGAACGGTCCATCTACGAGATCCGCCTCAAGGTTAATTGCGAAATAAAAACCGCCCCACTCATAGACACCGAAATTGCCGCCGCTGATGCTTTGATAATAAACCTCTAGGACCCCTTCCGGGTTGATCATTCCCCAGGCTTCCTTCGGGTCTGCCTCGAGCAGTTCAACAAGTTCGCGCTCCTCTAGGCCTGAATCCTCAAGAAACAGTGCCCTAAGCCTTGGGGCCTCGAGGAGCTTCCGGAAATCGATGTCCATGTCTTATGCGAATACCTTATGTCGCAGCTGGCCGATGGCTAGACTTTCACGAACTTTCCCTGCGTAAGGATGTGCGGCTCAGTGTTTATTCTCACCCGGTCGCCTTCGATGAGGTGCTTCGCCAGAGCTTCTAAGATTTGCGCGGAGGGCTCGCCCTCGGCCATGACCTCGAAGTCGGCGGGTTCTAGAGATACCCTCGTTGGCCTGGAAATGCAGTTCAGCGCATCAGAGAGATCGTCAAAGGGGCCGGCGTCGTCGCCGTTGCAGGCGTCACCTTCGTAAAGGTACTTTCCGCACAGTCCGATGATACCCCAGATGGCCATGTAGCTTGGCGCGTGCTTGAGGGAGATCACGCAGGAGGCATGCATGAAGGGGAGGGCGCCCTCGCTGCAGACATCAGGTAGCTGAGGCCACAAGGCGTCCTCATCCTCGTCTTCTACGTAGAGGGTAACCATCAGTTCCCGATACAAATCGGGATCATCGGTGATCCGCCCCCAGTGATACTTAGCCATGGGCAATTCTGCTCGTTAATTAGGTAGCTTGCTAGGTCAGATTATGAACACCAAGGGCTGACAGCTAACAGTCCGCCGCAGTCTTGCATGCTGGGGTACTTTGGGCATCGTGAACGGAGATGGCTATTCCGAAGAAACTCCTCGATGAAGCGATGGTGGGAGACGCACAGGCTCAGCTGGAGGTCGGACGTCTGTATGCAGGCGGAGGGGCGGGCTATTATGATCTCGAAGAGGCCTTTCTATGGTTTGAGAAAGCGGCTGATTGTGACTTGCCTGACGCCGTATTAGAAGTCGCGCTCGCCAAGGAATATGGCCTCGGGGTGGATCGAGATCATGAAGTCGCCTTCGCCGCCTATATGCGCGCCGCGAGGCTCTATCACGGGCCGCTACCTTTTACTATCCGCGGGCTAGTGCTTACCCAAGGCCTCTGTCTGGATAGGCATCGCGGCCAGCTTTCCTTGGCTGAAGCCGGGTATGCCCATTCGCAGTGGTCTTATGTGTATGGCCCGAAGCGTAAGGGTAATCCCGCGCGCGAGGTTAATCCAAAGAAATGGCTTAAAAGACAGGCCGAAGCCAAAAAGTGGACCCGCAGAGCCGCCATGCTTGGGTACCCGCCCGCCTTCATCGACATGTCTTGCTTGATCAATCGCGGTGAAGGCGAGCCAGGTGATGTGGAAAATCTGCATGGTTGGTATCTGAAGGCCTTGGAGCATGATAAGAGCATCGCTAAGTTAATCTGTAAAAGGAGCGAGCCTATGACCGCCGATTGGTTTTCCGGACGAGCTGACCCTGCGGTCACGGGTATCGTTCCCAGGGCGGAGAGTATTAAGGCGTGGAACAGAGTCTGGAGCGAAAGCCGACAAGATCAAAACGGGACCAGCTTAGACGGGATGTCAGCCGAGGCGGCCAAGAACCTCGGCGACCTGCATTACCGGGGAAAAAGCGGCAGCGAACCTGATTACGTTGAAGCCTCGAAGTGGTATCTTTGTGCCGCCGGTCGCGGCTGCCAATGGTCGATGGGTCAGCTCGCCAAGATGTATCTCAACGGTCTGGGCGTGGCTCGTGATGCGGCCAAAGGCTTCGATTGGCTCGACCGCCAGTTCGCGGTGGTTTTCTGCAACGGGACCAGGATCGTCGACCAACGGGTAATCTTCCACTGGGCGCTCCGACCGATCGTCGAAGGCCATCTTGATCACCTCGACGAAGAGCAGCTGTTCGCTTGGCTGCAAGCGCGCACGCATGCCTTTGAGCGCTCCTGCGCCGCTTTGTCCGGTGGCTACGATTTGTCGGAAAGTTCCGCCGCCGCCAACCACGTATGCAAGGCCTTCCGGCCCCACGTGTTCGTCAAGGGAAAGCTCGACGAGGCCACCCGCAAGGTCGTCAGCGTTCGCGTCAAGAGTATCACCCGATTACTGGCGAGGCAGGAGGCGGCCATGATCGCCCGCGCCGAAGCCGGCGATGCACCCTCCCAGTTCTGGTATGCCGCGCTCTTCAAGCGCTACAAGAACCGCAGCGGGATGGCTCTGCGTTGGCTGCTGAAGTCCGCCGAGCAGGGCTATTCGCCCGCTCAGCACGAGGCCGCCAAAGCCTATGCCGACGGCGATGGCGCTCAGCTCTCAGTGGACGAGGCGCGTCGATGGTTCAAGGCCGCGTCGCTCAGCGGCGATACCTGGGCCCAAGGGTCATTTATCCAGGTTCTCGCAGGGACTTACTACTGGGGCGACTATCCCAAGACGCCGGAACGCGCACCCTCCAAGGAAGACCTGTTCGAGGCCTATGCCTGGAGCATCGCCACCGAGGAACGTACCAACGAGTCCGACGCCTGGCTTAAGTATTCGCCCGAACAGGTCCTCGCAGCCTATCGCCGTGCGGACGAGATCCGGCGGGAGATCGCCACCAAGGAAAGTTTAACGGGATGACGGGCAGGTGAGACACCGTCGGCCTGAATCCGGCCCGTTCCGCATGCTCTACGAACGCGACTTTTCGTAGGCTTGCCTGAATGATTTGACCAACAAAGACCACCCTTGAGGCCGGGAGATTCCGGTTACGCCTAGAAGCATCGCCTTGATTGTTTTCCCCCCAACCTTGACGGTCTCAGTGACGAGCAATTGCCTGGTTGTGTCGACGTGTTCAGGCGACGGATAGATAAGACCTATTTCATCGCAACGAGTTGCCTCCATGAATGCCAGCGATTCGTAGATGTCCGCATTCGAGATGCTTACCGCGCCGTGCTGTCCGCCGGGTTTATATTTAGCATCAAACAGAAGCATGGCGCCGTTCCCCATGTCTACCGTCACATCTGGAGTGACCGCCAGGGACCCATCCTTAGCCCCCGGCTTCCGGCGTATCCCCAGATCATAGGTAGCCTTGCTCACTGACGAACCTGCAAAGACCGACCTGCATAACTGCCTGGTGAGCATCTCCCAGGTGACATGCGTCTTAACGATGAAGCTGGGCATGCCCAGGCCCTCGGGTTTCCCGTAACCGATTGCCGAAGCCGAAACGATGATCTTCGACAGGTTCATGCAGGCTCCCCAGCTGGAATTCCTAGAGGGTAATTCCGGCACGGCCGACAGGGCGAACTTGGGGTCGCGTTTGCCAAGCCTCGTCACCGCTTTGGCCAGCCTTTGACCGACCTGCGGCGAAGTGGATTTCTTGAGCAGGACTTCCGCCGCCTCCCTTAGAAGGGCGTTGAACAAGGTCTGCTTTGTCAGGACGATTCCGCGCTGGAGGAATCCCTCCTCGTTCGCGACTTCAGTCAGATCGCCCTGTATTTCTCCGTCGATATTGAATGACCTCCAGGTCTGCTGGCGATACTTACGGATCGGCTTACGGTCATTGGCTTCGAATTCGTCGCACCATATCTTCGCGATCACGTCATAGAGGGAAGAGCTCTTGGCGCTCGTGGAAGGTATGCTTGAGGAGTAGTTGATTCCGTCGGAGCTGGTCTTGCCCACGACCCAGAGGAAGTCTTCGCGCCAGTCAGCGTTCGTCTCCCCGATGAACTTGGGAACAATCTCTATCCAGCGGTTCCTGTCCAGGGACAGAAGGCCGGATATGCCTGCGAATCTGAACGAAGCCCCTTTTGTCTCGTAACTGCTCTCAGGCTCGAGTCCGCTTGAAATCAAGGCCCTGTCCACGAGACGGCGGACTTCTTCGGATCTCAGCCCGAGTTTTTCGGCGGCATGCGCATGCGGCAGGAAGGTGCCATATTCGCCCATGACTATGAACCTCCCGCTCTTCATTCGCGGGTCAGCCGCCCGCTGCTTGCTTGAGCGTCCTGTACGTTTCTGTCTCTCCCGGGAGGTGAAGTCTCGTCACGGGTTGGTCTCCGAACTGGCCTTCTTCCAGCACATATGGTCCAGACTGGTTCGCGTTGAAGACGACCGCGAGCGCTTGGTCGTTGCCGTAGAATACTTCCAGCGCGTGGGCCTGTATCTTGCTCCAGGCGTCTTTGGCGTATGCCAGGGCGCCTAGCATCCCTTCAGGAGGATTGGCATTCATGAGTACGCCATGCCCGATCAGATAGGCTCTGCCTTTGCCGAGCTCGATCCGTCTGTTGACCTCGTTCCACGCCTTGAAGAGAGCGACATAAACCTCATCGCCGGAGCCGGGAGAATCCGGAAGCGCGCCGAGCAATTTGTCGTCGGATATGCGCAGGTGTTCTTTTGCGGCCTCGGGAGATAGGTTGAGCCTTACGACCGAGAAACGACGTTGGAAGGCGACGTCCAAGGGTTCGACCGAGGTGTCCGATTCGTTCATCGCCGCCAAGATATAGAGATGCGGGGAAAGGTATTGCGTGCGTGCGCCGCTCTCTCCGGGCGGATGAAAGGGCACGGAGTAGGGCGTCTCCAGATTGTTCTCGTCCAGCCGTTTGTCCTTCTCGATCGCCGTAAGGGTGTCGCCGAAAGCGGCGACGGCAGGCCCGCGGTTGATCTCGTCGACGCAGACGAGCGCGGCTGCATCCTTGCCGGTCGCCTCAATATTGGCCTGCAGAAGCGTCCCGTCGTAAGCGACGAATCCGCCTTTCCCGGAAAGACTGGGGGCGATGCCGCCGACGAAATCCCTGTACTTGGTCCCTTGATGGAAGGTGATCTTGTGAACAAGGCGCTTGGTCTTGTCAGGGCTGGGCATGTATTTCGGCACGACGCCTTCCTTCTTGAAGGGAATTTCATCCGAGGGATCGAAGGACGAGCCGTCCTCGCCTTTGAAGGCTTCCGACACTTCCGACATGATATGAGATTTCCCGCAGCCTGGCGGACCCACAAGCAGGACGTTCTTGTTCGCCTTCAGCAAGGCGAGGATTTCCAGGGTTTTTAACGAGGGCTTACGCATCGACGAAGTGATTGGTTCCGGTGAAGTCGAAGATTCCGCGGGTCACTTTGCCTCTCTCGTCGCAGCTTCCCTTGGTCGTCTGCAAGAACCTGAAGAAATTAGGATCAGCCTTGGTCGCTGCCAATGCCGAGTGTTTCGCAAGCTGGGCCCATGTCCGTCCGTCCATGTCGAGCGTCAGCAAGAAATACACCTCGTCCCCTGATTGCCTCAAGGATGCGTACTCCTCGGCGGACAGTTTCCATCCTTCTATCTCATGAATCTTCCCGATCCTTATCTCATTCGGGCGTGAAGTCGTAGGTAGGTGGAGCTTGATCAATCGCGAGTCCGCACGCCTTCCTTTGGGCGAGGAATAGATGAACGCTTCATGTCCTCCTTCGGCTTTTTTCGGGAAAAAGGGCAGGAGGGCTCCAAGGAAGATTTGAGGCATTCGCAGGTCGCGGGCGCCTCCTCCGCTCGCCGAGTCGTTTGATTCCGCCAGTAGTTTCCTCACGTCGCCTTCCACGACGGCCTGGAAGTAAGCCAGGCGTGGTCTGCCGGGGGATATCTGCGGCTGCATGAGGGATTAATAAACAGATATGAATTACTTTGTAAACTGATTTGGCATGAACGCCTCGGCTCCTTGGAGCCGCGCTTTCTCGACCCTTTTGGCGTGCAGCTGACGGGCCTCCGCGTCGCCCGACAGCCGGAAATATTCGCCCATGACGCTGTCCATGGTTATCGTGGATCTGGTTTCGCCGGAGATAGGGCGCTGATTCTTGTCCACCTGAGGGAATGCCGAGAGGACGAGCTGGGCGTCGGCGGAAGTAATGCCATAGAGCCTCATGACGAGCGCCTCGATCAGCGCCCTCTGCCTGGGAGGGATCCCGTCGACCCTCGTGTCTTTGCCCGCCGCAAACTTTTCGACTATCTTGGCTATCTCCAGGATGGCGGGCATGGCGTTCCGATCGGACGGGATCGGGATGCTGTCCAGGATGAAGAAGTTGAGCGACGTGGTGCAGACGAGGCGGGTAAGCCAGTCAAAGCAGAAGCTGTTTGCGATTCCTACCCACGCATACTTGAGTTTCTCGCTGAGCTCGGAAACCTCGAATGCGATCGTAGGCACCTTGTTTCCGCAGATCACGCCTGCGGGAATGATGGCGGCAAGGACGGTGCGTTCGTTGGTCTGCCCTGTGATGTCGCAGAAGCCGGCTCGCGGTTGCCCCAGGCAGGCTTGCCTGCTTGGGCTGAGTGTTTTCCTGGAGATGAAGTATTGAGTGACAGGATCGGGTGCCGTCGCGTGATTCACGTTCGCCCAAGTCGCCTTTCGGCCGGTACCTGAGACATAAGCCTTACAACCGAACCGGTACTGATGAATCATGCGCCCTTCGATCAGGGGGACGCTGTCCTTGTCCGGGCGGGACTTGAATTCTCGGCGAGACAAAGTCATGTCGACCTCGCGCACGTAACGATGGGCCCAGATGGACGAGCCCGCTCCGAAAGACGGGTGGTTGGCCGATAGTTTTTGAAAAAGCCTCCACTCCTCGACGGTTCGCACCTCGGGGATGGTCAGGTCATGCCTGATGGCACGCAAAGATTTCGTCTGGATCCCAACGGTCTGCTTGAGCTGCACTGCGTCGTCGACGCAGCAACCTGAAGAAAGAATAAGCTCGGAACAGTCACCTGTCCCGTTTTTCCGGGTGGAAAAAACGGCCAGAAACTTGAAGCGACTATCGATGTCGAAATACCTCTCCTTGTTGTCGAAAAGGACAAAGTGCAGATCCGCGCTTTTCGAGATGAGCTCTTCGCGCAGGTCTTGCGCGCTGGCCGCACGAATCAGCCCTGCCGGAATCAGCACGCAAATCATGCCGCTGCGGTTACGCAGTCGCATGGATAGCTCCAGGAACAGCTTGTACATGTCTTTCTCCCCGCGTCCTTGCAGCGTAGCGGACGAACCCACGCTGGCGCTGTACGCCGAGACGGCTTTACGATGGATGTCTATCGCCGGCTTGAAATCATCGTCTATGTCATCTCCGTAGTGGCTATCGGAGTCTATGGACTTGGAGATCTCATGTGAGACGGTCCGCAGTCGTTCCCACGGGGGATTTGCGATCACATAGTCAAATCCGTTTTCGCCGAGTTCGCTCCAGCCATGATCGGTTCGGCGCAGGCTGTCGCCAACGAGGATATGCGAACAGAGCTTTGCGACCGTCGACGCGCTGTTAGTCATCGACGCGAGCGCCATGATGGCGGCCCTGGTCGAATCTTGAGAGAGGTCGGCGCCAAAGATGCATTCGGCCAAGACCTTGTTCATGCCTATTCCGCAGGCTTTCAGCCTGAGCGCCGCCTGGCATAGGAGCATCCCTGAGCCGCATGCGGGATCGATGACGGTTGGCCGGCGGGTTTTGTCTCCGGTAATCTGACTGGCGAGGAATTCGGAAAGCCTGCTGTCGGTGAAGTAGACGCCATTCGTCTTCTTGCTTAGTTCGTTGAGCTTGAACTCAGACATGGCGCTGAGGATCACGGCGGGCGGGATTCCGGAAGCCTTTATGCGCTTGGCGATCTCACGCCCGGCCTTCGACGGGGCTCCGGTGATGGACGATTCCTTGCGGATCCACGGCAGCGCGGTCAGCGGGTAGCCGCCTATTTCGGATGAGGCTACGGCCAGTGCGCTCAGCTGGTCTGCCGTATCCAAGCCTGCGAGCGTCTCAAGGCCGAGACCCTTTGCGAATTCTGATGCGATCATCTTCTCGAAAGTTCGAAGACGAACTCGGTGAGGGGTTTTTTAGCGGAACTGGTTCGGGATTTATCGTTAGGAGTATATCTCTTGAAGCCCTCGCTCTCATGGACTGTAAGTTCTCCCATGGATTGGAGGCAGGAAGTCATCTCTCCCATGGGTACATGGCCGTCCGAACTGTAGGACAGGAGAATCCTCGCCGACTTGATTTGCTTCAGCAGCTTTTCCAGAGCCATAAGTGCGTGCGCCTTATAGCAGAAGGGTGAGGATTTCTCTTTCCAGGAGCGAAGTCCGGTGACTCCGCTCACCGCAGGGTGATCTTCGTGTGCTATCGTCTCAAGGATATGATAGTATGCGGCGTATTGCCTCTTGGTGTAGGGTGGGTCCAGGTATGCCAGGCTATTGGTCTGCGTGCTTACATCGAAAACATCGGCATTGGTGATGATATGCCCGCCTTTCGTCGCCCGCAGCCTCCTAGGCGTCAGGTGGATCGCTGCCATGGCCCCCGGGTTGGTTTTTCGAAGAAAGCATCCGTATGTTCCGGCCGTATTTGCGACGGCGTTAGCGGCCGCCATGAGGTCCGAGAGAAGCAAGGCGTGCTCTGCTTCTCCGATCTGACCTTCACGTCGCCAGCTTGAGATCTTCTGCCGCATCGCGTCGATCTTCATGCCGTTCGATATGCTGAAGTATCCCCTGGGTTGATTGGAACAGTTACGACCTGAATCCGTATATTCCCTGAAGAAGAATCCCTCCACCGGCTGCAGCTTGTTTAGCGCATCGAGAGAGGACTCGTAGCCGCCGATTTTTTCGAAAACCGCTTCTTCTCTTGAGATGAGCCGTGCTTTTGTCTGCATGGCCGCCGATAGGAGGAAGTCATTCGCGGAAACCCGCCAGCCGTACGAGGCGGCCGCTTCGGAGACCGCCCCCGTTCCCGCGAACATGTCATGGAATCGGCATCCTCTGGCAGGGGGGCCGGCGATTTCCATAATCCAGTTCGATAGCCTGGCTTTTGATCCGATATAGCGAATGCTTCCCATGTAGGGCTTAATCTAAAGGTGTAGGCCTGCTCTCCATTTAAATAATGAACGTATGTTCATTAATATGTAAACCACAAATAAATCCATGCACATGCGCCTTTCCGCATGGCAGAAGATAGCATGACCGCGAGCTTGAGGGCATTCGTGCTGAAGGTTTTTAGGCTGTCCGGTGATAGGAGAAAGTATGCCTGTCGAAGTCCTCGGGGTGGGAGTTCACATACTGAGCAAAGACCGGCCAATCATGGTCATTGCAGTCATACGGCAGGTATCTCATGTCATCTTTCACGCCTAACTGGAACACTTCGAATGGCGCGCCCTGCCAAGTGGGATTAGAATTGTCATCGAACTGCTCGAAGCCACCAACGACGCTTTTGTAGACCAAACCAAGGCGTGTATCGGCCGCGATTCTTTCGGGGGCGAGACCGCTGGGCGAGTAACCCAGGAGAACGCCATCA
>JACCDW010935367.1_pt1 | contig 11112 bp, 8 predicted proteins | sample 7449781 | NCBI WGS metagenome assembly JACCDW01 (sample SAMN15323449, study PRJNA562643) | freshwater metagenome | isolation source: river surface water | place: USA:Blue River Watershed | collected 2017-08-18
TTAATGAGTCAAGATGCCTCTGTTAATGCAAAGCCCGAGTTAGAAATCTATGCAGACGACGTGAAATGTTCACATGGGTCCACCACCGGACAATTAGACGAAGAGGCAGTTTTTTATTTAAGATCCCGCGGTCTCTCAGATAAAGCAGCACGAAATTTATTGGTGAGTGCGTTTGTGGGGCAAGTGCTGGAAAAAATCGAAAACACCGAGATACTGGACTTTATTTACGGAAAATTAAACGACCGCTTTGGATGGGAATATTGATTTTTCTCTCTTTTTTTGAGAAAAAAGCGTTGAAATCTTATTGTTTTTGTTGATATCATTTTAGGGCATTTAATCGTCGGACAAATAGCCTTTTCTATCTTTGTTCATGCGCAAATTAATAGCCTTTTTCGAAAGGTTCAGGGTGTTTTTGTTTTTTGCTTTTTTGCAAATTATTGCATTGTCTTTGTACATTACCTTTCTTTCTTTTCCTAGATTTCAGTTTTTAACGAGCGCAAATGCTGTTTCAGGTCAACTTTATTCCTGGGAGCATGACCTAACGAAACACTTCAACCTTTCAAATGAAAACTCAAAGCTACAAGATGAAAACATTGCGCTTCAGGCACAACTCCCTAAAAGTTTATTCAGATTGAATAATGGCTTCATAAAAATTAACGATTCTATTTACCGGCAACAATATGAATACATTCCGGGAGAGGTTATCAACTCAACGGTAACCAAACGGAATAATTACTTCACCATAAATATCGGAGAGAAACACGGCGTGAAACGATTAATGGGGGTGTATTCACCTAACGGAGTAGTAGGGGTCATTCATTCAACAAGTGAGCATTACAGCATAGTTAAATCAGTATTGACAAAAGATATTAATATTGACGTAACCATTGAGCCTATTGGATTATTCGGACTTCTAAAATGGGATGGCAGACATCCTACGCGTGGAAATATTGCAGGCATTTCAAATGATTTAAAAATTCCAAGAGGATCTAAGGTGCTTACGAGGGGCGGATCAGGAATTTTTCCGAAGGGGTTGATGGTTGGAACAGTTGATGCTGTCTACGCCATTGAAGGGGAAGCACTATGGGATGTAGTAATAACTTACTCTGAAGAATATCGAACCTTGCAGCGGATTTATGTAATAAAAAACCTAATGCTTGAGGAACAACAACAAATTGAAAAAGGAATCCCAGAGGACAAAAAAGAACGCTAATGAACAATGCTTTAAAAATATCACTTCGCTTTTTCTTGTTTTGGATCATGCAAGTGTTGGTCTTTAACCAACTCGAATTTGGGTTTGGTATTCATCTTATGATCTATCCACTTTTCGTCATGTTATTGCCATTTGATATTGGTATTTTTCCTCTACTATTACTTGGATTTGGCTTAGGGATTTCCATTGATGCGTTTTCTGACACATTTGGACTGCACGCTTCTTCCCTATTGATGATGGCTTATTTTAGACCTATTATTTTCAAGTTTTTTGCACAGCGCGAAGGATATGATCCATTAAAAGAGCCTTCACTTTTCGACATGGGAACAAGGTGGTTTACTTTGGTTTATGGATCGCTACTTTTTATTCATCATTTTTGGTTCTTTCTAATTGAAATTTTCAGAATAAACGAATTGTTTTGGATACTTCAAAATACCGTATTGAGTATTGTTTTTTCTTTTTCCGTTAGCTTATTAATTCTCACCTTAATCTCCAGAAAATCGCGTTCTAAATGAATTTTGAAGGCCGAAGATATGTCATTATCACGTTCATGCTTCTCGTGGGCGTGATTTACAGTTTTCGTTTATTCTACATGCAAGTTATCGATGACACATGGAAACTTCGTGCACAAGAGATCGCGGAGAAACGAAAAGAAATCATTCCTGCTCGAGGAGTTGTTTTTGATAGAAATGGTCAAAAAATCGTATCTAATAAAACCTACTTTAATCTTATGATGGTGGAGGATAAGATTAAAGATTTGGATACCGTTGCTTTTGCTAAGTTAATTGGCTGGACAGTTGAAGAAGTGCGCAGTCGCTTCAAAGAAATTCGAGAAGGAGAAGGAACATACTACAATAAACATTCTGGTAAACGCACTTCAAATTATCAAAAAGTAAGAGCGTACCCATTTATCAAAGAGCTTACGCTTGAGGAAATCTCCAAAATTGCACCTCATTTAGAAAAATTTCCTGGATTTTATGAGGAAGTAACGAGCATGAGAAGTTATCCATTTAGGGGGGGTGCGAATATCTTGGGATATCTTGCCGAAGTAAACGGAGATGAAATTGAGAAAGATGAGTTCTATAGACCAGGTAGTAATATTGGTAGAGCTGGGTTGGAAAAATATTATGAAAATGAACTGAGAGGTTATAAAGGAGTTAAATATGTGGTAACCTCTGCCTTAAACAATGCAATTGAGAGTTATGCCGGTGGGAAATACGATACGACTGCTGTACAAGCTGCGCCACTTACTTTAGGTTTAGATATGTTGATTCAAACATATGGAGAGGAGCTAATGAAAAATAAAAAAGGGTGTATTGTAGCCATTGAACCCTCTACAGGGGAGATTTTGGCCATGGTTTCGTCTCCTTCATTTGACCCTAATTTACTTGTTGGAAATAGAAATATAAAACTGAATTATCCAAATCTATTAAAAGACCCTACGAAGCCTTTGTTTCCTAGACCTCTTGCTGCTGAGTATCCACCAGGTTCAATATTTAAACTTGTTCAGTCATTGATTGGGCTACAAGAAGGCGTTATAACGCCAAGTTCGGGTTTTGCATGCGACAAAAGTGTTGTAGGATGTCACGGACACCCAAGTGCAAGTAGTATTCAAGAGGCTGTACAATATTCATGTAACCCCTATTATTATGCAGTTGTGCGCAGAATCATTCAGCAAAACAAAAAATCAAGTTTATTTGAAGATGCAGAAATTGGGTTAAACAGATGGAATGAATACATGCAAAGTTTTGGTTTGGGAAAACGATTGGAGGCGGATGTTTTCGGGGAACGACCTGGGTTAATACCAAATAGTGCATATTACGATAAATGGTATGGGCATCATCGTTGGGCATTTTCAACCATTCGTTCTATTTCTATTGGGCAAGGAGAGGTTAAGTTAACCCCAATTCAAATGGCCAATATTGCAGCAATCATTGCAAACAAAGGGTGGTTTTACACCCCTCACTTTGTTAAATCCATTGGCGAAAGTGGGCCTTTGGAAAAATTTAAAACTATGCACAAAACGATGGTGGATGCAAAACACTTCGATCCAGTAATTGAAGGTATGCGCAGAGTTGTTAACGAAAATGGAGGAACAGCACGGATGGCAAGGCTCGAGGATATTATTATTTGTGGTAAAACAGGAACAGTTCAAAATCCGCATGGGGAAGATCATTCAGTTTTTATCGCTTTTGCGCCAATGGACAAGCCAAAAATTGCTATCGCCGTATTCGTAGAAAATGCAGGTTTTGGTGGTACATGGGCGGGACCTATTGCCAGTTTAATGATTGAAAAATACCTTAAAAGGCGGGTAACAGATATGGCCAAAGAAAAAAGAATTTTAGAAGCTGTACTAGCAGGTGGTGAAGAATGAGAAAAGACGATAAACTTTTTGGGGAATTAGACTGGCCATTGTTCATCACTTTTATGCTCATGGTATTTATGGGATTAATGACAATATATTCTGTAGCATTTAATCCTGAGCATCCATCAATTTTTGATATCGAAAAACAATACGGAAAGCAAATAATTTGGATATCTGTTTCATTGTTTCTTGGCTTGATTGTCTTTCTAATTGATTCAGATATATACCGGAAGTACGCTTTTCCCATTTATTTATTCACCCTGTCTTTATTGGTCCTCGTATTGTTTATGCCTCCAATTAACGGAGCTCGAGCTTGGATTGGGGTTGCCAATTTGGGTATCCAACCCGCAGAATTTGCCAAGATAGCCTCCGCGTTATTGCTGGCAAGGTATATCAGCGAACTAAATATTAAGCAATTAAATACTTCAAGTGTTTTTCTAGCAATTCTGATTTTATTGGTGCCAATGACCCTAATTTTATTGCAGCCTGACGCTGGAACATTTGTGGTTTTTACTTCGTTTTTATTTGTAATGTATCGTGAAGGGTTGACCTTTGATCCCATAATTTTAAAGTTCATCAATGCATATCCTGGAGTTAAATTCAAACAAACTTGGGTTGGAACTCACTTTATTCCTATTTTATTTGTTCTGATTTTCATTAGCATCGTGACGCTTTTATTATCTAATATGTCCTTTTATTTATGGTTTTCTGATGAACCGATAAACGGCTCGATGGGTATAATATTGTTTTTGACAATCCTTGCAATCCTAGCGATTCTCTTTATTCAGCGATTCGGAAATAAAAGAGAAAAGGGAAGAATGATGTTGATTATCTTGCTCGGCTTTGGCTTAACCGGAGGTTTATCATTTCTCGTTGGAAAATCTTTTAGTAGCCTCGCGCCTCACCAGAAGGATCGAATTGAATTATTTCTTGGGTTAAAAGAAGACCCGAATGGAAAAGATTACAACAGAAACAGAGCAATGTCGGCAGTGGGTTCGGGTGGTTGGTCAGGAAAAGGCTATAAAAACGCCTCCGTATCAAGTGTCGAATCGAACCACGTGCCTGAATCCGAAACCGACTTTATTTTTTGCCCATTTGCAGAAGAATGGGGTTACGTCGGCGTGATCCTTCTTATATGTCTTTACATGTTTATGTTGATTCGTATTTTATATATTGCGGAGCGACAACGTTCTGCATTTAATCGAATCTACGCCTATTGTGTGGCAATGATACTTTTTTATCACTTTGCCATTAATATAGGAATGAATATTGGTTTCGCGCCAGTCATTGGAATACCCTTACCTTTTTTTAGTTACGGAGGATCTTCAATGATGTCATTTTCTTTGATGATGTTTATTCTATTGAAACTTGATAGTCAGCGCAAGGATGTGTTGAGATAATTATTAATTTTAACTTCATGAAAAAAGCGAAAGAGCAAATCGAGTTGACAAAAAAGGAAAAAATATATTTCACTTCCATTTTTTGGTTTATTAGCTTATTCCCTTTTTTATTTATTAGTGGGCTGATTTTATTTCAGTCAGAAGATGATTTACCCCCGCTTTCTATGCTTGATAATCCGCCTGAAATGCAAGCCTCATTAATTATCGCTAAAACCGAAGGCGGAAAAGATACTATTTTAGGTCAATATTGGAAGGTCAACAGAACGAGTGTAAAGCATAAAGAAATTTCTCCTTTTGCTCTAGATGCACTTATTGCTACTGAAGACGAACGTTTTTTAAAGCATTCGGGTGTCGACTTCAGAGCATTGCTCAGAGCGGTAACAGGCTTAGGCTCCTCTGGTGGTGCCTCCACAATTACACAACAGTTGGCTAAGCAGTTTTACACGTTGAACGAAAGAAATGAAAAGTCAAGCGGATTGGTAAAAGCATTTAAATTTCTCAATGTAAAAGCAAGAGAAAACATTCTCGCCAAACGATTGGAAGAACGTTATACAAAGGAAGAAATAATTACCTTTTATTTTAATCAAGTTGACTTCCTTCACAATGCAGTTGGGATAAAAAACGCATCTAGAATTTACTTTAACAAAGAACCAATTTCCTTAACTAAAGAGGAAGCAGCAACCTTGGTTGGTATGTGTAAAAATCCCGCATTATACAATCCATATTCTTTTAAAATCAAAGATTACCGGGCAGAAATCGCACACGACTCTGGGAAGAAGATTTCAAGTGTTACAGAACAAGATGTTGCTGCTGCCAGAGCCAAAGATTCCATTCGATGTGTTGAGAGAAGAAACCAAGTTCTCTACCAATGGTATCGCAACTCAAGTGAAGGAAATGAAGCTATTCAGAACCCTCTTTCCAAAGAAGAATATGAACGATTAAAACTAAAACCATTAATAACTACTTATACTCCACTTGATCATAAAGAAGGTATGGCGCCTTATTTCAGAGAATCATTACGAAAAGAAGTTGAAGATTTGCTGAAATCAAAAAACGAAAGCGGAGGCTATAATTACCTTCGCGAAGATGGTCAGCCTTATAATATTTATACAGATGGATTAAAAATCTATACAACGCTAGACCCTAATCTGCAGCGCCATGCAGAATATGCCGTTGAAAAACACTTGAAGGAAAAACTTCAAGGTGTTTTTGATCAAAATAATCGCGGATTGAAAAATTATCCTTTCTCTAATAAGATTGATGACAATACCGTGAAAACAATTTTATCTTCTGCGAAAAAAAATACAAAACGATACAAAGACCTAAGTAAATTAGGGTATTCTGAAAGTGAAATTGAGGAAAATTTTAATACTCCTACAAAAATGCGTGTATTTACGTGGGAAGGAGAAAAAGATACCACCATGACGCCGAATGACTCGATCAAATATTACAAGGCATTCTTACATGCAGGACTTGTTTCCATGGACCCTAGAACAGGTTTTGTTCGTGCTTGGGTAGGAGGGACAAATTATAAGCATTTTGCTTATGATCACGTTCGACAAGGGAAAAGACAAGTGGGATCAACTATGAAACCGTTTGTTTATGCCGCAGCTCTCTCTATGAAAGTGGTTAATCCATGCTCAACATTTTCACCAGATGAATATTGTATAGACTTAGTTGATCCACAAAATAGAGTTGTTGGTAAATATTGTCCCGAAGGATCGCCTGCAGCCAATATGAGAAGTGGGTTAGCAATGTCGTCAAACCCCACAACTGTCGCTGTAATGAAAAGAATGGGTGTTTTCAACCCCGTCGCGAAAACTGGTGGGCCTTATCAAATAGAAAAATTATTGAAAACAACAGAAATTGAACTCCATCCAAATGATGTTGTTCCATCCATGTGTTTGGGAAGTATGGACCTCTCCTTATATGAATTAGTTGCAGCACAATGCATTTTTCCGAATAATGGTATTTATGTTCGACCAACGACGATTGAACGTATTACTGATAGGAACGGAAAAGTAATTTATGAGGCGACTGAGCACAGAGAGCAAGCGCTCAATGCTTCTGTGGCTTACGAAATACTAAAAATGATGAAAGGAGTCGTTGAAGGTGGAACTGGTTCGAGCCTTCGAGGTGGAAATCCTTGGGGAGGAATTTACGCCCCAACGGCAGGAAAAACAGGTACAACCCAAAACAATTCAGACGGATGGTTTATAGGTATCACACCGGATCTAGTTACAGGAGTTTGGGTTGGCGCTGAAGATCGTTCTGTTAGGTTTAAAGACATGACATGGGGTCAAGGTGGTCGTATGGCTCTTCCAATTTATGGATATTACATGCAAAAGGTTTATAAAGACCCTGTCATTGCTCTTTCTACCAAAGATTTCATTCCTCCTCCAGATTATGATGCCCAGGCATATTCGTGTAACCAGGTATTTGTAGAGGAGGTAGTAGATGATTCAGAAATTCCCTTTCAATAATGAATAAAGTTGTACAAACAGTTGATAAAGCCCTTTTAGGCATAGAAGATGGAATGACGCTAATGATTGGAGGATTTGGTTTATGCGGAATCCCTGAAAATTCTATTGCACAGCTGGTGAAGTTAGGTGTAAAGAATTTAACCTGTATTAGCAATAATGCTGGTGTTGATGATTTTGGTCTCGGACTCCTCTTACAAACAAAGCAAATTAAAAAAATGATCTCCAGCTACGTAGGAGAAAATGATGAATTCGAACGACAAATGTTATCAGGCGAATTGGAAGTGGAACTTATTCCACAAGGCAGTTTGGCAGAGCGCTGCAGAGCAGGCGGTGCAGGTATACCCGCTTTTTTTACCCCCGCAGGTTATGGTACAGAAGTAGCTGAAGGTAAGGAAGTTCGTGTTTTCAATGGTAAACCCCACATTCTAGAGTCTGCACTCACTGCAGATTTTGCAATTGTAAAAGCTTGGAAAGGAGATACTGAAGGAAATTTAATTTTCAAAGCAACTGCCAGAAACTTCAATCCAATGATGGCAATGGCAGGTAAAATTACTGTTGCAGAAGTGGAAGAATTAGTACCTGCTGGAACATTAGATCCTGACCAAATTCATACCCCTGGGATATTTGTTCAACGCATATTTCAAGGAACGCATTTTGAGAAAAGAATTGAACAACGCACGGTAAGAACAAAAAATTAAAGTCATGGCATTGGACAAAATAGGCATAGCGAAAAGAATTGCACAAGAACTTCAAGACGGTTGGTATGTAAACCTCGGTATTGGAATTCCCACACTTGTAGCCAATTATATACCTCAAGGAATAGAAGTAGAATTTCAATCTGAAAATGGCGTGCTTGGAATGGGACCTTTTCCTTTTGATGGTGAGGAAGATGCTGATTTGATTAATGCTGGAAAACAAACCATAACAGTGCGTCCTGGCGCAGCTTTTTTTGATTCTGCCACCTCATTTGCTATGATACGTGGACAACATGTACAATTAACCGTTTTGGGAGCAATGGAAGTTTCCCAAAATGGAGATATCGCAAACTGGAAAATCCCAGGTAAAATGGTGAAGGGAATGGGTGGGGCAATGGACTTAGTTGCATCTGCAGATAATATAATAGTAGCTATGATGCATAGCAATAAGGCAGGAGAATCTAAAATTCTGAAATCATGTACTTTGCCTTTAACTGGCGTTGGCTGTGTAAAAAAAGTTGTAACTGAATTAGCCGTTTTAGAAATTAAAGACAATAAATTTCATCTCCTCGAACGTGCACCAGGTGTAAGTTTGGAGGAAATAATAGCAAAAACAGAAGGTGATTTAGTTGTTCCTCGGGAGGTTCCTGAAATGGCACTTTAATCCATGAACGATAGCTATAAAATTGCACTTAGAGCTGCTATTGCGGGGAGCAGGGAAATAAGTAAAATTTACCAAGAAGATTTCGAAACGATTATAAAAGAAGACGGGTCGCCGCTAACTAAAGCCGATCTAGCTTCTTCATCGGCAATTCATAACCTATTGGATCCCTTGGGAATTCCTGTAACAGGAGAAGAATCTACACACCTGCCTTACGAAATAAGAAAATTATGGAAAGAGTCTTGGTGTATTGATCCACTTGATGGCACCAAAGAGTTCATCCGAAGAAACGATGAATTTGCCGTTAACATTGCACACATTATAGAAGGAAATGCTGTATTCGGGATTATCGCTTCCCCAGTTCAAGAAAGAATCTTATTCGGAGGCAAAAAAGAAGGTGTTTTTATCTCATCTTTCGAAAATATAGAAAATCCAACCAAATGGCAAAGCATACAAAGTGAAGATCAAATTGGCGCTACCTTAAAATTAATAGGTTCACGAAGTCATGGCACCGGACCCTTGAACGATTTACTTGAAACACTTGAGCCATCTTTCAAAGATATCACCTTTGCATCAAAAGGTTCTTCATTGAAATTCTTCGACTTAGCATTAGGAGATGCACATATTTACCCGCGTTTTGCTCCAACAATGGAGTGGGATATTGCTGCAGGACAAGCCATCATAGAAGCCCTGGGAGGAGAAGTGCTCGATTATCACCAAAAAACACCACTTGTCTATAATAAAGAAAACCTTTTAAACCCTTATTTCGTAGTACGTTCCAAAGCCCTTCTAATGGCAATGGAATGAAAAGATTACTTGTACTTTTATTTTTGATTCCAAATTGGATCTTAGCGCAACAAGGTTTGGTCCCAACTTCCTCTTATTATAGAGATCGTCTTTTTGATAATCAAATTGAATCTAGTGAAAGTAATAAGTTACATGGAAATTACATGGGAAGTGGATTTCTTCCTGAATTAGAAAGTTTTTATAATCTGCACGATAGAATTAGAGACCGAAGCAATCAGTATTCTGAATTCACAGAAAAACTCTTTAAAAAACACATGTTTGAGGTTAACGCTCAAGATGCAAAAGTTTTTATTTCGCCTGTTGGTGAATTTTCTTTCGGAAAAGAGTTGAACGATACCACTGGAAATTACTTATATAAAAATTCTAGAGGGATTCAAATTCAAGCTGACTTATTTAAGAATTTCTCTTTTCAAACATCTTTTTATGAAAATCAAGCACGTTTCAGCAGTTTCGAAAGAGACTTCATCGATGCAAATGGCGAGTATTATACTACTTCGATAGGATATAATCAACAGAATGGGGTTGTTCCGGGAGCAGCCAGGACGAAACCTTTTAAAACAAATGGTTACGATTATGCTTTTGCTGTTGGTCACTTTGTGTATTCTCCTTTCAAAAATTTTAGTGTTGTTGCAGGAAACAACCAACAATTTGTAGGTTCTGGATACCGATCTCTTCTATATGGTAATCATCACATAGGTACGCCATATTTCAGAACTAAATTTACTTTCTTAAAAAAATGGGAATGGAATTTCTTCCGAACGAGGTCAATGAATCTTGTTCGTAAAAAAACATACACAACAGTTGAGGGCTATTACCAACCAAAAATCGTTGGAATAAACTATGTTACGTGGCGACCACTTCAAAAATTCTCCGTTCATTTTTCAGAAAACACAGTATGGAAAATGGGTGATTCTTTAGTAACAAAAGCTGCTCATCCTTTGGTTCTTAGTCCAGTCCCTTTTTCCGCGAGAATTACAACAAATGATGCGGTTTATTCCTTTTATGCTTTATCCTTAGATTGGTCGGTATTAAATTCACTAAGAACCTACGGTCAATTTGTAACTCCCTTTACTCGTTCATTTGCTGGTCAAATCGGCATTCGGTATAATCCTAAAATTCCTATACGAACCCTCCTTCAATTAGAATATAACGTCGTATCAAAAAACATGTATCAAGGGGTTAACGAGTTAACAAATTATTCAAACTACAACCTTCCAATAGCACATATTATGGGTAATGGATTTCAAGAAATTTTATTTCGAATTAGTAGTGAGTTGAACCGTTTCTATTTCGGGCTCAATGCTCATTTGTTTTTTCTAAAAGATTATACCCGCCATAGTTTGCAAGCCATTCAACTTCAAAATTCAACAACTAATGGGTTATTAAACAATACTAAACTCGAGATTGGATACCGTCTTAATCAAAAGCTCAACATCAATATTTATGCACAATGTGTTCAGCGAAAAGAATGGTGGGAACAAGGAAAAA
>JACCDW011003121.1_pt1 | contig 11111 bp, 9 predicted proteins | sample 7449781 | NCBI WGS metagenome assembly JACCDW01 (sample SAMN15323449, study PRJNA562643) | freshwater metagenome | isolation source: river surface water | place: USA:Blue River Watershed | collected 2017-08-18
ACTGCATTTATCAACAGCTGGATGCTTGACCAGTACTTTACCGCAAAGTCAAAACTTGTAAACACTTTTTTTGGTCAGGTTGCCTTACCATCTAGGAATGGCTTCTGCACCCACCTTTTCCTCCCAGCAAGACTGGCGACAAATTCACTTGGGCCGCTTACTCGGCCACGCCATGCGACGCTTTGACGCTCGCGTGCTGCACCTGATGGCGCACAACGTGAATGTGCCTTTGGCGTTGTCCAACCTCGCCGCCCGCGCGCAGGTGAGCGCGGCGCACATCCACATCACACGCCACCTGAGCCTAGAAGGCTCACGCCTGATCGACCTCGCCGCCAGCGCCGGCATGACCAAGCAGGCCATGGGCGACTTAATCACCCAGTGCGAAGCGTGGGGCTTGGTACAACGCACGCCCGACCCGCAGGACGCCCGAGCGCGGCGCATTGTGTTCACCGAAACAGGGCTGGCTTGGCTGCGGGCTTTTGAGCAAGCCGTGGCACAAACCGAAGCGGAATTCAAACAAGAAGTCGGCAGCGATGTGGCCACTGTGGTCAGCTTAGGGTTGGAGGCCTATGCAGGGGCCTACTCGGACCTAGAATCGCAGCGCTGAACTTTCTAAAAAACACAAACAAAGTTGGAGACAACACATGCGCATCCTGATTGCAGAAGACGACTTGGTCTTGGCCGACGGCCTGTTGCGTACTTTGCGCGCCTCGGGTGCTGCCGCCGACCACGTGGCCAGCGGCACCGAAGCCGATGCCGCCCTGATGACCACGGATGAGTTCGACCTGCTCATCTTGGATTTGGGGCTTCCAAAAATGCACGGCCTTGAAGTGCTCAAACGTTTACGCTCACGCGGCTCCTCTATTCCAGTTCTCATCCTCACCGCCGCTGATGGCGTGGAAGAACGCGTCAAAGGTTTGGACTACGGCGCGGACGACTACATGGCCAAGCCCTTCAGCCTGCAAGAACTCGAAGCGCGCGTGCGCGCCCTCACACGTCGCGGTATGGGCGGCACGTCGTCGTCCATCAAACACGGCCCCTTGGTGTACGACCAAACCGGTCGCGTTGCCACCATTGACGGCAAGATGGTTGAACTCTCTGCGCGTGAACTCGGTTTGCTCGAAGTGCTGTTGCAACGCAGCGGTCGCTTGGTCAGCAAAGACCAGTTGGTCGAGCGCTTGTGCGAGTGGGGCGAAGAGGTGAGCAACAACGCCATTGAGGTGTACATCCACCGCCTGCGCAAGAAGATTGAAAAAGGCCCTATCCGCATCGCCACCGTGCGCGGCTTAGGCTACTGCCTCGAGAAAATTCCGGGCTAAACACGGCGCACTTGCATGGCAAAGCTGTTTAGGCGCGAGCAACACTCGCTGTTTGGCGAGATTCTGGATTGGATGCTCACGCCGCTGCTGCTGCTGTGGCCCGTCAGCTTGGCGCTGACGTGGCTGGTGGCGCAAAACATTGCAGGCCGTCCGTTTGACCGTGGCTTGGAATACAACGTTCAAGCCCTCGCGCAGCTCGTCAAGAGCGACCAAACGCGCATGTATTTCAACCTGCCGCTGCCCGCGCGCGAAATTTTGCGTGCCGACGAAGCCGACTTGATTTACTACCAAGTGCTCGGCACACGCGGCGAGTTTGTCAGCGGCGAGCGCGACTTCCCGCTGCCACCCGACGAAGAAAAACCTTTGCCCAGTGAAGTGCGCATTCGCGATGACGAAATGCGCGGCGCTGATGTGCGCGTGGCCTACACCTGGGTGCGCGTCGATGTGCCGGGCGCCAAGCCCGTACTGGTGCAAGTGGGCGAAACGCTAGAGAAGCGCTCGGTGCTGGCCACCGAAATTATCAAAGGCGTGATGCTGCCGCAGTTCGTCATCTTGCCGCTGGCTGTGCTGCTGGTGTGGCTGGCTTTGGCGCGCGGCATTCGTCCGCTCAACAAACTCGAAGAGCGCATTCGCTTGCGCAAGCCCGATGACTTGAGCCCACTAGATGAATCTGCGGTGCCGCAAGAAGTGGCGCCGCTGGTGGCCTCCATCAACGACTTGCTCACACGACTCAAAGAGTCCATCGCCACACAAAAACGCTTTTTGGCTGATGCCGCGCATCAACTCAAAACACCGTTGGCGGGATTGCGCATGCAAGCCGACTTGGCGCAACGCGCGGACTCTAGCGCGGATGAACTCAAGCAATCGCTCAAGCTCATTGGCCGCGCCAGCATTCGCGCCACACACACGGTGAACCAACTGTTGTCCTTGGCACGTGCCGAAAGTGGCAGCACCAACATCGCGCGCAGCCCGTGTGATTTGGTCGAGTTGGTGAGCGACGTGATTCAAGACTCGCTGCCACGCGCCATGGACAAATACATCGACTTGGGCTACGAAGGCGCCGCCTCTGGCAGCACTGGTGTGCGCGTGATGGGCAACCCCACGTTGCTCAAAGAAATGGTGCGCAACTTGGTGGACAACGCCATCAACTACACGCCCTCCAGCGAGGACACTCCGGGCGTGATTACCGTGCGTTTGCTCGCTGACAAGTTTGGCAAAGTGGTGGTGTTGCAGGTGGAAGATTCGGGCCCTGGCATTCCAGAAGCCGAGCGCGATTTGGTGTTCCAACCCTTCTACCGCGCCTTGGGCACAGAGGCCGATGGCTCGGGCTTAGGCCTGCCCATCGTGCTGGAAATTGCGCACCAACACGCCGCTGTGGTGACGCTGGAAGATGCATCCCCCGGCAAGTCCATGCCGGGCGCTCGGTTCACGGTGCGTTTCTCGAATACGCAGGCATAAAAAAGCGGCTCACAAGCCGCTTCTCCAACTCATGAGGTCTGTTTAAGCCAATGGCTTCACATGAAAGTGAATCGGCTGTTCATGCGTTTGCGCGTGCTCATGCGGTGCCTCGTGCTCAGCGCAAGGCATATTGCACAAGTCGTTGCCATTCACGGGGCAAGAACGGTTGAATGTGACCACGTGGTCCACCTCAGCGCGAATGCCAATCCACTCGCCCACTTTGTGGTCGTGGTGGCTGGGCACATGGGCCATTACCGTTTCGCCGGTTTTCAAGCGCAAGGTGTACAAAAACTCTGAGCCACGGAATGATTTGCGAATGATTTCCGCCTTCACCGGCGCATCGTCGTCATGCACGATGTCGTCGGCGCGCAGCAGCACATCGCATTCACCTGATGCAAAGGTGCAGGGCAGTGGGCACTCGGCCACATCCATCAAATCACCCATGGGCGTGTGCACCACCACTTGGTTGTTCACCTCGCGCAGCGTGGCGGGCGTGAACACACCGTGGCCAATGAACTCGGCCACAAAGCGCGTGGCAGGGCGGTGGTACAGCGTGTAGGCGTCGTCCCACTGATGCAAGCGGCCATCGGACATGACGCCAATGACATCGCCGATCGCAAAGGCTTCCATTTGGTCGTGCGTCACAAACAAGGCCGTGGTTTGCGCCTCTTTCAAAATGCCACGCACTTCCAAGGCCAAGCGTTCGCGCAGTTCCACATCAAGATTTGAGAACGGCTCATCCAACAACAACAGTTGCGGTTTAGGTGCCAACGCACGGGCCAAGGCCACGCGTTGTTGCTGACCACCCGACAACTCGTGCGGGTAACGTTGTGCACTGCTGGACAAGCCAACCAGCGCCAGCACCTCGCGCACACGCACTTCGCGCTCCGCACGGGGTTGCTTGTGCAAGCCAAAGCTGATGTTGTCTTCCACACTCAAATGCGGGAAGAGGGCGTAGTCCTGAAACACCATGCCGATGCGGCGCGCTTCGGGTGCTAAATGCACGGAGGCACTGCTGACCACCGATTGGGCCAAACGAATTTCACCTGCGCTGGCATGCTCTAAGCCAGCCACCGCACGCAACAGCGTGGTCTTGCCGCAGCCCGAAGGGCCAATGAGCACACCCATTTCACCTGCACGCAGTCCCAAAGTGACGCGGTCCACCGAAGGACGGGGACGTTCTGGGTAGCTGACGGAGAGCTGGGCGACATCTAAAAACATAAGCTCATTGTAGAGATGGCGCTTTAACGCCGTGTCGTGTGCGGCTACCTACAATGCCTCATGGTTTTTAGCTCCCGCTTGTTTTTACGCTGTGTGTTGGTCGTGCTGGCCTTGCTGTTGGCACTGCCGGTGTTGACCGTGCTGTTTTCGTGGGCACAGTGGAACGAAGCCTCCGCCAGCATCTTGGCCGAGATGGCCAGCACCGTATTGCCCGACTATATCGGCGCCTCGCTGCTGCTCTGCGCCTTGGTGAGCGTAGGCGTCATCAGCATGGGCACGGTGTCTGCGGCGGCAGTCACGCTATTTGACTTTCCAATGCGCCGCAGCTTGGAATGGGCGCTGCTCTTGCCACTGGCCATGCCCGCGTATGTGGTGGCCTATGCCTACACCGACTACTTGCAATTCAGCGGTCCGCTGCAAACCGGCATTCGTGCGGCGTTTGGCCTTGAGGGTCGCGTGTTTCCCGAAGTGCGCAATGTGTGGGGGGCAGCGTGTGTGTTCACGCTTGCGCTTTATCCCTATGTGTATTTGTTGGCTCGCACCGCGCTGTCTGAACGCGCCAACCATTTGATGGAAGCCGCACGTTTGCTGGGCGCACCTTTGTCGCGCCGCATCATGCGCGTGGCCTTGCCGCTGGCCCGCCCTGCGATTGCCGCTGGCACCGCATTGGCCTTGATGGAAACCTTGGCTGACTTTGGTGTGTCGAGCTACTTTGGCATTCAAACCTTCACCGCTGGCATTTACAAGGCCTGGCTGGTGATGGACAACCGCATTGCCGCCGCGCAACTGGCGACTTTGCTGCTCATCGTGGTGGTGGCTTTGTTGGCAGCCGAACAGCGTGCGCAATCGCGTTTGCGTTTTTCCAGCGCACGCGCTGACCGCCACAGCAGTGAGTCGCAACCCTTGAAGCTGCACGGTTTGTCTGCCGCACTTGTGTGGACCTTGTGCGTGCTGCCTGTGTTGTGTGGTTTTGTGTTGCCTGTGCTCTTCATGTTCCGCGCCTTGCTGCAAGGCAATGGCATGGTGGACTTGCCTTGGGACCGCTTCATGCAATGGTCGCTCACCAGTTTGTCGTTGGGTGGCATGACGGCTTTGCTAGCCGTGGGCGCCGCGCTGCTGTTGGCCGCGCAAGCACGCTTGCACCCCAACTGGCTGACACGCCAAGCAATGGGTGTGGTGAGCTTGGGCTATGCCGTGCCAGGCGCGGTGATTGTGGTGGGTTTGCTCTTGCCCGTGGGCTGGGTGCAAGCCACGTGGCCGCAGTCGGGCGTGGGCTTTTGGCTGACCGCCACGGTGCTGGGTTTGGTGTGGGCGTACTTGGTGCGCTTTGTAGCCGTTGCTTTGCAATCGGTGCAAAGCGGCTACGCACGCGTGCCTAAATCGCTAGATGACAGCGCGCGCATGTTGGGCACATCGGGCTTGTCGCTGGTGCGTCGCGTGCACTGGCCTTTGCTGAAAAAACCACTCGCAGCGGCCACCCTGCTGGTACTGGTCGATGTGATGAAAGAGCTGCCCGCCACCTTGGTGCTGCGCCCCTTCAACACCGACACCTTGGCCGTCATGGCCTACCAGCTGGCGCGTGATGAGCGTTTGGGCGAGGCCGCTTTGCCCTCGCTGGCCTTGGTGCTGGTGGGCTTGCTGCCGGTTATCTTGCTCAGCCGCACGCTGCGTCGCAGCTGACTCTGCGCGGTAAAACCTGCACTTTCGGCAGGGGCATTTGATCCAAGTCAAATGATAATGATTCGCATTTGATGTACACTCATCCCAAGCTTTTCAACTTGGAGTCGCCACATGCGTCGCACCCTCACCGTTTTGTCCTTGGCCATTTCTGCCGTATCCGCTGGCTTGTTAAGCGCTTCTGCGTTGGCCGCCGAACAGGTCATCAACCTTTACTCAGCCCGCCATTACCCCACCGATGAAGCGCTGTACAGCGACTTCACCAAAGCCACGGGCATCAAAATCAACCGTGTCGATTCGGACGACGCAGGCATCATCGCCCGCCTCAAGGCTGAGGGCACGGCATCACCTGCCGATGTCATCTTGCTGGTCGACGCCGCCCGTTTGTGGAAAGGCGAAGTCGATGGCATGTTCTTGCCCGTCAAGTCCAAAACTTTGGAAACTGCGGTGCCTACACAACTGCGCTCTAAACCCACAGACGACGGAATCGCTTGGTTCGGTTTGTCTACCCGCGCACGCGTGGTGGTGTACGACAAGCTCAAGGTCAAACGCGAAGACGTGGACACCTACGAAGAACTGGCTGATCCCAAAAACAAAGGCAAGCTGTGCATCCGCTCGGGCTCGCACCCCTACAACCTGAGCTTGTTTGGCGCGATGACCGAACACCTCGGTCCTGCTGCCACTGAAGTCTGGCTCAAAGGCATGGTCGACAACATGGCGCGCGCACCCAAAGGCGGCGACACCGACCAAATCAAAGCGGTGGCCAGCGGCGAATGCGGCATTGCAGTGACCAACACTTACTACTTGGCGCGCTTGATGCGCTCGACCAACCCTGCCGACAAAGCGGTGGCCGAGCGCGTGGGCGTGGTGTTCCCCAACCAACAAAGCTGGGGCACACACGTGAACGTGGCAGGCGGTGCCGTGGCGCGTTATTCGAAGAACCAAGCGAACGCGGTGAAGTTTTTGGAATACCTAGTCAGCCCCGAAGCACAAAACCACTTTGCCAACGGCAACAACGAGTGGCCCGTGGTCAAAGGCATGAAGCTGGACAACCCAGCTTTGAAAGCCATGACCGGCGGCAACTTCAAAAGCGAGCTGGTGCCCATCAGCGCCGTAGGCATGAACCAAATCAAGGTGCAACAAATGTTGGACCGCGTGGGTTTCAAGTAAACACCACGCCTGCGTTGCGCACACGGTGCGCAACTTCTCGAACAGCCAGCCACTCACGCCTTCGGGTCGTTGATAGCCAGCCATTGATCAGGCAGCTTGCCTGCCACCTTTTCAATGTTGGAATTTCAAATGAAACACCCCAAAGGCACATCCGTGCGCCAAACTTGTTCGCCCGAACTGGCAGCCAAAACACCTAGCAACTTACTGCCCTTGGCGGCCTTGATGTTGGCGGGTTCCATGGGTGCGGCGCAACCTGCCCTTGCTCAGAGCGAAGAAAAAACACTCAAGACCGTCACCGTCAAAGACACGCAAGACCCCAACTTGTCCAAGGAAAGCTTGCTGGTGAAACAAACGGGCATTGCCAAAGGCAACCAGCAGCTCAAAGACATCCCGCAAACCGTGACGGTGATGACCGAGAAGCTCATGACAGATCGCAACTACGACGACTTTCGTGAAGTGCTCAAGTCCACCGCCGGCGTGACATTTCAAGCGGGCGAAACAGGCGAAGAAGATGTGCGTATGCGCGGCTTTTCACTGGGACAAGCGGGTGACATTTACGTCGATGGACTGCGCGATGCCCCCCTGACCGAGCGCGACACCTTCAACACCGACCGTGTGGAAGTGCTCAAAGGCTCAGCGTCGATGCTGTTTGGTAAAGGCTCAACCGGCGGCGTGGTCAACCAAGTCAACAAGCAGCCCTTTTTGATGGACCAAAACGAAACCAACGTCACCATCGGTAACGGCCAAATGCGTCGCATCACCGGCGACTTCAACAAACAAACCGGTGAATCCTCAGCCTTTCGTCTAAACGTGATGACACACGAGGCCGACAACTGGGGTGCGAAGGCCGACAAAAAGGGCATTGCCGGGGCCTATCGCACAGGCATTGGTGAGCGTGACGAATATTCAGTTGGCCTGTACCACTTGGAAACCGATGGGCGCCCGCTGTACAACCACCCTTGGATGATTGACAACGGCACAAGCACCGCCAGCAGCAATGGATCGGGTGTGATCGTTCCGGTACTGAATGCCAAAAATTATTACGGCTACAGCAGCGATTACTTAAAAACTCAAACCTCGTATCTGACACTCGGCCACACACATCGATTCAACCCAAACAGCACACTGAAAACCACGGTGCGGTACGGCCACTACGCGCGTGATTTGCTGGCAAGCGCCGTGCGCTTCACAAACGGCACCTCGCTCTCTAGCCTCAATGGCAACACATCACTGCCACGAAGCTTCAAAGCTCGCCGCGGTGAAAGTGATGCGCTGCAAGTGCAAAGCGACTACAACAACAACTTTGAATGGATGGGTCGCAAACACGAGCTGATTGCGGGTGTCGATTACACCCAAGACAAAGCCTTGCGCAATAACAGTGCAGCCACCGGACTACCGAGTGCAGGTCCAACGACTGTCGGCACACCCAACGATGGCGTGTCCATCACCGACAACCGCCAAGTGACCATGAACCGTTTTGATGCAGAGAACTTGGGGCTTTACACCCAAGACACCATCAACATCACCCAACAGTTCAAAGTGCTAGGCGGTCTTCGCCTAGACCACTTCAACGCCAAGTACCGCGACACGAGCAACAACAGCTTTCAGATGAGTGAGAACCTCTGGAGCCCCCGCGTTGGTGCAATTTGGCAACCCACCGACAGCGCGACCTACTACACCTCATACGGCACGTCATACAACACATCGGGTGACACCTATCAGTTCGCTTTGGGCAGCTACGCACCAGGATCCAGCAACGCTAAAACTGCCAACACACCACCCGAGAAGAGCCGCAACATGGAAGTCGGCAGCAAGTTTGAAATCTTCGAGAAAAAGGGCTTGCTTGGCATCGCGCTCTTTCACTCGGAGAAGTACAACGAACGCAACACCGATGCAGACAGCGCGGCGGCACAACAGCTGCTCTCTGGCAAGCGACACGCCACGGGCATGGAGTTCAACTTCGCAGGACGTCTGACACCCGCATGGGAAATGTTCTACAACCACACATGGATTCCTGAAGCCACCATAGACGAGAGCAACATCGTTGCATCAGGCACAGGTGCGCAGGGCAAAGGCGACCGATCCGCGCTCACCCCCAAGCACAGCGCCAGCTTGTGGACGACTTACCGTATCAACCCGCTGTGGCGCTTGGGCTCGGGCTTGAACTACCGCGGTGAGCAAAACCCAGATGGCGCTCGCACAAAAACAGCGGCCGCCTTCACCACGGTTGACGCGATGGCCGAATACACCTTGAACGATGCCAACGTGCTCAAGTTCAACATCTCCAACCTCAGCAACAAGCTCTACGCCGATTCGCTATATCGCGGCTTTTATGCCCCCGGCGCAGCCCGCCGCATAGAGCTGAGCTGGAAATCCATGTTCTAAAGGAAAGCCAAAATGCTGCTGCACTTGCGTAACGTCCTCACCACCGAGGAACTCCAAACGGCCCAATCTTTGCTGGGCGACGACGCCCCTTGGATAGAAGGGCGCATCAGCGCAGGTTCGCAAGCCGCGACGGTGAAAAACAACTCCCAACTGTTGCAAAGCAGTGCGCAGGCCAAGCAGTTGCAAGCGCTCATCTTGAGTGCATTGAAGCGCGATGCTTTGTTTTTCTCTGCGGCCCTGCCACGCAAAATTTTCAACCCGCTGTTCAACCGCTATCGCGGCGACGCCAACCACTTTGGCCCGCACGTCGATGGCGCAGTCATGCATTCGCAAGCCACAGGCGAGTGGGTGCGTACCGATGTGTCGTGCACCATTTTTCTGAGCAACCCCGCGAGCTACGACGGCGGTGAGCTGCTGGTGCAAGACACCTATGGCAGCCGAGGCGTCAAGCTCGCCGCAGGAGATGCTGTGCTTTACCCCGGCACAAGCGTGCATGAGGTCACGCCCGTCACACGCGGTGAACGTGTGGCGAGTTTTTTCTGGATTGAGAGCATGGTGCGCAGTGACGAACAACGCAGTACCTTGTTTGAGCTCGACATGAACTTGCTCAAGCTGCGTGCGCAGCTGGGCGAAACGCCCGAGACCACCGCGCTCACAGGCGTGTATCACAACCTGTTGCGTCAATGGGCCAGCACCTGACCATGCGCATGAACACGCTTAACCCGCACCACATTTCCAACGCACAGCTGCGCAACACCATCGTGACCGTGCTGCTGGTGCATGTTGCGCTGTTGTGGGTGGCACAAAGCCAGCTGGCCGAATTACCCGCCTCTGATGAATCTGGCCAAGTGGTAATGGCCGATGTCGTGTCTGACATTCCCAAACCTACCCCGCTCACACACGCCAAAACAGCGCCAACTGCAACACCGACACCTACGCCAACGAAGAGCGTGACTAGAACCGACACGCCCGCGCTCACCCCCAACAGCAGCAACGCCCAAGAAGCCGCAGCCTCTACCGCTGCAGCTGCACCTTCTACCGCATCGGGCAAAACTGGCTCGCCAAGTTTGGTCGAACCTTCTGCTGATGCGGACTATTTAAAAAACCCACCGCCAGGCTACCCGCGCATCAGCCGCCGCAATAGCGAGCAAGGCACGGTCATCGTGCGCGTGTTGATCAGCACGCAAGGCACGCCTGAAAAAGCTGAGGTGCGCACCTCCAGTGGCTTTGCACGTTTAGACCAAGCTGCGCTTGAAGCCGTGCAGCGTTGGCGTTTTGTGCCAGGTCGTCGCAATGGCACGCCAGAAGCCATGTGGTTCAACATCCCCGTTCGTTTTATTTTGGAGTAAGTCATGCCCTCATCATTTGGTTTTTCAAATATTTGGCTGCAAGGTGATTGGATCACGCGCAGCATTTTGTTGTTGCTCTTGGGCATGTCATTGGCCAGTTGGGTGGTGATCGTCATCAAGGCCTTGGACACATGGCGACACAAAGAGAACGCGCTCAACAGCGAACAGTTTTGGCACTGCACCAGCTTGGCCGAAGGCCTGAGTGTGTTGAGCCAACGCCCCAACAACCTGTTTCACCACTTGGCACTGACGGGCCAAGAAGCCACCGAACATCACCAAGCCGCACAGAAACAATTGCATGACCGTTTGGACATCAGCGACTGGCTGACCCGCAGTTTGCGCAACGGCATTGATGACCACACCTCACACCTGCAAAACTGGCTTTCTATCTTGGCTTCTATCGGTTCCACAGCGCCGTTCGTGGGCTTGTTCGGAACGGTCTGGGGCATCTACCACGCGTTGGTGAACATTGGCACAACGGGCAACGTCGGCATTGATGCAGTGGCAGGCCCCATCGGCGAGACCTTGATCA
>JACCDW010192292.1_pt1 | contig 11109 bp, 13 predicted proteins | sample 7449781 | NCBI WGS metagenome assembly JACCDW01 (sample SAMN15323449, study PRJNA562643) | freshwater metagenome | isolation source: river surface water | place: USA:Blue River Watershed | collected 2017-08-18
AGCTACCGCTATAACTGGTGGCCGAGATGCTCAGGTTGGATATGTTAACGTATCGGCTGGCGCTGGTGGCGCTGCTGTTAATTTGGCTAGAGATCAGCTATTTGCATATCAGTTAGAGAGAGATCCTTTCGCGGTTAGCGATAATGGAATTATCATTACATTAGCAGGCACAGGAGCCGCTAACGGTAATGATGCAGTAGGCGCTATGACCTGGGAAGAAATAACTTAATCAACGTAGTAAGCAAGGAGAACTACAATGAAAGACAATAGTAAAATGGGTCTGTCAGACTCGCTTATCGCAGCCGCAAGAGCTATCATGGAGAAGGAACATACAGTTCCTAAATCTCCAAAAGAAAAGGCGCTTGCGAAGCTTGCTCATCCTAAAGACAAGATTACGCACAAGGATGTGCTGGTCGGCCGCGGTGTCCTGAAGAAGGAAAATAGCGGTGATCGCATGGGTGTGATCGTCGGCACTCGCAAGGAGAAGGTCGAGATCGAACCGAAGCTTAAAGAGTCTGAGCAGGTTGATGAGCGCAAGCTGACTGGAGCTGAGACCTCCAAGAAGGAAAAGCTTGTGCTATCTCTCAAGAAGAAGATGGGTGGCTTCAAGAAGCGTTACGGTGAGCGTGCTAAGGAAGTCATGTATGCGACTGCGACTAAGATGGCTAAGAATGAAGAAGTAGAGCAAGTCGATGAAATGGATAAAAGCGGACGTCCTCCTGGGAAGGAAGTTTCTCATAGCCAATACCTAGCAATAAAAAAGGCTGAGGGCGAAAAGGCAAAGCAAGATGCAGCAAAGATGACACCAAGACAACGCGAAAGAGCTGCTCTTATTGGAAAGAAGTTTGGTATGAAAGAGGATATCAAGCAAGTCGATGAGATTTCAACTGCTATGGCCAGTCGCTATATTAACAAAACTAAGGATGATGATACTCGTAAAGCTGGTCGCACCCTAGCTCTTAAAAAGAAATGGGGTGGCAAGGTCGGTGGCACCGAAGCTCCTAAAGTTCCAACGAAGGACTAATAGTCATGGCCAAAGACCCACGCGAGTATGGATACGAAGGTGATATGGTCATTAGTCAGCTAAAGTCTATTGTGACCAATGCGGAAAGACTAATGAACATGCTGAAACCTGAGACAGATCTACCTGAGTGGGTCCAGCTCAAGGTTACTCTGGCTCAAGATTATATCTCGACTGCAAGCGATTATATGGAGTCAGAAATGAAAGAAGCGGTGTCGCCTGCACAGCAGGCGGCTATCGCTATCTCGATGAAAAAGGCTGGTAAGAAACCTAAAGATCAGAAAGATGAAGCTTGCTGGTCAGGTTATGTTGCTAAGGGTATGAAGAATAAAGGTGGGCGCATGGTACCTAACTGTGTGCCTGCTGAAGCGGTCACAACGGAGAAGCCTCCGTTCGAAGGTCCTTATAAGAAAGTCGGTAAGGATCCTGTGACACGTTCGCATCTCAAGTCTCTGACAAAAGCTGCGCGTGATACTATAAACAAATCAAGCCAAAAGAAGTCTAAATAAGAAACTTATATTATGCCGAGTAGTCCGGACAATTTGACGAAAAGCGAGAAGGAAAACGCAAATGCCTCTATGGGATTTTAAGAAGGACAGTCAGAATACTGTCTCTGGTGCTAATACAGTTGCTGGTATCGTGTACGGCTTTCAGCCGTTCGGTGGTGCGACTGACGGCCGCGAGCGTTGGAAGCGCAATGTGATTGCCACCAATGCTGGTTGGGTTCGTCGTCGTAATATCAATAAAGATGGTGGCTGGTCAACTCGCGATGAAATTCTAGTTTCAGCTAATCCAAATATTTCTAGCGACGGTTATGCTAACGTTGCTTATCTTGGATTTCCTGAAATTACTCACATGTATGTCTCAACAAACTCGACTGGTGGTACAGCGCTACAACGCTCTGCAACTGCCAATCTGTATATTGTATTCAATGAGCCGATTCATCACAAGGGTGGTGAAAACGGTTATATTCGCCTTCGCATTGCGAATACCGCTGGCGGTAATACCGTGATTGCTACTGCAAATGCAAAGGCCTCAACCTCAGCTACAGATATTATCAATGCGAATAATACTCTTGTGTTCCGCTTCAAGCCTGGTACGGCTGGTACATACAAGGTGAATGCGAATACGCTTGCATTTGGTGATGTGTCTGGCGGTGCATATACATCTAACCTAGTCAGCCTGAATATCACAACGGTCGGCTCTGAATCAGCTAACCTGGTGATCTCTGGTGCGGTGTCCAACAATCTCGGCACGTTTACAGTGCGCTCCGCCACAACTGGCGGCTAAATCATAAAGCAGGAGAAAACCAATGGCCGATAAGAAGGTCTCGCAGCTTACATCACTAACCACTACAGCAGCTCCTGATTTGCTGCTGATTGTGGATGATCCTAACGGTACGCCTGTATCAAAGAATATGACTGTTAAGAATTTCTTTGGTGCAGTGCCTTCTAATACTGTGTTCAATGCGCGTGTTACATTGAATGCAAATACGACGATTAAGTGCTCAAATACTTTAGTCGTATCAAACGTGAATCTTACAACTGGAAGCTTGCTCAAGGTTAATAACTTTATTACGACCTTGCGCTCAAATCCAGCATCAAATAATGCTACGACTGGTGGGTTCAAGGTCGGTCAAGCTTTCTTTAGCAATACGTACCTATACATTGCAGTCAATGCAACTACGCTAAAGAGAGTCGCCCTTAGCACATTCTAATGCAAATACTTGATGACAGCAATTTTATGCTGTTTGCCGCTAAACATTATGAGAATCCTAACTGTTTGGATGAGGCAGAATTTTTTGAAGATGTTGGTAGGATTCGAAACCTCCAGAGGCTCATCAGTCGATATGAAAAGACTGGTGAGCTGAAGGATCGGTTTATTATGAATCATCTCATAGCACTATACAATGTTTTTAGTCGTGATGCTTTGACTAAGATGTTAGTATTTAAAATGAGAGGCCAATTACAATATCTTAAACCATTTTTAATATTAATGGGTTATTGGCCTGAAAAAATTGAAGGTATTGGTAAGAAAAATGAAACAGTCATAGGATCTGATATAGCAATGGATCCATTCATAGTAATGGTCCTCAGGAGGATCTAATGGAAGAAGATGCGCCAGTAAATTCAGTAGGTGGTGGTAATATTGCTGGTGTAGGTGTGGGTCCAAAGGGTGAACCTGGTCGACCTCCTATGGCTATGTTAAGACGCAAGCGTATGAAATTTAAGAAATTTGTAAAAGAACAAGGACCTGGATCTTCATGGTGTCCAACATGTGGAGAAGAAAATTGTCCAAAGGTATTCTACAAAGCTCTTGGTAAATATGTGTGCGCTGGTAAAAGCAGTTCATCTCGTGGCGGAAATGGGAATGGTGAATAAATGTTTAGAAAAATTCTTGACTTCTGGCGCAATTTAACCTATAATAGACGTAATAAAAAGCGTCTGGCAGAACTTCGCAAAAGAGATCCGTTTATCTACTAATATGTACGGATATAATGATATCGCTATTATTGGCGATAGCTGGTGCGCCCAAAGAACAAAAGATATACATTGGCCTAAGATATTAGCAAATAAGCTAATATCTAAGTCATTATTTAAAGTAATTCCTAGAGGTTGGGGATTTAAAGGATGTAGTTGGTGGAGTGCAAGAAATTGTTTATTAGATGAATTACGTCAGACACCAATCAAGGTTCTCATACTATGTCATACAGAACCTAATAGAATACCAAGCGATGATGATATCGGTCTTAACTACTGGTCGGTATTAGATAATAGAAACAAGACCGAAGTATTTGATGCTGCTGTTAGATATTTTGAGCATCTGCATTTTACAGAATACCACAAATGGTGTCAAATGAGATGGTTTGATGAACTTGATTCTATCATAGAAGCTAATAAAATTGAAAAGGTTATACATCTTCATTGCTTCCCTGACTCATTTTTTAAAAATTCAAAATCTACAATTGCCACATATAAATTTAAAACTGGTGTTACGATAGAAGATTCTCTTTATAATTATCGTGACAAAACTTTGAATGATAAAAAATTTCCTAATCATTTGACCATAGAACAAAATAATCAACTAGCATTAGTTCTATATGATATTATTCAAAAGTATCCAGGTAATGGAGTTTTCTACGGTAAAAAATTATTATAGATATAAATGATTTTAGCAAAGAGGTTTTATCATGTATAATTGGGATGACATTTTAATTCTTGGTGATAGTTTTTGTGGTGAAAGAATTGAGCCAACTCATTGGCCAATGATTGTTGCAAGAAAATTAACCAATGATACCACAACTAATTTGATTCCGCGGGGTAAAGGTTTTCCTGGTGCTAGTTGGTGGAGCACTAGAAAATATCTTATTGAGTCATTAGAAAATACTCCTGCTAAAGTTGTTATTGTATGTCATACTGATATGATGCGCATACCAAGTGATCAAGATTTGTCTTTAAATTTTCGCAGTGTTGAAGTTAAAGAATTGTCAAATAGTACAGGTAATTTTGCTATGCCTGATGAATTACATAAAGCAGCAACAATGTATTTTACGCATCTATGTTCTTATAAATTTCAAGAATGGTCTCAGAAGCAGTGGTTTTATGAATTAGATTGGACTTTAAATAAGCATAATATTGAAAAAGTAATACATATTCATTGTTTTCCTGATTTTTATGGTAAGCCAGTTCATAAATTTAAATACGGAGTTACCGTGGAAGATCCTCTGTACAACTATCATAATATTACCACACCTGATGCAATATTTCCAAATCATCTTACAATAGAGCATAATGCTATGTTGGCTGACACATTATGCAATTTAATATCCAATTATCCTGGTCATGGTAAGATATATTCTAAAAAAATTATTTGAAGATTTTTAACAATGATACTTGGCGTCAATTGCGATAATCATGATGCAAGCATGGCGCTCATTGACGGCGATAAGATAATTTGGGCGGCCCATTCAGAACGATATTCTAGAATAAAAAATGATAACAATTTAAATCGACAAATGGTCGATGAGATGTTAATATATGGTCGCCCAAAGATAATATCAATTTCAGATAGACCATTTTTTAAATCATCGCGTAAATTATTTTCTGGCGAACGTCCTATTATGACCAAGTATCACTCATTATTAAGTGATATTGGTCTAGGTAATATTCCATATGAATTTGTTGGTCATCATGAAAGTCACGCTGCTGCGGGATATTTTACATCAGGATTTACCGATGCATCCATACTTGTAGTCGATTCTATAGGTGAATGGGATACAATTTCTATATGGGAAGCGCGAGGCAATAATCTTTCTAAAGTATTAACATATTCTTATCCAAATAGTATAGGTCTATTTTATTCATCTATGACACAATATGTTGGTTTAAAACCAAATGAAGAAGAATACATTCTAATGGGAATGTCCGCATTTGGTAGTCCAAATCTTGTTGACCAAATGATTGATACTTTCTTTAGTAAATGGGAACCACCAAGAATAAAATCAAAATATAATTTACATCGCGGCTGCAAATGGTGGGATGCAGGAACTGCAAGCAAATTTGATATTGCAGCCTCAGCTCAAGCAATTGTTGAAGCTTATCTGTCTGAGACAGTTAAATGGATGCGTCGAGTATTGTCATCTGACAATTTAATATTCATGGGTGGGGTCGCTTTAAATTGTGTGGCCAATAGTTTATTATCCAAAATATATCCAAGCATGTATGTAATGCCAAATCCAGGTGATGCTGGTAATTCTATAGGTGCATGTGCTGCATTAACTCGGCGTCATTTAAATTGGTCTGGTCCTTATCTTGGCAGTGGCATTTATAAAAAGCTTAATATAGATTCAATAATTGAACAGCTATGCCGTGGTGAAGTTGTTGGTATAGCAAATGGTCGCGCAGAATTTGGACCTAGAGCTTTAGGTAATCGTAGTCTTTTATGCGATCCTCGTGGTCAGAATGCTAAAGCCAATATGAATCGTATAAAGCGACGCGAGCAATTTAGACCATTTGCTCCAGCAATTTTATCTGAACATGCAAGTAATTACTTTAATATGAATCGCGATAGTCCATACATGCAGTTTGTTTTTACTTGTAAACAACCGGAATTATATCCAGGTATATGCCACGTTGATAATACGAGTCGTGTGCAAACTGTATCAAAAACAGACAATCCAGATTTTAGGAATCTACTTGAAGAATGGTATCGAGTCACGGGTTGCCCGATGTTGCTCAATACAAGCTTGAATATAAAGGGGCAACCCCTTGTAAATTCTTGGGAAGATGCACTTGAATTTGAAGAAAGGTATTCTGTAAAAGTCTTTTGAATGCCATTGACATAGACCCGATTTTGAAGTAATATAGGTCTATGCATCTCCATATAGATCACAAATATTTGAGCATTATATCAAGTAGATTGGGCCTCTTCAAACGTAAGAGTGATCATCTATTTAATTTTCGATGTCCGTTTTGTGGCGACTCTGAATCGAGTCGAACCAAGGCGCGTGGCTACGTCTATCAGACAAAGGGTCGATTGACCTTTAAGTGTCATAATTGCAGCTATAGCACCAATATGTTGAAATTAATTGAGCATGTTGATCCTAGTCTGTCAAAGGAATATAGGTTAGAGGTTTTTCGCGAAGAAAATGGCGGCACAACACCCAGACCAAAATTTCTGATATCAAAACCAGAATTTAAGAAATCTGGTGATACCAGATTAACCGATCTAGGGTTAATTCCTATTTCACAACTCAATTCATCACATCGTGCTGTGCAATATTTGGAGGGCCGCAAGATACCTAATGCTAGGTATGATGACCTCTACTATGCAAAGGATATGAAGGTCTGCGAGGCTCTCAATTCGTCATACAAAGATCGACTTATTGCGGATGAGCGTATTGTCATACCTTTTCGTAGCATGGAAGGTAAATTGACGGGCGTGACTGGTCGGGCTATGGGTAATAGCAAGCTTCGCTATATGACCGTGCGCATGAGCAATGAGCCTCTTGTTTATGGTTTGGATCGTGTGGATTTTTCGCAGACTGTCTATGTCACAGAGGGTCAGTTTGATGCGATGGTATTACCAAATGCGATTGCACCTGGTGGTACCGATATGGGTCGTGCTTTGTCTTATATTCCTGAAGGTAAAGCGGTTCTGATATTTGACAACCAGCCAAGAAATAAGCAAGTTGTTGATCAAATGCAAAAGGCCATAACAAGAAAAATTCCTATGGTAATTTGGCCTCAAACTTGGAAATATAAAGATATCAATGAGTCAGTAGTGGATGGGGTTGACCCGCTAGAGGTGGTGGCTCTGCTAAATACCTGCACCCACCAAGGGTTAGCTTTAAATTTAGCTCTGCGTGACTGGAAGAAATGCTGACAGAGATGGAGGATTATTGTGTCTACTGTGAAACTTATTTCATATACTCAGCCGGTTCAGGAGATCGCAGATCAGGGAGTGACCAATCTATTAGAATTGGTCGCATTTTGTGCGCGAGTATCTAATCCGAGCAATCAGTTTAATAGTGAGTCGGCCGAGAAGCTTGTCAATTATCTGGTGAAGCATAAGCACTGGTCACCTCTTGAGATGGTTGATGCCACTCTTGAGATTGTAACCACTCGCGATATTACTCACCAGATTATTCGACATCGGTCATTTTCATTCCAAGAGTTTAGTCAGCGTTATGCTGATCCGACTAAGGATATGCAATTTGTGACTCGTGAAGCTCGGTTGCAAGATAACAAAAACCGTCAGAATAGCATCGATGTAGAAGATAATTTGCTACAGAATGAATGGTACCGCGCGCAGCAGCGCGCTATCTTTGCTGCGGAAAGAGAGTATAAGTGGGCGATTGCTAATGGTATCGCCAAAGAGCAAGCGCGAGCTGTATTACCAGAAGGGCTTACGGAATCTCGCATCTATATGAAAGGCTCTATTCGGTCTTGGGTTCACTATATTGAAGTTCGCACGGATCCTACTACCCAGAAGGAACATCGTGAGGTTGCATTGCAATGTGCCAGAGAGATCGCTAAAGTATTTCCAAATATCACTAACATTTAATCGGAGGCACGGATGTTATTAGACCATCTAGGCATTACTATTGATACTTCTCGGGATGAGACTTTATCTGAATTTTCGCTTTCGCTATTAAAGGATTACTATTGCCGTGCTGATGAAGATTCACCGCAGAAGTCTTTTGCGCGTGCTTCTGTAGCCTTCTCTGATGGTGATATGGCCTTAGCGCAGCGCATCTATAATGCTGTGTCTAAGGGCTGGTTTATGTTCTCATCACCAGTGCTGTCCAATGCTGCACTGCCTGGTGAGAAGGTGAAGTCTTTACCTATCTCATGCTTTCTGACATATGTTCCAGATACCTTAAAGGGTTTGATCGATCACACAGCGGAGCTTCGCTGGCTGTCTGTCAAGGGCGGCGGCGTCGGTGGTCACTGGTCATCTGTGCGTTCTGTGTCAAATGTTGCTCCTGGTCCGATTCCGTTCCTGCATACTGTCGATTCGGATATGACCGCATATCGTCAAGGCAAGACCCGCAAGGGTTCATATGCTGCTTATCTTGAGGTGTCACATCCAGATATCAAGGAGTTTCTGACGATTCGCGTGCCGACAGGTGATGTGAACCGTAAGTGTCTTAATCTACATCATGCTGTCAATATCACAAATGAGTTTATGCGCGCTGTTGAAAGCGATGCCGTGTGGTATTTGCGTGATCCGAATGATCAGTCCGTGCGTGAAACAGTTCGGGCCCGCAAGCTATGGGAGACAATTCTCGAAGTGCGATATCGCACTGGCGAGCCGTATCTCAATTTTATCGACCATGCTAATGATGCATTGCCTCAGGCTCTAAAAGATCGTGGCTTGAAAATTCATGGCTCGAATTTGTGCAATGAAATTCATCTACCGACTGATGAGGAAAGAACAGCCGTATGTTGCCTATCTTCGTTAAACCTAGAGAAGTACGACGAGTGGAAGAACTCCAATATCGTTCGGGACCTGATTCGAATGTTGGACAATGTTCTTCAGGTATTCATCGACAATGCGGGGGACGAGATTTCGCGTGCGCGTTTCTCTGCGCAACGCGAGAGATCGCTAGGTCTTGGCGCGATGGGGCTGCATTCATATTATCAGCAGTGTGGAATTCCATTCGCAAGCGAAGAAGCTAGACGGCTGAATAGAGAAATCTTCTCAGATATCAATATTAAGGCCCGTGAAGAATCACGCTTGCTTGCAAATCTGCGCGGTGAAGCGCCTGATATGGAAGGCACAGGTATGCGTAATGCACACCTGATCGCAATTGCACCTAATGCGAATAGCTCTATCATTCATGGGTGCTCACCATCTATCGAACCTTGGAAGGCAAATGCTTTTACTCATCGCACTCGCGCTGGCTCTCACTTGGTCAAAAATGAATACTTGAAAAATTATCTTGCATCTATCGGTAAAGATACTGATGAAGTCTGGTCAAGTATTATTACAAATGGTGGCTCCGTCCAGCATCTGGATTTCTTGAGCGCATACCAGAAGCAGGTATTCCAGACTGCAATCGAGATCGATCAGATGGAGATTGTGAGACAGGCCGCGGATCGACAGAAGTGGATCTGTCAAGGCCAGTCGCTCAATTTGTTTTTCCCAGCGGGAGAGTCTCGCGGCCTATTGCACAAGGTACACTTTGCTGCATGGAAGTTGGGCTGCAAGGGTCTCTATTATCTACGCACAGAGTCATCAAACAGAGCCGAGAATGTCTCCAAGAAGGTCGAACGCGACAAGCTGGTAGATATCTCAGAATTAGAAACAAAGGAAGAGACACAGGAAGAATGTGTCGCGTGTCAGGGGTGAACAATGGATATTCGCATCGTAACTAAGGCTGGTTGCCCATTTTGTGTCAAGGCTAAGGAATGGTTGTCTGCGCGAGGCTTCTCATATACAGAAGATCGCATGGACAATGAGGAGCTGCGGTATGCTTTCTATCAGCAGCACAAGGTGAATACTGTGCCTCAGATTTTCATTGATGGTAAGCGTATCGGTGGATATACTGAGCTTGTCGCATATGGTGATAAGATGATCAAGCAGGAGCGCGGTGGCCTGCTTGAGTTCTCAAAGGTATACAAGCCATTCCAGTATCCCTGGGCAGTGGAGATCACGCAGCGCCATGAGAAAGCTCACTGGATTGAAGATGAGATCGATCTTGGTGAAGATGTCACAGATTGGAAGTCGGGTAAGATGTCTGCTACCGACAAAGAATTTGTTACGCAGATCCTGCGCCTCTTCACCCAATCAGATGTCGCCGTCGGTAAGAATTACTATGATTTGTTCGTGCCGAACTTTAAGAATAATGAAGTGCGAAACATGCTCGGCTCTTTCGCCGCACGTGAAGGCGTACACCAGCGTGCTTATGCACTACTGAATGATACACTTGGTCTGCCTGATGAGGAATATACTGCATTCCTTGAATACAGAGAGATGGCCGACAAGATCGACTTCATGACTGAGGCTGATACGACTACTAAGCGCGGTGTGGGTCTTGCACTTGCAAAGTCTGTGTTCAATGAAGGTGTGGCTCTATTCGCAAGCTTTGTCATGCTATTATCTTTCCAACGGTTTGGTAAGATGAAAGGTATGGGCAAGGTTGTTGAATGGTCGATCCGCGATGAAAGCATTCACGTGGAAGGCAATGCATTCCTCTTCCGCACATTCTGCGCCGAGCATCCGCGCATCGTCGATGATGCTTTCAAGCTGGAAATCTATGAAATGGCTCGTCAGGCCGTGAAGCTTGAAGATAAGTTTGTCGATCTAGCTTATAAGATGGGTGAAATTCATGGTCTAACTGACGAAGAAGTAAAGACATATATCCGCTATATAACCGACAGACGACTTTTGCAGCTCGGGCTAAAGCCTAATTTCAAAGTGAAGGACAACCCTCTGCCGTGGCTTGAGTGGGTTTTGAATGGTGCTGATCACACCAACTTCTTTGAGAACCGAGTCACCGAATATGAAGTCGCTGGATTGACTGGTTCTTGGGAGGAGGCCTATTCTGATGGCGGACAAAAAAGCTAAGGTACAGTATGAAG
>JACCDW011335769.1_pt1 | contig 11108 bp, 8 predicted proteins | sample 7449781 | NCBI WGS metagenome assembly JACCDW01 (sample SAMN15323449, study PRJNA562643) | freshwater metagenome | isolation source: river surface water | place: USA:Blue River Watershed | collected 2017-08-18
CACCGATTAATAAATGGTCCGCTACATTTAATAAATTCTCTACAATAAGAATTTTATCGCTCACTTTCGCACCACCAACAATGGCTGTAAAGGGTCGTTGAGGGCTTTTCATCACTTGATTAGCATTTTCAACTTCCTTCGCCATCAAATAACCAAACGCTTTTTTACCTGTAAAAAACTGCGCTATTACGGCTGTTGAAGCATGCGCTCTGTGTGCGGTACCAAATGCATCGTTTACATAAAACGTTCCATAAGAAGCCAATCGCTCACTAAAGCCAACATCCCCTTTTTCTTCTTCTTTATAAAATCTCAAATTCTCTAACAGAAGCACCTCCCCCGCCAACAATTCTGCAGATAGTTGCTTTGCATCCTCACCCATGCAATCCGTAGCAAATTTTACGGGTTTAGACAACAATGAACCCAAGTGATTTACAAGATGCTTCAATGAATACTTGTCGGTTGGTCCTTCTTTAGGACGTCCTAAATGACTCATTAAAATTACACTCCCACCATCATTTAAAATTTTATTTATGGTAGGCAATGCTGCTGTTATCCGAGAATCATCCGTAATTGAAAATGATGCATCCAACGGAACGTTGAAGTCTACTCTCACTAATACTTTTTCTCCGGAAAAATTAAAATTATCTACTGTATTCATAACTTTTAATGGGTTTCAAGCAACTAGCTTGTAATATTTTTTTAGCTGGCAATAATCTGTTTTAACAAGGCCGACATACTTACGCGAGAATCCAGCAAATTCTTTAAATCTTCAATTTTCACTCGGGTTTGCTCCATGGTATCTCGATCTCTAACGGTTACATCGCCTTGAGACAAGGAGTCATGATCTACGGTAATGCAAAACGGTGTACCTATGGCATCCATTCTGCGATAACGTTTCCCAATGCTATCTTTATCTTCGATATAGACGTTGTAATCCAATCGCAATTGATTGTAAATGGATTCAGCTAATTCGGGTAACCCATCTTTTTTCACCAATGGTAAAATAGCCGCCTTAACTGGTGCAACTGCAGGATGTAACTTCAATAAAACACGCGTGTCTCCATCAACCGTTTCTTCCTGATACGCTTCGCATAAAGCCAATAAAAACAATCGATCTAATCCGATAGAAGTTTCCACCACATAAGGGATATAACTTTCATTGGTCTCCGGGTCGAAATACCGTAATTTTTTACCGCTAAATTCTTCATGCCTACCTAAATCGAAATCGGTACGTGAATGAATCCCTTCCACTTCTTTAAATCCAAAAGGAAATTGGTATTCGATATCTACCGCAGCATTAGCGTAATGGGCTAATTTAACGTGATCGTGGTACCGATAATGGGATGGATTAATTCCCAAAGCCGTATGCCATTGTAACCGTTGTTTCTTCCACGATTCATACCATTGAAGTTCGGTACCTGGTTTTACAAAAAACTGCATCTCCATTTGTTCAAACTCTTTCATTCTCATAATAAATTGTCTAGCAACAATTTCGTTACGGAAGGCTTTACCGGTTTGAGCAATACCAAATGGCAATTTCATTCTACCTGTTTTCTGCACGTTCAAGAAATTTACAAAAATCCCCTGAGCCGTTTCTGGACGCAAATACAATTGATCTTCGCCATTTTCAATGGCACTCATTTGCGTACTGTACATCAAATTGAATTGACGAACATCGGTCCAATTCTTTGAGCCGCTGATAGGACAAACTATACCCTCTTCTTCAATTAAGGATTTTATGCTTGCCAAATCACCCGATTCCAAGCCTTGTTTTAATCGCTCATCGATAGCGTCAATTTTCTGCTGATATTCAACAACTCGAGGATTGGTTTGTCTATATAAAGTTGCATCAAAAGTCTCTCCAAATCGTTTGGCCGCTTTTTCTACCTCTTTTTCGATTTTCTGACGAATCTTTTCCTGATGATCTTCCAATAAAACATCCGCTCTGTAGCGCTTTTTACTGTCTTTATTATCAATCATCGGGTCATTAAACCCATCCACGTGACCACTTGCTTTCCAAGTTTTTGGATGCATAAAAATGGCCGCCTCAATTCCTACGATATTCTGATTTAACTGCGTCATGGATTTCCACCAATATTGACGCAAATTATTTCTTAATTCTACCCCATTCTGGCCGTAATCGTAAACAGCCGCTAACCCACCATAAATATCACTGGATGGAAATACAAAACCGTATTCCTTGCAATGGGAAATTACTTTTTCAAAAATCTCTGAGCTCATTCGGCCGCAAAGTTAGAATTTATTCTTCCACATCATACTCTCTACTGGACGATTTGGTTGACCCGAATACTTAGCATTGGCTTTTGTATTGTATGGCACCAAAATTTCCCCTTCCACAGGAAAATAAATCAACTGGCCAATTGGCATGCCCGCGTATACTCTAACAGGTTTTTTTACCGAAATCTCTAAGGTCCAATTACCGCAAAATCCCACATCCCCTTTTCCAGCTGTAGCATGAATATCTATCCCCAATCTGCCGGTGGAACTCTTGCCTTCTAAAAAAGGAACATGTGCATGTGTTTCGGTATATTCTAGGGTTACGCCTAAATAAAAGACATCCGGTTGTAAAACAAAGCCCTCTTCAGGAATATCAAAATGCTCTATAGTATTGTGTTTTTTAGCATCCAACACTTCATCTGTGTAAATTGCCAAATGCTTACCAAGATGCACATCGTAACTATTGCTACCTAGACAAGATCTATCGTAAGGTTCTACTTTAATCCTACCGGCTTCAATTTCTTCCAGTATGCGTTTATCGCTGAGAATCATAGCGCAAATATAAGAAGCCACGCTTAGGAATTCACGCAGCACGCTAAAAATCAACCATTCTACCTAGAGTTTTGCAAAGTTTGCAAACTCATAAAAATCATTTGCAAATTCTACAACGAAATTAAGAAGTACCTATTGTAATTGGATGCGAATCTTGAGCTATACAATTCGTAAAAACTACAAGTTTGAAACTGTTCTATTCCCTAATTTTCGGGTATATGTAAAACTAGGTAGAAACAAGAACTTATTCCCCGGGCCTGCGGTATAGGTAGTCTCTACTCCCAAATAATCAAAAACTGGTCGCTCAAATCGATCTCCGTATTCCCAATAGGAAGACACCCCGAAACTCCACGCATTGGCTCTCGATTTTAATCCAATTAAACGGAACTGTATACTTGTAAACAAGGTGTTTCGCTTCAACATTTCGTTGTAATTAATCACCGGTGCAGGCACCCATCCCCCTGTCGTGGCTTGTTCAAACGTCATGTATTTCCCCTGTATATTTCGTTCCCGATTATTGAGCCAAACCTCACCAACCACATAAAAGTTAGAATTCACCGCCCAAGACGCTCCGATATTGGTCATTAAACTACTGCCGTCAATCTCAGAAGATGTTAAATACCCCAATCCGATGGTTGCGTTTCTAAAATCGTTTCCCAAAGTGTATAGCACCTGCAAATTATTGCCCCATTTCTGATTTTCAGACTGTGTAAAAAAGCCAAAAACCGTAGTATTTGTTGCCGCGATGGCATGCCCAAATAGCGATGGTTTTTTATTCAATTGTAAACTAATCTTAGGGTTAACGTAGGCAAAAAACGGAAGCGCGTAACCCACTCCGATGGCCATATTATCTCCAACTCCCATGTAGAAATCATTAAAAGCAACATTATAATTCTGATAGTATACATGTTGATTTTTTATCGGTAAGGCCGATTGCATGAATGCATATCGCCAAGAATGGAAATTGGTAACGGAAGGATCTTCGATTCTACCCAGTAATTCCGAAGTTTTAATCAGTTGCGTTTTTAATTCTTCTTTAATCTTCTTGATTACAACCGTATCCTTTTTAGGCTTAATCGTATCAATACCTAAATTATTACTACGAAGTAGCGCATTCAATCCACTTGGGCTAGAAGATTGAATATCTAATTGAGAAGTAATCTTGGAAAAAACATTGGTTAATCCACTAATGTCTTTTGCAGAACTTACACTTGGATTCATTATTAATAGCACAAAAGCTAAACCGGCCAAAATCCGAAATTTTCCAATTGCAAGACTTACGTTTTTGTCGAGAAGTTTAATGCGTGCCCCCATGAATTTCAGCGGTAAAATTAATGCCAAAATAATGGCTAGCAAAATTGAGTAATACCCCATAAAATCCCATGTCTATCGTCTCCAACGGAAAGTAACCAATGAACTTGGGTTGGGTCTTGAGCAAAATTCTCGGCATTCTGCTGTTCTCTTAAACTTTTCTTACCCTCTTCCGAAATCCATAATACCGAATTAACGGAATGGGTATGCCCTACCTCACCGGCAAACTTTTCGCGATTAATCACTTTTATTAATTGCATGCTAGTCGATAAATCCGAACCTATTTCCCACTGCCACAATTTGATGGATTTGTCCATAGATCCTGTAGCAAACCAGGGCAAAATAGGATGTTTAGACAACCCATGAATGGTACCAAGATGCGCAGGGACTGAGGAGATTAACTGTGAATCTTGGAATAATCGTACATGAGCATCTCTTCCAACGGAAATAAGGGCGTTTTTATCTATAGCTTTAACGCCAAATACGGAGGGCTCGTTGGCTAAATGGCGGGATACTTCCAATTTACTTTCATGCGAAGGCCTTACCCTTGGCAATGCATATGTGATCGATAAATCAGATTCTATATTGGGTTTTGTTTGGAAGACTGCTAAGAGGTCAGCACTTTCATCTGTGCAACTGGCAACAGACTGTATAAACTTTAAACGATACACATGAGCATCGCTGCATCCTATCCAAGCCAAATCGTCCATCGAATCCATGCAACGAAGACTTTTGGTGCTGATAGGCAGCGCTTTAATCAAACAGAACTCGTTATCCATTATCATCAACTGTCCTGATCCCGTTCCTATCCAAAAAAAATCCTGCCACCATCGAACAAAATAAATGGATTGAGAATCTACTGCTATGGCTTGAGGTGGTTTCCCAAGGGTTAATCGGTACAAGTTTCCCTTTTGCGTGCCTGCCAGTAAGGTTTCTTCGTTTACCATCAACATACAGAAAACAGGCTCTGGGATACTAGCCCACAATTGGCCAATGGGTTCGGAGCTTTGGGCTAATTGCTCCCATGTCCAACAAACTATGGCGCCGTCACCCCCTGCCGTGAATATGCCTTTTTGCGTTTCAATAGCACAATAAATTCCTTGTTTGTGCCCTAATAACTGCTTATACAATTCCACATGTATCTTTGTAGAACTATGCCGCAGTTGCCTTCCCTCGTTCTGCCCAATGGTATTATCGTCTATGTTTGGCATATTACCGAATCGCAGGAAATATTGCAGCAAATGTACGAAGAATGCCACCTACCTCAACGTAAATCTACTGTTGTTAATGGGGATATAAGCAATTTCGATGGGCTGACGGTTTCGCCTCAACACAAACATTTTTTGGCTTCTCGATTACTTCTAAACTCAGTATTTGGCAACCACCGAATGGGAAGATCCAACGATGGCAAACCTCATTTGGAATATGTAGAACACGCCGATATTCATACCAACAATACCCATATTAATTACAGTCACGCCGATAACTGGGTTGTACTGGCTTGTCATACAGAATGTAAAGTAGGTATCGACATAGAATCTCCACGACCACAATTACACCGCATTTATCGAAGATTTTGTTCCGAAAAAGAAATCCAATGGATGGGAGAAAATCCAAGCACCCTGCAGTTGCAAAAAGCGTGGTGTGCCAAAGAAGCTTTGTACAAAGCCATCGGCAAAAAAGGCACCGATTTTCGGGATCAACTTTATTTGCAGCCTACACAAGAAATGGATATGGAAATGAGAGCCACCATTCTATTAAAAACTGGAAATTCGGAATCAACTACCAATTATGGCGATGAGTTAAAGTCTTCCAATACCCCGATACAAACTACCGTTCATTTTTTCTCACTAGAATCCATGATGGTAGCGGCAGTCACGCTAAATGACTAGCAGATTTATTCCTCTTTCGGGGCTAATTTTAGCGAAAAACTGAAACTGGAGCCTGCCCCTTCGGTACTAATTAATCCTATAGTTTCGTTGTGTGCTTCCACTATATGTTTGCAAATACTGAGACCTAAACCGCTGCCACCGGTGGCCCTATTCCTGTGTTTATCAACCCTATAAAATCGTTCGAAAATTCTTCCTTGATGCTCCGATGGAATGCCAATGCCGTTATCCGCCACTTCAATAATCACCTTTTCCAAGGTGCTACTCAATCTGATTCTGGTATTCCCATCTTGTTTTCCGTAACGAATTGAATTGTACACCAAGTTGGTTAAAACCTGAGCAATCCTCGGTCTATCAGCTAAAACAACATATCCCTCTCCCATGGAAGCAATCACTTGTATCGAAATATTTTTCTCTTTCGCTTGAAGTTCCATGCTCTCAGCTATTTCATGGCATAAGTTCAATAAATCAAATTCATCGATATTTAACGTTAAGAACCCACTTTCGTACTTGGTTATGGTGTCTAAATCACTGACGATTTGAGCTAGTCGTGCCGAGTTTTTACTGGCTTTCGACAAAAATGTTTGCAAGGTTTCGCGATCAATTTCGGGGTCGTCTAAAACCGCATCAATATACCCTTGAATTGCAAAAATGGGCGTCTTCAATTCGTGTGCAACGTTCCCAATATAATCTCTGCGGTAATTCTCCAATTTATTAAGTTGATCCATCTCTTGTCTCCGCTGTTGAATCAATGATATAAAGGCTTCTCGAGTATCTTTGGGTTCTTGAGATTTGATTACAGCCGCTCCGTTATCTTCCAATTCTTCGCTTGGAGCGGTAATAATTTCTGTTAAATTATGCAATAATTCCTGCTCTCTTCGATACCAAAGCAGACTTACAACTACTATGGCTAGTAACAATAAAAAAACAACTACCGTTAACCATTTTGCCGATAAATAAATTGCTAACAGCATTAGACTATTGGTTTTGACCTGTAAGAAAAAAATAGTTTTGGAGGTTAAAATAGTTGTTGAAGCTGACATACTAGCAGAGTTTATTGGATTAGATAAAAAATGAATCGACAAAATTGAAGGTATCATCTAACATTATCATTAATAAATGATTTATGCAATGTTAACTACCATTGATTAACCATTTGCATTTATTGCAAAAATCAATTCGCATTTTTCCTTAGTGTTTGTTGAAATAGACAATTTTTGCAAAACCTAGTTTACAAATTGTGCAAACTGCGGCACATTTCAAAGTTAACTTTGTAAACTATGCAGTGGCCAGATTACAACGAGGACAACTTACATTCATCAGGTTCTGGGGACATTCCCCCATTTTTGGATGGGTTAAATCCACCTCAACAACAGGCCGTTTTACAAACTGAAGGGCCCGTGATGATTATTGCGGGTGCGGGTTCTGGTAAAACTCGAGTAATCACCTACAGAATTGCTTGGCTATTGCAACGGGGTGTGGATGCGTTTCAAATACTGTCGCTCACATTCACCAATAAAGCTGCACGTGAAATGAGAAATAGAATTGAATCGGTGGCTGGCGGACAGGCAAAAAATCTATGGATGGGGACATTCCACTCCATTTTTGCTCGTGTTCTAAGACAAGAAGCTGAAAGAATTGGATACCCTTCTAATTTTACCATATACGACTCCGAAGACAGTAAGAGCCTTCTAAAAACCATCATCAAGGAAATGAATTTAGACGACAAGGTCTATAAACCTGGAATGGTCTTGGGGAGGATTTCCATGGCAAAAAACAACTTGTTAGAAGCTCACCATTACAAAGAGAAAGAAGAATTAGTTGCTCAAGATACTGCAGCTTCAAGACCCAAATTTGCCGAGATATTTAGTGAATACACCAAGCGTTGTTTCCGGGCTGGAGCTATGGATTTTGACGATATTCTATTGAATACTTACAAATTGCTCAACAATCATCTGGATGTTTGTAATAAATGGCAGCATAAATTCAAATATATCATGGTGGATGAGTATCAAGACACCAACCACGTGCAGTACATGATTACTAAAAAATTGGCTGCCGTCTATCAGAATTTATGTGTTGTTGGGGACGATGCCCAGAGTATTTATGCGTTTCGAGGTGCAAATATTCAGAACATTTTAAATTTTGAACGAGACTATCCCGAGGTAAAGATTTATAAATTAGAGCAAAACTATCGTTCAACGAAAACCATCGTCCATGCGGCTACCTCGGTCATCAAAAACAATAAGAAACAACTGGAAAAAGAGGTATGGACTGCCAACGAAGACGGGGATAAAATAAAATTGGTTCATAATTCCACCGAAGGCGAAGAAGCAAAACGGGTGGCCGATTTTATAACAGACATCAAATTAAGAGAACATTTCCCGAACAAAGCGTTTGCAATTTTGTACCGTACAAATTCTCAAAGTAGAGCCTTTGAAGAGGCCTTACGGAGGCAGGGTATCGATTACAAAATTTACGGGGGGATGAGTTTTTACCAGCGAAAAGAGGTAAAGGACTTATTGGCGTATTTGCGGTTAACGGTGAATCCTACCGATGAAGAAGCGCTGAAAAGAATCATCAATTATCCGGCTAGGGCTATTGGAGATACTACACTAAATCGGTTAATTTTATTAAGTTCTCAGCACGGAGTGCCCATTTGGGAAATTATCAAATCGGCAAAGCATTTCCCAGATTTGGGCAGCGCCATCGGAAAATTAGAAAATTTTGCTCTCATGATGCAGAGTTTTATGACCATGCTTGATGATCATAACGCCTATGATTTGGCAATGCACGTGGCAAAACAAAGCGGATTAATGCGCTTACTGTACGATGACAAATCCGTTGAGGGGGTTTCTCGATATGAGAATATTACGGAACTACTAAATGGTATCCAACAATTTACAGAAGACGACGAAAGCGAAAAGGAAAAGACATTACCTAATTTCTTGGAGGAAGTTGCGCTGTATACGGACGATGAGAAGTCCAAGGATCCAGATCGCGACATGGTTTCTTTGATGACCATACATGCATCAAAAGGGTTAGAATTCCCGGCAGTTTTTATTGTTGGATTGGAAGAAAATTTGTTTCCTTCTCAACTATCCTTGCACTCACGGGCGGAATTGGAAGAAGAACGAAGATTGTTTTATGTGGCGATTACTCGTGCAGAGCAAAAATTATTTCTTAGTTACGCTACATCGCGATTTAAGTATGGCAGTTTAATCCCGTGTGAGCCGTCTAGATTTGTAGAGGAGATTGATGCAAAATACTTGGATATGCAATTTGCGACACGAAAACCAAGCGCAGGAGATGGTTGGGATGTATTAATGGATAGACAAAATCAGCGCGGGGATTCCAGTAGTTACATACAACGAAGTGGTGGTGGATTTCAACGTCCAGGAAGTGCAAAAACACCCGGTAAAGTTGGAGATCAGCCAACAAAAGCGAGCAGTTTAATTCCTCCTAAAAAACCATTAATGGCGTCGGTACCACCAGCAGATCCCAACTTTGTAGAAGGTGATTTAACGGGACTTAAAGTAGGTGATCGCATTCAACACCAGCGATTTGGAGTAGGGGTAGTCTCCTCCATGGAAGGAGATGCCGTTTCAGGAAAAGCTACAGTTAACTTTGAACAAGTAGGCGAAAAAACCTTGGTGTTAAAGTTTGCTAAAATGCGGATTTTATAGCTATGAATTGTGGATTATTGTCGCTGTAAATTTTGCATCCGTTTACTGCCATCCTCTAAACTTACTAAAACCTTGTATACTCCAGTCGGTAAATCGATTACCCTCATAGTTATTTCTTTTTCCGAATTAATGACAATCTCCGGGTACAAAACCCTGCCTAGTACATCTACAAGATAAACATTGGAAATTTTACCATCGCGAATTGACAAGTACACTACATCATCGCAGCTTGGGTTGGGGTATAATTTAACCGGATTTTGGCTAGTTAATTTTTTCACAGAGCTAGAAGTTTTACTCGGAAGCATCGGATAAAAAAATTCAGCAATCTCTTCCACGGCGTTTACAAAATCATCTCCTTTATTGCCCAATCCTGGCCAAGCGTGATCGCCTTTACTCAAAATCATCGTATCGTACATTACACCAACAGAATCCAATCTCGGGTATATTTTTCCAGTACCGCACAAGGTTAAAACCATCGGATTGTTGAGCGCAGGGGCACAGTTATAACTTACTGTTCCATCGTTGGTGGCATGTCCTAACCAAGCGGGCTGATCGTTTTCACTTGCATACGACGTCTTGTAAATCGCACCAGCCATACTGAATAGCGCTTTTATGTTGCAAGCATATCCCGCATTACCGGCATCCCCATCCAACGTTTTAATACTATTTTTTAGAACTTGTAATAATTTAGTGTCGATTTCGGATTCAGAATCAACCCAAGCAGTATGCAGAGCGCAAACACCGCCTGCTGAATAACCGCCAATAAAAACCGAATTTGTGTCGATTTTGTAGGTATTCGATGTTTGAGCATCCTTACTAAAGTATCGTACTGCCGCTTTTACGTCGGCCATGGACTTTAACACTGCCTCCAACTGAACATCTTGGTTAATAAGAAACAAAAAAGCATTTGCCAAGCGATAATTAACCGATACAGCAACATATCCTTTTTTAGCAAAATGGGTACAAAAATCGATACAATCCTGCGTTGATTTATCGCCTGCATAAAACGCACCCCCATGGATATAAAATATTACAGGTCTGTTTGTTGCGGTGTCGTTTTTCGGCTGATATATATCCATTTTATGGGCTGCATCCGAAAAAACATCGGAATAATTTACGGTACTAATATCCACATCCGAAAAAACAGCATCTATGTAGCGTGTATTTTGTGCAAGTAATGCATTGGAAAACAGACTAACTATTAGATACATCAATAATTTCAACCGATTTACTATCATGGTGTTATTGTTATTTTAAGCAATTAACCAATTTTTCCGATTTTAAACAAATAATTTATTGATATTGATTATATTTGCGCCCCCGTTAGGAGAAACGGGGATTAAAATTAATTAATAATGGCAACAAAAATTAGATTGCAAAGACACGGCAGAAAGAAGAGAGCCTTCTTTCACATTGTGGTGGCGGATTCGCG
>JACCDW010032400.1_pt1 | contig 11107 bp, 11 predicted proteins | sample 7449781 | NCBI WGS metagenome assembly JACCDW01 (sample SAMN15323449, study PRJNA562643) | freshwater metagenome | isolation source: river surface water | place: USA:Blue River Watershed | collected 2017-08-18
CTAATGAAAAATTTGGTTTTTCGTTTTTCTCCTATGCAATTACAATCTCAAATAGAGACTCTCGGCCAAAGGCTAGAGTCTCAAATAGAGACTCTCGGCCAAAGGCTAGAGTCTCAAATAGAGACTCTCTGCAATCACAAGCCCACGAAGGAGTTTCTCTCTGGCCTGTTCCAGCGTTCGCAGCAATTCCACCGCACCCGCAAGAGTCGCCAATGCCTGCATCTCTTCCACCAATCCAGACAATTTCATCACCGCCTTTTGCACATTTCCTTCAAAGACGCCGAACCGTTTCGCAATACTTGCAAGTGTTTCGTCCTCTGCATGGACCCACAACGTCATCGGCTCCACCCATTCCGTATGCAATGACCAGTAGCCAGGATCATCCAGTCCTACAGCCTGTTCTTTTTGCGAGAAGGAATGCGCATCTTTTTGCACTCGAAGAAGTTCATCACGAACACATTCTTCAATTGTCAGATCATTGATCGGTAGAGCATGCTCATTGGTTTCTTTGTTTTCGCCTAAGAACAAGGCGAACATACTCAGTAAAGCCTCACACGATGGCATCTCCGTTTGACTCACAATACGGAGGAACATCTCTGTCATCAAGAAGGGGTGTCCCTCAGACACTTCCGAGGCCATACGGCCTTTCGTCGTTAGAGTACCCTCGTCCTCCATGTATCCGCATTCCTTCAGGATACGCATGCGCTGTACCACCTCAGGAATGCGCTCTGGGTCAAGTGCCGCGTAGTTGCTGCACTCCTTCTCCCACCGCGCACACTCCGCTTGGAGCTCGCGATACCGAGCAAAGCGCTGCAGCGCTGGCGCCCAAACAGATTCACGATGATCCTCCTTCCACCTCTCTAACTCACGCTGTGCAGCCTTCTTCTTGCTGTTCTGGCTTGTGGCAATGCGTTGTTCGATGTCTTCCTTGTGTTCGCAAACAACCCGTTGTGCTGGAGTCAGAGGAATTGCCTCCATATCTTGACGAAGCCGGCGTACTTCTTCATGACAACTCTCCTCTGCCTGTTTCTCTAGACACCACCAATAACTCTTCTGCAGCAGCTCCGCGGTTACAGAAGGCTCCTGATTTGCGACCTTTAGCACGAAGTCATAGTGGAACGAAATCCGTGAGCAAAATGTCGCAGCTTGACCTTGTAGCAAGTTCCGCGCCTCAAACAGTTCTAGAGGTTCTTTCTGCGGCAAATACAACACAAGTCCGCGATCATCTTTCCCACGCCGGCCTGCGCGCCCGGCCATCTGAATATATTCCGATGTCGTCAAGCAACGCATCCCGCCCTCTACATACTTTTCAAGAGCCGTAAAGATAACCGTCTTCGTCGGCATGTTCAAACCTACAGCAAACGTTTCTGTTGCAAAGAGTACCTTAATCAAACCTTTGTTGAAGAGAATTTCAAGAATTTCCTTCAAGAATGGTTGTAGTCCGCTGTGATGAAAGGCAATCCCACGTTGCACAAGCTGAAAGAGTGCGTGATACTGTGAAGACGTTTCAAGAGACTCGCGGTACCGAGCCAGATGAAATTCCCAAATATGTTTCACAGTCGCTCCTTGCTCTGCAGAAATATAATTCTCTCGCACAATTCCTGCAAGCCGCTCACATCCTTTGCGAGAGAACTGGAAGATAATCGCAGGAAGATTTCCTCCAAGACTCAATGTTTCCAGAAGTTCATTGAGTTGGTGATCAAATGATTTGATATGCACCTTACCCCCTACAGGTCCTTCGTGGCCAGCTCTCCTCGCATCATGCACGCGATCCTTGTATTTATCTGCTGCAAGTTGTTGCCCTTTTCTTTCAGCCAGCCAAGCACGATATCCTTCTGCATTGAACACTTCCTTATGATCTTGGATTGTGATGAATTTCCCATCCAATCCTACCACATGGTGAAAGAGAGGAACTGCTCGCCACTGCGTACTAATCAAGACAAGTGGAACCTTCTTTGACTCCCCTAGCCAGTTGGCAAAGACGTGTGGTTTTGTCAATGTTGCAGAAAGCAAGACCAGTCGAATGTTCGGTGGAAGCAACATGAGTGTCTCTTCCCATACATGCCCACGATCTGGATCATTGATGTAATGGACTTCATCAAAGATTACAGAGTCAAGGCCATCAAGGCTCAGAACTGATGTCAGACCGACTTTTTCAGTTGCTGTTCCTTGTTTGAACAACAAATTCCGAAGAATTTCGGTTGTCATCACAAGAATTTGTGCATCAGGACAGAATTTGATATCTCCTGTCATGATACCCACAGAGACCTCTGGAAAGAGTTTCTTCAAATCATGAAACTTCTGATTGGACAGAGACTTGATTGGTGTTGTATAGAAGACTCGCCCACCACGTGACAGACTCTTGGCTATTTGATATTCGCCGACAAACGTCTTTCCAGAACCCGTTTTCGCTGTAACGAGAACATTATGGCCCGCTTCGATCGCCTCAATCGCAAACTTCTGAAAACGGTCTGGTTCAAATCCTGTGTTCAGAGCATATCCTCCTACAGGAGGTGCTGGAAGAGGATCACCCTCTTGCACAATACGAACGAAAGACGAAGAAGACATTTGTGTATGCTGTTCCCTTCATTCAAACCAATGTTCATCACTCAATTTTATGAACTGTTTACTTGTATTTGATGAAGGACCAAAATCATAATAATGACAACAAAAACAGCAATACATGCCATGCCTGCACATCGCCTCTGTTGCTCAGGTGTCAAAGGGGGTGTTTGTTGTTGTTGTTGGCGTTGTACAGGTGCAGGTGCAGGTGAAGGTGCAGGTACAGATCGTTTCAATTGTTCCACAGTTTCTTGGGTTTGTATCATAATCGCGTACAAGTGATCCGCTTCAATTGAAGTGCCGCCAACTGCCGAATCTAAGGACACCCTAATGTTAGCACCGGCTCCGCCGGTGCCGATATTACTGTGTCTTAGAGATGGCAGTTGCGGCATTGCCGCAGGGTGCCCTTGTAAAAGGCACCCTGCGGTACCATAGTTTGTTTGTGCTAAATATGTTGGATTCCCTGAAACAGTAGAAGCAGGAGCAGAAGGAGCTGAAGGAGCAGGAGACTTTTCTTTCGAACGTGTTTTTTTAGAGGACGATGATTGTTTATCTAATTCCCATCTCTGAATCGCATCGCGCAAAGCGCGATTCGGTCGCAATCCATCCAATCGCATAGGTTCTCGTGTCATAGGGGATTTGGTATTAGATCGCAGCCACTGTTCAATCGCCTCTTTCTCATATGTGAATCCATCTGTTGCAAGTACGGGATCTTTCATCAACACCATCGTAATTGGACACATAAATTCATTCGGCACAGCAGCCATCTGTCTTCTTAGTTGGATTCTCTTGTAGTGTTTTTATGTATGTATGAAAGTCATAAATTGCCGCAGGGTAGTGATTGGGTGTTGGATCCTCTCGTTTCATCGATCGATTCATACCTTCACGATCAAACAGATCTTTTCCTTCCATTAAACATTGATCAATCTTTTCATCTGTTTTGAAAGCATCTTGATTACATTCACTATGCGCAAAACTCTCAATCTTTCGACGAATCTCTTCACGCGTCATGAAAAAGGAGAAGTGCCAACCACAATCGAACTCACAACTGACAGACCCCTTTTTGGCTCTGTGTAACTGAAAATCAGGTTCTTTCTTCATCAGCACGTCTGAAATAAGAAACGCTGCTGCGGAAGGGAAGGTGAGCCAGTGAAGATTGTAATAGTACTGCAGCTGATTCAAGATCACAATTCCCTCTTTACTTTCTTCATACAGAGCTTCGCGGTGCGCATGCAGCATCTCCATATTAGGAATCTCATCAACATCTGCGACGATTGTCAAATAAGGCTCATTCTTAGTACCGTTGGGTGCCCTTTCTAAGGGCACCGAAGGTTGGAACTCGGGCAAGCCCGAGTTCCTCACCCTCCAGCCGTGCCGAAAGTGCGAATTGCAAGATACTGTAATATCAGCGCCGGCGCTGCCGGCGCTAACATTAGGGTGTTCTTGTAATTCGCACTTGACGGTATATTCTTGTATAGTCTTCTGTGCATATCGGCGATGATGATATTCATTTTCCCACGGTTCAGGAAAAGGTTCAGATTCATCAACGATCACAGTAATTTTATCTTGAAAAGGTGCAAACCATTCTTTGCAGAGATCCACATACAACTCCTCCTTACGTTTTCCTTGATACGTATATCGTTTTTCACAAATAAAAAAACGATCCACAAAAGGATACAAATAGTTCAACCGAAGTTTCATGATGTTTTCACCATTGAATAAACATGTATCAAACAGCAACATGTTTGTCTAAAGTTGTTGTACCTTATTGCTTAGATGGGCAATACGGCTTCCGTACATCATGCCGAACCTGGAGGAGAAGCAAAAGGGGCAGGTTGTCTTTTTACCGATGGAATCCATGTACTTGCTGGCTATCAAATCAAAAAAGGACAACCTATTCTCAGTGGTCTTGGTGGTGCTCGAGAAGGAGATGAAATTCTCCCTGTGACTGCGTTCCGTGAAACGTTAGAAGAACTTCTTGGTTTATACAAAATCCCTTTTTCTGTATTGTTCGAACTCTATGTACATCATAAACCTTCACGATGTATCATTCAAGGATCCTATTCAACCTATGTTCTAAGTTTTACACAATTAGAATCAATTCTCAAATCACTTCATGCACAGAACTTTCAATCAAGTCCATTCTACAAAGAATTCCCTTTGACTCTCCAAGATCTTCTCTTCAAACGTCTTCCCAATCAAAGCGAAGTGTCTGTATTAGCATTGTTGCCTGCAAAAGCATGTTCGATTGCACCTGAATTTCTGCATGATCTGCAGCGGCTAGCATAAACAAAAGCGTCATCTTTTGATTACGTGTGTGCTATGTCTCTTATTCAATCTGTCCTTACCAATATGTGGGCCATGGATTTTTATTCCCAGCTTCTGCGTGCATCTGCAGAAGTTGCATCTCGACGGACTCCAAAGTTTGAACGTAAAACTGTCAAAGTACAGGCACAAGCACAGGCACAAACAAAAACAACTGTAAAACCACTTGCACCTATTGAAAAAGTGTATTTGACGACGCAGGAACTTCTCCAGCCTGGACAGATTGATTACTACAAGCAAAAAGGTTTGCTCTATCTTCGTCGTCGTCATGTAAGTTTTCGTGAATCACTCCGCAATCCTACCATTGGATGCCATATTGAACTTCTGCGGCATCAAGAACCGTGTTCGTATCCTCTCGACTCTGTGTATGCAAAGAAACTGTTGAAGAAGCTTTGTTATTAAAGATCAATCAGGCCATTCTCCCAACCCTCCTTTGACTTTGTTTGTAGTACGCGAATAACTTCTTGCGTTCCATAATACGGGTGACGGATGACATCATTATATGCCATCCCATGTCCGAGCATAGCCACTTTGTATCCATCGATTTCCGCCCACTGACACGCTCCTTCCACAACGAAATCGTAGAAGGCATCGATGATAACCTCCTTTGGCACCCCTACAATGTAACAGGGGAATTGCCAGGCATCGCGATCGGTTTCTGTAGGGGAGACAACTGGATGCCATGGCGTAATAACCAATGTGTCACCTAGAATACACATCTTCACAGGCTTGTCTAGCTTTGTACGAACGACACACTGAATCACAGATCCGTTTGACAACATATCCCCTTTGACACATGCATCCGCTCTCTTCCTTGCACCACTGGCTAGCTTCACTAGAGAAGAACCAGAGAAGCATCCACCATCCGCAGCCACAAAATTGGACATATTAATGGGTGCTGAATTGGACGCCGCTCCACCATATGCAGAGTACCCCGTTGGTGTGGGGGCAGGCAGATCAATGAATTTCGCAGTTCCCATCTCCTGTAGCTCCTTGAACAACGGCCCACGGAAGAGTTGCAGTGCAGCATCCTTGAAATTTACACACACCTGTAGCTCCAGTGCTCGACGGTAGGACAGTAGATGATTCTTTCCCCATGTATTATACCACGCTGCAGTGCTCACCGCTTTCATCAACTGACCTTTGCTTTCCTCTTCATGATAAATATCATCCTGCAGAGCGCGCAGAAACTCTTCTGCTCGTCCCTGCAGTCCTGTCGCAAGCACCGTATGAATCCAGGTGTGAATGTACCGAAAGTCTTTTTCCTTCGTACCTGCTGCGTGAATCACCATCTCCATCGCCTTCAAACAATCAGGCAGAGGGATGCTTTCTGCTGGAAGATCAGGAGATGGAGTGGAAGTAGGTGAAGAGAGGAGCACTGGAAATCCTGCTTGCAGATGTGGAATGACCAGGCCAGGGATTGGCTCCAATTGAATTGCCACCGTGGAAAGTACATGCGCACAGAAGTTGATGAAGACAGTGCCAACCATACTGGAATCAGGAATGTAGCCATAGAGCCCACGACCCGTTGTGCAAATCTGATCCAGTAGATCTGTATTTAGCGCATATCCAAATCCGAAACAGTTGAGGGTAACATTCTTTGGCATCTCTCGCATCTTGGACACAACTGCGGCGGCGATTCCACCAGGAGGATTGTATGACTCTGTTGGCTCTCCATCCGTTAGAAGCATGACTTGGATATTGGCGTTTGGATAGAGTTCAGAACACCTCTTGGCTTCCATCAGCCCAGACCGAATGCCATCCCACAGATTCGTTCCACCAGAAGTAGGTAGAGCATCAATCGCAGTATTGGCTGCTTGGAGACCAAGTGGAGATTTGCCAATGGCTGTCGTTGGGAGTAGAGTACGCGTTGCATCCGAGAAGTGCAGGAGACAGAGATGTGTGTTGGCGCGTTCGTGCAACATCGCTGCAACCGTTCGAACAGAATGCTTCACTAGATCTCGACGGGTGAAATTCACGGCATGTTCTTTCGAAGGTTTGTTATCGGCATGCTCACTCATCGATCCAGACGAATCCAGAACAAGAATCATAATCGCAGGCAGAGGATCATTCCCCTTTGGCTCCACACTTACACATCCTTGACCATGAACAATGATAGGGGGTTCTACGACAGAAGACTTCGGTGCAGGAGCTGCTGCGGCACCACCACCATTATTAGAAGAAGCAGAAAGAAGCCATTCATCAATCATCGTACGCAGAGCAAAGTTTGGTTTGATGTCAGAGACAGTCATATGCTGCCGAGTCAGAGGAGATTTGAAATGCGTGGCCAGCCACGTCTCAATGTGCTTTCTCTCATAGGTGTGCCCATCGGATCCCACAACAGGATCGCGCATGAGCTCAAAAGAGATAGGACAGAGAAACGCTTGGGGGATGGAGGACGACATTGTTGGTAACGACGGTACGCTACGTGAGTGGTGGAGCAGCAACATTCAATTTTTCCTCCACAGAGGAAAAATGGCAAAGGCAATTTTTTGAAAAAAGAGTTTGGTTTTCATCTATCATCCTTTAGCAGCGTGGGAGAAGTCCTTGATTGACAAACTGAAGCCATAGGCTGAACACAGCCATACCAGCAAAGACTACAAAGAGTCCCATGAGCATTCCTGAACCATGTCCCACCGCTCGAGGAGCATTTCCTACAACTCGTTCATAGTAAGATTCAAATTCTGACTCATAGACTTCAAATCCATTGATCGACAGAAAGGATTCACCATCTTTACGTATGCATCGCAGATGAAGTTGTTCCCCTTTGTCATTTTGTACAGACAGCTCACGATGCCACTGTTCATCTTCCTCTTCCTCTGACTCACTGTAACTCACAGTATCATCATCATCATCTTCTTCTTCATCCCCAGATGCAGTGTCATCCATATCGAAAGGAGTTAGATGAGTATGTAGATCACGAATGGCTGAGAATGCAGAGGTTACCTTCTTTCCATTCATCAGCTCTTGAAGTTCTTCATTGGTTCGATAGATCATTTTGTTTTGACTATCAATCAGACTGTTCTCTTGCACATACTTCATGAGAGCACTTACAAGATCATGCCGACTTTTCAGACAACTCTGAAAATCGAACGTGGAACGCACAGCGTCACTTACAAAGAACATATCAGCTGCCATGTTTGTACCATGACACAACGTGTTCGATGATCCATCAAATTTTTTTTAAGCAACTTGTTGCAATGCAACGTGTTGCAGTGCAACACAAGACGCCAAGCCTTGTACAATATACGAATTGAGTTCTGGTGTGCTAATTGTACTATAGGTGTAAATGACGTAGTGGAAGAAGAGAAATTCATAGATACCCAGAAGAACAACCATACTCACATTTTCTAAACCAATGACCCACCAGCGTACAGGAATCTTCTTTCGTTTGAGTACTAAGAAACCGCCCAACATACAGACAAAACAGACCGCCGATGCCACAAGCGAATCCCCCAAAAGTCCTTGGTTTGTACTTTGTCTTTGGAGCTGTGCAGCCGATCCATCGCGCTCAATCAGATTATAATTGATATCTTTCAGAAGCAAAGTCACAACTGTTTTCGTTTCATTTGACCACGAAGGACATGTATCGACCAACGGTCGATAGTACGTATTAATTGTGTCTAAGACGCCATTATCCTCCCTTTTGCTCACGTACTGGAAAAAGAACACAGTTTCAAAAACAGAGACTAAGAAAATATGGATAGCGGATTTGATCAGAAAGAGATAGGCGCGAGGAGCAACAGGGAGTTGTTCTTGTTGTCTCCCTTGCATATGATGGAGAAGTTGGCGTAACAACGCATTCCCTTCCTGTTCATCTCCATTTATACTTCCTGAGTTATGTAAGACAAAAAAGGAATCTGAGTAAGAGGGTGGTCTTCGCAGTGTTGCGAGAGATTCATCCGCACGTGGAGATCCTTGCGGAGGAGTGCCGATACCGAACATTCCTCTTTTTTATTAAAAGGTGAGACGAGTTCTCTAGATCGTTGCATAAACACATTGTTCTTTACCAGTAAAGAACAAATGGTTGTGATCACAACACTTGTCATTGGTGCAGATTATACACGAGCGTTAGCACCATGCCTGGAGACTAAAACGAACTACGCAAAGAAACATGGATATACCTACATCCAAGGGGGTGCAGAATACTGGGATCGTACAAAACCGATCGCCTGGTCCAAAATTCCCTTTTTACTCGATATCTGTAAAAAAGTTCCTGAAGGGGAATTGATTTGGCAAAGTGACGCCGATGTTGCTATAACGAATTCTTCATTACGTCTGGAAGAGCACATGATTCCAGAGCTACCCCCTGGAAAAGATCTAATGATGGTGCGTGATGCGTGTGGAAATATCAATTCTGGTAACATTCTCTTTCGTAATACGGCATGGGTACGTGACTACTGGAAGCGTGTAGGAGAACAAACGCAATTTACCTATCATATCTGGTGGGAGAATAAGGCGATGATTCATTTGATGGAAACAGTCAAAGAAGATCAGGAGAAAATCTATGTGACTCCAAAACATAAGTTGTTCAACGCGTATTTGCGCGGGTTAGAAGGAGAACCTCTCTGGATGCCTGGAGACTTCTTAGTCCATTTTGCAGGTGTCTATGATTTGCAAGCGATGGCCACACTCACTAAGCGATGCTTGGCAGGTGAAATTCCCCGCATTCAGATGCATTCAAATGAAGATATGCCTTCCTCATAGAATGCCTTCCCAAGACTGCCAACAACGAACAATGATTACGATATTTCTCACTCTTGATGCATATCGTATTCTGATTGGCTGTTTTTATACACTCTTTGTTCCACAGCTCTGTCCTGATACACATCTTGTTCCTCGTCCTGATCCGATGACATATCATCAATGTACTTTGGAAGATAACGTAACTGATTTAACACTATTAAACAAAGCTGCATTGGGTATGAATGCACTGACCTGTTTTGTGATGGTGATTGGATTTATTCAAGAATACAGGAGGGAACAGTGGATGGTGAAGAAATTACATGTGGATCCCACAAAACCTGATGCGAATTTGATCACAGAAATCCAAGCTTATCCTGCAATTGCACAAAGTCTTCGAACACGAAACAATCATTATAAATGGTTGTTCTCGTTAATAGGTGTATTGAGTGCTGTAAATATAATTACAAGTGGATTTTTGGTGTATGAATATTATGATGGAATGAAAACAACAACCACCTTTGTCACAAATACCTTATTGATTCTTTTGCGTGTGATTAAATCTATACAAATTTCAAGAACATGTCAGATTGAAACAAAAGCACAAAGTGTATATCTGACTGAACCTGTCACATTTAACACAATTGATCCAGAGTATCGTCAAACACACCCTGTTGCTCAACCGAAACAAGAAATAATCACAATGATTGAATCTCCAATGAAATCAAATTAGTGTTGCTTTCCATTCACGTACAGATCCAGTAGAAGTTCCTTCTGTAGCTCCGTTCCTGCAAGTGGATACTCTGGAATACGTGTCACCTTGAGTTGTTCCAACCACCCATCGCAAAAACTCTTCTCAAGTTGATTGGAGATACCAATTGCAGGCACGTAGAAATAGAGATTCTTATACTGTCCTGGAAGCTTCTGACCTGGTCCAAAGTTGTACAGAGGAAATAAAGGACCCTCCTTTTGCACATGTGAAGGAGGGACTGTATAGACAATACACTCATGTTCTTTGAGTTTCAAAGCAGTTTGTACTCCCATAATTGACTTTGTTACAACTGTAGATTTACCAAGTTTTGTCACCAGAATACGCTGCATATCGGTTGCAACAAAGGGAAGGATTTTCTGCAAATGTTTCGGACAACGGATACTATTATGAAAACCAATGATATGAATCAATGCTCGAGAGCTCATTTATAGGTTTCATCCATTCTACTTTAGGTTTTTCAAAGATCGGCAAGACATCCCTGGTATCCTGTCTGTTGCACGAGTTCATGTACCCACTCTTCCAGCTGTCCTAGAATGTACTTGGCTTTCAGAATGCTATCCTTGTCAAATGTAACTGTTGATTGAATCAATAGACTCATGGATTGCGGCGCATTTGTATTCTTTGCGTCCAAATCCATGAGTCTCTGCAGTTGATAGAGTTTTGTATTAATCTTTGTCTGGATATCTCCTACGTCCATTTTACTTCTTGTACGTTGAGCAACAATCTTAGACCGTTGCGTATCTTTTTTACTGTGTTCAAGTAGAA
>JACCDW010508884.1_pt1 | contig 11107 bp, 10 predicted proteins | sample 7449781 | NCBI WGS metagenome assembly JACCDW01 (sample SAMN15323449, study PRJNA562643) | freshwater metagenome | isolation source: river surface water | place: USA:Blue River Watershed | collected 2017-08-18
CTGGAGAGACACCTGACATGAACCTGGATATCACCGATTTCCGCAGTATCGCGACCGTGCTGTGCTTCGTCGCCTTCCTCGGCGTCACCTGGTGGGCCTATGCCCCGGGCCGTCGCCGGCAATTCGACGAGGCAGCGCGCCTGCCCTTTGCAGACGAGAACGATCCGCAGGAGAAAGCCCATCATGAATAGCGCCATCCTCAGCTCCGGTTGGAGCTGGTTTGTGATCATCGGCACCTTTGGCTCGCTGCTGTATTTTTTCCTGCTGCTCTTTCTGAACCGCAAGACCAGCAATCCGGGCAAGACCACCGGACATGAGTACGACGGCATCGAAGAGTATGACAATCCCCTGCCCGCGTGGTGGTTCTGGGGCTTCCTCATCAGCATCCTGTTCGCGATCGGTTATCTGATCTATTACCCGGGGCTCGGCAACTTTGCGGGACTTGGGGGCTGGAGCCAGGTGGGGGCACTGGAGGAATCGCAGGAGGCTGCCGATGCCCGCTACGGACCTTTGTTTGCCCAATACGGAGCAGTCCCGATCGACGAACTGGTGGAGGACGTGACAGCCATGCGCATGGGGCGTCGCCTGTTCGCCACCAACTGCGCCGTCTGCCACGGCGCCGCTGGCACCGGCAGCGAAGGCTTCCCGAATCTGACCGACGCCCAATGGCACTGGGGCGGCAGCGCTGATCAGATCAAGGCGACCATCGCCAATGGCCGCAACGCCATGATGCCAGCGTGGGAAGTCCCGCTGCAGGAGGCGGGAGTGAAAGAGGTCACCGAGTACGTAATGCAGCTGGCCGGGCGCGAAGTGGATGCGACGCTGGCAGCAGCGGGACAGACCCGTTACGCCATGTTCTGCGCCGCCTGCCACGGGGCCGACGGCAGCGGCCAACCCATGCTGGGTGCGCCGTCGCTGAATGAAGAGGTATGGCTCTACGGCAACTCGCGCTTGCGCATCGAGGAAACCATTCGTCATGGTCGCGCCGGACAGATGCCTGCTTTCACCGAACGTCTGGGCGCCGACAAGGTGCATATCCTCAGCGCCTACGTGATGAGCCTGCGCCAGGATCAAGACGACGAGGATGAGCCGGACGAAACCGAGCAGTGACAGCGGTATGAACAGAATTCCTTCTCAGGAGATTATTCCCGACGACGTCGACTCCCGCGTTTTCAATCTCTATGAGCGAAAGGAAAAGATCTACATTCGCAAAATGGAAGGTCTGTTCCAGACCGTGCGGCAGTATACCGGCTGGCCCCTTTTGCTCGGCTATTTCCTGGCGCCCTGGCTGCAAGTGGACGGCCATCAGGCCATTCTGTTTGACCTGCCGGAGCGCAAGTTCCACATCTTCTGGCTAACGTTGGGGTCACAGGATTTCGTGCTGCTGATGTGGGTGCTGGCGATTGCTGCCTTTGCGTTGTTCTTCGTCACCACACTGTGGGGACGTGTGTGGTGCGGCTACACATGTCCACAGACGATCTGGACAGCCATCTTCATGTGGGCCGAGCAGATCACCGAAGGCGAACGGCACCAGCGCATCAATCTCGACAAGATTCCTTCTATTCTTCATCGCGACGGCCGCAACCGGGCCGGCTGGAACAAGTTCTGGCGGCGCGGCCTCAAGCACGGCATGTGGCTCGGCTTCGCCCTGCTGACCGGCGTCACCTTCATTGGCTATTTCTACGGCATGCGCGAGCTGGTTGGAGAGGCGCTGCACTGGGAGTTGCCGCTCACAGCGGTGTCGTGGAGCGTCTTCTTCACCCTCGCCACCTACATCAACGCCGGCTGGCTGCGCGAGCACGTCTGCATCTACATGTGCCCCTATGCGCGCTTCCAGTCCGCGATGTTCGATCATGACACGCTGATCATCTCCTACGATGAGAAACGCGGAGAGGCGCGGGGCGCGCGCAAGCGCAATGTCGACTACAAGGGTCAGGGGCTGGGTGACTGCATCGACTGCACGCTGTGTGTCCAGGTCTGCCCCACTGGCATCGATATCCGCGACGGCCTGCAGTACGAGTGCATCGGCTGTGCGCACTGTATCGACGCCTGCGATTCCATCATGGAAAAGATGGGCTATGCGAAAGGGCTGATCTCCTATACGACAGAGAACAAGCTCGCCGGCGGCAAGTGGACGTGGAAGCGGCCGAAACTGATCGGCTATGGCGTGGCGCTGCTGGTCATGCTGCTGTTGTTCACCATCGTGCTGCTCACGCGCACGCCGCTGCGCCTGGATGTGCTGCGGGATCGTGGCCAGCTCTTTCAACAGGTGGAAGGCGGGCGCATCGAGAACGTCTACACGCTGAAGATCATCAACATGGATCGCGTGGACCACGAGTACCGGCTGAGCGTGAATGGCCTGCCCGACGCCACTCTGGTTCCGGCCACCCCGATCCGCGTAGTGGCCGGCGACATCAACGATGCCGTGGTGCGGGTGCGCGTCGACCCGGACCAGCTGGAGGACTTCGTGACCACCTTCGAATTCGAGATCGAGGCACTGACGGACGAACAGGATGGCAACGCACTGCGCGCCCGCGCCGAGAGCCGCTACATCGGCCCGCGCCCGTTGCCGAACTGAGGCAAGCACTACACACCCATTGCAGGAACGAGCGGATACGCCCTATGTCACAGACCACTGCCACCACTGCCATCACCCCCAGGCCTCACTGGTACCAGCACCGCTGGCCGTGGGTCCTGATGAGCATTCCCTTTGCGGCGGTGCTGTTCGGCATATTCATGGTCGTGACGGCCATGCGCTATCCGGATGATGTGGTTGCCGACACCTATTATCGCGACGGCCAAGGCATCAATCAGTTGCGGGCACTCGACGAGATGGCGCGCACTTTAGGCCTGAGTGCCAGCATGATCAGCTCGGCGGCGAACGGACGCAGCCAGTTACTGCTCAGCGGCGGAGAGGAAGCGGTGTTGCAGTTGTTCCTCTATCACGTCACCGACAGCAACGCCGACCGACGCTTCCTGTTCTCGCCAAGGGCAGCGGGCGTCTACGAAAGCGAAGACAGTACACTGCCAACTCTGCTGGCAGAGCGTGGCGTTTGGTATCTGGAGTTGCGCGGCGAGCAGGACAACTGGCGTCTGCGCAAGCGCGTTGAAACCCCCTTTACGACGCTGGAGTTCTGATGCTGGACAAGGTCAAACACAGCTTCTGCTACCACTGCCGCTCGCTTATGCCGACGGCGACTGCCTTGACGCTGCAGGCAGACGGGCAGACTCGTCTGCTGTGCTGCTCTGGGTGTGTGGCGGCTGTGCAATTCATCAACGCGCTGGATCTGCAGTCCTACTACGACTTCCGCGACAAATGTGCGCCCGTCGCAGGGCTCACGGCGCACGCCGCTGCTGCAGCGCAGACACTGCCGGAACTGGCGTTCGCCGACGCGACCGATGAGCTGCCGGATGGCCGCCGGGCACTGCGTCTGCTGATTCCGGACTTGCGCTGCGCCGCCTGTGTCTGGCTGCTAGAACAGGTGCTGAGTCGCCAGCCTGGCATCGAGCAGGTGCAAGTCAGTTTCGCCTCGCGGCGCCTGCGGGTGGAGTTCGACCCGGACCAAGGCATGTCGGTGCCAGCCATTGCACAGCTGGTCCAGCGCCTCGGATATCAGCCCGAGCCGGATCTTCCCGATACCGGCCGGCAGAGTTTCGCCAGCCATCAGCGCAATATGCTGATCCGTCTGGGCGTGGCTGGCATCGGCATGATGCCGGTGATGATGTTCGCGCTGCCGGCCTATTTGGCAGCGGGGATTGCGCCTGCAGAGATTGTGTCTACAGCGCTTGTATCTACCGGCAGTGCTGCCGCAGTGGATCCTCTCAGCGCGGCGCTATTGCGCTGGGCCAGCCTCGCCCTCAGCACGCCCGTCGTGCTCTACAGCGCCTGGCCATTTCACCGTGGCGCCTGGTACGCACTGCGTCATCGCAGCCTGAGCATGGATCTGCCGGTGTCGATTGCCATCCTCGCGGCCTTCCTGCTGAGCGTGGTCAACACGCTGAATCAGGCGAGTGAGGTGTACTTCGACACGGCCTGCATGTTCACCTTCTTCCTGCTGCTGGGTCGCTATGTCGAGTTGCAGTCCCGGCGTCACTTTCAGGAGAGTCAGGACCTGCTTTCGAAACTGCTGCCGCTGACCGTGCGGCGAGTCAATACCAGCAACGAGGAGACCGTCCCGTTGCGAGAGGTCGACGTCGGCGACCTGCTGCGGGTGCTGCCGGGAGAGACGATTCCCGCCGATGGCGTCGTCGTCCGCGGCAGCAGCAGCGTCAGCGACAGCGCCTTTACCGGTGAGCCGCTGCCCAGCGTTCGACATCCCGGTGCACGCGTGCTGGCCGGCGCGACCAATCACGACGGCGAACTTGTAATCCGGGCCGGCACATCACCCAAGGACTTCGTGCTGGCGCAGATCAACCGTCTGTTCGAGCAGGCCTCGCACTACCGTCCCCACTGGTCCCGCCTCGCGGACCGGGCGGCGTCGTGGTTCATCGCCAGCGTGCTGCTGCTCGCCGCTGCGGCTGGCATCTTCTGGGAACTGCGCGGTGCCGACAACGCGCTGATCATCGCCCTCACCGTGCTGGTGGTGGCCTGTCCTTGCGCACTGTCGCTGGCAACTCCGGTTGCCAGCACCGTTGCAACCACGACACTGCGCCGCCGTGGTGTGGTCATTCGCAACGGCGCCTTCCTTGAGCGGGCGGCGGCAACTACCGCCGTGGTCTTCGACAAGACCGGCACGCTCACTGAGGCCCAGCTCCACATCGACAGGATCGTGCCGCTGCACGACGTCGATGCACCGGGCTGTCTCGCCATCGCGACCGCACTGGAGCGCCACAGTCATCACCCGATCGCCCGTGCCTTTGACGGCGACACGGCGCTGACGGCCAGCGCCGTGGTCACGGTGCCGGGGCAAGGCGTGCAGGGCGAGATAGCAGGCGTTCACTACCGCCTCGGCGTCGCGGCATTCGCGTGGCCCGCACTGCCACCGCCCGCGCAGGATGACGGCTTGTGGGTGCTGCTGGCGGCGGACACGCCGCTGGCCTGGTTCCGCCTGCAGGATGTCCTGCGGGACGACGCGGCAAAGACGGTGGCCGCTCTGCGGGAGCAGGGCATTATCACTGCTATCTTCAGCGGCGACTCGTCGCCAGCAGGGCAACGTCTGGCCGAATCGCTGGGGGTCGACCAGACTCGCACCGGACTGACGCCGGAGCAAAAAATTGCCGCGGTACGCTCCCTGATCGCAGGGACTCCCAAGCAGGAAATTGCCACGCGCGGACAGCGGGTCATGATGATCGGAGACGGTGTGAATGACGCGGGCGCTATGGCGGCGGCAGACACTTCAATTGCCATCTCACCGCGCGACGTGCTGGTGCAAAACAGTGCCGATGCGACCCTGCTCAATCCAAACCTCAGCCTGATACCGGAGGTGCTGCGCTTCGCCAGACGCACGCGCCGCATCATCCGTCAGAACATCGGCTGGTCGCTCATCTACAACCTGAGCGTGATTCCCGTGGCTCTGCTCGGCCTGCTGCCCCCCTGGCTCGCCGCGCTCGGGATGAGCCTGTCGTCGCTGCTGGTCGTCCTCAATGCCTGGCGCCTGCGCCGGATGGAGGGCTGACCCATGGAGACCTTCCTGATCTTGATCCCCGTTACTCTCGCGCTGGTCGCGCTCTCGCTGTGGGCCTTCGTCTGGTCGGCCCGCAACGGACAGTTCGAAGACATCGATCGACAGGCCTGGTCGATCCTGTTCGACAATACCGAGGAGAAGCAAACGGCGGGGCGGGAGACTCCGCAGGAAGAAGCGCGACCAGATAGTGCAGCAGAGGCGCCACAGGATGAGGGTGAGCACGATGGCAGGGCGCCCTGATGGATTTGCTGGCCGCCTTCCTGCTCGGACTGTTCAGTGCCCCGCATTGCCTGGCGATGTGTGGAGGCGTGGCCTCGGCGCTGCTGCTGGGCAGCGGCGCCGCCGATGAACGGGCAGCGCGACGCGCAGCGCCCATCGTCAGCGCGGTATGGTTCGGCACGGGCAAGTTGCTTGGCTATGGGCTGCTCGGGGCAGTGGCCGGCCTGACCGGTGCTGTATTGAGCTCATCAGGCACGGCAATTGGCGGTGCGCTGCGCCTGCTTGCGGGGCTGCTGATGATCGGCCTCGGGCTCTACATGACCGGCTGGTGGCTGGGCATACGCCGCCTCGAAGCCCTTGGCGGACGCCTCTGGCAGCCCGTGCTGGGCCTGCTGCGCGGTCTGCAACTGGGCAGCACGGGCAACAAGCTGGCCGCCGGACTGCTCTGGGGCCTGATGCCCTGCGGCATTGTCTACAGCATGCTGGCGCTGGCACTGAGCGCGGGAAGCGCGGCAGCAGGCGCCGCCATCATGCTCAGCTTCGGCCTCGGTACGCTGCCCTTCGTGTTGGGCAGCGGCGGCCTGCTGCAGGCCGCCGCGCCTCTGCTGCGACAGCGGCAGGTGCGTACGGCAGCAGGACTCGGGCTGATGCTGTATGGCGTCTATGACATGACCACGACGCTTATGTCGTGAGCGGAACGGGTGTGAGCACGGCAATTACAATCACAAGACAAAGTTCTCAACAACGACAGACTCAAGAACGACATTCAAGAACAACAAGCAGTCAAAAGGAGAGGCAACAATGAAGCACTTGATCGGCATGTTCAGCAACCCGGCGCAGGAATGGTCCAGAATCCGCGACCGCAATGACTCGGTGACTGGCCACTATCTGAGTTATCTGTTGTGGATGGCCTTGCTGCCGCCGCTGGCCTGGTGGTACGGCGCGAGCCAGATCGGCTGGGAGATCGCTGACCGCGTGATCCTGCTGACGCCAGCATCGGCTGCCCAGATCATGGCCCTGTTCTATGTTGCCATTCTGCTGAGTATCGCCTTTCTGGGCTTCATGATTCACTGGATGGCGAGGACTTACGACGCCCGCAACGACGACGTCGCACACGGCATCGGCGTTGCTGCCTACATGTGCGCGCCGATGTTCGTGATCGGGCTTACCGGGCTCTACCCGGTGCTGTGGCTGGACATGGTGCTGGGGACACTGGCAGCGGCGTACACGCTGTACCTGCTGTACATCGGCATACCGATTGTCTACGACATGCCGAAGGAGCGCGGCTTCCTGTTTGCCAGCGCAACAGTGGCAGTGGGACTGGTGTTGATGGTTGCTCTGCTCGGCGCCACAGTCATTCTCTGGGAGATGGGCGCCATGCCGATCTTTACCGATGGCTGAACGCAGACTAGACTCGCACACCATGAAGCTGCTCGAGTTCGAACACATCATCCAGATCAATGATCCGGATCAACCACAGATCCCTCCGCTCAGCAGGCAACAGCTGTGGGAGTGTCTGTTGTTTCGCGCCCGGCACCCGGGGCATTTCAACCCCGCACTCGCCTGTCGGCTTGAAGATGTCTCCACGGCCGGCTTCGTGCGCTACCTGCAGTTCGGCAACATGGAGCTGAGGGACGAGGTGTTTCTGTTGCCGGGGCACGAAATTCGCACCACGACGGCGGGGTCAGACCAACCCCTGTTCGCCGAGAGCATCGCCCGCATTGAGGAACCGGGGCCGGAGCGGCTGTTTGTGCGCTTTGTGTATCGTCGGGACTCTGGTAATGAAAGCGGCAATGGCGACGAACCAGGCGGCATCGACGTCGACGAATACCTCAAGGCCGCATATGTGCAGAATGATCGAGACGCCGTGCGCCTGATGCGGGAAATGGTCCGTGACGGACTGCTCAGCAGCGGATCATGGCTCCAATAGAACACCCAGCGTGTCGACGTAGCGCTGCTCGTTGATGGCTTCTGCCATCAGCCCCCCGCCCAGCAGCTCACGGACATCGGCATGGATCTGCGTCAGCGCAGCAATGCGGGCCTGTGAGCTGAAGTCAGCCTGCATTACCGCTCCCCACAGACTCAACATGGCCGAGTCGATCAACCGCACGCTGTTGTCCTTGGCCCACTCCGCCGAGATCAGCGCACCCAGCTCCGCCATCTGCGCCCTGACGAGCACATGCTCCTGCTCCGAGAGATCAAAGAGCATGTTCTCTTCAATGTTCTGCCATCCCGTCGGCATCAACTCCCAACCTTCATAGAAACGCAGCACCCAGGTCATGTACTGCACGTCGGTCTGCACCCGCTGATTGTCGGCGTCTTCGTGGTAATAGCTCAGGAAGTGATGCTGCTCCGGCAAACTCTCCGGCCAGCGTTCGAGCACACGTGTACTGCTGCAGGCGGACAGCATGCAAAGTGCGACGGCAAGAAACCAGAGTTGAGCACGCCTGCGCGCCAGTGCAAGCGTCGGGTGCAAGACGGTAGTAGTAGTGCGAGTGCGGAGCGATGACGACATGTGCAACTGGCTCTCCCGAAAGATGACAGAGCGCACGATGATAACAGAGTCAGACGGAATCGATGATGCCCAGCCGAATGGCCTCCAGCGTAACCTCGGAGCGATTGGTCACCTGCAGTTTTGCATAAATGCTCTTCACATAGCCTTTGATGGTATCCGGGGAAAGCTTGAGCATATCGGCGGCTTGATCGACGCTGAAGCCCTTGCCTATCAGGCAGATCACATCGATTTCACGACGGGTCAGATTGGCCTTTTCAAGCGCATCGCCCTTGTTGTTGAAGTGTTCGATGAGGCGCTGTGAGGAGGAGGCGGACAGCGCTGGCCGATTTTTCTTGATGCCTTGCAGATAACTGACGATGCGATCCCGGTCCTGATCCTTGAGTATGTAACCCTTGGCGCCAGCCTTCAGCGCAGTGAACAGGTGGCGGTCATCGTCATAGATCGTCGCCACCACAATGTAGCAAGGATAGTCCTTCGCGTGCAGCGCACGAATCAGATCTATGCCACTGCCATCGGGCAGACCAAGATCCACCAGCGCCAGATCGAAATCATCGCGAGCGATCAGCGTCAGCGCCGTGGCAAGATCGGCGGCACTCTGTATCCGCAGTGTGGGAAAAGCCGATTGCACACAGGAAATGAGCCACTCCCGCGTCTCGGGATTGTCTTCCACAATGAGGGCCTGACCGTTTTCCAGTGGCAACATCCTGCTTTTCCAGAGTCAAGGTAGGAACGACAACTCTCTTCCGTTCAGTCGCCGAATCGAGCTGCACTGTAGTGCAACGTCGCGGAGTTTGTATACCCCCGAAATGGGGGCACCCCGAAGTGCAAACAGGTGGGACGCCGGGCTACTCCGGCAGCGCCTGCTGCGGTAGCATTGCAGGCAAATATTTACTTTCCGGCGCTCGCCATCGGAGCCGTCTCACGCATGATCAGCAGTCACGAATCTGCCAACGCCTCGCGAGCTGTCACGATTGCGACTCTGCTGCTGACTTTCGTCGCCACGCTACTGTGGGGGCGGATCGCACAGGCCGAGCCCCAGATTATTGAGTCCGTTGAGTTCCTCTACTGGAATTCCACGGAACTGCCCCCCGCTGAGGCCCAGTGGCAGCCCCTGACCCTGCCCTTCAACTCGCGCGAAGAGCGTTCGCCTCTGACCGCTCGCGATGCCGACTCCCCCTATGTCTGGTTCCGGTTCCCGCTGCAACAACCAGAGCAGGGCGGCCGCCACAGCTTGTACTTCTGGCGCTACAACCTGGCACTGAACGTCTTTTTCAACGGCAGCGAGATCGGCGGCAGCAGCTATCGCGAGAACCGCGACACCATGTCCTGGAATCATCCATTGCTTCTGGAAATTCAGGAGCCCAGTTGGCGCCCGGATAACAATGAGGTGCTGGTGAGGTTGTACCGCAGCGCCTGGGGTGGAAACTTCGCCCCGATTCTCTTTGGAGACACCGCCGAACTGCAGCAACTGTGGTCAGCGCGCATGTTCCGTCAGGTCGAAATCAACGAGGTGCTGCTGGCCTTTGGCATCGGCCTGACTTTGGTGAGTTTCTTCCTGTGGGGCGTGCGTCGCAACGACACCGTGTATCTCTGGTTCAGTGGCATGTGCCTGTGCTGGAGTGTCGTGACGCTGCACATGGTCATCTATCACAACCCGATTCCCTATGATTACTGGCTGCCGCTGGTGCACGTGGCCATCGACGGCGCCATCTTCTGCATGTACGGCTTCATCGGTCGCCTCATCGACGGCGCCAAGCGCCCACGCCGCGAACAACTGCTGCTGGCCTGGACTGCCATCGCCTCACTCTCCCACTTTCTGGTGCCGCCGGAATATTTCTTCATGGTGGCCTACAGCTTCCACCTCATCGGAACGATTGCACTTGGCGCGATCGTGTATCGCGTGGCACGGCAGGCATTGCGCTATCGTCAGCGTCAGGCGGTCATCATCACCGGGGCGCTGGCAATTCAGATCACCTTGTTTGTGCACAACATCTACCTGATGTTCTTCGCGCCGAGCGTGCGCTGGGAAGGCTCGATCTTCTACGCGCATTTCGGTATCCCACTGCTGTTTCTGATCTTCGTGGGTTCCTTGCTGAGCCGCTTCACCGGCGCGCTGGAGACCGCCGAAAATCTGAATCGGGAATTGGAGCAAAAAGTTGAACTCAGTCGCCAGGTAATCGAAAAGAGTTTTGCGGAACGACGCGTGCTGGAGATTCAGCAGGCCGCCGAGCAGGAGCGCCTGAAGATCTATCGCGATCTGCACGACGATGTCGGCTCCAAGCTGCTGTCGATCATGCATGCCGATCGTGGCAGCAAGCTGGGCGACATGGCCCGCTCGGCACTGGAGAGTCTGCGTCAGGCCGTGTCCAGGGCCAACCACCCGGATCAGATGCTGCAGTCATTCATTGACGATATTCGCGAAGAGACCGAGCTGCGCCTGCGTGGATCGGGTCACGCGGTCGAGTGGCGGCAGAGCGTCGAAGTTCCAGCAGTGATCATTCCATCGACAGTGGCCTTCAACCTGAATCGGATTCTCAAAGAAGTGGTCAGCAACATCATCCGTCATGCGGAAGCGCAACGAGTGCTTGTGCAGGTGAATCTGGAGGGCAACAGCATCGAGTTCATCATCCACGATGACGGACGGGGCTTTGACAGGCACGGCCCGCTGGGCAACGGCATCAACAACATCATCAGCCGTGCCAGAGAGATTGGTGCCACCGTGAGCTGGCACTCGGAGCCGGGAGAAGGC
>JACCDW010828289.1_pt1 | contig 11107 bp, 9 predicted proteins | sample 7449781 | NCBI WGS metagenome assembly JACCDW01 (sample SAMN15323449, study PRJNA562643) | freshwater metagenome | isolation source: river surface water | place: USA:Blue River Watershed | collected 2017-08-18
CCCTCATCACCGTAATTGCTCACAAGATATGGCTTACCTAAATCATCAAATGTTTGTGGTGTATCGCCATTCCACATTGAAGTCAGTGGAATTCCCTGTTCAAGTGCTGCGACAAGAGCAAATGGTTTAAAGGTAGATCCTGCTAGCGCAATGGATTGAGTAGCATCATTTAATTGGCGCACTACATAGTCTTTTCCACCATACATGGCGATTACCTCGCCAGTGCCTGGGCGAATAGCAACGAGACCAATATGAAGATTTGTTGGGGCAGGCTTTGGAGTTAACTTATTAACAGCATCAACTGCAGATTGCTGTGCTCTCTGCTCGAGTGTTGTCTTGATGACATATCCACCAATCATCAACTGCTCTTGTGAGAATCCAAGTTTGCTCAACTCTTTCTGAACAGCATCAATGATGTATCCCTTAGGGCCACTCAGTGATCCACCAGTTGTGCGCGGTGAGACAACAGGCATCTTCGCAGCTGCTGCCTCTTCCTTAGTAATCCACTTCTCATCCAACATTCCTTGGATCACATAATGAAAGCGTGCCTCAAGTCGCGCTGCATTGCGCTTGCGCTGCTCAGTATCGCCAAAATTGGGATCATAAAGTCCTGGCGAGCGCAAAATACTTGCAATCACCGCAGATTGTGAGATGGAGAGCTGGTTTGCATTGCGATTGAAGTATTGCTGGGCTGCTGTCTGCACGCCATATGAGCCGCGACCAAAATAGATTGTGTTGAGATAGTTCTCAAGAATCTGATCCTTAGTCATCGCATTCTCTAATTTGAGAGAGATAACAAGTTCTTTAATCTTTCTTTGAATACTTCGCTCTGGTGTGAGGAATGCCGTCTTTGCATACTGTTGTGTGATTGTTGAACCACCGCGTCCTTGGCCAAGAGTTAACACATTCGATAGAACTGCTTGTCCAATGCCTGTGATGCTAAAAGCACGGTTGGAGTAGAAGTTGCGATCTTCTGCAGCCATTACTGCATAGCGAAGTCGAAGTGGAATCTTTGCTAATGGAAGTATCTGTCGATTCTGTGCTCCAATGCGGCCAATCTCTTGACCGTTGGAGTATTGGATCACCGTAGCTTGGCTATTTACATAAGCATTGGGATCTGGAATATCGACTGTAAACCAAGCGAGGGCAAAGAGGGTGGCACCTGCAACGAAGCCAAAACCACCGAGAAATATGCCTGCTCGAATTAACCTGGTTTTAATCACGAGCTTAGGTTACCGCTGAAGTCCTCATCCTCAAGGGTGCGTTGGCGACGCGGTGGTTTGCGTTCGCGTCCATCGCCTAATAAATAGGAGGCAACGAGGTGATTCCATGAACAATCACGACAGACTTCAACACAGTAGACGGCGAACTCTCCAAACTCTTTCTCCATCTCAATCAATTCGGCAGGAGTTTTGATGCGGCCTGAGTATTGGCCGAGTTGATCACCAAATGTGTAACGAAGCTCCACCAAGCGATCTTTCTTACAGACAGGGCAGTTTCGCCCCGCCGCCTCACCATGGAACTTTGCAGCTCTCAATAGGTATGGGTCGGCATCGCAGGCATCGACAATTCCTTTAAAAAGATTGAGAAGAGTTGCACGCTTATCAAGTGAATAGTCGATGAATCCTCGCGCTGTCTGGCCGTGTGAATTCATAAAGAGAAGAATATTGCTTATTGACTGACTACGCTTAGCATGTGATGGCGCCGACCTTCTGGGAATTAATCAGTGATCGCCGATTGCGACCACTTCTGCGTCTGCGCTGGACTGGCCAATTCACAGATGGTCTCTTTCAGAGCGCATTGGCATCTTTTGTTCTCTTCTCTCCTGAGCGCCAAGCTTCGGCTCTTAATGCTGCAATCGCCTTTGCGGTTGTGCTCCTTCCTTACTCTCTTATTGGTCCTATGGTGGGCACGCTCCTGGATCGCTTCTCTCGTCAGAGAGCAATTCTTTTTTCTAACCTCACTCGCTCAATCACACTCATCTTTATTGCACTCCTTATCTTCCGTGGACAGACAGGAGTTGAGCTCACAGCGCTTGTTCTCGTTGCTTTTGGTCTGAACAGATTGATTCTTGCGGGACTCTCTGCAGGTCTTCCTCTCGTTGCTCCACGAAGCGGACTTGTTGCAGCAAATGCACTCGCAGTTACTGGTGGATCTGTATGGGTGGTCTTAGGTGGCGGATTAGGCCTTGGAATTCGCCGCATTACAGACGCTATGGCAACTGCAGATCATGCAGATGGTTATCTCATTCTCGCTGCATCATTTGGCTATCTCTGTGCTGCCACATTTGCAGCTCTGATGAAGAAATCAGATATTGGCCCTGAACCACATGCAATTGTGAAGGCAACTTTGGCACAAGGTTTCATTGAGGTCAGAGAGGGATTTAAATTCCTTCGCCACCACAGCGATGCAGCACGAGGTATTGCAGCAGTTGCTATCCATCGTGGCGGTATTACCGCTCTGACATTGACTGCAATGCTTCTTGAGAGAAATACTTTTCATGATCCACTCGATAGTGAGGCAGGTCTTAATGGTCTGAGCTTCACACTCACCTGTGCTGCTGTGGGATTTGTTGTGGGAGCTGTGATCGCTCCACTTATGGTGCGCAGAATGGGTCGCCATCGATGGATGCGACTTTCAATGTTTCTTGCAGCACTCGGTGCAATGATTCTTGTCATTGATAGAACACAAGTGCTTTTGATTGCAACAGCATTTATTACTGCACTTTTTGGACAAGGTGTGAAAGTGACCAATGATGCACTTGTGCAATCAAAGATTAGTGATGAATATCGTGGTCGTGTATTTGCTGTCTACGATGTTGTTGTTAATGCTTCCATTGTTTCGTGTGCTCTGATTGCTGCTTTGTTGCTGCCAGATAGTGGTAATTCTTGGTTAGTTCCACTTCTTGTCTCAATCTCCTACTGTGTTGCAGCGCTCTTTCTTAAGGGTGGCGGCGAGAACGCCACCACTCCAGTAACTCCTGCGTAGCGCGTTCTTCACCCAATGGGCCATGTTCCATGCGTAGCTCCATGAGGAAATCCAAGGCTTTACCTACATCTGCAGATGGTTTGATTTGCAGCAACTGCATTACCTGTGCGCCATCGAGATCTGGACGGATCTTGGAGAGCTCTTCCTCCTCCATCAATTTGGCGATGCGAGCTTCCAAATTGTCATAAGTGCGGGAGAGGCGCTCTGCCTTCTTAACATTGCGTGTGGTGCAATCTGCGCGGGTAAGAATGTGAAGGTGGGTAAGGAGTTCTCCAGCATCGCGCACATACCTGCGCACAGCGCTATCGGTCCACTCTCCTTCTCCATAACCGTGGAAGCGAAGGTGGAGAGCAGTCAAAGTTTCCACCGCATCGATGGTGTCATTATCAAAGCGGAGCTCTTTCAACCTCTTCTTTGCAAGGCGAGCTCCCACAACTTCGTGGTGATGGAAAGAGACACCACCGCCTGCAATGAGATTGCGAGTTTTTGGTTTACCAATGTCATGAAGGAGTGCGGCAAGGCGAATTACGAGGTTCGGTCCACCTAAGCGTTCTTCCTGTGTGATTGCTTGCTCCAGCACAGTGATGGAGTGTTCATAGACATCCTTATGGTGATGGTGTTCGTCAATTTCAAGACGCAGCTTTGGAATTTCAGGGAGGACAAAATCAGCAAGACCTGAATCGACAAGAATTGTGATTCCAATGCGTGGATGAGGTGACATAAGAAGTTTTGTGAATTCATCACGCACTCGCTCAGCTGAAATTATTGTGATTCGTCCAGCCATATTGTGGAGAGCATCAACAACATCTTGATCGAGTGTGAAATCTAATTGGCTTGCAAAGCGTGCTGCTCGCATCATGCGCAGCGGATCATCACTAAATGATTGTGCAGCACTTACTGGAGTGCGCAGAATCTTCTTTGCTAAATCATCGATTCCATTAAATGGATCAATAAATTCTGGAACTTCTGTTGTGAGCTCTAAAGCCATTGAGTTGATTGTGAAATCACGACGAGAGAGATCTCCTTCAATGGAATCTCCAAATTCAACATCAGGATTGCGAGAATCATCTTCGTATTTCTCTGTGCGATATGTTGTTACCTCAACAGTTGTGTCACCGCGCTTTCCAGCAACAGTTCCAAATGCAATTCCTGTATCCCAAATATTTTCCGCCCATGCTTTGAGAATCTTCTTTGTCTCTAGTGGATGAGCATCTGTTGTGAAATCGAGATCATTGCCAAGGCGACCGAGAATTGCATCGCGGACAGGGCCACCCACAAGGGCGAGGCGATAACCCTTCTCTTTAAAGGCAGCAGCCAGTGAGCTGGCCAGGGGTGCTCGCTCCACAAGGGAGGCAAGGGCCAACTCGCGCCCCAAAGTCGTCTTCTCATTACTCACAATAGAGAAGCCTAGTCGCGTACCCTTAAACCATGAACCCGGCACCTAGTGCGGGCAGCGAAGGTACGAAGAAGAAGCGTAGGCGCAAGCGCCCAGCGCATCGCTCCCCACAGAATTCACCCTCCCAAGGGCAGAGCAACAACCCTCCTAAGAAGAAGGCTGCCCCTGTCTATGCGAAGCGAGTAGATGAAGTCAGCGCTGGTGGTCTCGTTGTAGATCGCACAGGAAAGCTTGGTCTACTTATTGGTCGGCGTGATTTAAAAGATGCAACAGGTAAGCGCATCCTCTGGTCTCTTCCTAAGGGACATATCGAAGAGGGAGAAACTCCTGAGCAAGCCGCACTTCGTGAGGTGCAGGAAGAAACAGGCATCGTCTCTGTCATAGAGAAATCTCTCGGTGTTATTGATTTCTGGTTTATGGCAGGTGGCAAGAGAATTCATAAGACTGTCCATCACTATCTCTTTAGAGAAGATGGTGGATTGCTTGCAGCTCAAGAGAGTGAAGTAGATGAGGTGGCATGGTTTCCACTCGGTGAGATAGTGGATCGACTTGCCTATCCTGATGAGAAGAAGCTCATTGCCCGCACCAATGCTGCGACAGAGTTAGCTGCGCTATGAAGAAGTTAGTTGCCGCGCTCGCCACACTTCTTCTCTCAATAATCGCTTTGCCAGCATCCCATGCAGCAACTCCTGTTATTCGAATTGTTGATATCCCACATAGAAATTTTGATGGGACATTTAGAGATAATGATTTACTTAATTCTCTTACACCTGGCGGAAAATTAGGCAAAGCGCTCTTTGAAAATAATGGAACAGCCACATGGGTCATAGATGCAGCTCTCATCGATGAAGTGCTCGATATGGCAGATGGTTATGATTTCAATGGCAAAAGTGATCCTGTCGGTGAAGGTATTGCTCAAATCTGGCTTCAACAATTAAAGATTGTGACAATTGGAAATCCGATCGTTGCTCTTCCTTATGGAAATCCAGATGCATCAATGGCAAATCGTCTTGCAGGAAGTGAACTCGATTATTACTCCAGCACAGCGCAAGAAAAATTAGAGGTTTTCTTTAACCGCCCTGTGATCTCACAAAATGGGTGGGGGGCTGGAAGGTCGGGGTTGAGCTTTGATTTTCAGCGTGATTACCGCTCAGAGCGCCTCTTATTACTAGGTCTAAATAAGGTGGTTGATTCACCTGAGATAGATGAGCTTCGCCTTAATTTGGGAAGAGTTCTCAACCCACTTCTCAATAGCGATGATCGTGCTTATTGGTCTTACTCAGCAACCAATGCTGTGAAGAAGGTGTCCAATAAATTGCGAGTTATCTCCGGGCGATATCAACTCACATCTGAGAGCGTGAAAGTCCCTCTGACTCTCGTGAATAGTTTTGAAACTGCAACGACCGTCAATCTTTCACTAATTCCTATGAATTCTCGCGTGCAGGTTGAGAATCTAAGCAATATCACCATCCCTGCAAAGTCGCGTATTCAAATCTCTGTTCCATTTAAAGTGATTGCTCCAGGTTCCACTCTTGTCCTTGCACAATTTATGACTCCGCAAGGAAATCTTGTGGGACAGGTATCTAAACTCAATCTCTCACTTACTGTGATCGATAATCGAGTCACCTGGTTTACAACAGGTGCTGCTCTTCTCTTGTTCTTAGCGGCGATCACTCAATCGGTAAGAAGAATTAGGAGGAGTAGAGTTGAAAAATAATGAGCTCTTTAAAGCCTCCTCCATTATGGCTTTGGGAACAATCTTCTCTCGCATCACTGGATTCTTTAGAGCAATCTTGGGAGTTGCAGTACTTGGTACTGCTCTCTTGGCAGATACCTACAATGTTGCCAACACAATGCCCAATATTCTTTATAACCTTCTTGTGGGTGGCGCACTGACAGCAATATTTGTTCCACAGCTTGTTCGCTCCTTTAGCGATGAAGATGGTGGCCATGCATTCGCTTCGCGCTTAGTAACAACAATCTCAGGAATTCTCTTAGCTCTTGTTCTCATCGGAGTTCTCTGTGCTCCATATCTTGTGCGGCTCTATGCACCTGAATTTTCAGCTGTTGGTTTTGAGCGCGAGCAAGCTATCGCTGTTGCCTTTACTCGCTACTGCCTTCCTCAAATCTTCTTCCTTGGACTCTTCACCATGCTTGGCCAAGTTGCTACCGCTCGAGGATCATTCGCCCCTCTGATGTGGGCACCAATTGCCAACAATCTCGTTGTTATCGCTATCTTTGGAGCCATTCTTGCGATCCAACACTCACTGACCATTGATGGAATTACAGATTTCCAAGTTCAATTGCTGGGATGGGGAACTACAGCAGGAGTTGTCATTCAAGCGCTGATATTGATCCCCGTTGTGAGGCGTTCTGGAATTAAATTGCGCCCAATCTTTGGCGTGCAGGGTTTGGGTAAATCATTCTCACTTGCCGCATGGACTCTGCTCTATGTTGCTATCTCTCAACTTGGATATTTAGTAACAGTCAATGTGGCTACTGCAGCTGCAGTAAGAAGCGCTCAGGCTGGGATTGAAACTGGCGTGGGATTTACTCCATATACCAGTGCCTACTACATCATGCTTCTACCATATTCGATTGTCACCATCTCTATTGTGACTGCGCTTCTTCCGCATCTATCAAAACTTGCTATTGAGAAGAAGGTGGAAGATGTTCGCCTTCAATTAATTCGTGCAATCAAAATGGTTGGGGTGGTCACAGTTCCTAGCGCATTTGCGCTGATCTTCTTTGGTCCTTTAATGACTGAAGTTCTCTACATGGGAATCTCACTCGATGACTCTCGCTATATCGGATATGTATTGGCGGCGATGGGACTTGGTCTTGTTCCCTTTAGTATCAACCTAATTTTGGTGCGCGGGTTTAACGCCTTTGAAGATACTAAGACTCAAGTAGTTTCTATCTTTATCATCAACATAATTTCAGTCTTACTTTCCTATCTCTTCTTAGCCCAGTTAGAAAGTGATCAAGTAACAATCGGACTTGGAATAGCATTTTCTATCAGCTACATCGTGGGGCTCTGGATTACGCTCTCTCTCATTAAAAAGCATGTAGGAACACTTCGCATTAGCGACTTTATTGGTCAGCATGGCCAACTCGCATTGGCATCCTTGATTGCAATGCTTCCCTTCTTTGCTCTCTCCACTTACTTTGGATGGGTAGATGGTCAGGGATCTCTTCTGATGCGAGCTCTCCGACTTCTCTTCGTATTGGGTGGAAGTGGCCTTGCCTACCTCTTTATTGCCTCACGGTTAAAGGTGGCAGAAATCGCAGGTTTGCGAGAGTTCGCCACATCAACACTGAACCGCCGCCGCAAGTAAAGGCGCGATAAGGTGCGCTCATGAGCACCGATATTCGTGAAGTTGTCATTGTTGGATCTGGACCAGCTGGTTACACAGCAGCTATCTATGCAGCACGCGCTGAACTTAAGCCTGTTGTCTATGAAGGTTCTGTCACAGCAGGTGGTGCGCTCATGAATACAACTGAGGTGGAAAACTTCCCGGGCTTTATCGATGGAATTATGGGACCAGATCTCATGGATAACATGCGCAAGCAAGCTAAGCGCTTTGGCGCTGAGCTCATCACAGATGATGTTGTCTCTATGGAGCTAAGTGGTGATGTAAAGGTCATCACTGATGGATCTGGAAATGTTGTGAAGGCAAAATCTGTCATTCTTGCAATGGGATCTGCCTATCGTGAGATTGGTTTAGAAAATGAGAAGCGACTTTCAGGTCGCGGTGTCTCTTGGTGTGCAACATGCGATGGTTTCTTCTTTCGTGAGCAGGTAATTGCAGTTGTTGGTGGCGGCGATTCAGCGGTGGAGGAGGCAACATTTCTCACCAAGTTTGCATCTAAGGTTGTTTTGATTCATCGTCGCGATTCACTGCGTGCTTCAAAGATTATGCAAGAGCGTGCATTTAACAATCCAAAGCTTGAAATTATGTGGGACACAGAAGTCATTGATGTCTTGGGTGAGCAGAAGGTTGAAGGATTAAAGCTTCGCAATACAAAGACAGGTGAGGAATCCACTGGAGATTTCACAGGTCTCTTTGTGGCTATTGGCCATATTCCTCGCTCTGAGTTGGTGGTGGGCTCAGTTGAGCTCGATGGTGAGGGATATGTGAAGGTGGAAGGTCGTTCAACGCGAACTAACCTTCCTGGAGTCTTTGCATGTGGTGATCTTGTTGACCACACCTATCGCCAAGCAATCACTGCGGCAGGTTCTGGTTGCCAAGCAGCGTTAGATGCTGAGAAATTCCTCTCACACTAGTACTCTTGCAGTATCGAATTTAGTAGGAAAATCACTATCAATAGGAGTAAGTAATGAGCGCACCAATCAAGGTAACAACAGCAGATTTCGACCAGGTTGTTCTTCAGAGCAGCAAGCCAGTATTGGTGGATTTCTGGGCTGAATGGTGTGGTCCATGTCGTGCAATCGCTCCAATCTTGGATGATATTGCTGCAGAGCATGGAGATAAGCTCACAATTGCAAAGCTCAACACAGATGAAGAGTCAGCTATCGCAATTAAGTATGGCGTGACATCTATTCCAATGCTCAATGTTTATGTCAATGGTGAAGTTGTGAAGACCATCATCGGTGCAAAGCCAAAGCCTGCACTTTTGAAGGAACTCGAAGGCTTTATCTAAACCACTTATGAAGGAGTTATCTCCAGATGAGATTCGCTCTTTTCAACAAGAGCGTGGACTCCATGTCACAGGTGAACTCAACGATGCCACCCTTCGCGCCTTAGAAGAGGCGCGATGGAAATTAGGTGATCGATCTCTCTATCTCCAACAACCACCCATGATGCGTGGTGATGATGTGGCCACTCTCCAATCTCGTCTGACTGAGATGGGATTTAATTGTGGTCGCGTCGATGGAATTTATGGTGAGCTCACAGAGAACGCTGTGAAAGAGTTTCAAAAATCTGTAGGTGCAAAGGTTGATGGTCGTTGTGGTCCAGCCACCATCATCGCTCTTCTTCGCCTCACAAAAACAATCTCAGGTGGTGCTCCCACGCTATTGCGAGAGAGTGCTGCTCAGAAAAATCGTGGGCCAGCACTTGCAAATAAAGTTGTTGTGATCGATCCAGGTAGTGGTGATGGTGAATCAGAGATCACTTTTGATATTGCTCAACGCATTGAAGGTCGATTACTTGCGCTAGGTGCAACAGTCTTTTTAGCGCGAGGTGCCGCAAATAATCCAAGTGAAGAAGAGCGCATCGCTTTCACCAATAAGAACAAGGCCGATCTTCTTATCTCTCTCCACACTGATAGAAGTGAGCAATCTGCAGCCCAAGGTGTTGCCACCTTCTACTATGGAAGTGATGCTCATGGAATCCACTCTGTGGTGGGTGAGCGCTTTGCATCCCTCGTGCAGAGAGAGATATGTGCCCGCACAGATCTACTTAATTGCCGCACCCATGCCAAGAGTTGGGATGCTCTTCGTTTAACTCAATGTCCTGCTATTCGTGTGGATTGCGGATATCTCACCAATGAGCATGATCGGGAGCGCCTTGCGCGTCCAGAATTTCGTGACACTATCGCTGAAAGTTTTATTATCGCCATCCAACGCCTATATCTCTCTGCAGAAGATGATGCCAAGACTGGAACTTTGAAGATTTCTGACCTGCGTCGCGCAGGAATTCGTTAATTCCCTCCTATCTAGCGCTCTAAGTGTGGGAAGATTGCGCCCATGTCAGAGGTAAATGTTCGATATCAGACCGGAGCTCCACAGCATCTCGAAGAGAGATTTGCTGCGCGAGCCGCTGGAATGTTGCCTTCTGAAATCCGTGCCCTCTTCGCTGTGGCATCACGCCCAGAGATTGTCTCTCTTGCAGGTGGCATGCCTAATCTCTCCGCTCTACCTATGGAGATGATGGCTGGTGTTGTTAATGAATTAATTCTCACCAATGGATCTGAAGCTCTTCAATATGGAAGCGGTCAAGGCCATCCAAAGCTGCGTGAGCAGATCTGTGATGTGATGGCACTTGAAGGAATCAGAGCAAATCCTGATGATGTAGTTGTCACAACAGGATCACAGCAAGCCCTTGATTTGATCTCCCGCATCTTTATCGATCCAGGTGATGTTGTTCTCGTTGAAGCACCTTCCTATGTGGGAGCTTTGGGAACATTCCGCCAATATGAGGCTTCTGTTGTCCATGTGGAGATGGATGAGAATGGAATGGTTCCTGACTCACTTCGTGGAGCAATTAAGAGCGTTCGCGCTGCAGGACGAAAGATTAAGTTTCTCTATCTCATCCCTAATTACCAGAATCCAACAGGTGTCTGCCTTCCTGCAGATCGTCGCACAGAGATTCTCAACATCTGCCGTGAAGAGAGCATCTTTGTTGTGGAAGACAATCCTTATGGACTTCTCGGTTTTGATAAGCCATCTCCCAATGCAATGCGTGCTGAAGATTCAGAGAATGTTATTTATCTAGGCTCATTTTCAAAGACAATCGCATCTGGTCTTCGTGTGGGTTGGGCACTTGTTCCACAATCTCTTAAAGATAAATTGGTGATTGCATCAGAGTCATCGATTCTCTGTCCATCAAACTTCACACAGCTGACAATCTCTAGTTATCTAGCAGATCAGCCATGGCGTGATCAGATTGCAAGCTTCTGTGAGCTCTATAAGGTCCGTCGCGATGCAATGTTGGAATCACTTGAGCAGTACTTTCCTGAAGAGGCGAAGTGGACCAA
>JACCDW010910742.1_pt1 | contig 11106 bp, 2 predicted proteins | sample 7449781 | NCBI WGS metagenome assembly JACCDW01 (sample SAMN15323449, study PRJNA562643) | freshwater metagenome | isolation source: river surface water | place: USA:Blue River Watershed | collected 2017-08-18
ACTGATGCTGTTACCAGTGACTTTACTCTAACAGCCAGCAGCCAGCGTATCAACTTCACTGGACTGCGCACCGGCTGGGGCATGAGATTTACCACCAAGCCAACCAACAACAGCGGTAACGATTTTAATGCATTAACAATTGACAGCACCAGCGGCGAACTGATTGCTGGATACGCCAGCCCAACACAGTCACAGGGTCTGGCAACCAAGAGCTATGTTGACACAGGACTAAGCACACAGCAATCTTATGCTGATGCTGTTCAAAGCACCATCATCAGTTATGTGAACATCCTGTATGCAAATGCCAATGCAACATACAGCAATGTAAGAACAATTCAAAGTGACCTTGGTCGTACCAGCGTGGACTACAACAAGGTCACACAAAACGGAACTACAAATTTTGCCAGCAACATCACCACACTGTGGACTCAGGTGGATACCATCAGAGGAAATATTCTAACTGGATATCTTGATGGCACCACTCCTGTTACCAGCTTGTGGGGCAATGTACAGAGCTTGACAAACCGTGTCAAGAACGTGGAAGACAACGTTCTCAGAGCAGACGGTACAGTAACAGTCAAAGGCGCTCTGTTGCCAGACGTTACCAACAGTCGTAATTTGGGCAGCAGCTCGTTTAGATATTTTAACTTCTTTGCCAACACAGCAGACATGGCCAACCTAGTTGGCGCAGGTACCATCTGCTCAGTGAGCACCATACCAAACACTGACAATGGTAGAAGAACAGCAGGTGCTGCTCCAATCGCAGTGTTGGGCAATGTCACCCTTACAGGTAACTTGAACTTCAACCAAACCAGCGCAGTGAGTGGTGCCGCAGCCGGTGTTACCAGCCCACTGTATCTGTATGGCGATGTTACCACAGTAAGCGACATTATTCCGCTGGTTGACAATGCAAGAAACATTGGTAGTTCTGTAAAACGCTACAAAGATATCTATGCAGTAACATTCAACGGTACAGCAACAGCAGCACGATACGCTGACGTTGCAGAACGTTATCATGCAGACTATCCATACCCAGTTGGCACTCTGGTGCAAATTGGCGGCGAATACGAAATTACACAAGAAAACGATGATCTCAGTGAACACGTTCTTGGAGTGATATCAAGCAACCCAGCTTACCTAATGAACAGCGAAGCAGGAGATCACATCACTCACCCGGCAGTGGCCATGGTAGGTCGTACTCCGGTTCGTGTTGTGGGTCGTTGTGTCAAAGGCGATCGACTGGTCAGTGCAGGCAATGGAAGAGCACGTCGAGCACTTCCAGGAGAAGCCACACACTTCAATGTGGTGGGACGAGCACTGCATGACAAGTACGACGAAGGCGAAAATCTAGTGGAGGCAGTGATTCTCTTGACACTGTAACTGTATCAATGAATTACATCGACGCCTTGAGGGCAGCTAGAGAAAAATTTCATGTGATAGGTGTTACCGGCATGCAACACGCCGGCGTCAACACCTTTTTCACTCAATTATGGCAGCGTAACATGCTGGTTATTCGTGGCAGCGATGACATGGGCGTAAGAAGCACCATGGAGAAAATGATTGCCCGCGGAGACCAATGGGTCACTCTGCATGTTCAACATCGCGGAATTTCTTGGAAAACAGACGAAGCTCAAAACGTTGTTATTGATCCAGAATCCTTTGTAAACGTGATGTTTAAAGATCAACAATTCTATGAAAGTTTTTTAGAACAGAGTTTTGAAACTCGCATGGAGAATCAAATCTATCGCATGCGAACTCTGTGCGATTTTTATCCAGGATTAAGTCGTAGTTTGTCAGTGCCAATGTTTGTTGAACTTCCGCTGAGTGCAGCAATTGAAGATTACAACAGCCTAGTGGATGAAATGATAGTGATAAAAAGACATCGTAATGTCGACCCCACGCACTGGGCTTACCAGCATTTTTGTGACATAAGCCCGTTAACTGAAAAACAAACCACACAAGATCGAATGGATTTTCTTACAAAAATGGATAAGTACTTTGACAGGTGTAAAATTCGCCCCGATGTGTACTTAGTCAACCATGGAACTTTTGACCAGTATGTGGCCAAAGTTCATGAGTATCTTAATACAAAAGTCGCGGGTGCTGCTGACAAGCTCAGCATCGAAAATATTTTGGGTTCATAGGAATTGAAGAATGACGCAAGAATTAAAAAAGACCACAAAAAATACCACCCCTAGAACTTTTCCTTCTACCCCAACCGAAGTTAGAGCAGGTGATAGAATCACAGCTGAGAATCTTCGTAACATGATTTCTTTGGTAGAAGCTCTCTTGGATCACGATCACCAATGGACGGACACCTATGCTAGCAACTGTCAATGCGCTTGCAGTCGTGGTGCGCTCTAAACACAAAACCCTACAGATCTATTTTCACAACTTTTGTTAAAAAACACAAAAGTTGATGCCTGCACAGGCAAAAAATAGCTGAAATTAAGCCCAGATCTATAGATTACTGTTCAACATAAATAATAAAAAATGAGGATAGGACATGCCAAGTCTAACTAGTACTACTGGAAAATGGCAACCGTATGGCGGTGCCGTTTCAGCTGAAGCTAATGTTCAATTAATGATTCAGCGTTTGAGAGCTAACATTGCACAAAACAATGTTATTTCTGTTTCACATATCGACGATTTACAAAAACTTGTCACAGCACTGTGGGCACACCAGCACACCACTGTTGACTATATTGCTAAACAAGAGTTTGGGGATGGCCGTAATGGCGAGGCAACTGGTCTGCCAGCAAACTACACATACAAAAACGGCAGTACAGATGGCAGCTATATCAGCTTCCTGAACACCTACAGTATCTGGGACGGCGACGGCAACTATTACTGGGTGGTGTATTTTCCAACCACAAGACAGTACACATTCTATTTTGCAGTAGATGACTACGGCGATATGTACCTCGACGGTAATGTTATCATCACATTGGCAAGTGGTGCAGACAACTATCGTGTGGGTAAAACTCTCACTCTACAGGTCACCGCTGGACTGCATGTTATTCGTATTGACGCTAAAAACAGCGGCGGAAAATCAGCAATTGGTGGCTATATCCTCGGCGGCACACCAACTCCAATCTGGACCACTCGTAGTCCAATTGATCCACCAGTGCCAGCACTGGGTAATGTGAGCACTGGACTGCTGGGCGGCAGCAATCAGCAAACCGGAACAATCACAGTAACAAACAAAACCACCAGCAATGTTCAAGTTGCAGGCACACAAACTGGCCAAACTCTAACTCTGGAATATGCAACACCAGGAACATACACCCTACAAATTCCACCAGGAGCCAAGGTTCAAGGTCTGGTAGTTGGAGCAGGTGGCGGTGGTGCAGGTGGCGACTATACTTCATTGGCCAACCCAATTGGTGGTGGCGGTGGCGCAGGCGGCTACTATGGCAGTACTGCCAGCCAGGCAAACTACCTACGACCAATTGATGTTGCAACAGCAACACTCACAACAAACCTAGCATCAGGCAACTGGTACGAAGCCAACGAACTCAGCATCTATGCACGACCAACTTGGAGTGCAGATATGAAAACCTATGCTGTGTGGGCAGACAGCGAGGTCAAAGTAAACAGCGAGCTGGTTAGCCAGCGTACTTTCTATGCTCCCTACAGCGGAACATACTACATCACAGGTGCAGCTGACGAAAGCATGGAAGTTACCATTCAGGGTAATGTTTACAGCACTGCAACCGGACACATTCTAAGTGCAACCAGTGGCACACAATATTTTAACAACTGGAAACCAATCAATCTTGAAGCTGGCGCTGTGCCGCTGGTTTTCACCAACAAAGTTGGAAGTGCAGCCTATGCTGGTTTCTTCCTGTTGATCGTTGACAGCACAGGCCGCGGTGGCCGTCCAGGCACAGGCTCAGGTACTAATGTTCCTGCAGGGCCAACACCAATTTGGAAGCCACGCGATTATTTGACTGCTACAATTTACGACGTTATAACCAAGCCAACTTGGTATCCTGTTACCAATGGCGGCTGGAGTTCATGGATGAACTCCTATGCAGTATGGCCACAGCCTTACACTGAAAGTTACAAAGGCTACTGGATGAAGCAGGATATTTTCTTGCCTTATGCAGACACATACACTTTTGAACGACTGGCAGATGACCTGTTCTATCTCTATCGTTACAACACAAACAACTCATACGCAGGCTATGTGTTCACTGATTACAACTGGACTGCGTACCAAAGCGGACCAAGATCAACCAAGGTCACATTGCCAGCTGGCGTGAACACATTTGCTTTCTATGTTATCAACTGGCCAGGTCCTGGTGGCTTTGCGCTGGTTATCAAAGACAGCCGTGGATCTATTATTTGGACCACAAGAACACCAATTTCTATTGCACAATCTGGTGTGCAAGACACACAGGTAACTGAATTGGTAACCATTGGCGATACCTTGACCATTCAAGTTGGAGAAGGTGGTGCAGGTGGTAATGTTCGAGCAGCAGGCGCCAACGGTGGCGATACCTATGTATTGGTTAACAGCAGCACTCGTTATTACTATGGATTTGGCGGCAAAGGCGGCAACATCCGTGGACAGTTTGGATTAGGCGGAAACATCAGTGGCAACCTATTGCTGGGTAACAGCAACTTTGGAAATACCACAATCAGCTACAATCTGGGCACAGGTGGTCAAGGCGGCCTAGGTGGCGTAACTGGCGGCGGCGCAGGTGCAACTTCATACACAGTGGCCAAACAAGGTGCCCCACGCTCAGGTGGCGGTGGTGGTGCAGGTGGAGGCTTCACAGACGATGATGGAACAGCAGCAGGAGCATCAGGAGGTAAAGGTAGCCTGTACACACAAACCAAAGACAGCAAGATTGCTGGACCAGGTGGCGGTGGTGGTGCAGCCGGCGGTGTAGGTTATGTAAACCGTGCCAGCTGGAAGAACCTAGGACAGGATCCAGGACTGGTAGCCTTTTACCCAGAAACCAGCGTGGGCGGCATCATTGAAGATGCAACAGATGGCACTGCCAGTGGCGCACTGGGTGCAGGCGCAACTGCACAGGTAATGCCAGACACAGGATTCCCTGCTATTCGTTTCAACGGCGCAAGTAACAGCTATGTGTTGATACAAGACACAGACAAACTTAGATTAACAAAAACCACAAACACCAGTTTCACAGTTGAAGCATGGGTGTATGCAACCGGCAACGGCAGTGCAGGCACATATGGTGGTATGATTGTTAACAAAGATCAAGAATTTGAAGTCACTCGCATGACTGATGGTCGCATTGCTGTGGCCATTGACTGGGGCAATGAACTTAACAACCCTGATCGTACACTGCCAGGCAGCGGTTGGATTATTCCTCCAGCTGGCAGTTGCATTGTTCCATTGAAAACAGCCACGCATGTGGCAGTAACAGTGGACGGTACAACACTGAGAATTTACATTAACGGTGTACCACAGATTCTCAACACAGTGGGCGGTGTTCCTCAGTACACACTGACCATCAGTCGTTATGCTCGCGACGATCGTAAGAATCTTTACATTGGTAGCCGTACCAGCCTAAACCAACAATTTGATGGATACATTGCTGGTGTTCGTATCTGGAACGTTGCTCGTTCAGCAGCTCAGATTGCAGATCATATTTACAGTCTTGCAGCCGATGGCGGCTTTGGTGGCAGCTACACAGGCAGTGGATTCTTCACAGGTGCCAGCTACTACTTTGATGGATATGCAGACAATCTCACTGTCAACGGCAGTGGTGGTCAATTCCAATTTGGAGGAGACTTCACAGTCGAGTGCTGGATGAACCAAACCAACAGAACCTATTACAGCACTCTGTTTGAAATTGGCACATATACCAATGGTATTTTGATGCGCCCAGGTTTAGAAACCAACAACTTCTACATTAACAATGTGAACTATGGCGACATCAGTGCCAATGTTACACTACAGACCTGGAACCACGTGGCTCTGAGCAGAACTGGCGTGGTAACCAAGTTGCATGTTAACGGTCAAAAAATCTGGCAAGGCAACGTCAGCGGTATCATTAACAGCAACAACGGCTCACTGCGCATTGGACAAAGTAATCATGCTGGCGGTCAATACTTCAACGGTTATGTGACCAACTTCCGTGTGGTTAAAGGCAAAGCGGTATACACACAGGATACATTCCCTGTGCCAACTGGTCCATTTGCAAACATTGAAGGCACAGTGTTCTTGGGCATTCAGCGTAACGCACTGCAAGATCTGGGCCCATTTAATTTACAGATCACAGCAGCGGGCAATGTAAAACCAGACACATTCAGTCCTTTTGCAACTGGTGCGCGAGTGTATGACGAATACAGTGCGTTCTTTGACGGCAATGGCGACTATGTGACTATTCCGTATTCTGGTCAATTTGCTCACCCAACAAGATACACAATCGAAATGTGGCTGTATCCTAACAGCTACAACACAGCCAACAACGACTACTGGAATGCTATCCTAACACGTCGTCCAAACGGATCATACTATGCTCCTTATGTGATTGGACTGCGCAATGGTAAATTGCAAGTTTATATGAGTACAACTGGCAGCAGTTGGAACCTAGGACCTGCAGAAACAGACAAATTATTTGACAAGCCAGGTACATACACCTGGACTTGCCCACCTGGTGTAACCAGTGTCAGCGTGGTGTGCGTGGGCGCAGGCGGATCTGGATATCAAGGTCCGTACGGCGGTGTTGCTGGTGGCGACAGTTGGTTTATCAGTCCTACCACTGTACGAGGTATTGGTGGCGGAGCTGGTCAGCAGAGCAGTGGCGGCCGCGGCGGCAGCTTCATTGGTGACGGCGGCGGCGTTGGCGGATTTGGCGGCAGCGGCTACGAAGGTGGCGGTGGTGGCGCAGGTGGATACACAGGCCCTGGCGGAAATGGTAGTGTTCGTCCTTATCACTCAAGTGCAGGCAATGGCGGTGGCGGATCTGGTGGTGTTGGATCCAATGGTGGTGCCGGAGGCGGTGGTGGCGGTACTGGTGTGTTTGGTCAAGGATCAAACGGCTCATTCCGTAACTACAATGGTTCTACTCTTGGTGACGGCGGACTGGGTGGTTCGGGTGGTACCAACGGCAGCAGCAGCACAGCAGTGGTTGGTGGATACTGGAACTGGGGTCACGGATGTCGTCACAGCTGGTGGTACTTCCCAGGATACACTGTGTACTATAGCAACGGTGGATTCCCAGGTGGTGGCGCAGGCGGAGACTTCTCCGGCTGGGGTGGTGGCGGTGGCGGTCTAGGCTGGAAGAACAACATCACAGTTGTTCCAGGCAGAAACTACACTGTCCAAGTGGGTGCAGGCGGTTATGCAACTGGTAGCAATAACTACAGTCGTGGTGGTAATGGCGCTGTGCGTATCATTTGGCCAGGCAATACTCGCAGCTTCCCAAGCACTGGCACACAAGACATTGATCGTACAGTGAATGTTAACAATGGCGGACCAGACGGCGGTATCAAGAGCACACAAAATATACCACTAAGACAGTGGACACATGTGGCTATTACCAGAAATCAGCGTGACGTGGCAATTTGGGTTGACGGACAACTTGGTGCATCAGGCACCCTAACAGATAACAATCCAAACTGGAACGTGGGCTGGCCAACAGTTATTGCCAATAATGGTTATTCTGTGCCTGCTAGCCAAAACTACTACTACGATGGTTACATCTGCAACATGCGCATTACCAATGGTGTTGCACTATACAATGACCATTTTGGTGTGCCACAAGCACCTCTGCCAAGACTGTCTGGCACAGTGCTGTTGACATTCCAGGATCCAACTATCAAGGACAAGGCTGATACTAGAACTAACATGACTGTGTTTGGTGATGCTAAGATGCAGACATTCAGTCCTTTCCAGATCAGCAATACAGGTGCAGCAGCATATTTTGACGGCGACGGCGACTATATTCGTGTTAACAACGACGACGAAGATCTCAGTTTCCAATTTGCAAACGCCAGTTTCACAGTAGAAGGTTGGATAAACACTACCAAGCCTCCTGTTGGAAATATCAGTGTAGCAAACGCTAATGTTGTTTCTTACAGCAGCATTATCAGCAGCTGGGCACCAAGTGAAGAAGTTAATGAAGTAAACTACACATTACCAGGCGAATTCCTCTGGAAGTGCCCACCAGGCGTAACCAGTGTGAGCGTGATGGCAATTGGTGGCGGTAGCAGCGGCTACACTCGTGCTGGATATGTAAATGGCGATAGCTCATACTTTATTCGCCCAACACTGGTTGCAGGTGGCGGCGGTAATGCCGCAGTTGGTGGTAACTTTATTGGTAACGCAGGCGGCCTAGGCGGCAGTGGCGGTATTGGATACAACACCGGCGGTGGTGGAGCTGCTGGCTACAGCGGTAAAGGTGGTGACGGTGGTGGAGCACAAGGTGCAGTTGCCAGCGAACAAAAATACACAACACCAGGCACATACACCTGGGTATGCCCAGTTGGCGTAACCAGTGTTAGTGTGGTTTGCGTTGGTGCAGGTGGTGCAGGTGGTGCAGCATACTGGGCCGGTGGTGGCGGCGGTGGTGGCGGTCTTGGCTACAAGAACAACATTCCAGTTACACCAGGACAAAGTTACACTGTAACAGTGGGTGCGGGTGGCGTTGGCGTAAGTGCTGCCAGTGGTGGACAAGGTACTGCGGGCGGAGATAGCTGGTTTATTTCCACAAGCTATGTTCGAGGTATTGGTGGATCACCTGGCGTAGGAACCAGTGCTAACACCAACACACAATACGCAGGCGGCGCAGGCGGCGGATATGTTGGAGACGGTGGTGGTACAGGTGGTACAGGTGGTACCAGTTCTGGCGATACCGCAGGTGGCGGTGGTGGTGCAGGTGGATACGGAGGCAACGGCGGACGCGGAGGCGGACCTACTTCTGGTGCATTTGCCAATGGCGCAGGTGGCGCAGGCTCAGGTGGTGCTCACGGCGGAAACAACTCCAGCAACGGTGCTGCACAAAGCGGTGGCGGCACAGGAATACTTGGTATCAAACAAAGCGGCAACGGCGCAGGTCGTGGAGGTTCTGGCGGTACCAACGGTAGTAATAATCTAACCGCAGGGGGCAGTGCTGGCAAAGGTGGCTTCCCAGGTGGCGGTGGCGGCGGCCAAAGCAATGACAGCAAGAGCACCCCAGGATGTAACGGCGGCGATGGTGCAGTGCGTATCATTTGGCCAGGCGACTCACGCTCTTTCCCAAACAACGACGTTGGCGAAATCAACGAAATCGTTGGTGTAAATGCAGAACAGTTGTACACACAACCAGGCACATACAGCTGGGTATGCCCTCCAGGCGTTTACAGTGTTAATGCTCTTGTGGTTGGCGGTGGTGCCAGTGGTAATCTAGGATCTGGACACGTTAATGGCGGACAGAGCTATTTCATTGATACCAGCGCAGTAAGAGCCAACGGTGGTAGCGGAAGCACAGGTGGCGGAGCAACACAAGCAGGTGGCGGAAACGGCGCATCCTTTACAGGCGGTGCAGGTGGAACACAGTCTGGTGGTGGAGGCGGTGGTGGTGGAGCTGCTGGCTATGCAGGCAACGGTGGTGCAGGCGGTGGTGTAAACACCAACAACAGATTCACTAGTGTTGGCTTGTATCAAGCCACTGCAACCAATGGCGACGGATCAAGCAGCCTAACATACTACAGAAACAACAACAACTACGGTCCATGGCGTGTGCTTGATGGTACCGGCAGTTCTTATAACAACGGATGGTACAGCGAGCCAAGAAGTTTGGGCGGACCAACTAATCCAATATTAAATCTTTATGTGAATCTTAACCAGCCTGCTGTCAACGCATACAGACTGTATGGCAACAACGACAATGCAATTGATATTGCTCCTAAGAGCTGGACATTCCAAGGATCGCAAGACTTCAACACTTGGACCACATTGGACACACAGACAAATCAAACTGGTTGGAACACCGCAAATGGATCGTTCTTCCAGAGTGTGTTTAACAATGGTACAACATACTTGTACTATCGTTTCAGTATCACTGATTGGAACAACAACACAGGCACCTGGGGCAGTTACCCTGCCAATGGTAGAGACTATGTTGGTGTAAGCGAAGTTCAACTGTTCCAAGCTCAGTTGGCAATTGGTACTGCTGGTGCAGGATCAGGTGGTGCAGGTGGCGGTGGCGGTGCTACTGTACAGTCTAGCTCAACCACACTAGGTGGTGGTGGCGGTGGTACTGGCTTGTATGGAATTGGCAGCAGCGGAGCAGGTGGAGCCAGCTTTAACTTTGGCATCAACACCAGTAACGTGGCAGTGGCCGGTAACATTCAAGTTCAAGCATCACACTACAACAGTACTCAAAACACAGCCAGTGTGTTTGTCAAGATCAACGGAACCAGCGTTCCATACTCATTTGGACGTGGTCACACTGTAATGGTTGTTGATCCTACCACACTGAATGTGGAAAGTGCAGTGACCTATGACACATACGGTGACGGACAAGCAGCGAATCAGATGCAGTTGACACTGCGTGGCGAAGGCGTACAAGAGCTACCAGATGGTAGAATTGTGGTCATTACTAGCTTTGATGCAACTGCAATGCCATCGTTCTTGCGTGGTACTTTAAGAACATACATTGGCAGCACATATACAGACACCTGGGGTGCAAGCCGTGTGGCACATGCACTGATTGGTGTTAAGCAGCCATACAACAGCAGTGGTAATCCAATTGCAGCCACAGAACTGATTTCCAGTGCCAGTGGCGCAGCAGGTACCATTACCTTCCAGGTGAATTTTGGAACAGGTACTGGTAGCGGAGGACAAGGCGGCAGTAAGAGTCTGGCACAACTGCCAAACGGCACAGATGGTCTAACACAAGCCAATATTTCTCTTGGTGGATTCCCAGGTGGTGGTGGCGGTGGCCTGAACAGCGGAGCTGGTGGTGGTGGCGGTGGCCTAGCCTACAGAAACAGTATTGCAGTGACTCCTGGTGCCACATACACCGTGGTAGTTGGCGCAGGCGGCAGCACCACTGTGGGATCAAGAACCAGCAAAGGTGGTGACGGAGCAGTAAGACTCATGTGGGGCGGACTGCGCAGCTTCCCAAGCAACAATGC
>JACCDW010291368.1_pt1 | contig 11104 bp, 16 predicted proteins | sample 7449781 | NCBI WGS metagenome assembly JACCDW01 (sample SAMN15323449, study PRJNA562643) | freshwater metagenome | isolation source: river surface water | place: USA:Blue River Watershed | collected 2017-08-18
AGTTTTTGTGTACATATTACTTGTGTAAAAAATCCATGTACTTGGTATTGTGGCATATATTTATCAGCATGATCATACAATGACACGTAATCAATATTTGGTATCGATGAAAAAATGTCACGTAGAGCATCTAACGAACCGTGTCTGTGTAGATAATCATCTTCTAAAAAGTACACAATATCATCGTCTGGGATATCAAGTTCCTTCACATAATCCAAAAGTTTTATAAAACTCTTAGAATCACAACCGCCATCCACTGTCACCATTTTTACATCATACTTACTCACAAAATGGTCACGTGGGTTTCCATCGAATAAAACAGTCAGTTTTGAATTGTCGTCTACCAACGTATCCAATAGATTACGAAAACATGTTTCAAGAGAAAACCAAACGGGTCTATGTTTTCCATGAGCATTTGAAGTATGTCTGACAAATATGTGAATCGTCATCGTCACTTAAGAAGTATTCGTGTAAAGATTTTAAGTAATGCAATCGGACGTTCTTTTGGCAATGGTCATGTGTTCACTATTCTTACAAGATGTTCCCATGGGCTACAAGGAAAAGGTTATATTATGTGTTCTCATTATGAAGTACATGGATATGTACATAAAGACGGAAGCAGATCTTATATGGGTAAACAATCAGCTTAAAAGGATGGAAGTAGAAAACTACAAGGATGATCCGGTGGCTATTCGTGGGACCGGTCCCACTGAGCGGGATTGGACAAGTGATGAGTAAATATGCACAATTGTTCGATGCGGAATACATCACATTTGATGAAACACCAAAGAGTCAGTTCGATAAAACATTCGCATTCATCATCCCTCAAAAGGAATCATTCGAGTACATCACGCAACGATATCGCCCGGATATTGTCATGACGGTGTGTGAAACTGAACCTGTCCACGACAATTACAAACTCATATTTGACACATTTCCAATTGTACTCGTACCGAGTCAGTTTTGTAAACGTATATTCAAAAAACAATTCCCTCGTGCAAAAATACAAATTTTCCCGCACTGGCCCGGAAACACTACTACGACCATTCAACAACAACAACTACCCGCCAAAGCCGACACGCAACCATACACATTCTACACGATAGGAAATGTTATAGATCCACGAAAAAATATAAAAATGCTCCTAGATGCGTTTGAGACATGCAACTTCTCAAACGCACGTCTTGTCATAAAGGCGACGTGTCGCAAGAAAATAAAAATATCAAACCCAAACATACTCGTACTCAACGGACTATTTTCAGAAGATGATATGGAACGTGTACATAAAACGTGCGACTGTTACATAAACTGCTCACATTCAGAGGGAGTCGGAATGGGTGCAGTAGAAGCGGCTATACGCAACAAACCAGTCATAATAACAGATTTCGGAGGTCTTCAAGAATACGTAAACACACCTTTTATAATCAAATGCACAGATGTACCAGTCGGAATATATGATTTTCTATTCGAGCCTCATATGATGTGGGGCCAACCTTCCATAGACGATCTCATACGACATATGAAAAAATGTTACTATGAAAGAATCACATATTGGAACCATCAACACACTCGCGATTTCACTTCAGCCAGAATGCTTCGCACAAAACTTTCCAACCTTAGCCTTACACTTACACGGAGTTCCGTTTAGATTCCTAGCTTGGCACACAGCAACGACACACACGTGAGCGACTGCGGCGGTGGCAACGGGTGGTGGTACAGTCTCCAATACGACTACGCTCTTCTTCTCTATAGGTACACACGCCTTTTTAATAGTTTGTTCGAGTTTTATTGGGTCAATTGTAAGCTTGACGCGATGCGCCGCCGGGACTGGGACCGGAACTGGGAGTGAAGTGCGTCCGGTCCCAGGCTTACGAATCATATCGTCACCGGCATCCGCCATCATCTTTTTCATAAGCGCCTTCTCCTTCTTGAATTCATGGCGAAGCTTTGCGATCGAGCTCATTGTGACTTTGGTCTGGTGGTCAAGTGGGTGGCGCAAGTGCTGGCGCTAGTTCACAAAACTTAATATTTTCACGAATATTTATGAGTGTTCGCTCGTACGTACGCTTGTTATTCGGGTGTGATTTGTCCGTGCGTTTCAGTATTGGTTCCCACTTTCCATCGTACGAACACTCGTAAATTCCATTCTCCTTTGCTTCTTTCGAGTCATTTTTCTGAACGACGCAGAGTTTTGATTCGTGTTGTATGCAAAAGTTCCCATCGTGCAATAGGAAATCAATTGTTATTTTTTCTCTCGGTTTCCACTTGAACAGTGTGCGATGAGTTCCCATTCTCACGGGTTCGTTTACGGGTGTGAATATCACACCGTCCGTGTGTTCCCCGAGTTTGAGTTGTTTCATGTCGCGGTATGGTATCATATTTTTGCACACTACCCGTAATTTTTGTATCGGTAAAATAGCCTTCACAAGTTGTTTCGCCTTTGTGAGTCGTTCCACCAGATTCATCTGGCGAATATCCTCACCTTGGATCCACATCGCATCGTGAATTATAAACGTCTCGCCAAGCAATTCACCGTCTATAATTGTATTCCTCGGTACAGTCAATGGAAACAGTGTAAACTCAAACGATCTATTCACAAGTGCGCATATTTTTCTATTTTGAGAATCCGTAAAACACACGAGAAAATGTCTCACGCCATCCGTCTTTTCACACACGAGATATGGGGCGCGTGTCAGTAATGGGATATGTTTTTTCTCTATGGACACGGGCTGCGGCCCAGGAAACCTGTCAATATCCCTCGAGTCGCATTTCACTCTGATGAATTCTTTGATGTCGTCCAACAGGGATCTGTTGTCCAACAGGGTCCTGTTGTCCAGCGGCGCGCCGTTGTTCATGGTCCCGTTCTTACTCCTGAGCTCTCAAGAATATTTCCGATTGATTCATACACGTAGTGACACAACACAGAACTTGAGCACAAGACACCAATTTTCACGCCAATTTTCTTGAGATGTTCGAACGACTTGAAAAATTGCGTGTCAGCATCTCTGAGTTTCTTATGGACCGCTTTACAATCCATCGAAAACACTCGACAGTCCGTGGTAGATGATATGAAATCAGAAGTTCCATTCTTTTTAATCACATGGCCGATCGTCGTATCAAATTTTAGCCCGCGCTGGTTCACGGGTTCAGTACTTCCATCGAGTGTCTTTTTCTTAAAAAGTTCCCAGTCAATTTCATCCATGACACATGGAACTACCATAACCTTGTATCCATCTGGAAAATCTTCAAACGCGAGCTTCTTTATAGTATCCACGTCTACAGAAACGCCGTAATCAAGACACATGAGTCTTTCCGTTGAAGACGACTTTATGAGTTTACCGAGCATGGAACGATCAGATATGAAATGTATTTCTAGATGAATACCTTGTGTCATGCAAAGCATATTCAGATTCATCGCAGAGTGTAATGTCGTTGTATGAATGGCTTTGTTTTTGGTAATCATACACATTGTTACACTCCCTACTGGCATGGTGATACTGGTTGAATAGCACCGCTAAACCTTAAATTACCCACGTGACCTAAAACAGTCGTCACATCCGCGTGAATAGTTCCACCCATGAGTTGCCATCTGCGACAGAATGCATAATCCTCGGATAGGTACCTGCGATTGTCTGGATCGATCATACAATCGAAAATAGCACAGTAATCGTCGAGATCCCTATTTTGGTGATCATTCTTGCACATGAGGTCCGTGTACCTTTCGTACATCTTTTCAATAACGTTTCGTTTAATACACATAAATCCAGTGGGTCCGTCGAGCACTTCTGTAAACCCGTTCACGACACTCGATTTCATATGTTTGAAATTGAGAACCAGCGAACTCGCGAGTCTTTGTAAATTACGATCATCTCCCGTTTTCACGGCGTGTTCCGCCTGATCCCACATGATAACCTTTTTAGGGTAACACGCAACGGATACGTCGTGTCCCGATTCAATCAAACGTATCACAGACTCTGGTTGAAAATGGATATCCGCATCTACAAATACAAAAAAGTCAGCAGTCGTCTTGTAAAGAAACCGCGCGATGGCAATGTTTCTTGCACGCGTAATGAGACTCTCATTCTCGGTCGTATCGAGCATGAGTTGGATTTTGTTTATCGCGCACAGTCTTTGAAGATTCAGCATGGACTCTGCATATGCCTGGAGACACATACCGCCATAACACGGCGTGGACAGAAAAATCTGCACCATTTAGTTTTTATGGATGTACCCTTTTAAACCACAAGCATCTTTTCAATCTTATTGAGTGTAGGCACAGACACGTCGCAAATCTTTGCAATGAACATCTTCTCGACCGGGTATCCCATATCTACGAGAGTTTTGAAGATGACTGCGCTCGCGACACCCTTTGGCGTCTTTCCCATGAGATTCGGGTTTGTCTGTGCGTCATCACACGCCTTGATAACTTTCATGCGAGCTCGACCCTTTTCGGCATCGGGAATAAATGTAATGTCATTAAATAGCCGGGATATGATATCGCTTGATTGCGTCTTTCCCGTAGTTTCACCCGTCGCGTCCCCGAATATGTCGCTCGTACGAGAAATATCCTTCACGGGAATTCCAAATGCTTCTGATACCTCTTGAAGCGTACGCGTCACGCCGTGCTCCTTGCACGCAAAAAGCACACAGTTTGCCTTTACACCGGCGCGCACAGCGCCACGCGTGAGCTTTTCACCGTTAAACTTCTTGTAAATCATTTTTGCGTGATCGACAATGAGATCATTCAGTTTGAGTTTTCCTTTGCACACGTGATCAAACTGTGAGTACGCCTGATGAAGCGCGCGATCCTTGTGATTCATACCCGAATGTAAATTAATCTTCGCCATCTTTTGACACGATCTTCCAACGATAAGAGTACCCATTCCCCACGATTCGGAATACAAAACATTATCAACAGGAATACCTACGCGAGACGGATTCGTCTCGTCATCCGGCCCGCCGACCCACTCAGCCTCCTCGGAAAGAAAATAATCATCGACACGACCGCAAGTTGTGCATGTGGGGAACTCGAATTCATAGCTCTTCACACCCCCGCATGGACAAATATAAGGATCACCGCTGCCGCTATTGTCTTTTGTTTGTTGATGAGCGATGATGGCACGCTCGGCCGCGACGTAAGCCCAGATAGCCTCCTCGTCCATGTTCGATTTGATTTGATTTTGATTATTCTTATTTGTGTGTCCTAGACCACATTACCCGATTTTTTTGGTAAAATACCACGATACGAATACACCCAGAATTGCAACGATAACAGCCCATTTTCCGAATCTCACCTTGGCATTCGCCTTTTCCTCCTTTTCCTTTTGGGCAGCCTCTTCATCGAGTCTCGCTTTAATCTCTTTTATGTACATGTCCACGAGCGCACGCTCTGGCTCTTTGTTCGCAGGTTCTGGTTCTGTGACTGTGCGTTCAGTGTGTACCCGGAGCACGAACCCGTTATTATCAAACCCCTGAAAATTCAAGAGTTTTAGATCTTTATCATACCAGTGAACGGTAAGTCTGCTCAGCGTCTGTTGATGTGTGAGTTTCGTTGACATTACGTAATCTGTATTCTCTTTGAACGTTTTGATCTGGGTAGATGGAACATCCATAGGAATCACTGCAAACATGTTCCCGGCATTTGTGAATGGAGTTCGAAACTCTTCTATATCGAGAAACACATATTCATTAAGAGAAAAGTCAACGACTCTCACAGACTTTACACCGTATGAAAATCCTGATATGGGCATGGGTGACACTGTATATGATTTATTCACATCGAATCCGAGCATCTTTGCCATTTCTGATGAATGTACAGTGAGTGTGCTCGTGGACTCGTTTGTGTGGTACACGAATTTTCCTTCTGAAGGAATGTACTCGAACGAATCTCCGAGAACATCAGAGAGTGTACATGCTGAATAAAACCCTGGATCGATTGATACTGTCGTATTATGTGTAGAGAATACATTCGTACCATCTGTGATATTGTACATGCTATTTGGAACTTTTGCAGAGACGAGATCAACTCTCACTGCACCTTTTATCACATGAGGAATATCAATAACATATGTGTTTCCATGAGGGAAAAGTATCTTGTCCCTATTTTTTGAATCTATATGAATATAGTATATATCTTCAACGAACATGTTCGTTTACATTATCTTATAGTTTTTCATCTGCTGGTTGACGAACTGGCCATCGCCGCAGATACCACCTGAAGTCTCTGTCGAATAATACGAAGAATCCTTGGACGGGCCTGGAGTGCACTTCATGTCAACCGGAAGCTTGAAAAAGTCGGACGGGTCGTTACCGGTGCCCTGAATATCATAACTGTACGGTCTCAGCTGGACTCCGCTAAAGTTGGATACAATTTTCGGGAAGTACAGCTTTATGAAAATCAGGGCGAGAAGAATTACAATAATCATATCATACTGGCCACCACTCATTTACAAATTACCTAGGATTTTTTTTGCGTTAAAGATGACACTCATATTTTCTTTAAAGATTCTAGTATGGAGTTTGATCTGGATGATACAGAGCGTGAGATATTCGACGAGATAAATATAATTCCTGATGAACCGTCGAGACGTCCATCAAGGCCACACCCGTCAAGACAGTTCAGGAAACAGGTTTCTTTTAATGACGGCGGCGGCGGTGATGAGCCTGTGGATATGTTTGCGAACAGCTCAAAGATGAATACAGCACAGCCTCCGCCACCTGTAGAGTGGGATGGTGGTGATGGACCTCCGATTGGAATGGATCAGTCTCACCACCAACGAAGCATTCCTACAGGACCATCAGAGGGGTACAAATCCATCGAGGATGAAAAGGCGGACCTTCTAAATCGTATATCACGTTTAGGCAAAAAAGGACTACAAACTTCAGCACGCCTCACAGTGTACTCTGATATCGAAGATATACGAGCAGAGTACAAAAGACTCGTGTATTCTATCGAGGTTGATCAGTCTGTAAAGTTTCAGAGACGTATGCTTGTAGCCTGTGTATCAGGTATTGAATTCCTGAATAAGAAATTCGATCCGTTTGATCTGGAACTCGATGGATGGTCTGAGAATGTTATGGAGAATCAAGAAGATTATGACGGCGTTTTCGAGGAACTGTTTCAGAAATACCGAAGCAAAGTTTCCGTCGCACCCGAAATCAAGCTCATGTTTATGGTTGGTGGATCAGCTATGATGTTCCATCTGAGTAAATCCATGTTCAAACCGTTCCAGCAACAACAAGCACAACAACAACCCCAAAAGCAGCAACAGGACCCTACAGGAAGAAGAGATATGAGAGGTCCTGGAATAGACCTCGCAAGTCTCGGTAAAGGACTTGACTTATCAAGTATTTTAGGAACATTACAACAGGCACAGGTAGCCGAGGCATCATCTCATGGAGGTGATGATGTTTCCGATATAATTTCTATAGGTTCTGAGGTTCGAGATCTCGAGCTCCTCACTAGTGGTGGTGGAGGTGGCGAGAGAAAGAAAAGAGGGCGGTCCAGAGGAGGAGGATCTAAAAAAGAACTTGTCTTGTAATAAATGATTTCGTACGCAATGCTTGAAGAGTTTGACGAACCAAAACTCGTCTCGTATAAAAATGCAGTACCAAAAAAAGAACAGTCAGAGTGTAATACCCTCGTAATGATATTTATAGGAAGTGTTTTGTTTTTGGCTCTTATGGATTCAGTCAGCAATAACTAAAAAAGACACCCGGTCTCTGAAGGCGCCGGAGGAGCATACACTTTATTTCGTTTATAAAACATACCCGCTAACAGCGACCACTTATCAACAATATCAAAAACCTCTTTTGTTCCGGGTGTACGCGTGATTCGGCCAACCGCCTGTTTCACATCGCTATGAGGTGTTACTAAAAACAAAGTATTCAAAGAAGGGATATCCAAACCCTCATAAGCAAGTGTAAACGTAGCTACGATCACTTGCTTATGAGACGCGCGCTCGTGTTCTTCCGCCTTCATACCACCCATGTACAAACCCGCGACGTCATCACCTAACTGTTCATAAAGCCATTCACAGTGACCTCTCCGATCACTGAGTACCAAAATTTTTCTTCCGCGTTTGATACATTCTCTGATATGTTCCAAAATAAGTTGGTTACGCTCGGGAATTTCCACGAGATGATTTACCATATGCGCCATAGAAACCTTTCCAAACTTGTTTAGGATTGGTCCAGCTCTGTACGTGTGATGGTCGAAATCGATCCGTTTCACTTCAAGTTCGGCCGTATTTTGACTCATAGAATAAAACGGTTCACCTAGGAACCAATACAAAATTTTCGTGAGTCCATCTTTACGGTCTGGCGTTGCCGTAAGTCCCAGTGTAAATTCAGGACTCACTTTGAACATAGTCTTAGAGAATGCAGGTGCGCCTATATGATGCGCTTCGTCTACTATAATGAGACCAAACTGTTTGAATTGACTCGGATCGTGTTCGCGCACGCACAGAGTCTGAATCATCGCAATCACAAAATCGTGACCATCAACGTCCCACGTATCTCCTTGAATCGTACCCACGGTCGAATCAGGACAAAACTGTGCGATTCGGTCCCTCCACTGAGTCGCTAAAAACTCTTTATGCACAATAATCACAGTCTTGCGTTTCATTTTTGCGGCTATCGCGAGTGATGTTGCCGTTTTCCCAGCGCCACATGGTAGACACAGTACACCATTCCCTTTGAACTTTGCGAGCGCCTCGGTTTGATGCGGACGCAAAGTTCCAACGAATTTAATACCCGGTGCACACTCCCCCTTGTTAAATTGTTTCGTGTCGCCTCCTTCAAAAAAACGAGGAATTTGTAGTTTTCCGCCCGGTAACTCGCGATACACTTTGAATGCGGGTGGTCTCATACCCATCGCATTCTCTTTCGCCCGCACAGTGAGTCGACGCTTGAGTTCTGTCCGGTCCAAAGGCGTGCCTTTGTCCAGTGGTCTTCCACCACTGTCCATTTCCTACTCAGTGTCTAAATACTTTAACACGTAAAAAACATTCCCATTCCACGTCTTTTTTATAGTTTGATACGATTTCACCACGTCACCCTTTGCGAGTTCTTGGACTGATTTAAGACCTTTTATTTCTACACCGTCTACTCTATTGTACCTCCACGGTACTTTGATTCGTACATTATCTATATCAATGTACTTTCTACCATCGATGTCGTAGATAGCAGACCCAACGATTGGCATTTCTCTTCGAATTCACGCTTTTCACCTTTAGATAATTGTGTCAAGTCACCAGTTTTGAGAGCGCGCGTCTCTGGTCCCGTGAGTGTAAGTGAATTCATTCGGTAGTCCATGAATGCTTCGCATGCAAATGGGACGATGGGTTTAATAAGTTCATACATTTGACATGCACAATCACGAATCTCTTTCTGAGCATGTGAATCCATTCGCAGCTTCAAAAAATGAAACAGGTTATGTAGGTTAATCTTCCAATAAAATTCTGTAAATGTAGATTGGGGAAGGTGCACACGCGAGAGTTCGCGTGAGATTCCGCGAGTGACGAGTCCGTCGTACACCTGAAATGCAATTTCACTCGAGTGTGTCTGGCTCAGTTGGGCAGACGTGTCATCGAACGAAGTTTCTCCCGATCCTTGTTTGTTTGTGACTGATTGGGTTCGGTATTCTGAAGGAACCCAGAAATCGTCTTTGACGATCGAGTACCTCGCAGAAAGCTCATTCACACTTGCTGTGCGGTGACGAAGCCACTGACGCGCTACGAAAATGGGTACCCTCACATGAAACTTGAATTCCACCATTTCGAATGGTGTCGTGTGCCAATGCCGCATGAGATATCTGATCAGTTGTCGATCCTCATTCACAGTTTTCGTTCCGTCACCGTACGATACACGAGCCGCCTGGACAATGGCGGTATCGCTACCCATGTGATCTACGAGTCTCACGTTCATTTGTTATTCATTCTAGGACCGTTATTCCTTAATGCGTTCCCCCCGTTCCCGTTGACCGCTCCCGCTGGTTTTTTAATGAACGTCTTGAAAAATAAAAACATGAGTGCGAGTATTATCAGAATGAGTATCAGAACTAAAATCCATTTTACGTAACCGTTAGATTTGGATTCTTCTTTCTTGGTGGTGGCAGCAGCATTGGCAGGGGGTGGTGATACCGAAGGCGACGACATATTTTTTATAAATAGCATCTAAGAAAATCCAACCTCAATCTTTCCATTTGGCCATTTCGTTGTCGGGTACGCCGTGACGAATGATGGACACCCGCCTGCTGAGCAATCTACAAATTCGTGATCTTTATATTTTTCCATCTGTTTCACGGTATACGGACACCCGAGAGATCCATAAATGGTCGGTCTATCTGATGATGAAGCGGCGGCTTTTGTGTCTGCTGATGATGATTCTCCTCCTCCTGTAGTCTTTTTGAAATAGAACCACCATATTGCAAAGAGTACGATGAATGCACCTACACCAATCATAATCATCTGATCGCGCTCAAGTTCCATTTAATTTTGTGTATGAAATAAAATTTTCACAAACAATCACATATTTCACATATATAGAAATGTGATTTTTGGATCTTTGTAGGCCAGATGTACCCGTGTTTCATAAACAATGTATCAACTTCAAAGTGCGTGTACTCCGTAGGTGCTTTTCTTTTGAGTGATGCTTTGTGTGATTCGTGTAATGGTTTCCAATAAAACCACCATGGAAATTGTGCGTCGTCTCCAACTCCGACTTCTTCTTTGGTCATAGTGTTTTTGTATCCTCGCGAGACCCATTCATCAATCATGGCATTCATGTAAAGTGCAAGTGCGCCTGTGTGTCCTTCCCACATTTTGACGGCTGGGTGATTTTTCCAACCGTGAGAATGCCCTTTAAGGGTTCTGAGTATTTGGTACGCTTCTACACGCTGTTTTCCTAATCTTTTGTAATCGAGTGATTTTGCGCATTCAACGAGGTTCGAAGATGTTACAAACGTCATCATTATTTGTCACGGGTGGTCCAAGAGTATTCTCTTGTCCCCACGGCTTTTTCTTCCATGGATCCTGATCACATTCCTTGATATTTTTTAGATACTTTTCCATGATTTCACCAACCCGCCTCTCGTAAAACTCGC
>JACCDW011480906.1_pt1 | contig 11104 bp, 7 predicted proteins | sample 7449781 | NCBI WGS metagenome assembly JACCDW01 (sample SAMN15323449, study PRJNA562643) | freshwater metagenome | isolation source: river surface water | place: USA:Blue River Watershed | collected 2017-08-18
TATACGGATACCACTTAAGTATCTGACTACCAATAGATTGATGAGCCTGCTTAGGCGTTCTGTAATCTAATGAGGCATGCGGGCGGTAATCATTATAAGTCTTGATTACTCGTTCGATTACCTCCGAAGCCTCACAAAAAGAAATAAATCCCTTCAGATTAAAATTCCCTTTTAAAGTACGATTCAGGCGTTCAGCCATCGAATTTTCATTGGGTTCGGCCGATGAACACATACTAATTTCCACATTTGAATCTCTCAATAAATCCACATATGCCCATGAGCAGTACTGTACTCCTCTGTCTGAATGATGAATTAATTGTGTGACTGTAGTGCGGGACTGTAACTCCATTTTCAGAGCTAAAACAGGCCCCTTAGCATCCAACCTTTTTTTGTATAGACCAGTCAACAATTTTTCGAGAAAAAGCGTCCATAATCTGAGAAAAGTAGAGCAAATTGAGCCATAATCGGCGTTCGTTATTGGTTCTTCGTCAATTTTGGTGAAAGTCTAACTTTGACTCGTAATTACTACTCTTCTTCTCAGAAGTTCAAAACCAGAACGACCATACATTTGCCGCTTGATATTTTTGAGCCGATTGACTTGTCCATCCACTTGCCCATTACTCCAAGGTGATACAAAAGCCTGATAAACTGCTTGATAATCTTGATTGATGCCATTGACAAAGCTCTTTAAAGATTCTACCCCTGTTTCGATAGCTGTCTTACACCAATCTTGAAGTTTATCACCTTCTTTTTTCTTCATAAATCGCTTAAATTCAAAAATAATTAACCTTACTTTATTGATAATTGGAGAATCCTCAAGTAATTTTTTTTAGGAAATCTATGGGTAAATCTTTTGTCCAATTTTTCTGATGTATTCCTAACCAAATACTCAACTGTTTGGATGAGCGGAACGCCGCCCGATAATAGGTTGCTTTTACCGAAACTGGCATAGGTTCATCAGGCGACTTTGGATAATATCTTACTACATCAAAGACCGTTCTCAAAGAATACTTATATCCTTGTAGTTTTATTTCATCATAAAGAGCTTTGGACGAGTGAATTCCTTCTTTCCAACGTTGTTGCAGATAATCTTCAAAATCAAGAATATTGCTCCGCTTATTTGAAATTTTGGACGGTCAGCCGTTGCCGTACAAATTTGGAACAATTCCAGTGTTTTCTAACTATATTTCGAGACATTTTTAGATAAGTTGTTATCTTTCTCATACTATATCCTTTGGCTTGCAACTCTTTTGCTTTCAAAAACTTATCATAATATTTACTCCTGTGGATAAACTTATTTGTATCTTCTTCAATTTATAAGAATTTCTGATTTTCGATAATTATCGGTTCAATTGGTGTTTTTTGTTCTTTATTTTGATTGATTTTACTCAATTGAATAGCAATTTCCTTAATTGAGTAACGTTGAGTATCCAGAAATTTCTCAAGGGTTTCAGTCAAGTTTTTCAGAATATGCCAACGGTCTGCCACCTGCTCGGCTTGTGGGATACCCTCCGTAATGGCACTGGCATAGGTTGTTGAACGGTCACGGCATACTACTGTGGTTCATCGTCAATTTTGGTGAAAGGTGTATTTTTGTTTTAATTTTGATGAATGAATCAAACCTTATTTATTCCTAATGAGTTGAGTTTTACGCTTTTTAACCTTGACCATAATTCCACCCATGTTACTTTCAATGTAATAAGTAATCAGATTTCCAGTTTTTGTCCTTTATGCCATTTTAGTACAACTAAAATTCATAGTAGGTACATAAGAACGATTGGTGATTTACCTGTTTCAGGTAAAATTGTACAGTTAAAACTTCATGTAAGAAAGTTCTTTTGTGAGAATACAAATTGTACTCGTAAAATTTTTACCGAGCGATTCAAACACCAACTCAACTCTTATGGAAGAAGATTTGAACGACTTAATGAGCAATTATCATCAATGGGATTAGAATTAGGAGGTAATGTTGCACACAGAATCAGTAAATTATCTTCTGTAAAAATTAGTGCATCAACAATTTTAAGATTGATAGTCAAGTGTCCAATTCCAGACATTAAATTACCCAAAATAATTGGTGTAGATGACTGGGCATTCAAAAAGAGGTTAAAATACGGCACAATAATCGTTGATTTAGAGACAAATGAAGTAATAGATTTATTGCCTGATAGAGAAGCTACAACCTTGACTAATTGGCTTAGGGAGCCTTCTTCAGTTGAAACTGTTAGTCGAGACCGCTCATCTACTTATGCCAGTGGTATAACACAAGCAAGTGATAAAATTATTCAGATTGCAGACCGTTGGCATATTCTCAAGAATTTAACTGAGGGATTTGAACGATTTTTAAATACTCAGCGAGGGAGTCTTAGGGATATTTCTGTTGAGTTGAGCCAAAAACAGCAATTTGCGTCAGAAAATATGGTACAAGTACCACTAATAATTGCAAAAAAAGATACTTCAATTAAAGGCAGATACTATGATAACTTCCTAAAAGTAAAGGAGTTACAAAGTGATGGTGTAAGTAAACGTAAAATAGCTAAATTGCTTAAAATGTCAAGAAACACCATTAATAGGTACTGGAATAGAACTTCATTTCTTCCAAAAGTAAACCATAAAAAGAGTAATATTCTTGATTTTGAAGATTATCTAATCAAACGTTGGCAACAAGGCGAGCAAAATGTAAAAAACCTTTTTGAAGAGATAAAAGAACAAGGTTTCAAGAATGACATCAAAATAGTATATGAGTTGGTAAGACAATACCCCAAAATTAACTTTGAGCCAGTACCAGATGCTGTCAAAATAAAATATTATTCTTCACAACAACTCAGTATTTGGTTAAGTACATTCCGTAAAGATTGGTCAGAAGAATGGCCACAGACATATTTGGAAAAATTATTGGAAGACAATCCGATAATTAACAAAGTACGAAAAGTAGTATTAGATTTTAGGCGACTTATGAAAGAAAAAGAAGGAGATAAATTGGCAGCATGGTGTGATGAAGTCATCAATGATAATGATGAAAATATTAAAGGATTCGCTAAAGGAATTCTCAATGATTTTCAAGCTGTTTATCAAAGTTTTATTTCAAGTTGGAGCAATGGACCTGTGGAAGGGCAGGTCAATAGGCTCAAAAACATTAAGAGACAAATGTATGGTCGAGCTGGTTTTGAATTACTAAGAAAGCGAATGGTAATCACGAGTCAAAGTTAGGCTTTCACCAAAATTGACGAAGAACCGTTAAATAGAGCCACTAAATGTAGGCAAAGTGAGCCATGTGTGGATAAGTTGAGAAGCAGATTTGCAAATGTAATTTGTGTCAATCAAAAGTAGGGCTGACGAAGAACCTTATTAACTTGAATATATAAATCACAATAGAAAGTGCTTTTTTGATACAAATAATCAAGCGTTTATGCTCATTTTGCTCAAAAAAACTAAAAGTTTAATTGTACCCAAATTTGTTTATACTCCCAAAATAAGGATAAAATTAATTTTTCACCAGAATTGATGAAAAACAAGTTACTGATGTAGCAAATAATAGATATAACTCATCTTTATTCACTCAATCTTCCAAAAATATTTTGCTATATCTTATATTTGAGATTACATACAGTATTAGTATGTAAACATGAATTTACATAAATATGAATTTATACAAATCGTTTGATGCCGTAATTTATAGGACTCCATTAATGAGCTATAAACACATAATAAAATTGTATAGTGATGAAACCTACATAGAAACAATATTACTAAATGAGGAATTTAAAGAAGCTATTTATCTTGCCTCTTTTTCATTATACGAAGATATTTTTATAAAAAAACGGATAGATAAATCAACGATAAAGGCTATACATAAGTATTTTATTAGGATGTGTAGTCGGTCAACTCCTTTTGGATTATTTGCTGGCTGCGGTGTGGGATTTTTAACAGACAAGGAGAATAATATAGAAATTGAATCTTACAAAAAGAGTAGAAAAACAAGGTTAGATATGGATTTGCTATGTGAATTAGCAAATGTACTCAATACTGCATTTAAATACTCCTTAATTTATTATCCTAACACAACAGGTTATAGCGTTGGTAGCTTTTATAGATACATTGAATACAAATATGAAAATGATAAACGTCAATATCGTTTATCATCAGTGTTATTAGACGAAATTCTTTCTCAAATTTTAACATTTTCCAAGGAAGGAAAAACCATTCAAGAATTGGTTGATTTTATAGAAAACAAAGACATAAAAAATAGCCAAAAGAAAAAGTTTATTAATAGTTTAATCGAAAATCAGCTATTACAAAGTGAACTTGAACCTATTGTCTCTGGTAGAGAGTTCATGTCAGTACTAACCGAAAAAGTAAAAAAACTTAGTAAAAATACAAAGAGCATAAACTCTTGGAAACGTTTGATTAATGAAATTTTAAATGTTCTAAATTTGATTGATTCCCAAGCGGAGTTTAGAATTGAAAGGTATAATGAAATTAAAAAAATATTACAACAGGCAGCAATACCCTTCAGGGTTGATAGGCTATTTCAAACGGATGTTTATTTTTTAGATTCAATCGTATTGAAGCAAAAACAAGTTGCTGGCATTGTATTAAATGGTATTGAAATTTTAAGTAAACTATCTTCAGAACAAGATGATACGCTCAGAGCGTTCAAAGATGCTTTTTCTGAAAAGTACGATAGACAATTTGTTCCTCTTGGAGAAGTATTAGATTCAGAATTTGGTATTGGTTTCCCTCAATTGAAAATGTTCGGCACGGTGGAATCATCTCAAATTATCAATCAGATAGACTATAAATCCGAAGGTAGAAGTAGGTCTAACCTTAATACCAATGTAGAAAAACTTTGGGTATCAAAATATGAGCAAGCCATAAGAAATAATGCTTGTGAAATTGAAATTACAGATGAAGACGTGATTCATTTTTCTTCAAAAGTTTCTAAAATGTCTCCTACTTTTTCCGTAATTACCTCGAATGTGAATATTTCTGATAAGGAATATATCATTTTAACCGAAGTTGGATGCAGCACAGGCATAAATCTTTTAGGTCGTTTTTGCTTTGCAAATCCCGAAATAAAATCATTAGCAATGAATATTGCACAGAAAGAGAAGGAGTATTATAAAAATACAATAATAGCATAAGTAGTTCATCTACCCGAAAAACGTGTAGGGAATATATTATCCAGGCCAAGTTTTTTTGATTACGAAATAGATTATTTATCAGGCTCTTGTATTGAGCCAAGCAAACAAATCACCATCACAGATTTGTCAGTTGGGGTAATAGATGATGAAATAATCTTATTTTCAACAAAATTTAACAGAAGAGTTATTCCGAGACTTTCAAATGCTCATAACTTTAGTAATGACTCATTGCCTGTGTACAATTTCTTATGTTCGGTACAACATCAAGGAATTAAAAGTCTATTTATAGAAATGGGTGATTGGGAAAAGTATGTTACTTATACGCCAAGAATAAGATATAAAAATGTCATTTTGAGGTTAGCAAAATGGGTTTTATATAAAAGTCATTCAGAAATGATTAAAAAAGAGTCATTGGTAATGTTTTGCAAAAATTGGAAAATTCCGAAGTATGTATCAATAACGGACGGCGACAACGAGTTAGTGATAGATACGCTTTCAAATATTGGGATAGATTTGCTTTTAGATAATTTGAAAAATAATGAAAAAACTATATTAACAGAATGGTTACATTTTTCGGATAAACCGACCTTGACAAAATTGGGAGAACCATTTGTCAATCAAACTATATTCGCCTTCTACAAAACAGTAGAAGGACCTAAATCTGCCTATATTTCAACTTCAAATATTAAGAAACAATTCATTCCAGGTTCCGAATGGTTATACATAAAAATATATTGTGGAACTCAGATGGCAGACTTGCTATTATTAAAGATAACTGAGATAATAACAGATTGGGTAGGTCAGCGAATAGAAAAATGGTTTTTCGTCAGATTCAATGACCCACACCATCACTTACGAATTCGTTTTTTTGTAAATAATGAGCAAGACCGTGCAGCACTTATTGAGAAAATAAACCAAAAATTGGAATCAATAAAAGACTACCTGCCATTTTGGAAGGTTCAGCATGACAGCTATGAAAGAGAATTGGGACGATATGGTATTGAAAACATAGAATTATCAGAAACACTATTTTTTATAGATAGTAGTATTTATTCAGAAATTTTAGTAAAATTAGGTTCATTTGATGACTCTTCAAGATGGTATCTTGGTATTTATCACGTACATAATTGGCTGGACTTATTCGGCTACAAATTAGACGATAAACTATTATTAGTGGAAAAATTAAGAGAAAGCTTTGCAAATGAATTTATAAACGATAGTTCACTCAAAGAAAAATTAAGTAGTTTATATCGAACGGAAAGAACGATAATTGATAAAATAGCATCAGGAGAGGGTGATATGTTGTTCTCATATAGACCCATCAAATCGGTATTTAAAAAATATCGGTCTGTATTGAATAAATCAAAGTGGTTTGAAAGAATCAAAAAAAGTGATGATTTAGTAGCGAGTTATTTGCATATGAGCATTAATCGCTGGCATATTTCCAATCAACGATTAAACGAGTATATTATTTACGACGTATTATTTCGCAGTTATCGGTCTCTTACAAAGCGAAATAGTATCAATGTAAAAGCAAAAGATTAAACCAATCAGTGGTGTTTTTTTCTATTGAATAATTCACGAGATTTAAACCCAAATAACCATCCATAATAGAGGTAACTTGATTTGTTTTTATATTCGGGACAAGAATATTGGCTTCTTTAAGCCAGTAACTTGCAACTTGTAAATACTTTGGATTTCTATACATTGACCCAAAGTAATGATATAACATTGCATTTCCAGTATAACCCGAAATAATAGAAATTCCATTATTATCCAATAGTTCTTTTTTTTGAATGAGAGAAAAAGATAAAATTCTTAATGCCCAACCTGTATATGATTTGTCCAAACATTTACCCAATCTAAAAAAAAGGAGAGCCAAAGCAAGATTACCAGTATCCCATGATAAATTGTTTGTCATAATAATTTCATTCGTGTTTCGGTCGTACTTATCTGGAAAAAAATTCAAAAATTCGCTATTAGTATAAACATCCATTTTTACTTTAACTATGGACTCTATTATATTATCAAGAACAGACAATATTTGCTTATTTCCCGTTCTTTCAAATGCCAAACAAAGACATATAGTAATACCAACAATACCATTTTTGATACTTAAATTGAGCGGTTCTTCTTGATAGAAAGCATAAAATTTTTGAATTATTTTTTCTGTTAATATTTCTATTGCTTTAATGGTTTCATTTGGAGGTAATGAAAAAAAATAGTTAATCGACATTGAAGCACCGTTCCAATAATGAATAGCATTCCGCTCGGACAGTTCAATACCTTTTTGAAGTATAATGTCATTAACTCTTTTAAAGAATGTTTTATCCGATTTTTTTTTGAGATAAAACCCAATCAAAGTATAATGCCAAAGTTCTAATTCATTACCATACTTCGTCAAAGATTCTTTTGAAATAGAATCAAAATTAGTGGCGTTATTCATAATAACTTCGCAAAAATTATTCTCAATTTGAATTGATTTTGCGAAATTATCATAAATTTGAGTCATAAAAGAAGATGTATTAACGATTGTTTATCATAACTGTTGTTGGAATAGTAACACTCGTTTTGCCATTTGTTGATAATGATTTAAAAAATGATACGGTTGTTTTAGTTAATCTTAATGATGTTTGTGTCTTTTTCATTAGTCATAATTGTTTATGTTTACAGACCAAAGTTGTTGTCTGCAAAAACTAAAAAGAAAAAGATTATATATTCTAAACTATTGCCGATATGAATCTTGCGAATAACATTAAACTAAGAGAAAAGGGCATCCTGTTAAACTGGTGGATACACGGTCTTTTTTGGAATACTTATGTATTTATCGCTTTTAATGCTTATTTAATTGAACCCAAGAACATAAGTACTGTTGATAGATTTATTGATGTTTATGTACATAACCTTTTGGCTATTTCTGTATGCTTCTACTTACAATTCTTCCTTTTGTTAAGATTGAGGGGGGGGTGGAAGTTAACAAGCTTCATTCTAATTTTTATTGTTTTTACAATACTCAGGATTATTATTAATGATGTATTATGGCGTTGGGGAGTAACTGCTTCAAGTTCAAAAAGCACTACAACCTATTTAGATGGATTTATTATATATTTTTTTTTTGGTGGAATGGGGACAGGATTTTATTTTGCCATAAATACAATAAAAAAACAAGAAGTGATTTTTCTGTTAGAAAAAGATAAGTACAATAATGAAATTAAGCTTCATGAGGAAAAAATTCGTAATCAACAACTTCAAATAGAAGGCCAAAAATCAGAAATGTCAAGGTTGAATGCTCAAATTAACCCTCATTTCTTGTTTAATACATTGAATTTTTTTTATTCAGAGGTTCGAACATTACACCCCAAAATTTCAGAGTCAATTCTTTTATTATCTGATATTATGAGATACTCATTAATTGAAAATCATAATGCAGATTTAGTACCTGTTGAAGGTGAAATTAACCATATAAAGAACTATATAGATTTACAAAAAAACAGATATAATGATATTATGAATCTTTCACTTAACATTGTAGGTGGTAGCAACTGCAAAAATAAAACAATTCCGCCTATGATACTTCTAACGCTGATTGAAAACTGTTTTAAATATGGAGACTTGTTTGATAGTAATGAATCCTGCCAAATAAACATCATATTAGAAGAAGACCGATTTTTATATCAATCTGTCAATAAGGTCCAACACCAAACTTCATATTTGCCTTCTACGGAAATTGGACAAAGTAATATAAAAGCAAGGCTTAAAATGATTTATGGAGAAGAAAATTTTCAATTCAAAACAGATGTGAAAAATAATCGATACTATTGTAATTTAAGTATAAACTACTATTAATGCTATGCTAAGATGTTTTATAGTGGATGATGAACCACCAGCAATTAACCTACTTACACAATATATTAATGAAACCCCATTTTTACAGCTAATTGGTTCAGCCACCGACCCAACTCAAGCCCTAAATGAAATTAAATTTTTAGAAATAGATATACTATTTTTAGATATACAAATGCCAAAAATAACAGGATTTGAGTTAATAGAAATCTTAAAACCCAAATGTTCGGTCATTATGACCACTGCATTTACAGAATATGCTGTTTCTGGGTATGAGTACCAAGTTTCTGATTATTTAGTGAAGCCTATTCGATATGAAAGATTTTTGAAGGCTGTAACAAAAATATTAAATGAATTTCCTAAAGTGGCATCAAATATCAAAGCCAATGAAGATGAATTCCTTTTTGTAAAAACCGAGCATCGTGGTAAATTCAAGAAGATTGAGTTTAGTGATATAAAATATGTGGAAGGCTTACAGAATTATATACGTATTTATCTCAAAAGTCAAGAAAGTGCAGTAATTACGTATATAAGGATAGGTGAAATTATGGAAAAGCTACCCTTAAGTAAATTCGTTAGGGTTCATAAATCCTATATTGTAGCATTAGATGAAATAGAAGCACTGGATGGAAATGAAATATTTTTAAAAACAATGTCGAGAATACCCGCAGGAGGTGTTTATAAGTCCGAACTCCTTGAAAAATTTAAAGACTCCTTCATAATTGGTAATCAGAAAAAGGGAGGTTTGAAATAACCCCCCTTTCATTTTGACAATAAAAAATTCCCTATTTTTTCAAAAAAATTGAAATGTACTGGCCCCAATCTACACCATCCACATCATATATTCGGAGCCTTTCTTCAAGACTTAATCTCTTTGTATAATTTTGAAGTAGCTTGAAATTTACTTTTCTACTTGTTGATTTTATTTCATAAACCTAAGCTACAAAATCAATTTTTTATTCTCATAAACCCATTTTAGTATAGGTAAAATTAGCATTTGTATAATTATATTGTTGTTTTTACGCTTTTAATCTAAATTCAATTCAAAACAAACAGTCAATTGATATAACAGAGCTTTTATTAAGTATTAAATTACTAAAGAAGTTTTTTTACTGAATAACAACCTTATCTTCATTAATATGATTAGCGTAAAATGAAAATAATTCAAACGTTGTATGCTAATAATAATTTAACTCCTATTTCAAATAGGTTTGGTTGGCTTAGACCTGAATTTCATTTAATGAGTTGGGCTCTAAGTTGTTTACAAATTAAGAAATTTCATAAAGAAGTTCATTTATATGCAAATACTTCTGGAGCAGATTTACTTGTAAATCAACTCAAATTACCCTATGACTCTGTCAATATCTCACATGATGACTTGGTATTAGCGAATGAAAATTTATGGGCTTTACCAAAAATATTTACATATTCATTACAAAAAGAACCTTTTTTGCATATTGATGGAGATGTCTTCCTTTTTGAAGCTTTACCCAAAAAACTTTTAAGAAATAGTTTAATTGCACAAAATATTGAAAAGGCTACAAAATTTTATCAAACAACTCAAAGTGAGTTAATGTCAAATTTTGAATATTTCCCCGATTGTGTCAGAAAAGACTTATACAGTGAAAAACCAATCAATGCAGTCAATGCTGGCATTTTAGGTGGTCAAAATTTTCTTTTTTTTCAGAAATATACAAAATTAGCATTTTCATACATAGATAATAATGTGGATTATTTGTCAAAAATAAATGTAAACAAGTTCAATGTTTTTTTTGAACAACATTTATTTTATTCATTAGCAGTTCAGGAGAAAATCCCAATCAGTGTTTTGTTCAATGAAAAAATTAATGATAATGAGTACGAAGGTTTCGGAAATTTCCATGAAGTGCCATTCAAAAAACATTATTTGCACCTTTTAGGAACTTATAAAAGCCATCTCCATACATGTATACAAATGGCGAATAAACTTCGACAGTTATACCCTAATTATTATTACCAAATTATTGCATTATGCAAACAAAATGACATTCAGCTTTTAACCAACTTTTATGCTGAAAATAATTTATTGACATTGCCAGATTACCAAAAACTCCATAAAAGAGCTAAGAGTATCTATA
>JACCDW010301787.1_pt1 | contig 11103 bp, 13 predicted proteins | sample 7449781 | NCBI WGS metagenome assembly JACCDW01 (sample SAMN15323449, study PRJNA562643) | freshwater metagenome | isolation source: river surface water | place: USA:Blue River Watershed | collected 2017-08-18
CGTGAATTCCTGGTTAACCTGAGCAATTCACGAAAAGTGATGAATGTGCAATTGGCCATCATGACGCACTATGATGAACGGGTCTTCGAAAACGTCAAAAAGCATGATTTCGCCATTCGCTCCGCCATCATGGATGTGATGCGCCAAACGGTGGAAGCCGACATCAGCAAACCTGACTTTCGCGTTGAATTGGCCAAGCGCATCCGCGACGCCATGAACACGCTCCTTGAAAAATACGAGGATTTCGGCGGCATTGAAGAGGTTTATTTCACCAACTTCTTGGTTCAGTAAGCCCCCTTTCCTCAACTCTCACACACATGGCCACCTCACTGCTCACCGCTGACGAACTTTCGGCCTTGGCCGAAGGCGTCAAGGACGGCTCGATCGACGTCGACACGGGTTTCAACACCAACGCGCGCGTCCGCAAGCACGACCTCGCCAGCGAAGACAGCAGCTTGGGGGTCAACGTCTCGTCGATCGACATGATCAACGAGCGGTTCATCCGCTTGTTTCGTTTGGGCTTGTTGGAAGTCTTGCGCAGCAGCCCACGCGTCAACCCGACGCGCGTGCAAATTTTGCGTTTTGGCGACTACTTAAAAGACCTCAAACCGCCACTCTCGGTCAACGTGGTGCGCGCCAACCCCTTGCGCGGCTTCTCGATCGTGGTGATTGACCCCGCGGTGGTTTTCAGTTCGCTGGACAGTTTTTTTGGTGGCTTTGGCCACGGCATCGGGCAATTGCCCGCAGGCCGTTTGTTCACGCCCACCGAGTCCCGAATCATCAAGATGATTTTGGATGTGTTTTTCCGCTCGCTACAAGAAGCGTGGGCCCCGGTGATGCCGCTCGAGTTTGAGCTGGTCAGCTCGGAGATCAACCCCCAGTTTGCGCAAATTGCCGATGAAAACGATTTGGTCATCCTGACCCGTTTCGAGGTCGAAGGCGCCGCCCAGTCGCAAGGTTTCTTGGACTTGGTGTACCCCTACTCCTCGCTCAAGCCGGTGCGCGAACTGTTGCGCGGCCGAGTTCAAAGCGGCGATGGCAACGAAGAATCGGAAAAGCAATGGCGACAAGATTTGCAAGTGGCCGCCGAGTCGTCTGAAGTTGAACTCAAAGTGATGTTGGGCCAACTCGACATCACGCTGGGCGACATTCAAAACATGCAAGAAGACGACGTGTTGTTTTTTAAGAAACCCGAATTGGCCCGCATGTTGGTCAATGGCTTGCCCGCCTTTGATGTTCAGGTGGGCACTCTGGGGACACAAGTGGCGGTTCAAATTGAACGCTCTGTGATCCCTGACAAAGAATGATGAAGGAAAAATGCGATGACTGAAGCCGACATGAACACGGATGGTTTTGCATCCAGCCAAATCGACCCCGAAGTGTTGCAAAACATCTCGGTCACCATGACCGTGGAAGTGGGTCGCGCGATGATCAAAATTCGCGATCTCATGCGCCTGACCCAAGGCAGCGTGGTCGAGCTCGACCACATCGCCGGTGAACCACTGGACCTGTTGGTCAACGACACCGTGGTGGCGCAAGGCGAAATTGTGTTGGTCAACGAACGCTACGGCATCCGCCTGACCCGCGTCGCACCGGCCTCTGAACGCATGCGAAACCTTTAAGGGCCCAACCCATGGAGCCCACCAGCCTCGAACTGTTCAGACTCATTGCCAGCCTCGTGCTGGTTTTTGGTCTTTTGGGGGGCCTACTTTGGGCCCTCAAAAAAATGCAACACCGACTGCAAGGCGCGAGCCCCAACCGAAAAATGGCACTCATCGAGTCCCTGAGTTTGGCGCCCCGACAAAAAATTGCTTTGATCCAAATTGGCGAGCAACAACTGGTGGTGGGCATCACCCCCACCAGCATCACCCCCTTGATGACGGTCGCTGCCGATGGCGCTGTTCAAGTCTCTGCTCAGGTCTCGGCTCCAGCCACTTCCCCCACCGCCTTCAAAGAGGAATTGCAACGTGTTTAACCGGATCAATCGCAAATGGCTGTGCCTCGGTCTGATGGCCATGGCGCTCGCCTTGCCGCTCGAAATTTGGGCGCAAGGGGTGCCGCTGATCAACGTCACCGGGGGCGCCAAAGGCACGCAGTACAGCATGACGCTGCAACTGCTGGCCTTGATGACCACGCTGACTTTGCTGCCCTCCATAGTGTTGATGATGACCTCGTTTGTGCGCATCATCATCGTCTTGTCCATCTTGCGGCAGGCGCTTGGCACTGGCCAAACGCCCCCCAACTTGGTGTTGGTGGGCTTGGCCATCTTCCTCAGCTTTTTCATCATGGCGCCGGTGTTGCAAGACATTCACGCCAACGCCCTGCTGCCTTATTTGCAAAACGACTTGTCTTTTGACAAAGCCTTGGTAGCGGCCGAAGCGCCCTTGCGCAAGTTCATGCTGTTGCAAACCCGCGAAGAAGACATTGCGCTGTTCATGCAAATGAGCAAGCAAGGCGTGCCGGCCACGCCCGAAGCGGTGCCCTTCACCACACTGGTGCCCGCGTTCATCACGTCTGAGCTGAAAAGCGCGTTCACCATTGGCTTTTTGATCTACATCCCGTTTGTCGTGATCGACCTGATTGTGGCCAGCGTATTGATGTCCATGGGCATGATGATGTTGTCGCCCATGATGATTTCGATGCCTTTCAAACTCATGTTGTTTGTGCTGGTTGACGGCTGGGCGCTCATCTTGGGCTCGTTGGCCAACAGCTTTGTCTTGTCATAAAAAAAGGAGCCGCCATGGACACCTCAATGGTTGTGGATCTGGGCCGACAAGCCCTCTGGATGACGATGCTGATTTCGGCCCCGCTGCTCGGCGTGGCTCTGTTGGTGGGCTTGGTTATTGGTATCTTGCAAGCCGCAACATCCATCAACGAAACCACCCTCAGCTTCATCCCCAAAGTTGCCGCACTGGCCGTGACCCTGGCGGTCGTAGGCGGATGGCAAATCAACATGTTGGTCGATTACACGCGAAGCGTTTTCATGCGCATTCCCGGACTCTTCCAATAAAGCCCACAGGCAACTTGACGCGATCATGAACATTGAACTGGCCACCTTGATGGACCATTTCTACAAGCTGATGTGGCCCATGCTGCGCATCTCGGCTTTGTTGATGACCGCCCCCATTTTTTCGCTGAACGCGCTCAACCTGCGCATTCGCATTTTGTTTGGGCTGGCGCTGACCATCATGGTCTACCCCCTTTACGACTGGCCGATCATCGACCCCTTGTCGGGCATTGGCCTGCTGGAGATGGCCAACCAAATCACCCTCGGTGTGCTGATGGGCCTGACCCTGCAAGTGGTGGTGGCCGCGGTGGTTGTAGCGGGCCAGACCATCTCTAACTCGGTCGGTTTGTCGATGGCCACCTTGATCGACCCGAACACCGGTAACGTGCCGGTGCTGTCGCAATTTTTGGTCATTTTGTCCACCCTCATCTTCATTGGCTTGGGCGGACACGCCCTGCTGATTGGCATGGTGATCGACAGTTTCAGCAGCATGCCAATTGGCAAAAGTTTGCTCTCTCCCAGCGCTTGGACCGGTTTGGCGGCGTGGAGCTCGATGATCTTTTTGGGCGCTTTGCTCACCGCACTGCCGGTGGTGGTGACCATGTTGTTCATCAACATGGGCTTGGGCATCACCACCCGCGCGGCTCCTGCTTTGAACATTTTCAGCGTCGGCTTCCCTGCCCTGTTGTTGGCCGGGTTTGCGATCATGATCATGAGCTTGCCCAGCATGGGCGCGCGCATTCAGTGGCTGTGGCTTCAGGGCTTGCAGCAAGTCAACCAATTGCTCGGCATCGCCTGATCAGGAGCAGCACCCATGGCTGAAGAAAGCGGCGCAGAAAAATCCGAAGAACCGACGGCCAGGCGCCTGAGCAAGGCGCGGGACGACGGTCAGGTGGCTCGATCCATCGAGACGCCTGCGGCCGCCGTCACTGTTGCTGCTGTCGCGCTGATGCTCATCATGGGCGGCTGGTTGGTCTCCCGCATTGGTCAACTCTTCACCAGCGGTTTTGTGTTTGACCGCAAAACGCTGGACAACCCCCAACTGTTGCCCACCACTTTTTTCCATCAAGTCGGCGAGGGCTTCTTGCTCATCACGCCGATTTTTTTGGTCACGATGATCGCCGCCATTTTGGCCAGTGGCTTGACCGGGGGTTACCTGTTTTCTTGGAGCAGCATTAGTCCCAAAGCCAGCAAAATCAACCCTTTCAGCGGCTTGGCGCGCATTTTTGGCACCCATGCCTTGGTTGAGTTGCTCAAATCGATTGCCAAATTTACCTTGGTGGCCGTTGTCTTGTGGGTGTTGATCAACCGACACTTGGCCGAACTCATGCTGATGGGCCGCATGTCATTGGAACCCGCCATGGCCATGGCCGGAAAAATGATTGGCGAGTCGGTGTTGTGGTTGGCCCTGTGTTTGGCTTTCATTGCCTTGATCGACGCGCCCTACCAGCGCTATGCGTTCATGAAGCGCATGAAAATGACCAAGCAAGAGATCAAAGACGAGATGAAAGACTCGGAAGGTCAGCCTGAAGTCAAACAACAAATTCGCCGACGCCAAAGAGAAATGGCCAACTCGCGCATGATGCAAAAGGTCAAAGAAGCCGACGTCGTCATCACCAACCCCGAGCACTTTGCGGTGGCCCTGTCGTATGACCCCACCTCCGATGGTGCGCCCATTTTGTTGGCCAAAGGCAGCGACCAGTTGGCGGCTCGCATTCGCGAAGAAGCCAAAGCCAACGGGGTCGAGATTTTCCAAGCCGCACCCCTTGCCCGAGCCCTGTACTTCACCACCAAACTCGACCACCCGGTGCCCGAATCTTTGTACTTTGCGGTGGCCCAAGTCATTGCCTATGTGTTCAGCCTGGCGCAAGTGCGGCCGGGCGTGGAGCCAATGGCCAGACCTTATCCCAAGGTACCATCCTCGATGCTTTTTAATGCGGATGGCCAGCTTCAAAACGGTCCCTGATCTTCATGACTTCTTACAACTCCACTGACGCTTCTTCTCGGCAAGACTTCTTTTTCAGGGTCGCAGATCGGCTGCGCATGGAGTCTTGTGCGCACAGCCTGACTGCCGAGGGCAAGAGCCTCATGCTGTATTGCCCTTCGTCGTCGCTGTTGTCGCATTACGGTGGGCAATTGATTTCGCGTTTGCGCGAGCTGGCCCCGCGCAGTTCGATTGAAATCTTTTTCCCCTCAAACAGCGAAGCCTTGGTGAGCCGCTTTAACGAAGTGCTGGCCAACCTGTCGATCGACAAAGCCACACAAAGCCCTGCCTCGGGCATGCCCGACAAAATTTGGGTGGTCCACGATGCCAATGCCCTGACCGAAAACGAACTGCAGTTGCTGACGCGTTTGTTGCAACATTTCCCGGGCGCCAATGTCTGCGCCGTCTTGATGTTGTCGGGCAAAACCCACCCCATGCCGTCGCTGGACACCCAAAACCGCCGCATCGTGCGTTGGGACATGGAAGTGCCCTCAATCGAGCAAGCGCAACAAACCCTGCAACAAGCGACAACTGAAGAAAGCCGCCAAGCCATCCAGCTGTTGATCGAGAAAATGCAGTTGTCATCCCCGCCCGACCTGTCGGAGCTGAAAGTGGACATCGACCCCGATGTGCGCCACTGGGAAGACGACGAAGAAGAGCAGAGCAGCACAAAACGCAAAAGCGGTTTTTTGAAATGGACGCTGGGCTTGGTCTTGATGCTGTGCCTGTCAGTGGGCATCACCGCATGGCTGCAACCCCAAGCGTTTTCTGACTTGGCCACCCAAGCAGTTGAGCTGGTCTTCCCGCCGCGCAAAGCCCCACGCGCTGAAACGCCAGAACCAGCACAAGCTCCTGCATCAACACCAACACCAACACAGACACCGGCACCCGCGGCATCGGCCTCTGAAACCCCTGCCGCCTCAGAAGCTGCGGCTGCCAGCGCTGCGGGCACAACGTCTGCAACACCGGCAACACCGGCTACACCTTCAACTCCCGCTACGCCAGCCACACCAGCTACGACGGCCGCCGCCACAGCAGCTGCGCCATCTACAGGGGCAACACCCGCAATGCCAGCAACGCCAGCAACAGGTGCCGCCACCAAACCTGCGGCGGCCACCAACAGCGGGACCACGGCAGCGACCACGGCCGCGGCAACGGCCACACCCGCCAAACCTGCACCCGCCACACCTGCAACCACAACTCCGGCAGCGGCAGCCCCAGCCAAACCAGAAGCTGCCGTCAAAGAAGCCGACATCGTCACCGAGTTGCCCGACATTGCGGTGAAAGGCCAGCAATGGCTGGCAGGTTTGCCCAAAGACACGTTTGTCGTCATCCATGCCGCTTACACAACGTCTGGGGCAGCGCAAAAACTGATCAAAAACCAAAGCTGGCTGAACCAAGCCCGCATCGTGCCCTACTTCAAGTCGCCCAAAGACCCGGCCGAATTTTTGGTGGTTACGGGGCCTTTCCGCAGCGAAGAGCGTGCCAAAGGCTACATCACACGGCTTGAAATCCCGGCCAGCACGCGCATTGAAGCGGTGTCCAAACTGCTACCATCCACCCGCATTGGGGATGAAAAATCACAAAAAACAACTAAGGTAAGAAAACCATGACAGACAACCAGGCCAAATCGCCGGCCGATTCACTGGGCCCCACCGAAACGAAGGTTCAGGTCACCCAACGCATCATGCCGGGTGCCGCGCCAGCCCAGCCGGCGCCTCAGGCACAGCCCGCCGCAACGCCACCTCCCGCAGCCGAACCCGTTGCACAAGCCCCGGTTGCACCCGCGCCTGTGGTGGCTGCTGCCCCGGCAGAGCCTGCCCCTGCAGCGGTGGCCGAACCGGTTTATTTTGTGCCAGAGGTACAGGAAATGCCCCGGCTGTCGATACCTGAACGTATGAACCAGTTGCAGGACTCACAACAAAACGTTCGCAACCAGTTGGATGCCCTAGAAGCGGCCCTTAAGAAACCTTCGCCCTGAGTAGACCCATGGAATCAGAAAACACACCTGCAGCCCCAGAAGCGGTGACCGAGCCCAGCGAGGCAGCAGCGGTCGCTGCGCCTGCTGCTGAGGCACCTGCCCCAGCCGAACCCGCACCAGCCCCTGCTGCGACTCCGGCTGCAGCAGTTGCTTCGCCGGCTGCGGCCCCTGCGGCGGCAGCTGTGTCTGCGCCGACAGCGGCCGAGGCGACTGCGCCTCAAATTCTGATTTCTGTGGACCCCGAAGAATCGGCTCGTGCCGCCAAAGAATTGCGAGACATCAAAGTGGTTGTGCTTGATTCGGCCGAACTGGCCACCCGCTCCGCCAGTCTGGCGACCACGGCGGGGCTGGACATCAAGGCCGCCACCGACAAAATGCTGGTGGTGCAAGGCGCCCACCGCAAACACAACATGATTTTTCTGGGCATTGCCGGACTGATCGTGCTGCTTGCAGCCGGTGTGTTGGGCGCCACCGTGGCCACGCAATACACCCGACTCAAACAAATCGATGCCATGTTGCTCGCCGTTGGCAAGCGCGTGACCGAGTTAGATGCCACCATGGAAACCGTGGGCTCCGTGAACGAGGCCCTCAACACCATGGTCAAGCAGCAAGAGGAAGCCCAAAAAGTGCAGGGCAAACTCGAAAGCCGCTTGGACGACGTGATCAAAAACACGCAAAGCATGCCCGAAGAAGCCGCCAAACAGTTTGAAACCAAAGGCCAAGCCTTGGTCAAACAAGTTCAGAGCATGGACGGTCGCTTGCAAGCCCAAGCCAATGCGCTGCGCAACTTGGACCAGCAACTCAAAACCATTCAAAACCAAATGAGCGACTCCGGCCAAAAGATCCGCCAAGAAGTCGAGAATTTGGGACGCCAGCAAAAAGAGCGTCAACAGGCCGAACAAGCCGCCGTGAAAGCCGCTGCCGCAGCGCAACAATCCAAAGCTGCTGCCGAACGCAGCCTGCAATACCCACGCCCAGCGCCGACGGCCAACCCTGGCAGCGCACAGGCCCCTGCTGCGGCCAACAAGCCATAACGCCTGCAGCCCCACAGAGGTCGTGAGCCACAGCCAGCGAAACGCTGGCATGTGTCTTTAAAGAGTTGAGTTGTGCGATTTGTCGCACAGTTCAGGTCATTGGCTTACACAGAGTGCCCTCAAGGCACGATCGAAAGTCGATCAATAAATGAGCAAGTAAGGTGAGCGAATTAATGAATAGTCGCTTTGCCCAAGTTCATTTTTTGGCTTTGAAATCAGCCACATCTTTTTGCAGATCGCGAAGCTCTTCGCAGCCCGCAGGGCATGCCGATTCAAGGCGCTTGAGCATCGATTGAGCGCCTGCCAAATCGTTTTTCATCAACAACAACTCGCCGTAATACTCCAGAGCGCCCAGGTGAACCGGGTCTTTCTCGAGTGCCGCTTGGTAATGCTGCTCAGCCCTCAACAACTGGGGCGGGCTGTTCAAGCGCAGGCTGTAGCCCATCAGGTTGTGCCAATCAGCCGACTGCTTTTCGTTGGCTTGCGTGAGCAGGTTGATGGCCAGGCCGTAGTTTTTCTGTTCAATGGCTTCGCGTGCCTTGGTCAGCCATTCGGGCGATTGAAGATCAATGGTGACGTCCCGTGCCGCGCTGGGCCATGACAAGGCGCACAGTGTGCAAAGCGTGAAGAGGAATTTCATGTTTTCCAGGCTCCAAAAAGTGACCACCGATCGGAAAAAGAATCGGCGCCATTTTGGCATTCAAGACATTAACCTCAGAAGCCTTGGTGAATAGTCAAACTGAATCGCTGAGAGATTTCATGCACCCCAATGATTTCGGAGGGTCGATCGAGCAGCCTCGCATTTGAGACATGCGCTAACCAAGTCTCAAACGCTCGTTTGGGCGCTCAAGTCGTGCAAGATTCAAGCGTTCTGCGACTGTGTGCGCAGATCGTATTTGTTGAGTTTCTCAATCAAGGTGGTGCGCTGCAAGTTGAGCAAGCGGGCCGTTTGCGACACATTGCCTTCTGTGCGCTCCAACGCTTGCAAGATCAGCTCTTTTTCGATTTCGGCCAAGTGGTCTTTCAACGACAAGCCGTCCACGGGCAAGGCGGGCAAGCCCTGCGCCAGCATGATGATGTCTTCGACATTGCTGACCGCGCTGTCAGACGGGTTTTCGCTGGGCGACCACAAATCTTCAGGGCTGTTCAGCACCGCTTCTGCCGTGGGTGCGCCCACCGAGATGGGGCTGTTCACGCCCATCTCGGCCAACATGGCGGCCATGGTTTTGGGCATCAACGAGGCGGGAACGGTCGCCAACTCCAGACGCTGGCCGGCAAACAACACACTGAAACGGTCGACCAAGTTGCCCAGCTCTCGCACATTGCCAGGCCAGGGGTAGGTGGTCATCAGCCGCATAAAGTCGTCGGCAAACTGAATTGGTTTGTGCCCCGATTGGGCGTGCCGCTTGGCAAAATGCCCGAGCAACACCGGAATGTCCTCGGCCCGCTCGCGCAGGGGCGGCGTGTGCACAGGCAACACATTCAGTCGGTAATACAAATCTTCTCGAAAGCGGCCAGCCGCTATTTCGGTCTCGAGGTCACGGTGCGTGGCCGCGACCACCCGCACATCGACCGGCACAGGTCGCAAGCCGCCCACGGGGTCGACACTGCGCTCTTGCAAAACCCGCAGCAGCTTGACTTGCATGTCCAGGGACATGTCGCCAATTTCGTCCAAAAACAAGGTGCCGCCGTGGGCCAACTCAAATCGCCCGACGCGGTCGGAACTGGCGCCTGTAAAAGCCCCTTTGCGGTGACCAAACAGTTCGCTCTCGAGCAAGTCTTTGGGAATCGCTGCGCAATTGACGGGCACAAAATGGGCCTGCCTGCGGGGCGAAAGGTCGTGCAGGGAACGGGCCACCACTTCTTTACCGGTGCCGCTCTCCCCTGTGATCATGACCGTGGAGGGCGATCCCGCGACTCGGGCAATGAGGTCGCGAACCGACTGGGCTGCAGGACTGGCACCGAGATAGGAAATGGACCCTGGGTTTTCGGACATGCAGTTTTAAGAACGATCAACCACAGTGCATCCACCGTGAGAGGTGGCAGACCGAGCGAAATGGGTTAATTAGAAATTTCATTAGTAATGATAATACAGTCGAATTTGATAATTTGGGCCTGCCCGGCTCAAGCCCCTCAAGTTGGTGCCGATACAGAGGGTGTAGCCCTTTCGGGGTCTGGACACTTAAGGAGTTTTCAATGAACAAAAAGCAATTGTGCGGCTGGCTCATGGCCTCGTTGGTTTTGCCAGGTTGCGCCACCGTCGATCTGCAAAAACCCACCACCGTCAGCGCGGCCAGCATGGTGACCCCGTTGGTGGAGAAAATTGAAAACCTGACCGCTACCGGCTACGCCGTGGTCAGCGTTCAAAGTCACAAAAATCAGGCACAACAACGCCTGATGGCCATTCGTGCCTCTAAGTTGGAGGCCTACCGCGCCCTAACCGAACAGGTTTATGGCCTGCAACTGGACGCCAACTCGACCGTGGCCGACATGATGGTCACGCACGACACGTTCCGCTCCAAGGTGCAGGGCATCATTTATGGCGCCACCTTGGTCAGCATCACCCCGGTCAGCGAAGACACTTACGAGACCACTTTGTCCTTGGACAAATCGGTGGTGAAAGAGTTGCGCCAGGCCTACATCACGCAGATGGCCAACCGCCCACGCTGATCTGAGTCTCTTGGCCATGCTGTTGTCTGCTTTGTCTGCCCTGCCCTGCGCTGCGAAAACCACCGCGCGCTGGGTGAACTGCGCGCGTGTTTTGGGCACGGGTGCTGGCAAAAGTCTGAGCCAAAGTTGGGGCGAAAGTTGGGGCAAAAGTTGGGACAAACAATGGCGCATCAACGCGGGCATCGGCTTGCTCACGCTGTGCAGCACAGCGGCATGGGCCCAAGCGCCCAGCACCGCTGCTCAGCGCTTAGAACAATTGCGCTTGAGTTTGCTTGAACGAGCCGTGCAAGCCGCCGTGCGGGTGGACACCACCGCTTGGATTGACAGCCAGGGCCGCTTGCAAGAGAGCAGCCGCTTTCGCCAAAGCCTGAAATTTGGCGAGGTGCAAGCCAGTTTGGCGGCCCAAGCCCACATGCAGGCGCAGGCA